>JAEEGL016193394.1_pt1 | contig 16338 bp, 17 predicted proteins | sample 9134231 | NCBI WGS metagenome assembly JAEEGL01 (sample SAMN16246548, study PRJNA631951) | gut metagenome | biome: gut microbiome; feature: rumen; material: fiber-attached | host: Bos | place: Iran: Karaj | collected 2018-10
CAAACCGTTATGCAGGAAGGAATATCTTTATCATTCAATATTCCTTACAAAAGTCTGGATTGTATTCTCAAAAACTATCAGACTGTTCTTATCTGTCCTTCATCAGATCCCAAAGCTGCGGGCTTGGGGACGGGATCACGGTTGTCGTGATGAGCTTGGCCGCGACGCGCGGATCCGCGGCCGCTGTTTCGACAGCCGCCTGTACCGCCGCGACTTCTCCGACGTAGATGACGTAGCCTTTGCCTCCCAGATGGCTTGCAAGTCCCAGGCGCACAAGCTCTGTCTCGGCCGCTTTCACGCCCTGATCCGCCGCTACGATCGCGGAAGCTGCTGTCCAGGTCTCCACGATACCCATCGCGTTTACCTGTCTGTAGGGGAATTCCTGTGTCAGCGCGTCAAAGACGGCATCCGCGGGATTGCCCAGCATAAACGTATCCACGAGGGATTCCCCCGCGGTCTGCGCGGCCCGCTCCAGAGCCGCCGTTACAGCCGAAATGCTGCCGCGGATGATTACGATAAATTTACCCGGGCAGGTCGGCTTTGCCGTTACGTATTCCACGCTGGCCGTTTTGACCAGCTGGTCCGCCGCTTCGTAGCCGTGCGCGATGCTGGAGAGCTCCAACATCCCCAGTGCGCGGTATCCGTCCTCCGCCTTCATCTGTTACTCCTTGACGACGATTTCATCCGGACTGTCGATGACGCCGACGATCGCGGCATCGATCGAAGCAGCCTCGCTGCCGGAGAGCATTCTCGCGGCGCTTCCGACAGAAACCAGTACATAATCGCCGATGCCGGCACCTGCCTGATCCACGGCTACAAGCCGTTCCACATCACTGTGCATCACAGGCAGCGGCTCTACGATCATGAACTTGCTTCCGATCAGGTTGCTGTTTTTCCGTGTGGACACAACCGTCCCTATAACTTTCGCGATAATCACTTACAGATCTCCTTCCAGACTATAAAAACCACACTCACCCGCAGACGATGGGGAGCATATCCCCCTGGCGGATTCCCAAAGCATTCGCTTCATCCGTGTCGATGTGCATTTCCAGCGTAAAAGAAGGATCCACCCGTACCGGAACGTTCTCGAGCAGTCCGCCTCTCTCTGAAGGCGCCTGTACGCTTACCACCTGACCGTCATGCACGCCGAAACGCCGCGCGTCCTCAGGCGACATGTGGATGTGGCGCTGCGCAACGATGCATCCCTGCTCCAGCGATACGGCTCCTTTAGGACCCACAAGGATGATCGGCGCTGAGCCGTCCAGATCTCCGGACAGACGGACAGGCGCGTTTACACCAAGCCGGATGCCGTCCGTAGCCGAGATCTCGACCTGCGTCTGCTTGCGCAGCGGGCCAAGCACACGGACATTTTCGATCGGCCGCAGTTTCAGCCCGATGATCGTAAGCGTTTCTTTAGACGCAAACTGACCGCCCATCAGCTCTTTGAGGGGCGTCAGTTCCGATCCCGGTCCGAACAGGATGTCCATATCCTTGCGGCAGAGGTGGATATGTCTCGCGGACACACCGACCTTCACGCATTTAGCGGGATCCGCGGCCGAAACACTGCGGCCTCCCAGCTGTTCCAGAATGCGGGCTGTGATTTCCTTTACCAGAGCCTCATTCTGCAATTGAATCACCTATCCTTCTGCGGATGGATCAATCCAGATGAGGAAGGATCTTCTCGACGTCTCCGTGCGGGCTCGGGATCACGTGAACCGCAATGATCTCGCCCAGGTTCTGTGAAGCAGCAGCGCCGGCTTCGGTAGCGGCCTTGACAGCGCCGACATCTCCGCGGATCATGACCGTAACCAGTCCGGATCCGATCTTCTCGGTGCCTGCAAGCTTAACGTTCGCAGCCTTAACCATAGCATCCGCGGCCTCGATTGCCGCAACCAGTCCTCTTGTCTCAATGAGTCCCAGAGCTTCCATATTCTTAATCCTCCTCAAAATTGAAGTGATACTTACTCTTGCTGATTTCGATCTGTTTCATGATCTCCGGATGCGGATTGGGGATCACCGCGTAAGCGGCGACCGTCCGGATGCAGGTCTCTCTGGCCGCGTCGATGGCCGCCTGTACAGCCGATACCTCACCCGTGATCACGATGGAAACAAGCCAGCCGCCGAGTTTTTTCTCCCACGTCAGCATTTTGACGTCCGCGGCCTTAAGCATGGCATCGACGGCTGCCACCGCCGGTACGTATCCCTGCAGTTCAAAAATACCGATAGCCTGCACAGCAGCCGCCTCCTTTCATGCTTTCCTGGTTTCCGTTTCTGTTGGTCTGTCCGTCTCCGTTATACCGATCAGTCGAGCGTGGGAAGAATCTTCTCTACGTCGTTATGCGGTCTCGGGATTACATGGACAGCGATGATCTCGCCCAGATTCTGCGCTGCGCTTGCACCGGCCTCGGTAGCTGCCTTAACGGCTCCGACGTCTCCGCGGACCATAACGGTAACCAGTCCGGATCCGATCTTCTCGGTTCCGACAAGCGTAACGTTGGCGGCCTTAACCATGGCATCTGCTGCCTCGATTGCTGCTACCAGTCCTCTGGTCTCGATCATTCCTAATGCCTGTAACATGATGTTTTCCTCCTTCAAAGGTATAAAATGTATGATTTTTTAATTTGAAAACTGTTTTGCGATCAGACTTCCATCGGCTTGTACTTGCCGAGGCAGCTGATATCGAGCATGGCTTCCGTCTGCTCGTCCGGCCTTGCGATGATGTGCTTCTGATAGACCTCGCTGACCTTGTTGGCTGCTTCCTCCGCAGCCGCCATGGCCGCCTTGACGTCCTCCACGGATCCGCGGAACTTGATCGATACAAGCAGCGGCACCCGGTACTTGTCCGGGTTGACCGGCTTGTTCTTGTCCATGGCCTCGATCCGCACATTGCCGGCTTTGCATCCCGCGTCGCCGGCTACATACGCCGCCGTCATTCCCATAACTTCCAGGATTCCCGCCGCGTCCATACCACGCCGCCTTACTTCGCGATGTACGCGACTTTAAGACCGAGCTGCTTGATATTGACGTCCATGGCCTCGTTCATCTGCTCCAGCGGGAACTCGTGTGTGACCATGTCCTCGATCGGAAGTCCGATTCCTACAGCCCTGCGCAGGAAATCCATCGTGATCGGATAATCGCTGACCTTGTAGGTCCAGGAACCGATCGCCGTGATCTCTTTGTTGCAGATATCCTGATGCGGGTTGATCGTGCAGTTGCCGTTGTCGGTGAAGAAGCCCATCTCGCACATGCCGCCGCCGCGCTTGACCATCTTCCACGCGCCTGCCGCTGCGGAAGGCGCTCCGGTGCACTGGAACACGAAATCGGCTCCGCGTCCGCCGGTGACTTCCTTAATACGGCGCATCTCTTCATCAAAATCCTTATAGTTCTTGAAATTGACGGTGTACTTGGCTCCGTAGCGCTTTGCCATCTGCAGGCGCTTCTCATCTCCGTCCACGACGATGATGTTCTCGACGCCCATCGTGCGGACCGCCGCGACCATCATCATACCGATCGGGCCTACGCCCTGGATCAGCACGTTGGAATTGAAAGTGATCAGACCTGTCGCCTTTGCTCTCTCGAGCGCGTGCGTGATGACCGCCGCGGGCTCGATCAGAAGGCGCATCTTCAGGCTCATATCATTGACCTTGAAGAATGTGGAGCCGGGACGGATCACCAGGTAATCCGAGAACCAGCCGTTGAAATGATAGTGGTCATCCGACGGCATCAGTCCGTAGATTCCGGAATTCTCGCACAGGTTGTCGCGGTCTCTCATGTTGAGGCACGCGTCGCAGTGTCCGCAGGGGATCGTACAGGTAACGATCTTATCGCCGACCTGCAGCGGTTTGCCCGTCGTATCCTGTGTGATGTTCTTGCCCATCTTGACGATCGTACCGCTTCCCTCATGGCCCAGGACCACCGGGATCAGTCCGAACGGATCGTTCTTGTACTCATGAACGTCGGTGCCGCAGACTCCGCAGCCCTCGACCTTGACGAGCATCTCGTCATCCCCAATCTCCGGGATGTCGAATTCCTTCAGCTCGATCTTGCGCTTCTCCGTCATCATCGCGACGCGGGCGCGCTTCGGGATCTGGTACTGACTTGCGGCGGGGCCTGCCGCAGCGGACGCTGTCGGAGCGCCGACGGTCTTTCTGCCCTGCATTTCTGCCAGAACTTTGGCCACGATCTGCTGAATCGCTTCCTGATTGTACTCCATCCTTCCAGCTCCTCTCTGGCTCAATTTATTGAAACTGTCTGTTTTATCGGATACAGAACGCGTCCGTCATCACGCAGCGGCGTGATTTGGTGAAAGTGCGGGCGGACGTGAGGCCCTCGCCCGTGCGGCTTGCGATCGTGAAGGTCGGGAAACCCTCGCCTCCCATGCCGAGTGCCGCATAGGACGGACCGTTCTTGACGAAGATCGCCGTGTCGATCATCTGGCCGAATTTCGTCAGGTTGTCGATATTCTTGGAATGCATATGCGCGGAGTGACGGTTGCCGTGCTCAAGCCGCACGCCCATCTCCATGGCCTCCTGCGCGTTCTTTGCGCGGACGATGCCCAGGATCGGCATCATCAGCTCTGTCTGCACCAGGATGTGGTCCTCCGGCGCTTCAAAAATGATGCAGCGGATGCTCGGATCCGCGTCGATACCAAGCGCTCTCAGGAACTTGTATGCGTCCCTGCCGACCCAGTCGCGGGATACGGTCATCTTGCCGCTCTTATTGGGTACGACCGTCATCTCGGCAAGCTTAGCGATCTTGTCCTGATCTCTCAGGAGATAGGCGCCGTTCTTCTGCATCTCGTCGATCAACTCGTCCGCGATGCTGGCTACGGCTACGACTTCCTTCTCCGCGATGCACGGCAGGTTGTTGTCCAGCGTGCAGCCATTGATGATCGCCTCCGCCGCGTGCGGGATATCCGCCGTCTCATCGACGACTACCGGCGGATTGCCCGCGCCGGCGCCGATCGCACGTTTGCCGGAGCTAAGAACCGCCGTTACGACTCCCGGGCCGCCCGTCGCGACGAGCAGCGGGATGTCCGGACTCTTATACATGACCGAAGCCGTCTCCAGCGTCGGGACTTTCACCGTTGCCGCGATATTGGCGGGGCCTCCTGCCATAATCGAAGCTTTGTTGACAAGCGATACCGCGAAGCTCGAAACGCCGATCGCGCTGGGATGCGGATTGAAAACGACGGTATTACCCGCCGCGACCATTCCGATCGAATTGCAGAGGACGGTTTCGCTGGGGTTCGTCGACGGCGTGATCGCTCCGATAACGCCGAAAGGTCCTTGCTCCACAAGCGTAAGTCCTCTGTCGCCGGACCAGGCGATCGTCGAGAGATCCTCCGTGCCCGGAGTCTTCTCCGCGACCAGACGGTGCTTGATGATTTTATCCCCGACGCGGCCCATGCCTGTCTCCGCAACGCCCATCTCCGCGAGCGGCTGCAGATTCTCGAGGGTCAGCTTCCGGATATTGCTGATAATCTTCTCGCGAAACTCAAGCGGCATGCGGCGGATCTCCTTCTGCGCGCGTACCGAAGCCGCGATTGCTTCTTCCATTGTATCATAGATGCCGGTCTCCTCCTGCTCGGAGGGACGGAATGCATCCATGCTGGCCAGTACAGAACGGACGATTTCTTCCAGTTCTTTCTCAGATACTGCCAATGTTGCACCTCCCGTACTTTACGGTCTTTATAGCTCCTGCATGCGGAGGAAAAGCTCTCCCCCCACATCGCCCATCATCGTATCATTCTCAGCCGTCGAACCGCTGACACCGAGCCCGCCCAGGATATTGCCGTCGCGGTCCTTAAGCGGAACTCCGCCGCCGAAGATCACGATCCGTCCCTGATTGGTATTCTGCAGTCCGTACAGGCTGCCCCCGGGAGCACACAGCGTGGTAAGCTCCTTGGTCGGCATCTTGAGGGAAACCGCGGTCCAGGCCTTATTAACGGCTATATCATAGCTTGCAATGTAGGCACCGTCCATTACGTCGACCGATACCGGCCTGCCCTCCTGGCTGCAGACCGCAACCACCAGGGACAGACCGCGCGCGGCCGCTTCGTTCTCAAGCGCCTGCATGAAAATCTTTATATTCGCGAGGGACATCGGGTTAACAGCGTTCCGCCCTTTGCAGACGTCCGTACCGGCACCGCTGCTCTGCGCATCTGTCGTCCGGACGTCTTCTCTCCGGATCGTGTCGAGGTACATCGACGCTGCCCAGAGATAATCCGACAAACGGTTCAGATACCTGCGCTGCAGCGCGGATTCCTTGGAACCCATCGCGATATCGGCGCGGATATAGATCCGCTCGGCACGTCTTGCCACCGCGCGGGCCTGCATCAGCAGCGCCGCAGTCCGGCAGCTCATGACAGCCTTGTCCGGGTCGAAGCCCTGGTGGTAAGCCGCGTAGGAATCGGTCTTTTCTTCGAGAAAAGCGACCGGTCCGTCCCCGAGGGTCTCGCCTCTTGCGGTCTCTCCGCGAAGATATTTAAGGATCCGGATCAGGTGACCGGTCACTTCCGCAAGATCCTGCGCCAGACCGTCACCGGCCGGGACAAACATCCTTGCGACGCCGATGGAGCTCTCTGTCTCCTCCAGCGCGCCGATCAGCTCGATCCGGCTGTTCGTCTTGGGGACATGCCGTCCGCCGAGAGAAGTCTGTCCGCCGTCTCCGTTTTTCGTATAGATCTGATCCTGCACAGAAACCGCTCACCTCCCTCTGTTCGGACTCCGTCCCTCCCGGGACTGTGTTATATCAGTGATTCAGCTCCGCGAGGATCCTCTTGGTGATCTCAGCCACCATGTCATCGCTGGCTGCCGTCGGCTTAGCCGCGCCTGTGCTGCAGGATCCACCGCAGCTGCCGCAGCCGCCGACACTGCTCTTATGATTCAGCGCGTGGCATCCGCCGTTGATGTTCTGGCAGAGGTTCGCCGGATGCTTACCGGTCATGCCGAGCTTGCGGCGGATATCGTACAGGCGCTGTACCTGCTCTTCAGAGAACTCCTGCGGTCCGCCGAGCTGGTTGGAAAGCAGCAGCAGCTGCGCGTAAAAATCAACAGCTTCCATCTTATAATACGCGTTCAGCAGGGAATCGCTGAAGGTCAGTGCTCCGTGATTCTCAAGCAGTACCGCGTCAAAATGCTCCAGGAAAGGCTCTACCGCGTCCGGGATCTCATCCGTTGACGGTGTGCCGTACTTCGCGATCGGTACGCAGCCCAGAGAAATGACCGCCTCCGGCATGATCGGCTGTGTCAGCGGAATGCCCGCAATCGCGAATGCAGTCGCGTGTACGGGATGCGCATGTACGACGGACTTAACGTCGGGACGCAGCTTGTAGACGCGGAGATGCATCTTGATCTCAGAAGACGGACGATACGGCGGATGAGAAGAAAGTACCTTGCCGTTCTCATCGACTTTGCAGATCATATCCATAGTCATAAATCCCTTGGAAATGCCTGTCGGCGTGCAAAGGATCTCATGATCGTTCAGCTTTACGCTGATATTGCCATCATTGGCGGCAACCATACCGCGGTTGTAGATGCGGCGGCCGATATCTAGTATCTGTTTTTTGATCTCATATTCACTGGCCATCAAAAGAACCTCCTGATGTGAATTAAGGAAATCCAACGCTTAGTCTGTCTGTTTCTGTCCGTTTCCGTGGGATTTTCTTTGTTTTGGGTTCATCATATCAAAAAGCAGCAGCCTTGTCAAGGATTTTTCGGAGAAAACAAAAGGCTTTTTGCAATTTCTCCGTCCTGTTTTTCCGCCGGCAAAGGCTCGTGTTGTTTTCGTTTGATTTCTGATGAATCGGATATACTTTGACAACGGGGCAACGGAGCCAAACCGCCTCCACCCTCTCCGTTTGGCCGTGGAGATCTGTCCCTCGGTCCGGGAGATCCGTCCCCGAAATTTCGCCGGAAGCCAATTAGCAGAAAATCAAACGGATTTCACTGTTTTTTTTCTGCCTGAAGGCGTGTTTGGCACTCAGATTTTGAATGCAAAAGCAAACTAAAAGTCAGACTTTCGTGCTTCACAGTGAACTTAAGCCCCTTTCTGTCAGTAATATCCTCAACAAATGGAGTTCTTGCCGATGAAACGAACACAAAAAGCAGAAAAGCTCAAGATTAACACGACTTTTTCTGCTTCAGTCCAGAAGGGACAGTTCTGCACGACGACACGACGACATAACGACACAACAGCCGGTCGACACAGCGACCAGCCAGTCGTCCAGCCCAAAAAAAGGACCGTGAAAAGCCTTCGCTTTCCACGGTCTCTTATCCTGTCCGGTTTACTCTTTAGGCGTAAACCAGTTTCACGCCGGCGTTCGCGAGTGTACGTTCGACCTGCTCCGGCAGCTGTTCATCCGTCACCAGAATATCGATGTCCGCAAGCGACAGCGTCCGCACAAAGGACCGCTTACCGAACTTGGTGTGATCGGCCACAACGATCACCTGACGCGCGTTTTCGCACATTTTGCGCTTGATCACAGCCTCCTGCTCATGCGGTTCAAAGGTGCCTTCCGCAAGGTCCATCGCCTTGCAGCCGAGGATCGCGACATTGACGTAATAATGCTTGAGCGCGTCCTCCGTCACATTGCCCACAAGCGACATGATGCCCGGCCGGAGTGTCCCCCCGGTCACGATGATGTTCATGTTTTCCTGGAACGCGACCTCCTGTGGGATTCTGACCGAGTTTGTAATCATCGTGATGCTGGATCTGTTTTTCAGCTCACGGACCGCGAACATGGCTGTGGTACTTGAATCAACCATTAAAGTGTCCCCGTCCTCGATCATCTCGGCAACCTTAAGCGCGATCCTGCGCTTGCCCTCGACATTCTGCGTCTCGCGGACGCGGAACGAGAAGTCATACGTCCCGCTCGTCTGCGTGAGGACCGCTCCGCCGTAGGTCCGAGTCACCAGGCCATCTTTCTCGAGCTTCTCGAGATCCCGGCGGATCGTCTCCTCAGTAACATTGTATTCTTTCGCCAGATCCCCGACCCGTACGCTCGTATCCTTCTGGATACGCTCCAGGATCAGATTCCGGCGATCCATCGCCAGCATTTCCATCTGTCAGTCCTCCTGCTTATAAACTGCCGGCCGCCGTCTTACGACTCATACACACCCATCGGGAAGGACGCGGCAATCATGTCCCTGCCGTCCTTCAGGCTGTCCAGACGTCCGAGCCCCTTCATCTGCATCAGCACGGATCCGCAGACCGCTGCCTCGACCGGTCCGGTCACAAGTCTGATTCCGCTCTCTTTCGCGATTTTCTCGCAGAGGAAAGCATCCTGGATACCGCCGCCGACCATGTGGATATCCGTCGCCGTACGTCCGGTCAGCTTCTCCAGATTGTGCGCGTGCACACCGATCTTGCGGGACAGTCCGTTGTAGGCTGCGACCGCGATCTCTCCGATCGTCTCGGGTCTGCCCTGTCCATGGGCCTCGCAATAATCCTGCACCACCGTAACCATATTGAGCGGAGCGGTGAAAACATCCTCGTCCGGATCGATCGTATAGTCCTGTTTCTCCGCCGCGCGCGCCGCCGCGATGATCTCCGGATACCCAAGAGACGGATCTGTCTCGTTCCACTTTTTCTTAAGCTGCTGGTTGATCCAGAGGCCCGTGATATTCTTGAGAAAACGGATCGTGCCCTCGACACCACCCTCGTTCGTGAAATTGCTCTTGTATGAATCCACGGTGATGACCGGCTCCGGCAGCTCCATACCGATCAGAGCCCATGTACCACTGGACAGGAAGATGCTGTCCTCTCCGGCCAGAGGCGTGCCGCAGACTGCCGAGGCCGTATCGTGCGATCCGACCGCGATGACCGGGATCTTAGGCATACCGGTCTCTTCGCAGACCGCGTCTGTCAGCTTTCCGATCACTGTCCCGGGACGTACCATCGGCGCGAACAGGCTGCGCTTGATCCCGATGAAGTCCAGGATCTCCTGCGAGAAATCCCTTTTCTCCGCGTCGAGCAGCATGCCGGTCGAGGCAATCGAGTACTCACAGACCTTCACCCCTGTCAGGAAATACGCGAACAGATCCGGCATGAACAGGACGTTCTCGGCGTTTTCCACGACGTAGGGCCGATACTTGCGGTCGTAATAGAGCTGATACATCGTATTGAAATCCAGGTTCTGGATGCCTGCGATCTTGTAGACCTCAGCAAAATCCCTCTCCGCTGCGAATTCCCGCATGGCCTGCGCATTCTTGGGATCGCGGTAGCAGGACGGATTGGCCATCAGCTGTCCGTCATGATCGATATATCCGTAGTCCACACCCCAGGTATCGATACCGATCGCATCCGCCTGCACATCCATGCGCGCGGCCTTCTTAAGGCCCTGCTTCATTTCATGGAAAAGCCTCGGGAAATCCCAGTAAAAATGTCCGTTCATCCAGACCGGCTCATTGGGGAAACGATGGATCTCTTCCAGTGTCAGTTTGCCCTCTTCTACCCGGGCCAGCATCAGCCTGCCGGACGAAGCTCCAAAGTCAAATGCGAGATACGCGCCATGTTGTTTCATCATCACGCCTCCATGTTGTTTTGATTTGTTTTGTGTTGGTTTGATTGTAACATAGCCTGTGCAGAAATGCAAGTATTCAAAAAGCCGCGGAAGATATCCTTGTAATATCATCCGCGACTTGATATCGATCACGGTTCCTCTGTTTTCTTCTGTTTATTCAGCTTTTGTCCCGTTGTAATACAAATACACATCCTCCAGCGAGATCCGGTTCTCGACCGGAGCGGCATCCTCCGGATGCTCCCCGACAAACCGCGCCAGGATCCCCTCCGCCGTTGTCTCGATACGGCTGATTTCGTACTGTTTCTGCAGCTTGGGCAGCTCCCCGGGCTGACAGATCTTTTCCCAGACCTGTCCCTCCAGCCCGGCGATCAGATCAGCGGGGGTCCCCTGCCGGATCAGTCTGCCGCGGGAAAGGATCAGAATGTGATCCGCCAGGCTTTCCAGATCGCTGACGATATGGGTCGCCATCACAACGATCTTATCCTTCGCCGTTTCAAACAGGTGATTACGGATATTGATCCGTTCCTCCGGATCGAGGCCGGCAGTGGGTTCGTCCAGGATCAGGATCTCCGGATCCCCCAGCATGGCCTGCGCCAGCATCACCCGCTGCCGCATCCCGCCGGAGAGCTTCCTGATCTTGCGGTCCGCCTGAGGAGACAGATTCAGCGTCTGCAGGAGCTCCGGGATCTGCTGTGCCGTGCGGCGGCGGTCCAGCTCCTTTACACTGCCGATATACTGCAGATACTGACGGGGCGTATAATCCTCATAAAAGCCCGTATTCTGCGGCATATAGCCGAGCTTGTGACGGAACCTTCTCCCCAGCGTCAGGATCTCCTCTCCGTCATATAGGATCGATCCGGAAGTCCGCGGGATCAGATCGGTCATGAGCTTCATCAGTGTACTCTTGCCGGCGCCGTTCGGGCCAAGGAGTCCGTAAACCCCCGGCTTCATCTCCACCGAAAAACGGTCCAGCGCGCACAGCCCGCCGTAATACTTCGTCAAATCCTTAAAAATCAGTTCCATGGGATACCTCCGGAAAAAAACGCAAGATTGCCGTCAAGGATACTCATCGCCGTGGGGAATCTGCAGGAAAGGAGCCCCGCAAGCTGCAGCAGCCCCGGCGCGACAAGCAGCGCCGCGGCTGTCAGGAACGCCCATAACGTACTCCTGCACCGGGACGAGATCCCGCCGACCAACAGCCCTGCCAGACTCATCACGACCAGCCGGTACACATACAGAATGATCAGCCAGCCGCGTATCGAGACTCTCAAGTCCCATTCCTTCATGAAATTCAGATTCTGCACCGGCGCTTCAGGGATCGGATACTCCCGTCCCGGCAGCTGCCGGAGATAGACCGCGGCCCAAATCAGGAGGGCGATCATCAGAATATACCGGATCTTAACTCTCAGGACCTTCCTGCCTGTTCCATAGCTTCGGAAGAGTCCCTTCATATTCGAATTTGTCTCATACGCTCCGATCCAGGTGAGACACAGGATCAGGCCGCAGAGCGCAAGCAGGCTCTCCTGTCCCGCAAAAAACGCGTTGACAAGAGGATCGAGCAGCTTCCGGTAATCGTTTTGCGGCAGCAGGTACGCCGCGATCCCTGTCTCCTCCTGCCTTGCCGCCTTCTCCTCCGCCTCCGCCAGGACATCCCGGATCACTCCGGCCTTTTCCTCCAGCTCAAGGAGCTTTGTACTGTCCCCGCCCGCGTCCACGGAGCTCATATACTCCAGGATCTCGGCCTCTGCTTCGGCAAGGCCTTCCTGCAGATAACGGATCTTATCCTCCGTGACCGGACCTTCCAGCTGCTTATATAAGCTCTCCCGCGCGAATTCAGCCGTATTCAGCAGAATGGACCGCACCGGATCATACCAGAAGATCCGCGCCAGGACCAGCGCCGTCAGGATCCAGATCCCGCTCTGCACGAGCAAGCCCTTACGCAGCTCGTTTCGAAAGAGCCCCGGGACAGTACAGGCTCTCTGTATTCTTTGCTGCGCCTTGTCCAGCCACCGGAGGATCTTAGGCGTCCGGAGTCCCGGCCTGCGGCAGTCGCAAACAAGCCCAGCCGCCGCGAGAAAGACGGTAAGTAAAGGTGTCAGGACCAACAGGAAGCCTCGCACCGACACCACCTTCTGTCCAAAGGCCAGATAATCCGATCGGGTAAAGATATCCTGCGTCAGGAAACACTGCATGAGATTGGCCTGACGAAGGACCGCCAGGGAGCTGATCGTCCCGATATTCCGGTACAGCAGGTATTCCGTCCCGAACAGCACACCCAGGATCGCAACACTGAACAACCAATGGGAACTTGCCGTAAAGACAAGCCAGAGGATGATCCCAAGCAAAAACATTGCCAAGGCTTTTGCGCATAGAAAGAGTACCGCCATCTGATCCAGACTGATGGCCAGCGTGCATTCTCTAAACATCGGGACGGATTGTACTGGAGCCGATCCTTGCAGGAAGCCGCCTCCCCATATTACTGCGACGAGTGCTTTGCAGCCATATACGGATGCCACACTAAGTACCGCAGTGCACAGCAGTACTACAAGATGCTGCAGCGCATACGGTAATCTGCCTCCGGAATATGCCATCAGCAGGGATTTACGGCTCTTCTGGTTATCTGTAATCAGAAAAACCACTGTAAAACAGATGATCAGTAATGCTGCTTCTTCTATTCCCTGCCCGAAGAGAATATTCCATGATGTGATCGGTACTGCTTCCAATAAGTCCGGCTCGATCCGGGCATAGTCCTCCCTTGTCCGGCCGGCGATCAGATAAGAAATCGATCCCGGCTCAGCAAAGAGCGGATTGTTCTGGATCTCGTCCGCTCTTTGTCTGACTTCGTCCAAGTAGGACGGGTATGCATCCAGATACTGCCGGTATTCCAGGGCTGCTATTTCTACTCGCTCTGGATCTGCCGCCGCATCCAGCTGATACTTCGCAAAACCAAAAATCATCACCAGCATCAGCAGCCAGGCGACCCACAGCCTGCGATTGCAGAGGATCCTTGTCCATTCAGGTCTCACGGCGACACCTTCTCGATTCCAAGTATGAACTTAGTTGGATCTTCCAGGATCTCATAGTAAGCCGCATATCCATTGGCATAAGATGCGTACACCTTCGATCCCGGTACCCATAGTCTATTTTTTTCTGCGGTATCCGGATTGATCATATAGGGATAGGGAATCGTTTCTCCCGATTCGTAGTAAGTAATCGAAACATATCCCAGGTACTGTTCTTCGTTTGCAAAAATTGCTCCGTTAGGCATCTCCAATATGGCCTGCTTCTCTCCTGTATACAGGTCTTCTCTGATCAAGGAATACATTCCGTCCCCTAAAGGTTCTCTGTAGAATACCTGGTGCCCAATCAGGCAATAATATACATCGCTCTCCGGGGCAAATCCCGTATCCTCTAAAGTCCGTGCATCCAGATCAAAGCTATAAAGCCGCAGCTCCGGTCTGGGGGCTCCTTCTTCTCCAACATCTCTGTCCGCCAGTACGATATACATTTTATTCTCTTCAATAAGCAGGATCTTGTGAATCACAGGGAAGCTTTCCGGAAACTGCATATCCTGAAGACAGATGCTCTCCTCTGCGTCTAATGTCTCCAGATTAATACGGATAAGCCATGTCGTTGTGATTCTGGAACCCTTCTCGCCAATATATGTTGAAGGGAAGATAAGATACAGGATGCCCTGGTACTCACAAAAATCCAAAGTAGAAATGTATTCTGTCCCTTTCCCGTCGCTCAGCTGATCCAAATCATAAGATGCTATTCTGTTCTTGGTTGATTTATGAGTATTAACTTCCCAGATCACAAGCTGATGTCCCTGCTTCTTGAATTCCAGAACACGGATCCGCCCGTCCAAGGTTGCATTCAATAACTGGTGCCCTGCATTATAGTAAGCAGGACAGTCTTCTGTTGCATGAAGGCAGCCAGGCCGCCAGCACAGAATCTCCCAATCTCCCGATCCCTTGCTCACATAGCTCAGCAATCCTCCTCCGGGTGTAATGGTCGCTCCCTGCTGCCGGAATTGATACAGACGATCCTTATCATTTACAGAATAGTCTCTAAAAGCCCGGTAGGGCGTTCCATATTCTGCCGCGATACCATTGCTGCCAGAACACCCCGAGAGGAAGATACCGCACAACAGCCCTAATAGAATAAAGTATTTATTCATATCACGCATTGTTCTGCCTCCCCTTTTGTTTTGGTGAGGAAATCCGGTACAGCTGACAGATCATACAAGATTTCCTCACTTTTCACTTCCTCACGGAGAAACCTTCTCGATTCGAAGTATTCCACTACTGTCCAGCGTATATGTGTCAAAGGCACAATAACCATTCCTGTACGCAACACAGTAGGAATCATGAAAATCATGCTTCTCTCCCGTATCCATGTCATATTCATACATAGACAAATCCGCAGTATCCAGGATACTAATACGGTGAAGATACTGTGACGCTGACAGGCGATACGTAATACTTGCTGGAAATTCTCCAATCATTTCTGTCTCACCTGTGAAAAGATCTATTCCTATCAGATAACACGTGTCTCCTTTTTTGTACTTTTCAATCACCATATGACCCAGCTGATTCTGGAACAGATGTTCCGTTTCATAACCCGTATCTGTCCAAGTATAGTCTGTCAGAGAAAAACGATAAATTCGGTATTGTCTGTATTCGTCATGGTCAAGATCTTCTATTCTTTTATTTGTGAGATAACAATACAGTTCATCGTTTTCTATCAATTGGAATCTATCCACAACCGGAAAATCCTCGGGAAGGCCAATATCCTGTAGACATATGGTTTCTTCAGCTTTTAGTGTGTCCAGATTTATACGAATAATCCAGTTTCTGTCTCCTTGAGCGACTGATCCTGTTTCTGCTGATTCATAAAATACATACAAATACTGTTCATACTCGCATACATCACACATATTGTAGATGAACTCATTCGGATACTTTGTCAATTTTATAAAATCATACGTTGCAACTTTGGTTTTAGTTGATCGATTCGGATTGATTTCCCATATTATAAGTCCATATGGCTGTGAAAATTCCAAAATTCGAATCTCTCCTTCACTACCCAAATTCAACAGCCTGTGGGGAAATGCGAAAAAAGCTGGACAGTCTTCCGTATTATGAGAACAGCCTGGTTTCCAGCACATGATATGCCAACCCCCGGTATTGTTCTCTTTATATTTTAGAAGGCCTCCTCCTGTTGTGCTATTCTCGCCTGGCGCAAAAATAAAATTGTAGATTCTATCTGAATTCACCAAAGTTTCATTATAGGTCTGAGAGAGAACAACCCTGTACGGCCTGTTGTCATCGACCGCAATACCCTTAATGCTGCAGCCGGCCATAAGGAAAATGGCCAGCTGCAGCATGATAATATAGCCTAATCGTTTCATGACAATAACTATGATTAATATGTTACCGTTCTTGAATGTGTGTGCGCTGATACAGAGCAAACAAGCAGCATAAACGCTACCAATACCGCCAGTCTTTTCTTCATAAAGATTCTTTTCATGATTGATCTTCTCCTTGAGATTAGTTTTGTGTTCCTCGTTTATACAGATTAAGAACTACCAACATTTATAGGGCCCGTCGGAATCACCCCCTTCTGGTTTTTTGGCAACAAAAACCACACCTCCATCTTCAGATGCATTAATATCCTCACAGCATCCTCAACTAACTTTCTTTATGGCAAGCTTATAGCTATAGTCGGCTTTATACTCAAGATAGGCAGCATATCCGTTACCGCTGGACTTATAGATCTGAGATCCTGCTTTATAATACTCAGTCATTTCC
>JAEEGL010318041.1_pt1 | contig 16337 bp, 9 predicted proteins | sample 9134231 | NCBI WGS metagenome assembly JAEEGL01 (sample SAMN16246548, study PRJNA631951) | gut metagenome | biome: gut microbiome; feature: rumen; material: fiber-attached | host: Bos | place: Iran: Karaj | collected 2018-10
CAGACAGATTGAAACTTCTTAAGGAGAACGGGAAGGGCAGATAGGATGAAGATAATCATAGTAGGACTGGGTCAGACCGGAACGACGCTTGTAAAAGCTTTGTCAGATGAACATTATGATATAACCGTCGTCGATAAGGATAAGGCGCTGGTAGACCGAATAACAGATAAGTATAATGTAAACGGAGTAACGGGCAGCGGAGCTTCCAAAGAGACGCTTCTGGCTGCGGGAGCCGACACCGCAGACGCCATAGTGGCTTTGACTCACATCGATGAGATCAATCTGTTAAGCTGTATGCAGGCCAAGGCTCTCGGTACAAGGAGGAGCGGAGCACGTCTGTTGCTGCCCGACTTTGTACATGAGTCGGATTCGCTTAAGGAACAGTATGATATAGATTATTTTGTAAAGCCGAAATCGGATATTGCCGAAGAAATATTCAGGAATATCGGCATGCCCGGCTTTATGAAACTTGAAGGTTACTGGGGTGACAGCATACAGATAATCGACTTGAACATACTCGAGGACAGTCCGCTTGCAGACAGGACACTTGCCGACATCAAACAGTCGATGAAGCTTGATGTGCTGGTCGTTTCCGTAATAAGGGACGATAAGCTGTATATCCCGGATGGGAACTTTACTCTTAAGGCCGGGGATAACATAGGCATTGCAGCAGCCCATGAAAACATGAGCACTACTCTGCAGGCCCTTGGTATAACAAAGAGAACGGTTAAGCGTATCGTCATTGTAGGCGGGGGTATAACAGCCGGCTATCTTATGGAAATGCTTGAAAAAGACTGTAAGAATATAACGATCCTGGAAAACGACGTAGATCGCTGCCGTGAGCTTATGGAAAAATACCCTTCCGCAAAGATTGCCTATTCCGGAGGTGAGATACTTGATGTGCTCGAAGAGGAGCAGGTATCCGGAGCCGACTGTATCATCTCGCTTACCGATAACGATGAGACCAATCTTGTGATAAGCATGTATGCGTGGTCGTGCAGGATACCCTCTATACTTACACGTGTTGATAAGCCCGAGCATGTTAAGCTCCTGCACAGGGTAAACATAGATATAACTGTATCTGCCACCGAACTGTCGGTCCTTAAGATGATACGTTTCATACGAAATTATGAAATGGGAGATGCGGATAATGAGATAGGCAAATTCTATAATATCGCAGGAAACAGGGCAGAGATCATGGAGTTTAAGGCAACAGGCAGCTTTAAAGGATTAAATATCCCCTTCGGCAGCAAGGAATTCAGGATCAAAAAGGATCTGCTGATAGCTTCGATAATAAGGAACGGTCAGTTGATAATACCCGATGGGACTACATGCATAAAAGAAGGTGACTGCGTTATCATAGCAGCCGCCAAACACTGCCGCATAAGAAATCTCAATGAGATAGGCATCTGACGCTTTGAGCGATGCGATCAGGACGCCTCTGTCATGATGATCATATGGAGAAAAAAATGAAACCTCTGGAATACGACAGTTATGACAGGAATTATCGTATTTTGCGAAAAATAATCTGTCCTTTTGTAAAAAAGATAGTTGATTTTTCCGGGGATACCATTCCCGATGATATGGGCCCGACATTGATCCTGTGCAATCACAATACGGATTTTGATTTTCTGCTTCTTGCATCACAGTGCGGAAGTATAATGGATTTTGTGGCAACAGAGACTATGCTCCGTATGGGTGTTATCCCGAATTTCTTCTGCAGGAAGTTTAACGTGATACTTCATGACAAGGGTTCAAAAGGCGTCGGTACCATAAAACAGATAAGGAGCAGGATAAGTGATGGGAGAAATGTGCTCCTGTTCCCGGAAGGGAATCGTTCTTTTGACGGAAGGACAGGGGAAGTATCTGAAGCCATAGGCAGAATTGTCAAAATGACGGGTGCCGCATTGGTGGTGTACAGACTTACGGGCGGATATTTTACGACACCAAGATGGGGAAAGGGAATCCGAAAGGGAAGAATGAAGGGTACGGCCGAAGTTATCCTTTCTGCCGAAGAGATAAGGAACATGTCGGATGACAGGCTTCAGAAGCTTATTGAAGACGGGCTGTTGACAGACGCCTATTTGGAACAGGAAAAAGATCCTGTTCCGTTTAAAAGCCATAAAGCGGCTGAGTATCTGGAATCGCTGTTGTTCATATGTCCGGAATGCAGAAATATCGGGACATTTGTGTCAAAAAGAAATGTGCTCTCATGCAGCTGCGGCTTTCGTTTTACCATGGATGAATACGGTTATCTTTTTGATGAAAAAGGAAAAAAACATTCAATAACCGAATTGTATTCAGACCAGAAAAAATATCTTGCGGAAGCAGCGGAAGGATCAGGGGACAGTATTTTATGGACTGACAACGTAAGGCTGTGCAGACTGATGGCGGATCATAAGATTGCAGGAGAGGAACAGACAAGGCTTACTGTTTATAATGATCATATGATGATAGGTTCACAGAGGATAGATCATGAGCAGATAAGCAGTATAGATATCGTACAGAGAAACAGGTTGATCATTCATGTAAAGAACGGTGATGTACGCTATGAATTTACATCGGATATCACTTTTAACGCAGTCAAGTATCTTCAATGGCATGAAGATAAACGCTGATACAGAAAGGTAGAGAAATGGAAGGTTTTTGGGATTACAGTGTGTGGGGAAGCTGCATGTTATTTGCAATATTGCTGATAAGTGTTTTCATATCACACGCTTTAAAGAGGATGATACGCCCGCTTAAGGCATCACTTATTCCGGCACCCGTACTCGGGGGATTGATCCTGCTCATAATAGCATTTTTATTCAAGATCATAACCGGTTACGAGATGTTTGACACGGAATTTTTTGGCGGTAACGGTTATGCAAGCCTTGAGATCATAACATATCATGCTCTGGCTCTCGGTTTTATAGGTACGACATTTAAGTCATCCGGCATCAGTCCGTCGAAGAAACGGATGGGAGAGATATTCAACACGGGAGTGACGACGGTATCTACATATCTTTTACAGGGGACAGTAGGATTGATCATTTCTATCGGATATGCGGCTGTATCTTCATCGTTTTTTCCGGCAGCCGGAATCCTGCTTCCATTCGGCTATGGACAGGGTACCGGACAGGCACTTAATTTTGGCGGGATCTATGAAAGTACATACGGTTTTGTGGGGGGAAAGAGTTTTGGACTGTCGATTGCCGCCCTTGGATTTCTGAGCGCAAGTCTGGGTGGAGTGATCCATCTGGATGTATTAAGACGCAAGGGAGTTGTTGTTAAAAATACCGAAGGGGAAAAAGCGATCCGATCGGAAGAGATACAGGGAAGCAATGAGGTCCCTATGCAGGAAAGCATGGATAAACTTACGATTCAATGTGCCTTTATAGCATTTGCATATCTGCTCACATACCTGCTTATGAACCTGCTTGGAAACATTCTGCCCGGAATGCGCGCCGTTATTTACGGTTTTAACTTTCTGATCGGTGTTCTGGTTGCAACTGCATTAAAGTATGCCATGAATACCCTGAACAGACACAAGATAGTAGGGCGTACTTATATAAATAATTTCCTTATGACAAGAGTGAGCAATTTCTGCTTTGATGTCATGGTTGTTGCGGGGGTAGCTGCGATACGTCTTAAGGTTATTAAGAACAATTGGGCCGTATTACTGGTAATGGGAGTTGTCGGTCTTATAATAACCTTCATATATAACCGCTTTGTAGCAAAAAGGCTGTTTCCGGATTATTGTGAGGAACAGTTCCTGATGATGTACGGAATGCTCACCGGTACCGCGAGTACAGGGATCATATTGTTAAGGGAGATAGACGGTGACTTTGAAACGCCGGCATCCGACAACATGGTTTATCAGAATTTTCCTGCCATAGTGTTCGGATTCCCAATGATGCTTCTTGCAACGATGGCACCGGTTTATCCTGTAAGAACGCTTATCATCATAATGGCATTTTTCGTGGTGATGAATCTGATCCTGTTCAGAACCAAACTGTTCAGATCAAAGCATTAAAAATATAGTACTATGAATATGATGATTTGTCTGTGTCGCCGATCTTAACGGGTTGAAACATCTTAATGATACTTACGGGCATGCGGCCGGAGATGAGGCTATAAGGGTTGTTTCCGGTGAATTGATAAATGCTGCGCCTTCGGGAGGAAGAACGGTACGTATCGGAGGTGATGAGTTCCTGATATTCGCATCGGTGGATAAGGACAGTACGGAAACGGATGGATTTGCGGCAGTGATCAAAGCAAGAAGAAAGGAGCTTGAGAATGGAGAATTTTACGTTTTATTCACCGACTTATTTTGTGTTTGGTAAGGAATCGGAGGAGCAGGCCGGCAAAATGGTCAAAAAGTTCGGAGGCACGAAGGTTCTTATCCACTATGGCGGCGGGAGCGTGGTGCGTTCGGGTCTTCTTGACAGAGTTAAAAACTCCCTTAAGGCGGAAGGTATCGACTTTACGGAACTTGGAGGTGTAAAACCCAATCCGAGAAGCGGCCTGGTATATGAAGGGATAGAACTGTGCAAGAAAGAGAACATTGATTTTATCCTTGCCGTAGGAGGAGGCAGCACGATCGATTCATCAAAGGCCATAGCTGCGGGAGTGCTTTACGATGGTGATTTCTGGGATTTTTACTGCGGAAAACCGATAGAAGAAGCGTTGCCCGTCGGAACGATACTTACTATCGCTGCAGCCGGAAGTGAAGGGAGCGGCGATTCTGTCATCACAAGAGAAGAAGATATGATGAAGAGGGGCGCCAGCGGAGAAGCCATAAGGCCGAAGTTCAGTATTTTAAACCCGGCTCTTACACAGACTCTGCCTGCTTTTCAGACAGCGGCGGGGATCACGGATATAATCGCACATCTGTATGAAAGATATCTGACCAATTCCACGGAGGTTGAGGTAACGGACAGGCTGATAGAGGCGCTGCTTCTTACGATGAAGCATGAAGGGCCCAGAGTTATCGAGAACCCCGATAATTATGAGGCTAGAGCAAACATAATGTGGGCAGGTATGATGGCACATAATAATTCCTGCGGTGTCGGAAGGTCACAGGACTGGAACAGCCATGATATTGAGCATGAACTTTCGGCATTATATGACTGTGCTCACGGAGCGGGACTTGCAGTGACGATGCCGGCAGTATTTAAGTATGTGATGGACCATAATGTAATGAGGTTTGCCCAGGTGGCTGTGAGGGTATGGGGGTGCAGCATGGATTTTGAAAATCCGGAGGTCACTGCTCTGGAAGGCATCAATGCGCTGTCATGTTTCCTGATCTCACTTGGAATGCCGAGCAACTTCAAAGAACTGGGTGCCAGGGAAGAAGACATTCCCACACTTGTACAGAATCTGTGTTACGGCAACGGTCGTGACGGGAAATTAAAAGGATTTGTACAGCTCGATAAAGAGGATTGCACGAAGATATATAAAATGATGCTGTAATCGTGTGGTCGGAACAGGTTTTACCGGAATGGAAAAGACAGATACATTGAACGCGGATAAGGAAAACGGAACTTTTATACCGGTTGTTATCGCCGGTCTTCGTACAAATGAGGACGAAGAAGAATTTATGCGTGCCATGGAGGAGCTTGAGAGTCTGTGTGAGGCATGTGAGCTTTTGGTGGAAGGGGCTGTTACACAGTCCCTTCCTCATCCGGATAACGCGACCTGGATCGGATCGGGTAAGGTAACCGAACTGTCTTATCTTGCAAAAGCTGCAGAAGCAGAGTATGTTGTCTGTCTGGGGAATCTGTCGCCTGCTCAGATGAAAAATCTTCAGAAGGTTGTTGAAATACCCGTATGGGACAGAACCAACCTTATACTGGAGATTCTTTCAAGAAGAGCAAGAACAAGAGAAGCAAGGCTGCAGGGCGAGTCCGCATATTTACAGTATATGCTTCCGCGTCTGTCGGGCATGTGGAAGCACCTTGGACGCCAGAGCGGCGGTGGAGGAAGCCGTGCCAACAAGGGCATTGGCGAGAAGCAGATAGAACTTGACCGCCGACAGATATCGCATCGGATCACAGAGCTTAAAAAGGAACTTAAGCAGATAGAGAGGACACGGGACGTACAGCGGAGCGGAAGGAGAAGGGACGGATATCCGCAGGTTGCACTGGTGGGTTATACGAATGCCGGCAAATCTTCCCTGATGAACCGGTTTCTTACCATGAGTGATCCTGTGTCAGCTAAGACGGATGATAAGAAAGTCTTTGAGAAGGACATGCTTTTTGCAACGCTTGATACTTCCGTACGCAAGATCGATATTCCGGGGAGGAAGCCGTTTCTTCTGTCGGATACCGTAGGATTTATAGAAAACATACCGCATGATCTTATCAAGGCGTTCAGGTCAACGCTTGCAGAGGTGAAATATGCCGATGTTATCCTTATCGTAATGGATTCATCGGATCCTCATCATGTGATGCACAGGAAAATAACCGAAGATACATTAAGGGATCTGGATGTATCAGGCATACCGAGGATCTATGTATATAATAAGGCAGATCTTCGGGAGGGGGATCTGACCATAGAGAATCATAAAGGCGGAGATTCTTTCTATGTTTCGGCAAATACGGGTTACGGGACGGAAGATCTGCTCGATGCTTTGTCGGAAATATTCCGGTCGGGGAGCCGCATGGTGGAAGTGTGTATCCCTTATGCGGAAGGAAGTCTGCTAAGCCGCATACACGGTGAGGGAGAAGTATCTGAAGAGAGATATGAGGAAGACGGTGTATATATAAGTGCAGTCTGTCCGGCTCCGCTCGCAGATATTCTGGACAGGTTTTCTTGTTGACAGATCGGTTTTTTTGATTATAATGTTTGATGTAAGCGAGGTCGCTTCGGATTTATCCGAGGCGGCCTTTTATTTGTGTAGAGCACTTAGCGAGGTATTATACGAGCTTAGTGCGAACCATACGGATGCACTTAATGAGGTATATTCGAATTTAGTGCAGTCCGTAATGTAGATCACTTAGCGAGGTATATAAATGTATGATTTTGAACATGACAATTGCGGTATAGGCGCGATCGTGAACATTAACGGAAAAAAAGACCATTCGGTGGTATCGGATGCTCTTGGTATAGTTGAGCATTTGGAGCACCGTGCGGGTAAGGATGCTGCGGGAGAGACAGGAGACGGTGTCGGGATCCTGACTCAGATACCGCATGATTTTTTCAAAAAGGAAGCAAAGAGATCGGGCATCGAACTTAACGGTGAGAGAAGTTACGGTGTCGGGATGTTCTTTTTTCCGACAGATGAACTAAAACGTTCAAGGTCAATGAAAATGTTTGAGGTCATCGTAAATAAAGAGGGGCTTGAGTTCCTGGGCTGGAGAAAGGTTCCGGTATGTGAGGATGTGCTCGGGACAAAGGCAAGGGAATGCATGCCCGTCATCTGTCAGGGTTTTGTATTAAGACCTGATGGATTTGCAAATGATATCGATTTTGACAGAAAGCTGTATATAATAAGGCGCGTGTTTGAACAGAGCACTGATAACACCTATGTGCTCTCGCTGTCGTGCAGGACTATAGTATATAAGGGTATGTTCCTTGTCGGACAGCTTCGGACCTTTTTTACGGACCTTGAAGACAGATCCTATAAGTCGGCGATAGCGATGGTGCATTCAAGATTTTCGACAAATACGAATCCCAGCTGGGAGAAGGCTCATCCCAATCGTCTGATGGTACATAACGGTGAGATAAATACGATAAAGGGCAATGTTGACAAGATGCTCGCCCGCGAGGAGACGATGCATACGGGAAGGTTCAGTGCGGAGGATATGACGAAGGTCCTTCCTGTAATACCTGCGTGGGGATCGGATTCGGCGATGTTTGACAACACACTTGAATTCCTTATGATGAGCGGCATCGATCTTCCGCTGGCTGCTATGATGATGATACCCGAGCCGTGGGCGCATAACGATACCATATCGCAGGAGGGAAGGGATTTCTATCAGTACTATGCGACCATGATGGAATCCTGGGACGGCCCTGCTTCGATCCTGTTCTCGGACGGAGATGTGATGGGTGCGATCCTTGACAGGAACGGGCTGAGACCTTCGAGATATTACATAATGGATGACGGCCGTCTGATACTTTCATCGGAAGTGGGAGTCCTTGAACTTCCGGAATCGCACATACTTAAGAAGGAACGCCTGCACCCGGGCAAGATGCTTCTTATCGACACGATCCAGGGCAAGATAATATCCGATGAGGAACTAAAGGAAAATTATGCCATGAAGGAGCCGTACGGTGAGTGGCTTGATTCCAATCTTCTTACCCTTCGTGAACTTAAGATACCCAACAGCAGGGTGATCTCATACAGTGACAGGGAGAGGATGCAGCTTCAGAAAGCTTTCGGATACACTTATGAAGAATGCAGGGAATCCATTGAAACGATGGCTCTAACGGGATCCGAAAACATCGGAGCAATGGGTGTGGATACACCTATCGCGATCCTTTCTGATAAATACCGTCCACTGTTTGATTATTTCAAGCAGATGTTTGCGCAGGTAACAAATCCGCCTATCGACGCGGCAAGGGAAAAGATAGTTACTTCGACGACCGTATATCTGGGAAAGAACGGAAACCTCCTGATGGAACAGGCGGGTAACTGCCATATGCTGAAGGTGGAGAATCCGATACTTACGGATCTTGATCTGCTTAAAATAGAGAAGATGGACAAGGCGGGGTTCAAAGTAGCCAAAGTGTCAACACTATATTATAAGAGCACACCCATCAAACGTGTCATGGATCATCTGTTTGTGGAGGTCGATAAGGCATATCGTGAAGGCGTAAGTATCCTCATCTTATCGGACAGAGGAGTGGATGAAAACCATGTTGCTCTTCCGTCACTGCTTGCAACGGCGGCGGTGCATAAGCATCTGGTCGATACGAAAAAATGTACTGCGATGTCCCTGATACTTGAGTCCGGGGAGCCGAGGGAGGTTCACCATTTTGCCCTTTTGCTCGGCTACGGTGCGAGTGCCGTGAACCCGTATCTTGCCCATGCGACGATAGCAGAGCTCATCGATAAGGGAAGCCTTGATAAAGACTATTATGCAGCGGTGGATGATTATGACAGGGCGGTTTTGCAGGGTATAGTCAAGATCGCTTCCAAGATGGGCATATCAACGGTGCAGTCGTATCAGGGAAGCAAGATATTTGAATGTCTTGGTATATCACAGAGTGTGATAGATAAGTATTTTACCGGAACGGTCAGCAGGATCGGCGGGATAACACTTGATGATATTGCGGCGGCATCCGATGAGCAGCATTCGAAAGCCTTCGATCCGCTCGGCCTTGAGTGTGACCTGACCCCCGATTCTCTTGGAAAACATAAGGCACGCTCGGGCGGTGAAACACACCGTTATAATCCGCAGACGATACACATGCTCCAGTGTGCGGCAAGGGAAGGCGACTACGAAAAATTCAAGACCTATACGGCCATGGTCGATAGGGAGCAGACCGGATATATAAGGAGCATACTCGATTTTGCTTATCCGGAAAAAGGTATAGATATTTCGGAAGTTGAGAGTGTTGATGATATAGTGACGCGTTTTAAAACGGGTGCGATGTCATACGGCTCGATCTCCGAGGAGGCACACGAAGCACTGGCAGTCGCGATGAACCGCCTGCACGGAAAATCAAACAGCGGAGAGGGCGGAGAGAGCGACGAGAGGATAGCATCCGCAGGAACCGGAAATGACAGAAGTTCCGCGATAAAACAGGTGGCAAGCGGCAGGTTCGGAGTCACGAGTAAGTATCTGGTAAGCGCAAGGGAGCTCCAGATAAAAATGGCACAGGGAGCAAAGCCCGGAGAAGGCGGACACCTGCCCGCAAAAAAGGTATATCCCTGGATAGCAAAGACAAGACATTCGACACCCGGTGTGAGTCTTATTTCACCGCCGCCGCACCATGATATCTATTCGATTGAGGATCTGGCGCAGCTTATTTACGATCTTAAGAACGCAAATAAAAATGCGCGTATAAGTGTAAAGCTCGTATCCGAGGCAGGAGTGGGTACGATAGCCGCAGGCGTTGCCAAGGCAGGTGCTCAGGTGATCCTGGTTTCGGGCTATGACGGCGGAACGGGAGCGGCACCCGTAAGCTCGATCCATAACGCAGGACTGCCGTGGGAACTGGGATTATCGGAGACACATAAGACGCTCATAAAAAACGGATTAAGGGACCGTGTGATCATAGAGACGGACGGTAAGCTTATGAGCGGAAGGGATGTCGCGATAGCGGCACTTTTGGGAGCGGAAGAATTCGGTTTTGCAACGGCTCCGCTTGTGACACTCGGCTGTGCGATGATGAGGGTATGTAATCTCGATACCTGTCCCTTCGGTATCGCAACGCATAACCCGGAACTGAGGAAACGCTTTAGCGGAAAACCGGAATATGTTGAGAATTTCATGCGTTTTATCGCACAGGAACTGAGGGAATATATGGCAAAACTGGGAGTCCGCACGATATCCGAAATGGCAGGCCGCACGGATCTCCTTAAGAAGAAGGACGGGCTCAGCGGAAACGCATTAAAGATCGATGTTTCTCAGATCCTTGAATATGTGCCGGGTGATGCAAGGGTATTTGATCCAAAGAGAGTATATGATTTTGAACTTGAAAAGACAAAGGATGAACATGAACTGCTTACGAGAGCTTCTGTGAAGGCAGCCGTTAAGAACGGAAAACAGTGCCATGAGGAGATAACTCTTACAAATACGGACAGGACTTTCGGAACTCTGCTCGGAGCCGAGATCACCAGATCGTCGGGAGATCTGTCCGAAGACACGATAGTGATAGACTGTTACGGGCATGGCGGACAGAGTTTCGGAGCGTTTATACCAAAGGGACTTACGCTTGATCTGTGCGGTGACAGTAATGACTACATAGGCAAGGGATTATCCGGCGGAAAGATAATCGTAAAGGCGCCTCAGGATGCAGGTTATGATGCGGAGAACAATATCATAATAGGAAACGTCGCGTTGTACGGAGCGACATCGGGTGAAGCATATTTTGAAGGAATGGCCGGAGAGAGATTTGCTGTCAGGAATTCGGGAGCCTATGCGGTAGTAGAAGGTGTCGGGGAACACGGGTGTGAATACATGACGGGCGGATGCGTGGCGGTCATAGGTCCTACCGGTAAAAACTTCGCAGCCGGTATGAGCGGCGGTGTTGCATATGTCCTTGATGAGCATAATACGCTGTACAGAAATCTCAACAAGGAAATGGTGCTCATGGAGCCCGTTGAAAATAAGAATGACTGCAGCGAACTTAAGAGGATGCTTGAAAAGCATGCGGAATATACCGGTTCCTTAAAAGCAAAGGAAATTCTTGAGGACTTCGCAGGATATCTTCCGAAGTTTAAGAAGATAATCCCCGGCGACTACAAGAAACTGATGATACTCACCGGCCGGTTCGAAGAAAAAGGAATGTCATACGAAGAGGCCCAGATTGAAGCGTTTTACGCAAGTACAGGAAGCGGAAAGGGGGAATAACGATGGGTAAGCCGACGGGTTTTTTGGAATACGAGCGTAAGGAAGGACCGGTAAGGGAAGTAAATGTACGGACAGCCGATTTTGATGAGTTCCACGGACTGTTACCGGCAGGTGATCAGATTTTGCAGGGAGCAAGATGCATGGCATGCGGAGTCCCCTTCTGCCAGGCGGGTGTGATGATAGCGGGGATGGCTTCGGGCTGTCCGCTCAATAATCTTGTGCCAGAGATCAACGACCATGTATATCACGGTAATTTCGAGCAGGCTTATATAAGGTTATCAAAGACCCATTGTTTTCCCGAATTTACGTCGCGAGTCTGTCCTGCCCTGTGTGAAGCGGCGTGCACGGTCGGGGTACACTCGGAACCTGTATCAACGAAGGAAAATGAAAGAAGCGTTATAGAATATGCTTTTGCAAACGGTCTTGTTAAGCCTGATGCCCCTGCCGTAAGAACGGGAAAAAAGGTGGCGGTCATAGGAAGCGGCCCTTCGGGTCTGTCGGCTGCGTACTGGCTTAACAAAAGAGGACACTCCGTTACCGTATATGAGCGTCGGGACAGAGCCGGAGGTCTGTTAAGATACGGCATCCCCAATATGAAGCTTGATAAGCGTGTGATAGACAGACGCATAAGGCTGATGGAGGAAAGCGGTATTGAGTTTAAATACAGCGTGAATGTCGGAAAGGATATTAGCGCAGATAAACTTCTTAAGGATTATGATCGTATCGTTCTTGCCTGCGGAGCATCAAATCCGAGGGATATCAAGGCTCCGGGAAGAGATGCGAAGGGGATATATTTTGCGGTTGATTTTCTTGCGGAGATCACAAAGACCGTTATGGATTCGGATTACGACTATGAAAAGTGTATCAGAAAGAGTGACTATTCATTCGGAAGCCTGAAGGGCAGGAATGTCATTGTGATAGGCGGAGGAGATACCGGAAATGACTGCGTCGGAACGTCGATAAGGCTGGGAGCGGCATCCGTTATCCAGCTTGAGATGATGCCTAAGCCGTGTGAGGCAAGGGCAGTGACAAATCCATGGCCCGAATGGCCTAAGATCCTTAAGACAGATTACGGTCAGGAGGAAGCGATATCCTTATTCGGCTCAGATCCGAGGGTTTATCAGACAACGGTCACGGAATACATAAAGGATAAGAAAGGCTGTCTTACCGGAGTAAGGACTGTCAAGCTAAGCCCGAAGAAGGATGAGGCAACCGGCAGGATGCAGATGGTACAGGTGGAAGGCTCCGAGAGTGAGCTTAAGGCGGATATGGTACTTATTGCCGCGGGTTTCCTGGGAAGCGAGGAATATGTTACTTCCGCCTTTAAGGTAGATGTAAACGCACGCACCAATGTTTCGACCGAAGAAGGCTGTTTTGAAACGAGCAGGGAACGTGTTTTTACGGCAGGGGATATGCATCGCGGCCAGTCGCTCGTCGTATGGGCGATAAGCGAAGGGAAAAAGGCCGCACGGGCGGTAGATAAGTCTCTTATGGGGTACTGATCTGTTTTGCCTTTATCTTGTCGTCAGGCAGATATTTTCTGAGCAGTTCTTCAAGTTTTGACGGAACGACCGGTTTGCTCAGATAATCGGTAAAACCGTTGTCGATGTACATTTTCTGCGCACCGGTGATGGCGTTGGCGGTTAGTGCGATGATGGGCACTCCTTCAATATCGATATCCTTATCTTCCAGGATGTGTGACATGGTTTCTATACCGTCCATTTCGGGCATCATGTGATCAAGGAATACAATATCATATTTAAAGGCACGCATCTTCCCGATCGCTTCTCGTCCGCTGGTTGCAGTATCTATATTTATCCGGGTATTCTTAAGAAGCCCTTTGAAGACCGTAAGATTAAGGAGAACATCGTCAACCAACAATATGTGCGCATCGGGAGCCTCAAAACCTTCCTTATATATTTCGACGGATTTGTGGAGTCCTTTGCGCTTTTTTTCAAAATCACCGATGGGAGCAGGATCTATGATGGGCTGATCAAGGTCAAAATAAAAATTTGAACCATGACCGTATTCACTGTCGAATTTAAGAGTACTTCCCATCAGTTCGATATATTTATGTGTGATCGCAAGACCGAGACCGGTACCCTCGATTCCCCTGTTATGCTTTGAATCAAGTCTTTGGAAAGAGTCCCATATATGCTCCTTATCCTCTTCTTTTATCCCGATGCCGGTATCGCTGACTGAAGCATGAAGGCGTACCTTATCGGCGTCTGAGGATAATACCTTTATGGACAGGGTAACGCCTCCGGTGTTAGTGTATTTTACGGCATTAGTCAAAAGATTGGTAAAGATCTCGCGAAGACGGATATCGTCACCGAAAAGCTTGGACGGGATGTTTTCATCTATATCGTGAAATATCTTAAGATCTTTTTCTCCGGCGCGGAATTCGATCATATCGAGCATATCATTGATCAGCAGAGCAGTATCATATTCGACCGGATCGATCTCAAGCTTGCCGGATTCGATCTTGGAAAAATCAAGGATCTCATTTATCAGAGCAAGCAGTGTCTTACCGCTGTTCTTTATGTTTGCGGCATAAGCTTTTACTTCTTCTTCGCTGCTCTCTCGAAGTATCATTTCATCAAAGCCCAGGATAGCATTTATGGGAGTGCGTATTTCATGGGACATATTGGCAAGAAAGATGCTTTTTGATCTGTTGGCCGTATCCGCTATCTCGATCTGTTTTTTAAGAGAGGTTGACATTGTCTGGAGAGAGCGGGAGAGAATACCGATCTCGTCGGATCCGTTCGTATCTATATTTTCGTTGTAATCACCGGCTGCATAATGTTCCGCTACCTGTGTCATACGTTTAAGAGGAGCGATGACGGTACGTATCCAGGCCAGGCACACACCTATCGCCAGCACAAGTATGAGAAGGGAGAGCAGCAACAGATTCCGCGCAAGTATGTTCTGAGGCATGTTTATCTCATCAACGGTTGCATTAAGCCCTAAGATCATGCCGTTCCTCAGTCTCTTTTTTATCACTTTGGTTTTCACACCGTCTATTCCCGTGATCGTACGCACCTCATCGACGGGAGAATTTATTGTGCCGTTGATAAAAGGCATAAGATCTTCGGTCAGATCCTTGCTTTTAACTCCTTCGGGATAGTCAAAATGGAAGATTATATCACCCTGAGGTGATACCAGATATGCCCTTCCGCTTTCATACAGCTTGATATTGGCAGTGTAGTTCCGCAAAATGCTTATGTCTATGTCCATTCCGATAACTCCTACGGTATGGCCGTCATGGTAGTACGGTATTATGTAGGAAATCATATCTATGCCAAGATTTTTGTTAAAATAGGGGTTCATCCACAGAGGCTCGCCTGTTTCAATAGGGATATAATACCATCCCACATGCTCAATATCATCCTTGGGATAGAGGCTCAGATCTGTAGGCTCTGCGGAATTCCATGAACCGTCGTTTGTGTTGATGGTATACCAGAAACCTTCGGTCGGACCGAATTCTTCGGGATCGTATCTTAAGTAGACGGTAATTGCACCCGGTGTACTCTCGGCTATACTTTTTCCGAGTTCGGATATATCGTAGATGAGTTTTCTGCGCTCTGTTTCGTCCGAAAGAAAGTTCCTGTAGGTTTCCGCTCGTTTTTCGGCATAGTTATATATTGTCCTGACAGACTGTTCCACAGAACCCAGCATTATATCCATTTCACGGGAACTTTGATCAACGGTAAGATTTAAGATACGGTCGGAATCCTCATCCAAGATCCTGTTTGTGCGCAAAGTGGCTGTAAGCCCTAAAGAGAGTGTTACCACTATCATTATGGAAGTTATGATCAGAACGATCCTGGTCTGTATTGATTTCATACAATTGTCTCCATAGATTTAATTAAAGTATAGCATGTTCATATGGATAGCACAATTATCCAGATTAAAGAGGAATGAATTTCATCCCTTGACATACGTACATTAATGTTTATAATGTTTTTGTAAGCGAGGTCGCTTCGGATATTTCCGAAGTGGCCTCTTTTTTTGTGTAGAGCACTTAGCGAGGTATTTCACGAGCTTAGTGCGAACCATACAGATGCACTTAATGAGGTATTTTCGAATTTAGTGCAGTCTGTAGTGTAGAGCACTTAGCGAGGTATTCCACGAGCTTAGTGTGTATACAAACATGGAAAACCTGTCGGAAAAGGCAGCCCGCAATGGAGAAGGAAAATGATCCGTAAACATGACAGAAAAATTATCCTTGAAAACGGGACAGAGATACCGGGATATTCGTTCGGCTCATCTGAGGATAAGGTGCTTGAGCTGGTATTTAATACTTCAATGGCCGGGTATCAGGAGATAATATCCGATCCCTCGTATAACGGTCAGGCGGTCGTGATGACTTATCCGCTTATCGGAAATTACGGGATGAGCAATGAGGATTATGAATCGCAGAGACCGTCCATAGGTGCGCTGATCGTCAGAGAGTATAATGATGAGCCCTCGAGCTTCAGGAGCGATGAAACTCTTGATGCGGTGATGAAAAGATATGATATTGCCGGGATTTACGGGGTGGATACGAGAAGGCTCACCAGGATGATAAGGGATCACGGAAACTGCAAGGTACTGATCACTTTGGCAGACAGGGATACGGATGAAGGGATAAGTTACTTAAGATCTGAACAGTTAAGACATGATAATGTGGCTCAGGTTACTGCCGGCGATATATATATGTCCGATATAGCGGACAGTAAATACAATGTTGTCGCGATCGACTGCGGGATGAAGCAAAACATCATACGTGAGCTTAACCGTCACGGGTGCAGGGTGACCGTAGTTCCCTTTGATACTCCCGTTTCGAAG
>JAEEGL014847265.1_pt1 | contig 16337 bp, 14 predicted proteins | sample 9134231 | NCBI WGS metagenome assembly JAEEGL01 (sample SAMN16246548, study PRJNA631951) | gut metagenome | biome: gut microbiome; feature: rumen; material: fiber-attached | host: Bos | place: Iran: Karaj | collected 2018-10
GACTCTGCCGCACGTGTTCTCGAAGTTCTCGACGATCTTGATATCCGCGTCTTCGAAGCAGTCCACTATTTTGACTTTGATATCCTCAAAGTTCTCGACGATTTTCACTTTCCCGTAGAGATGGTATGTCTTGCCGTTCTTGGTGATGGTGCAGTTGTCCTTATCGATGGTCACCTCCTCTTTCGCCATTGCACTCGCGGCCATTACGACCGCCGCCAAAAGGATGAATAGTTTTTTCATGGTTGTATTTGTTTTATTTCATTAATAATCTCTTCGTCTGCAGGTAACCATTTGACGGAATCCAATTCTTCTGGTCTCAGCCATTTAGCTGCTTCGTGTTCCAAGAGCGTCAGGTGACTATCTGCTAGTTTGCATTTAAAACAATGCATGTTCAGATGGAAGTTCGGATAGTCGTAATCGATGGTACGGAGTAGTTCGCCGACTTCAATCTCTGCATCTAGTTCTTCGTGGATCTCGCGCTTTAGGGCTTGTTGTGGTGTTTCTCCGGTTTCCATCTTCCCACCCGGAAACTCCCACCAATCCTTCCACTCACCATATCCTCGTTGCGTTGCAAAGATTCTTCCTTGCTCGTCAAAGATGATTGCTGCAACTACTTCAATCGTTTTCATAACATTTTAAAACGGTATTCTTGTAAGGGCATACTCATAAGGGATTTTCTCTTGTTCCAAACGCTGGTTACTGGCCTTCAGGTATTGGAACATTTGGTTTTCTTCAGGTGTTAAGCACAATTCTTTTTCTACGTTTGTTTCTTTACCCTTATCACTCTCAAAGAATTTATCAAAGGTTTCTCTATCCATCAGGAAACTTTCCACTTTTTTGAAGTGAGTTCTAATCTCTGACAATATTTGAAATCCTTGCGCGTCCAAGTCTCCCCAATAGTATATGTCTTTCTCATTAAGCCATTCCGCCTCTTTCAATATATCTACTCGAAACCCCATTCCGCATATTACGATACTCTTTTCAAAAGTAGGGAAGGATAGCATATTGGTTTTATTCTCCACGACATATACGCATCGTACAGGAAGAACTAACTTTTTGAACTGGCTAATGGGAACGCTTATGTCCGCAATGTCAGAAAAAAATTGATGGCTTATTGATTGGTCTAATATGCGGAAACGCACAATAGGCTCATCATATTTAAGATGGAAGCGAGACTCGAAATGCTTTTCGTCTAAATCCACATTATCTGCTATCAAGATATCTAATAGTTCCCTAATGACACCTTTGTTAGCTTCAACGAACTTGGTGTGTACCTTTATGGGTAGTTCGCGGATGTATAGATTCGGTTGAGGAGTTCTTTTGAAATATGTGCACACCTTCAAGAGACTATCCCAATCATTCTCAATTACCTTTCTAGGATATTTGTAAATCCAATCCTTCAGTTCCGGGAACGACTCTATAATACGCGCGATATCTTCCTTGAATTTTGCCGTTACTTTCTCTTTACCAATGAATCTCAGATAGTCGCTTTCTGATTGAAATACAATAGAAGATGGAAGATCTTGTACACCATGTAGTTTGGTCTTCACGGTGGAATACTCTATAGAATAACCAAAGCCTTTTTTCTCTTTTGAATGATTGATCAGTTCGGTTAATTCTGCTTCAAGCTTTACTGTATTATCATCGGGTCGTTTATTGCCAGCAATGATAATTGGGTTAAAGGGGATCCCTTCAACAATAGATTGCAAATATGCGATATACTTATTCTCGGCTTTCTGCTTTATTTCACTGGGCGTTATCATTGGCTTGGTATTTGTCGCGTTCTTCCTTGAATTGCTCAATTCTCATATCTAACAAAACAGATTCGTTTCCTCGTCTTTCTACATAGTGAACGAATGATATATCGTTTTCTACAATATGAATATTATCACTTGGTGTTACGACGAGTAATTGCAAATGTAATTGTTTGCATAGAGAAATTAAGTAACGTGCTTTGTCTTCATCTTGGGCTTTAAATGCTTCATCAATCGCTATAAAACGGAAAGAATTAGCTTGTAAACCATCGGTGGCCAATCCAAATTGATACGCTATAGCAGACCCTAAGATAGTGTACGTCAATTGCGCTTTTTCTCCACCGGACAATTGTCCCATTCCCTCATAGGTAGTGCGTTTTTGAGCAGTCTCTCTATAAAACTCATCTGCTTTGTATGAGTACCATTGTCGCACATCAGTTACATGTTTGCGCCATTGCTCGTTTCCTAAGCGCCTAATTAGTGGTTCTATCTTTGTCTCAAAGTGTCTGCGTTTCCCATCTATTGAACCACTCATCTCATGAATGTTAGGTACGGCTTCCTCTAATTGTTGTCTAAACTCGCTTATTTCTTTTGAGATACGCCGCGTATATACGAGTTGGATATACGTTGGTGGAGCCGTAGCGAAATCTATCTCTTTAAGAGACTTGTTAAGCATTTGAATAGTTTCCCGTATAGAATCATCCCAATTCTTAAAGAACCAGCGGAACTCCGTTATCTTATTCATAAGAGTCTCTTGTAAGAACTCATTGAATCTCTTTTCGCAACTAACCAAGTCTTCGTCAACTAAGCGCTGATAGAATTGCTGATAAGCTCCTATTAGATGTAATGAATCGGGTAAAGCATGCACATCGGAATTCCAGTCGCTATATTTGGCATAGATTTCCGGAGAAGGATACTTAAAGGCTCTTATCAAATCCGACACCTCTTTTTCAACGCGGTTCTTTGTTTTCGTTACGTCCGATTCTTCATTGCGAATACGTGCTTGATAGTCCCTTTGTGTACTTGCTATGGTTTCAAAAGTCACATCCAGTAAGTCTGTATTTTCTTGCTCAAATTCAGAAGTGTCTTTATCTCCATAAGGAAGAATAAATTCCGCATTAGTATCATGAACTGCTTGGACAGCCGCCTTCTTTTCTTCTGTTTGTCCGATACTCTTAGCATTCGCTGTGATAGTCTCGTTTTCAAGAATCCTTAAGTCTTTTTGGACTTTATCTAATTGTGCGGATAAGGTTTTAACTTTATCATTGGATTTTTCTAAAGTCTCCTTTTGTTCGGTTTTTACTTGAATATCCTTAGCAACAGCTTCCCAATTTATCTCCTCATAGCTTTGGAATAACTTGAGAATATCATCAAAATTCTCTTGACGTTTATTGATGCTTTTAATTTTATCGTTTATCGCGATAACTGCATTTGCGTTTTGCGTTTGTTCTGCTTGCAGTTTAAGCACAAGCGCCTTAATGGCGGCTATTTTTTCCTTATTATCCCAACCAAGTACATAGTTAGCACGATCATTGACATGTTTGCGATCATCTTTTTCGTGCTTGTTATGAACGGACTTTATTAAGCCTTCAATGGTTACCGCTTTTTCTTTATACTGATAGAACTCTTCTAACGTTGCGACACAAGTATAATTGTATTGTTCAGATATGACATCTTCAACCCATTCCTGGTATGGGCTTTCCATATTGAATTCAATTTTGCTAAGTAAGCAATTGTCAGGAAGAGTTTGGTAACCATTCAGTATTGATGTCCTTTCCGGTTTTTGGAACACTATGCGTCCATTCAGATTGTGCGAATTCACAAAGTCACAGACATCCCGATAGTATTTATCAGGAACAATTAGGCGCAATGCAAAGTTATGTAAGATTTTCTCAATTGAGTTTTCCCATTTGCGTTCATCGTCTTTTACGCGAATAAGTTCTCCGACAAACGGAATTTCTTTCGCAGTCGCTCCAACAGCCTCCAATATCATCTCGCGGATTTCAGCCTCTTTCCCTGAGATGTTGTTGTCATTCTTTTTTAACTGGTTAAGGATCTCCATATTGTCTTCAATATCCTTATCCAATTGTTCGCCTTTATTTTCGGCTTGACGCAACTCCTCATTAGCCGCTTTTATATCATCAGCACATTTCTGTTTCTCTTTAGCAGCTTTCTCACGATTCGTTTCGAATGCTTTTTCGGTCCGATTTGTTTCTAATCCAACTTTTCTAACACAGTCGTCGTATTTGCCACGTTGACATATGCGAGTCTGTTTAGTCACTTCTAACCGACTGATGGTCTCTGCTAATTCTTTAATCTGCCGGCCTACTTCGTCATTGTCTATCGCTTGTGATAGTCTGGTCTCCTCTTGTCTTAGAGTATTTTTCTTTTCTATTAAGTCTTTGTGTTGTTGGTTAAGTTTCGCTAATAGCTTATCCAATTCCTCAAGTCTGGCATCTGCAAGTTCAATATTTTTCACAGCAAACCAATACACCGCCATTTCTCGATTTCTTTGGATATTGGCAAGTGTTTGCTGGAGTTGTTCTAGTTGAATAGCTTTCTCATTAATGGGTCCCAACTGGGCAATCTGTTCCTTTACCTTTTCAATCTGCGTTTTTGCATTGATGAGAGTGGAAAAACTATCATTGAGACGAACGTATTCTTCTTCAGCATCGCGTTGCTCGAGCATATTATTGCGGATGAAGTCATCAAGATCATTCAATACTTTTACACCTACGACTTGATTAAATAGCGTCAACGCCTTTTCACTTCGCAATCCTAATGTGCTAATGATACGATCTCTATAGTCTCGTATTACATCATAGAATTCTATTCGTTTCTTTTGCACCCCTGCGTTATATTTCTTTTCTAACGTGCGTCTCCATTCACCTTTGCTCCCATCAAAGTTTTGGAAATCTTCGTTTATGGTAAGTGGCGCAGTTGAGAAACCATATACGCATTTAAGTTCACCACTGACAAACCATCTTACTTGAAATAAAGTAACTATTTTGTCGTGGTTGTTTTTGAATGATGCTAAGATGATAGAGTACGTGTTTTTATCACGAAGCCGCTGCATCGTAATAGAGCTTTCTCCATCTGACTGAATATTGCCATAGTTGCCTAATACGTACGTTTCTTCGGTTCTATCACCCTTCTTTTCATTACCAGAAGATTGATTATAGAATCTGTCTTTTTTGAAGGGAACAAGCAAAGTCAATAATGCATCAATCAAGGTACTCTTTCCTGATGCATTTGCTCCTGTTAGCAAGGAATTATTTCCTTCCGGAGCAATCCGATATACGGTACCATTAAAAGTACCCCAATTGTATATCTCCAAATAATCAAATCGATAACCCGAAATGCCCGGATTAGTCGTAAATAAATCATATTGCTCCTGCATACTCCTCTAATTTTTGTTTGAACAAATCCAAATCATCGAGTGTTACTTTCTCCTTGATGATACGATGAATGCGATATCGGGTATCATTGCCATTACTTCTCACCTCTTCCAAGAACCCCAACTTTTCCACATTACGAATGTGAGTGTCCAATTCTTTTTCCAATTTTACTTTGTTGTATTTTTCCGGAAGAAAAAGCCGAACTTCGTCCTTTATCTCGTTCGCGCTAACAAATCGTTCTGTTGAATGTGTGTCCGTCGGGTTATTGTCAAAATCTTCTAACATTTGCCGTAACACGATGAGAATGATGGATACCTCGTAGCTTAGTTGGCGACGTTGTACCAAACTCAAAGTCGTATCATCTTCCATTACAATTTGCTTCACGTACGCAAAGCCCTCTTCTTCTTTCAATACAAGTTCCAAGCCTATAACAGAAAGATACTTTTGAATATCACCACGGAATGCAAGAATGTTATTCCATTCCGGAGAATTATTTTCTACGGTTTTCTTCAACAAAAGGACAATCGCTTTTGAATATGGTTGTACTTCATTCATCGTGATATGATTATTTCAGGAATTACTATTCGTTTATTTTGTTCAGCATCAAATACAATAGGTTGATGTTTTTCGGGATTCACGGAAGTATTGGAGAAATTACCTAACACACCAAAATACGCAAATAATTCCGGGAGACCTTGCTGAAGCGGATGTTGTTGGATAATATCCGCCATAGTCGCTTGACCTTTTTCTGATAATATGTGTCGGATGTTTTTCTCAAGAGCCTTTCGGTCTATGGCAATATTACCAAACACTTTACCAATTTCATTTAATTCTTCGATGGAAACTGCATTGATTTTTGGACGTTGAGTATATTCCGTCGTTTCATTAAGTTCAAATGTAAGCTTTCTTTCGAATGGAATACTTATTTCCAGTCCATCATCTACTGTCAACGATATATCAGGCTTCTTTCCCGTCTTTGCAATCTCGATTAACTTGTTCTTGATTTCTTGTATAATTTGCTTCGTTAAATCAGCTCTAGACTCATCATTTTCTCGGATGATGTGACTTAATTTCTTAGCCATCTTATCATTGCTTTGATAAACCTTTTTCCCAGAAGCATACAAGTTGGACACCATGTTTCGGAGGAACGGATCATTATTCTCAATGCCTCGTTCTTCCAGCGTCTTAAATAGTTCTGCTATCAGTTCGTCTAATTCTGACTGCATCTCACGCGCCATGAGGAATTCCCAGAAAGCATAAAAACTCTTTCCTTGGGAACTAGACTTTAATTCATCTAGGGCATCAAAGGTTGATTGCAATATACCGCCTTTACTAAGATTTGGATCTATTTGCTTTTGATATATCTCCGTGATGATGGCTTTAAAGTTATCATCAACATCCTTAAAATCAGAGAGGAGTTCCTTTGCTCGCTTGTTAATTTCCAAGAAACGAGGTACTATCTGATATTCATCGAACACTTCTACATCGTCCCCCATCTGCAATCGTTGAATTTTTTGTTCTATCTCCAACTTCTTCTTCTCCAACATTTGGATTCGCTGTTCCTTATCCTCGTTAGTGTTTTCTACTAATTCTTTCAGTTGGGATATAATAGATTTGAATTTGGATTCTGTACCGATATATTCTTCTCGCTTTAAGCTAGAAAGCCAATCAATAACTTTGCATGTATGGCTTGATAGTTGATACAAAATTTCTCCATCTTCACTTGTGTAGTTTGTCAAGTAGCCATTATCTGTCCATTTCCTGATATATTTTTCGGCTTTTTCATCACAAGTATCAAACTCCGAAATATTATCACCTTCTTCAGGATCTATGTATTTATCGTTCAAGTATTCGGCAAGCCGATTATATAGATTCTCTTGAGATATAGTGGTTGTCTCATCCAATACGCTTGTGAGAAACTCCAAAATCAGTTCGCAACTATGCGCACGCAAAAGAGCAACACTCGGCGATGTGTTAAGAATATCTATTATGTTAATTTCTTTTGCCATTAGCTTTTCTTAACTGCTTCAAAGTAGTGGTTAAATTTCTTTCAATCCCAGGCTCTTGAGATATTCATACGTTTCATTATAGAACTCCGGCAAACGAGTTGCGTCTTCGGGGAAACCTTCTGGAGTAATGCGGTCATTGCCGGCAGGCACACAGATTACGATGCCTTGACGTGCACGAGTAAGAAGGACACGATAGGCATTAAGCATATATTTCTGGTTCTCTGCGTTGTTCTCCGGAATCCATTTGTTCTTGCCGTTAAACTTATGGTACGTCCATGTATTCCCGTCGCATCTCATATCTGCATCCCACAGGATACATGCATAGTCCAATTCCAATCCTTGTACCTGAATTTCCGTTGCAGCATCTTCGAGATAGTTAGATGAACGGACATCTGTCTTGTCTTCGAGGAACCAATGTACGGCATTTTCGTCGCCTTGCGCAAGAATGTTTACTGCAAGCGGTTTGAAACGTGCGGCAACTTTCGTTACTAATACACCTGTCTGTTGCGTTCCACGCGCTTGTTTTCTAAGCCATGCACGAGCCTTATCCATATCACGTGTTAACACGATAGGATACCTGTCTTTGATGTCGTTATACAGCGAAGAAGCGTCCGGTTGGAAGGATAATAACGAATGGATAAATGCCGACATCGTCTCTGCGCGGAAAGAACGTTGACTAACGGCAAGGTGTAATTGGTCAGAGAATGTTACACGGTCATTATTCTGTAGCAACTCATTTACGCGTCCTTCGGCATATTCCGGTTCTGTCAGTTTGTCGGAAATATAGATATTCCAATAAGGGAATCGATTGTTGAGCGCCTTAATCCATTCCGAGATGCCCGCCTCACCGGTGTTAATCTCTTGACCACCACCAACCAAACATACAATCACCGCCCAATCTTCTCGCTGATCAAGTGACCAAATTAGAAACTCAGCCTCCGACATGGGGAAGTTAGGCACTTTCAGTTTGTTGCCGTACGTACCACCTCGTTTCAGATACTCTGCTATACGCTTATGTGTCCAACTTCGTTGTGCCTCATCGAAGATAGCCACATGCTCCACTTCTCCATAGCCGGTTGCCTCTTGTTTGACAGCTTTTTCGGGATCAATTTCCACGACACCATTCTCTACCGGATTCTTAATCTTTGCGAGCATGTTATCACGGTAACGGTGGATGATTTGAATAAATTCACTCACCTCACGGCGCGAATCAGATAGATTCTTCTTCTCTCCTCTGTCAATACATTTCTTTAGATTATCCCTTGCAAGCGCTTCGGTGAGTACTGCAACTAACGGACCATTTCCGGAAAGATAAACAGCTCCATTTTCTTTGTCTAACTCGCCGTCTTTATAAGTCTGCTTAATTGCTACATCCAAACCGACAAGCGTCTTTCCAGCTCCGGGCACACCGGTTACAAAACAGATACTTTTGGTATTTTGCTCTTTGCTCTGCTGAATAACTCGCAAGATATAGTTGGTGGTCGCATCAGTGAAAACTTTGTCAGCTTCGTGACGCGTAATATCTTCTACCGAGTGGTTTTCGTATAGGGAACGTGCTGCTTCTATGATGGTGGGCGTCGGAGTGTATGGGCTGATTATCCAATTGTCGTTATTTGCAGAAGGTGTGGTCGCACCTGCGTGTTCTAATACTCCGCTTATGAGGTTTTGGAGATTTTCCGCTCCGGATATTAACGGATTGTATATACTATCGTCATAAACTGATGGCCGAAATTCTGTAGTTACAGGGGTATAATTGGTTGGAACTAAAATCGGTACGATGGTTCTATCGTGGCTATAGAGATGAAAGTTTTTCAGGTCTAAGGCATAGTCCATCACTTGCTCCACATCAGCCTGCAACGCGGATGATTGCCCAACTTTGAACTCTAAACAGAAGATAATACCCCGTAACAGCAGAACAACATCTATACGTTTACCTAATCGAGGAATGTCATACTCAAAGATGATTTGAGAAGGCTCATCTTTCCAAGGAATAAGGACTTGCTGCAATAGAGTTATCTCGCCAATCCATGCATCGTCCGTTGTTGTCAAAGCATCGCCATGATAGTTCAAGTGTAACGTACCTAAAATCTCTTTAGGCGCTGTGTCTATAAACTGACGAAATGTGGTATTATATAGGCAACGATTACTCATATTATCCTCTTATTAATGGCAATACCAATATTCTCTCCATTAACTTTGGTTTGCACGAACACATCAATCTCTCTCTTATACCCAGAGCGATTTACGAGTTTGGCATTACGTTTGATTTGAACATCCGGATGATCTTTCAGATGCTCTTGTATTATACCAACCAATTGTTCAAGTGCTTTACCTGCTTGCATACTTTTCTCTTACACCTTTTTACCCATTTCGTAGGCTTCTTTCAATTTGGCGTTGCCGGATTATTTTTAATCTGCCTGCTCATAATAGTACGAGTAGTCAATACCCTTCATAAATATCTCACGGTCATCAATCCGGTCGGTCAATGCACCCTTGAGCAAGGCTTTGATGTGTTTGGCATCAGTGGTACTGGCGTGCATGGCTTTGAGGTACGCTTTCTTGTCAATCTTACTCCAGTCCACACATTGCTTGAGATTCTTCTTGAAGATGAGGTCAAGCCAAATACGCGTACTCCGACCGTTACCTTCCATGAAGGGGTGCGCAATATTCATTTCCACGTATTTGTCCACGATCTCATCAAAAGTCGTTTCCGGCATCTGCTCAATTTGTTCGAGACTATGCTTCAAGTACTCGGCACGACAGAAAAGCGTGCCATCTTTCCAAATAGTCTTGGTGCGGATTTGACCTGCGAAGTCATACAACCCGCCGAAGATGTATGCGTGAATTTTCTGCAGTGCCTTGACGGTTCCTATTTCCTCATCCGCTATCACGTTGCTCTCCCAGAACGTATATGCTTTCTTTCGGCTCTGTCCATCAATGGAGTTGTCGGAGAAGGTGAACCAATCAAGGAACTCCATCGCTTTGCTGTTGTGTATAGACTTTGCAAGCAGTTCCACACCGACTTGGTCAATAGCATCAGATAGATACCGCTTACCATCTGCCGCCATTAGTTTCAGTTGGGTAGTGGCACTAACCACCTCACTCTGCTCTTTACGCAGTTTTGCTTTGAGGTACTTCCAATAGTTGCGATTCTTCTGATAGTCGTCCTGCTCATTGATGGCGCCAATAATATCCAACACGGAGAAGAACCATTTGTTCTGCTCCTCGCTCCACACCGCCCGCACTTTGCGGTCTTTGTAAAAGCGGATGGAAATCTTTTGACTCATATACTTATCCATTTATTCTCTTACGCCTTTTTACCCATTTCGTAGACTTCTTTCAGTTTGCCATTTTTCCTTCTTAAAGGCAACACCCGGCAGGTGCCACGGACGTACCCTTGTGGATTTCAAATTTTCCAGACATGTTTGGAATTTCTAATTCGCCAGCTGTTGGCTGTTGAATTATATCTCGCGAGTGCCAAATCTATTTTTCGTTTTGTTCTTTCTTTTGTTGTTCCAGTTCCTTTACTGTGCGTTCGACCACTTGCTCGAGTTGGTAGGTCGCAACGCCAAGAGGCTTCTGGATGTCTTGCAGCGACCACTCTACAATCGTATTTTTTGCAGTTTTGCAGATGACCAAACCGACCGAAGGATTATCGCCTTCTCCGCGTAAAAGTTTGTCCGCAGCAGTAACATAGAAGTTGAGTTTGCCAGCGAATTCGGGCATGAACTTAACCGCCTTCAATTCAATAATGACATAACGCTTCTGCGGGATATGGTAAAAAATGAGATCCGGGAAGAAGGTCGATTCATCATCTATACGCAACTCCATCTGCCGACCGACATAAGCAAAACCTTGTCCGAGTTCAAGAAGAAAGTTAGTGATATTCTTTACAAGCGCTTCTTCCAAATCTTCCTCTTTGAAGGCCTGCTCTAAGGAGAGGAACTCGAAATGGTATGGGTTCTTGAAAAGTTGTTGCGCCAACTGATGTTGCTCCGCAGGCAATGAATTCGGGAAATTAGAGATAATCGCACCTGTCGATTGGAAAAGACGAGCGTCGATTTGTGCATCTAACTTACTTCGACTCCAACCTTCCTCCGCAACCTTTTTTACATAGAATAGCGCTTCGTCTAACGACTTACATTCAGAAAATATGGCAATGTGATGTCCCCATGGAACACGTCCGAATTCTTCCGGCATCTCAAAAAGGTCAACAGGTTGTTGGCCTTTTACGTTGGAAGCAAATTGGTCAACAGCTTGTTGACCTTTTGTAATTGCTTCGTAATAAAATAGATACCAACGTTTCATGTACTTTACGTTGGAATATGAAAAGCCCGTTGACGAAGGGAATGTCTCGCGCATATCCATCGCAAATTGCTTGACGACGCTTGCGCCCCAACGCGTCTCCGCGCGAAGTGCCACAAGATCACGACCTACACTCCAATAGAAACGTAGCATCTCATCGTTGACTTTTACCAATGCACGCGCTTGCCCTTCGCGGTAACGCCGCTTAACATCCGCCAACCACTGGATATATTCAGGGTCAACGATGGTTCCATCTCGTTTCACAAATTCCGGTGTGTTCTTTTCTATATCTGCCATAACTTGTTATTATTTCTTTTCGCTTTTTGTGTTGTACACAAAATCGGGCACAAAGGTACAACTTTTTTCTGACATATGCAAATTATTTTGCATAATGTCCGAAAATCTGGGCAAAAATTATAGGTTTATACACAAAGATATGATAAACCATACGGCCAAACCGAACTCCATTAAACTGAGCAACATACCGATTGTGGTGGTTGCGAACTGACCTCCGTCAGGGGCGATTTTTAACAATTGATAAGTCAACATAATCGTGCGTATTTTGAAATTTGCTGCAAAAGTACTACCTCAAAAAGACACTACACGTCCGAAGCTTTGAAAAAATGCAAAAGAAGTGCATTTTCCTGGATTTGCCACAAAAAAAAGCCAACAATTTGTTGGCTTTCTGTTTTGTACCTGGGACATTACTGGGGACATTACTGGGGACATTACTGGGGACATCCCCGTATTCTTCTGGCTCTTGGATGTGGATTGTGCCTTCAATTTGTGAGACATGTTTCACGTTTTCCAGACTCTAAAAAAAAGAGAAAAGTGAGATTTGAGACAAAATAATGCATTCTGGCGTGGCTATCTTTGTAAAATAATGCATTCTTTAATGGCAATCCTATGTAAAATAATGCATTCTAAAACGCTTGTTTTTGTAAAATAATGCATTTTGAGAGTAAAAATGTGGTACCAACTCTTGTTTTCGGCATTTACACTTATTCCATGCCCTGCCCACATAACTCCAAGCTTGTATTTATTTCTCCCTACCACATATTAGCTGGTATCTTTTTTGTATTTTTCCCTTTAGCTTGTGTCTTTTCCCCTCCCGCACTCCTCACATATGGCTTGTGTCTTTTTACTGCCAATTCTTGATGATTTTCTCAAAAAAAAGACACATGCTATTGCACACGTCAAAATATTTTACTACCTTTGCACTCGATTTTAGTTCATTCCATTTTGGAATAAACACTAACCCTCGCAAAAATTGCGACAGTTGAAGTAACGCCATGAACAAAGTTCGAATCACAGCTATCCGACAAACGGTCTATCAAGACCTAATTGATCAGTACGAAAACCCCATAGAGCACGCCTGCACTATCCGCCAAGGGCAACAATGGATATCCATCGACGGCAAGTGCCCGGACGGATTGTGTCCTTCTGCATGGGAGTCCATGCAATCGTTTGTCGAGTCTCTCGCACGCGGCAAAGGTAATTTCTTTGACGGTTGGATGAAGAATCCAATGAGTGCTATGATCAGCTGCAACGATGGCTTCCGACCATTCAGTTTCTATATCGAAGTTATCGAGGAGCAGAAGCCCGGAACGTCCTCCCTACAAACGGGAGGAGTGGCCTCCGCCGAGAAGGGCAAAACGCAGCGCCTTCTCCCTAAAGATAGAGTAGAAGCGCGTGTGTTTAAGTTCGTACTAGTCGTTGGCAAGAAAGTGCTGCCACGTCGGCAGATTATTGCGGACTTAGGAATGCGCCAACAAAGTCGCCATACTTTCATAAACAACTATTGGAGACCTGCATGGGAACGTGGCCTTATTGATCTCGCGTACCCGGCTGTACCTCATAAACCGGAACAAGCCTATCGCCTCACAGCGAAAGGTCTTGAATTTTACGCTCAACTGACTGGCGAGGAGGATATAATCGCATAATCGAATAAAACAATAACCCATGACTCATTGTCCACAGAACAACATCGACTGCCCTTGCACGAAGGAAGGCTGTCCCCGTCACGGCATCTGTTGTGCCTGTGTTGCCCACCATAAAGAACATGGCAAGAAACTCCCTGCCTGCTTGAGAGGGATTGAATGGCAACCATAGCATGTATTTATTTCAGTAGTTTAACTTTTTGCTTGTATCTTTTTTGCAAAACGCAACCATTATATCATTTAAGGCTTAAAGATATAAAAAAAGACGAGCCGGAGCCCGTCTGGTGGGAACTACTGTTCGCTGTTTGCGAACGGCGAACAGTTGGTCTTACGCCAAGATGTCTAGGTATTTAGTCATTATGCGGAATGATGATGCTATAACGGATAGAGCAGGTGGTCATTGGTATGTGTTTGCTCGATTTGCGTGCAAAGGTACACAAATTTTAGGAAATATGCAAGTAAAATTTGCATATCTCGAAAATAAGTAGTATATTTGCGCAAAAATTACGAAGAAAATGACTCTGTTCGCTTATGTTCTGAGCGCGGTGCTATCCGCGAGTATTGTCCACTATACGGCGGACGACGTAACGATTTTCCCCAACCCGGAACGTGGTTTCACGGATCAGTTAGGCGGCGAAGTGGCGCTGACGGACAGCAAGAACCATGTGGTGGCGCCAGAGGAGGAGTGGTACTGGGACGAAGAGGACGAGCACTACGCCGAACGCAAGAACCAGAGTCTGGTGATGCTGATGTACTACCTGAAGAACTATAAAACGAAGGATCTGAGTAACAAGATACTGCAGGGGTTTGACGAAGATATGCAGATACTGCGCAACCACGGGTTCAAATGTGTGCTGCGGTTTGCGTACGACTGGAGCAGTAAGAACGACGCATCGCTCCAATGGGTGCAACGCCATGCCTCGCAACTGCAGCCCCATCTGGCGTCTAACGCGGACGTGATATACGCGCTGGAGGCCGGGTTCGTAGGGCGATGGGGAGAGTGGTACTACAGTTCCAATTTCGGCAACGAGACGCAGCATCTGAATGCTAACCGGCGTGCCGTGCTGGATACGTTATTAGGTGTGTGTCCGGCAGACAGGTGTCTGTTAGTACGCTATGCGCTGATCAAGAGCGAGTATATAGGTGACGAGGATGCGCTGACAGCGGCGCAGGCACATACCGGCACAGCGCGTGCGCGGATAGGGCATCATAACGACGCTTTCCTTGCGGATTGGGGTAACGACGGCACCTACGGTCGTGACGGCGACGGACCGAGTGACGACCCTATATTGCGGCAGTATATCGCGACGGAGACGCTCTATGTGCCGAACGGCGGGGAGACGAACGTAGATGCCGATAGCAGGGCGTCCATCGTAGCGCAACACGACACCACCATCGCCGAACTGAGCCGGTATCACTGGTCGTTCTGCGGGGCTGAGTATGCCCATGAGGTGACGGACAGATGGCGGGTGAACGGTACGTTCGCCGAGATGGAGCGAAGGTTAGGGTACCGATTCCAGATGCAGACAGGTACGTATCCGGCACAAGCCTCGACGGGAGGGCATCTGCCGATTGAGATGACGCTGGTGAACAAAGGTTTTGCACCGATGTATAACTACCGCCCGATATATATAGTGTTGCGCAATGGCGCGCACAGTTATGCGTTGCCGTTGCAGGCCGACCCGCGTCAGTGGACCGCCGAGGCCGGCACGATCACCATTCAAGAATCACCGGTTCTGCCCGACCAGATGGCCGAGGGGACCTATCAATTATATCTCTATCTGCCGGACGCGTACGAGACCTTAGCCGGTGACCCGCGTTATGCCGTGCGGTTCGCCAACCAGGATATATGGGATGCGGCTACGGGTATGAACGACTTAGGTGCGTCGGTAGCAATCGTACGCGGCGAAATGGGAACAGCGGAACAGAAAACATATCCGACAGCGTGCACGAAGGTCATGCACAACGGCCGGGTCTATATTCTCCGGGGAGAAAAGATCTATACGCTGCTGGGCAACGAAACCGCCAAATAGGCGCTACATTGCAGTTAGAGTTTAGTGTTTAGAGGTTCAAAAAAAGACACAACCTATTGGCTGTGTCTGTAGGGGTTGGTTGGGTGTGATGTTGCGGAGCTACACGCAGGTGTAACCGCCATCAACGGGCAGGGCGACACCGGTGACATAGGTCGAAGCGTCGGAAGCGAGGAAGACAACCGCCGAGTCCAATTCGCCTTCGTGCCCGTAACGCTCCAACGGGATGACGGTCTTCGCGTACTGCGCGAAATAGTCCGACTCCAGCGTCTCTTTGGTCAGCGGCGTGATGAAATAGCCCGGACAGATGGTGTTGACCGTGATACCGTGTTTGCCCCATTCGGCTGCGAGCGCACGGGTGAGGTTAACAACGCCACCCTTGGCAGCGTGATACGGCGATGCCGGAGCGATCTTATTGCCTACCAGACCGTACATCGACGCGATGTTAATCACACGACCGTAGCGGTTCGGAATCATCGACTTCTTGGCTACCGCACGCGCCACACGGAAGGTGCCGAAGAGATCAATCTGCATCTCGTTCTCGAACTGCGCATCGGTGATATCCTCTGCCGGAGCTACTGCGCCTGTACCGGCATTGTTGACCACGATGTCAATACGTCCGAAATGCTTAACGGCTTCATCCACCATCGTATCTACCGCTACCGTATCGGTGATGTCGCACTTGAGCGGCAACACCCGCACACCAAACTCAGCCTCAATAGCAGCTTTCACTTCGAGCAGTTTCTCATACCGACGGGCGATGATGACGAGGTCAGCACCTTTTGCCGCCAAAGCGTTCGCCATCTGCACGCCCAGACCTCCACTGCAGCCGGTGACGAGTGCCACACGGCCCTTCAAATCAAAGATATCTTTCATATATTATAGTTGTTTTAATTTGGCA
>JAEEGL011308805.1_pt1 | contig 16336 bp, 16 predicted proteins | sample 9134231 | NCBI WGS metagenome assembly JAEEGL01 (sample SAMN16246548, study PRJNA631951) | gut metagenome | biome: gut microbiome; feature: rumen; material: fiber-attached | host: Bos | place: Iran: Karaj | collected 2018-10
ATCAAGCTGCCGTCATTCTTAAAGCCCAAAGTGAAGCAAAAGGACCTCACAACCTTCACGCGCCAGCTCGCGACGCTGATGGACGCGGGCCTTCCGCTGCTCCGCAGCCTCCGCGTGCTTGAGCGCCAGGCTGTGAACCCGACGCTCAAGGACGCGTTGCACGGGATGAGCGATTCCGTGGAGAGCGGCAACTCGTTCTCCGAGGCCCTCGCCAACTACCCGAAGATTTTCGACAACCTCTTCGTCAACATGATCAAGGCCGGCGAGGCCGGCGGTGTGACAGAGCTCGTCTTGAAGCGTCTTTCCGAGTTCATGGAGAAAGCGGAGAAGATCAAGAACAAGGTGAAGGGCGCAATGATCTACCCGTCGGTGATTCTGTGCGCCGCGATCGGCATCACGGTCTTCCTTCTCCTCACCGTCATTCCGAAGTTCGAGGAGATTTTCTCCGACCTTCTCGGCGGGGCGAGCCTGCCGCAGATCACGCAGGTCGTCATTGGCATAAGCAACGTGCTCCAGAACTATTTCCTGTACGTTGCGGTGGCGGTGGCGGCTTTTGTCGTCCTGATCAAGGTGTGGGCCAAGACCAAGGGCGGGCGCTACGTCATGGACCGCATCGCGGTGTCGCTTCCCGTGTTCGGCACCTTGACGCGCCGCACCTGCATCTCGCGCCTGACCCGCACCTTGGGAACGTTGCTTTCGTCCGGCGTGCCGATGCTCCAGGCGCTTGGAATCGTCCGCGACACCTCGGGCAACGCGGTTTACTACAACGCCCTCCAGACCGTGCACGACGGCGTCAAGGAAGGCGAGAACATGTCCGGCCTCATGGAGCAGACCAAGGCGTTTCCCCCGATGGTGGTGAGCATGGTGGACGTCGGCGAGGAAACCGGCGCCATCGCGGAAATGCTCACCCGAATCGCCGACACGTACGAGGACGAGGTTGACAACGCGGTCGCCGGCCTCACTTCGATCATCGAGCCGGTGATGATCATCTTCCTCGCCTTGATCGTCGGCTCGATCGTCATCGCGATGTTCCTGCCGCTCGTTTCGATCGTCACGCAACTCGGCGCCGCATAGGGGCGTGGCGGTTTCAGGTTTCGGTTTTCAGGTTTATGACAAAGGACAAGGAGGCAGATGATATGAATAGGCATCATACGCGCGGGGGAGCCGGGGCATTCTCCATTTCAAGGCGCGGTTTCACGCTCATCGAGATGCTCGTCGTGATTGTGGTGATCGCGATTCTGATGGGACTGGTGTTCCGCCTTTCACGCCTCGTGGCCGGACGCAACGAGTCGGCGAGGGAGGTGGCCCGCGTGGCCATCCTCAAGTCCCTCATCGAGGAGTTCCACGCCGAGTACGGCATCTACCCTCCCGTCCCGGAATACGACGGGGTGCAGCCCATCTCGTTCACAGGGCCCTACCCGGATGACGCCGGCGACCTCGACTACTACATTGCCAACTATGCGCACGGGGACACGTTCCAGTTCGGGCTCCTCTCGTTTTTCTTCAACCGCGTCACGTTCGCGACCAAGACCTTTCAGATCGCGGGCCAGAACGGAAACCCCAACGCGACAGGCTCGTGGCAAAAATACAACGACAAGGTCGGCGATGGCGGCCACATTGAGATTCCCGACAAGGACAAGGCCTTTGTCAAACGGGTGAAGCCGATCGTTGGCAAACTTGGCAACGAGCATTCCAATTTGTCAGATGAGCCGTTCGCCGTTTATGACAGCTCGGGTCGCCACACCCTTGGTTTTGAAGTCCTGTTGAGGGATTCGTGGGGGCGGGACTACGTTTACATGTCGGAGCCGCCCTATTCTTCCTTCATCGTGTTCTCGAAGGGGCCTGACGGCAAGTACGACAAAAACAACCCCTCCGACAGGACAATCGAAGCCAACAAGGACAACATCTACGGCGACCTGGGGGACAAGTAGCCATGAAAAGGGAACTCCATCGTGCCGGGGGCTTCACCCTCGTTGAAATGATAGCGGTGCTGCTGATTCTGGCCTTGCTGGCCGCGGCTGTGACGGGCGGTCTCGCAAGGGTCCGGGAAAATACCTGGCGCCTTCGCGCGCGGGACACCTGCCGCCAGCTCTGCGCGGCGTGGAACATGTACCTTGTGGATGAGCACAAATTCCCGAGCGAGCTTGGGACGGCGCAGAAGGTGAAGGCCGACAAGAAGTCGCTTTCGCATCTGCTTGGAGAAGCCTCCTCCAAGCGCGTGTATCTCGAGCTTGACGACGAGAGGGACAAGGACGGGCTCCTCGACCACTGGGGCCAGACGCTCTCCTTCTCGCTCGACACGGATTACAACGGCCTTGTGGACAACCCCTACCCGGATGCGTTCGACCCCGAGCTTCCAGAGGTGCGGGCCTCGTCCGTCGCGTGGTCCGAGGGGAACCCCAAGCATAAGAAGCGGGACGACAACCCCATCATCGCCTGGTAGGGGAGCGGAAAAGGAGGCGGAAGATGAAAAGGAACGGATTCACCCTCTTGGAGCTGCTGGTCGTCATCGTGGTGATCGGCATTCTCGCCACTATCGCCATGAGCGCCGCCGCCTACGCGATGCGCTCGTCGCGCGCCAAACGCATGACCATTTCCTGCAAGACCCTTGAACTGGCCATCCACCGCTACAGGACGGAATACGGCGAATGGCCGGGCGGCTACAAGGGGAAGAATGCGTCGAAGACCTTTTCAGGCGAGGAAAACGCGTCGGTCTTCGGGATGCTCCGCGCGAAATCCGACGACAACCCCGACCACATCCGTTTCCTCGACGAGACGGCCTTCTTCACGCCGGACGGCGACTTCGGCGCGGACAAGCTCTGCGACACCACGGGCGACAAGGCGCTCGTCTGCCAGTACAGAAGCGGAAGGTGGACGAGGAAGGGCACCAACAAGTATCTCTACTACAAGGTCGTGATAAACTACGACGACGAGACCGTGGCGGTCTCGGCGCCCAATTTCAACGACGAGGGCGACGATGAAGACTAAGTCACCAGGTGGTTTCACGCTGATCGAGCTGATGGTCGTGGCGGGGATCATGGTCCTGGTAACAGCCATTGTCGTCTCAAGTACTTTCGGAATGACGCGCGCCTCGGGCTACACGGCCGCGGAAAGCGTCGTGTACAACACGCTCCAGCTCGCGCACCAGAAGGCGTGCACGGACGGCAAGCGCGTGGTGGTGGCGTTCGTGGGGGACCAGGACGAGTACGGGGATGACTCGCTGACGGCCATTGAGGCGGTCGGGACGGTGTCCGAGGAGGACGCCGGGAACTACATTCAGGACCGTTGCGCGAACATTGCGAAGTACACCCAGGAGGGAAAGAAGGACACAGGCGACTCCAAAGACACGGTCTGGAACCTTGAGACCGGCGCCAAGGTCAAGGGCTTTAGAATCGAGACCAAGGAGGTTCCAAGAAGCATTCCGGGAACCGCAAAGGACAAATTCAGTTACAAAGTCACTCAACTGAATCCCAAGTCAGGCGGAAGCGGGAGCTTTGCGGGCTGGAAAAAAGGCGCCCCCTACGGCTTCCAAATCATCCCCGTCCAGGTTCTCCCGCTGGGATTCAAAATTGGAATGGGAGCCGTCGGCGCATCTCCCGCCAGTTCGCTGATTGTGTTCGAGCCGAATGGGAGCAGCTACAGGGCGAACCCAAGCGCAAACGGCATGACGAAGGCGGCCGACGTCGCCGAACTGTGGATCTACGAGGAGATTGCAAAGGATGACAAAGACCGGGCGATTCGAATCAAAGTTGACAAGGGCGTCATAAAGGTTGTGAAAAGGTAGGCCAGGAGGTGGCGATGGCAATGAAAAGGGGTTTTACACTCATTGAAGTCTGCCTTGTAATGGTGGTCTTCGGCATCGCGGTTTCCTCGCTGATGGCGCTCTTCCCGGTTTCGCTTCGGCAGGGCAATATGGCCGTCTCGGACTCGGTGGTGACGACCTGCGCCGACAGCATCATGAATACGCTGGCCGCGAATGCCGCCGAAATGACGGACTGGGATGACTGGAGGCTCAAGAACAACTTCACCAGCAAAGTGGCCGAAGGGATAGAGGAGGCCGAAGGGCTGTCCGTCACGCGCAAGAAAGACGGCGACGGCTACTACTACTTCGAGGGCGAGGCAGACGACTACCTCGGGGTCGAGAAATCCTACATCCATTTCAGGCTCAAGTTCCAGCAGGTGACGAGACCGGTGGACTATGGCGGCAGGCTTTACAAGGCGACCCTTCGCGTGACGGACAATAGAAGCGCCTCATGGGGTTCGGCGGCCGTTTTTGTCACCTATTTCAGCTACATGGGGAAAGTGCCATGAAATTAGCGATCCCAGAATCACAGGCCCGTCGGGGAAGCGGCGGCTTTTCGCTGATCGAAATTCTCATCGCGACCACCATCCTTCTCGTCATCGTCGTTTTGGCCTCGATGGTCTTCCAGCAGACCACGGGCGCCTACCAGACGGGCGAGCGGAAGGTCAACGCCCAGGTCGCGCTGCGCAACGTCCTGGGCTCAATCACGCGGGACCTCGCACTGGCCGTCGATTCGTCCAAGTACGAGGGGCTTAACGTGAACAGCATAGGAAACGGACATGCCGTCACGTTCCTCGCCCTTACGGGAACGCCCGGGGTGGATAAAGGAAAAGTTGTCAGGACGGTTCAGAAGATATCCTATTCTTTCGCGGGTGGCGTCGTGAAGCGCACGGAGCAGAACACCACGGTCGAAGACGGGACCTGGAAAACGACGGGCAACGCGGTGGAAGCCGAGCTCAACGACGGAAATGAGAACCCGCTCACGGATTTCTCGTTCGAGTCGGTAGGCGACGGAAACCTGCCGGAATGCATCGTCATCCGCGCCGAAATGGAGACGAAAGACAAGATTTCCTCCGTCGGGGCCGGCTCCGGCGGCAAGCGCGGCTGGGGGTATGAGGACGACGACATCTACGTCGGCTTCAACCCGAACAAGGAGAGGTGAGGTGCCATGATGACAAAAACGCAATCCCGCGCCGGCTTCACCCTCGTCGAAATGCTTACCGTCATGGTGCTGATCTGCATTTTGATGGCGTCATCGGGCATGGCGCTTGCAAAGGCGAACGAGCTTGCCAAGCGCACGAAGGCCGAGACGGAGTGCCGTGAACTTGTCCACGCCTTGATCGCGTACCGCTCGACCTACGGCGAGTGGCCGGGGGGCGACTCCGGGAAAGACGAGGTCGAGGCCGACTCGACGATTCTCACCCCGCTTTTCGACCCGTCCGCCAACAACCGCCACCTCGTGTTCCTCAACATCGCCCCCGAGCGCCTCGAGAGCGGCAGGTGGCTCGATCCATGGGGCAGGGCGTACAAAATCTTCTTCCCGGACGATAGCCAGGTGACGCGACCGACGAAGCTTGAGACCTGCGTTTCGTTCCCGTTCCGCAACAAAGCTCCAAATTGACAGAGGAGGCATCCATGCAGGGAAAAACTGGAAAAAGCCGGTCGGGCGTCGCGCTCGTCGTCGTCCTTGGCCTCGTCGCGATTCTTCTCATCGTCAGCGTCGCCTTCACCATCCACATGCGCGTGGAGCGGGCCGGCGCCGCCAACCTTCGCCATGCGGCCGTGGCCAGACAGGTCGTGAAGGGGGCTCTTGCCGCGGCCATAGCGGCGATCGACGATGAAGTCGCGGACGATTTCGCCCCGCCATGGTATGACGAGGACAACCCCGGGGCGCTAACCTACTCCCGCGATTACGGCGGGAATGTCAAGCACTACTGGAAGGACACCTTCGCCTCCTACGATCCAAATCCGAACCCGGACGCGGTCGAGCATATCGCCGCCTCGTTCTTCACCCCTGAAGTCGAACAATATTTCCCTTCGGGCTCCGCATACAAAGGGTACGCGCTGACACACGGGATATCCGACCCCAGGACGGACATCCAGCAGCCCGAGTGGATCCCGTTCCGCGACGACGACGGCGGAGTCATGGGGCGATACGCCTTTTTCGTCATGGACACGTCGGGTCTTCTCGACGCCAGCTATGTGAACCGGGCCGACCGGTGGATTGGCAAGGACCCCGGCGAAATCCGCCTCTCCGAAAAACTCTTTCTGGAGGAAGTGCTTCCAGGCAAGGCGGAAGATCTCGCGGACAACATGGACGCAGACGGACGCTACGAGTCCTTTGCCGAATTCCGCGCGCTCAACGAAGAGAAAAACCCCGTCATAAAGAACACGCGATCGTTCAGCACATTCTCGTACGAGCCAATGCGGACGAACGCCGTGTACATCGGCGGAAGCGCAAACGAAATCATCGAGAACAGACAGCAGATAATCAAGGCGTTTTACGACTGCGGGCTTACCGCCGGCAAGTCGTTCGGGCAAAAGGACAGCGAGCAGGCGCGCTGGGCCTACCTCGGCCTCCTGGACTACGTTGACAGGGATGACAGCATGGAGGGCGATGATGGAATCGAGCCGTATGAGCGTCCCGTCACCGAGAACATGCCCGTGATGAGCGGCTTCATCGCCAAGTTCACCGTCGAGGCGCATGAGCGCATCGTCGAGGATGGAAAAGTCGGCGACACCGACGAGACGGCCTACAAGGTGGCCGACACCTGCGCGATGACGATGTCCGTCGTCTTCAAGGTGCCCTTCGTCTATCCTTTCCTAAAGCAAAATCCCACGCAATCCGCCAGCCTGAAGCTCAATGCCAAGGCGACGATCTATGCCGCCAGGTTGCCGGACTCCGCAAGGGGCTCCAATCCCGACAAGGAGCTCCGCAAACTGATCGACAGCTTCGAGGATGTCATCGGCCCTGGCACGGCTGGCTGGGGCGGCCAGGACGACAATGCGATTGAAATCAAGCCCGAGACGTTTACTGTGACGTCGGACAGCATCAGACTTGTCGATGCGGGCGGTGGCAAGAAAGTCCCCTCGAGGCTAAAGGGGATGGAGATGTTCTTCCGCGCCGCCGGGGGAACGTGGCACGGCGACAAGTGCCAGCACCGCTACCCGATCAAGGACACCGACTACTCCAACCACTACACATGGATGACCTCGTCTTTCGCCGCGTTTGGCGAAAATGACAACGCGAAAAAGTACGACTTCGTCGATGAACCCGACGCCGATGGAAAGTATTGCGTGGAAAAGGAGGCGAAGAAGAGCGACGGGTCGCCGGCGAAGGACAGAAACGGCAATAAAATCATGATCAAAACCTGGACTCCCGAACCCGTCGTCACCTGGGCGGAGTTCGTGGATCCCCGTTTCGCCTCCCTTGAGATGGCGGAAGTGGGCGATTGCTCTGAAAGCGAAATCGCCGAAGACCAGTTCGTGTACTACCGCCCGGGCCATCTGCCCTCCGGCCACGCGACGCAGTTCCAGTTCGACTACCCCGTCACCGAGCTGAAGGGGAAGTTCGCCGAGTTCGGCGCGTTCACGGCGGCCGACAATGTGACGGCGGCGGAATTTGACGCCGGCAACGACATGCACGGCGGGTATTTCAACGGGGCCTCCAAGTGGAATGGCACCGGATGCCCCGGCGGGGCGTCTCCGCTCGCCTCCTATTTCCTGACGCATCCCGCGGCCGTAAACGCGCAGTACAAGATGCGCATGGACGGCATACGTAACGATTCGGCCGCCACGAAGGACGACACGGACTCGTCTTTTCAGCAATGGCGCGCGCATGTGAAGAACGCGCCTCTTGAGTCTGTCGGCGAGTTGGGCTACCTGCCAATCGGGATGTGGCACACGATCCGGCTCTATGACTATGACGACGCCAAGATGCAGTTCGCCACCGGCAAACAACCCAAGCGGATGGCGGAGTTCAACCACCTGCCCATCGACGACGACGCGAATGCGCCGTCCTTCCATCCGGTCCTTGACTGGTTCACGCTGGACAAGGATCGGCAATCCATGCCCCACGGACGTGTCAACATCAACACGCTCAACTCGAATGTGCTTGCCACGGTGTTCCACTATTTGCCGGTCGGAACCGAGGAGGGATCAAAGCTCTACCTCAAGGAGGACGAGCGGTCATCCTACGGGAAGTACCGCATAGACACCGATGCGGGAGGAAATGAAACCGACGACTCGCTCGGGCTGCTGGCGAAGGCGGTCATGGAGTACCGGAAGCGCAGCGACACGGGTGTCTTCGAGAAACTTTCGGAACTCGGCTTCATTTACAAATATGGCGGCGGAGCCCTCAACGGCGATGAAAAGGGCTACGTCGCGGAAGCCGTCTCCAATGCGGCGCGAGGCGATGGCAAGATGGGCGAGTTCGAGCGGGAATCCGTCATACGCAACTCGTGCGGACTTTTCACGACGCGCGGCCAGACCTTCATCATAGCCGTCCGCGGCGAGGCCTACTCCCCGATGTTCGGCAAAACGAGCGTCGAAGGGGGATCCGTCAACGCCGCGAAAACGGCCGTCGCGCAAATCTGGCGCGACAGCGAGCCTGATGAGAACGGCAACCACCCCGTCTTCGTCCAGTTCTTCAAGATCATCGATGACTAGCAACCTCCGTGTCATCCTGGTCTCCCCGCTCTACGGCGGCAACGTGGGCTCGGTTTGCCGCGCGATGGCGAACATGGGTGCATCGGACCTCTGGCTTGTCGCCCCGCGCGTGGCCGAGCGCGAATGGAAGGAGGCGGAGACGATGGCCGTCCACGCGGGCGGGATTCTCGAATCCCGCCACACCGTGGCGACGCTCGCCGAGGCCGTGGCGGACTGCGCCGCAGTCGTCGGCACCTCCGCCCGCGAGGGTCTCTACCGCCAGCACCACCGCACACCGCGCGAGGCCGCGCCGGAAATCATGCGGATTGCCCGGACCGGGCGCGTGGCGCTTGTGATGGGCCGCGAGGACAATGGCCTGGAGAATGACGAAATCGCCCAGTGCACGCACCTTCTGCGCATCCCGTCCTCGCCTGAATACGCCTCCATCAACCTCGCCCAGGCGACGATGATCTGCCTCTACGAGCTCTACTGCGCATCGGCGGACTTCGAGCTCACGGACGAGAAATCGCCCCCTGCCGAGGCGTCTGCGCGCAGGCGCCTCTTCGAACTCTGGCGCGCCGAGATGCTCAACATCGGCTTCATGAAGGAGGACAAGGCCGACCACATGATGCAGGGCTTTCAGCGCATCTTCTCCCGCGGCGTCAAGACCGCCGACGACGCCAACATCATGATGGGCGTGGCGCGGCAGGCGGAATGGGCGGCCGCCCATTCCGCCTGCCGCGCCACGCCCAGATAGCGGTTCGGCCCGTGACGAGGCCCTAGACCGTTCTGGCAAGAAGGGCGTGCGCGAGGTCGGCCATTGCCGCGAGTGCGGGCGAACCTTTGATTCCGGAGAGGGCTGCGACGGCCTCGGACGTGCAGATGCGCGCCTGCTCCACGGCCTCGTCGCGCGTCCAGAGACGCAGGCAGCTGGTCTCCTCAATGTCCTGCGGCCCGACGCCCTGAGGCGTGTCAAGGAGGTCGTCCACGATTTGGAAGGCAAGGCCAAGGCAGTCGCCGAAGGTGCCCATCGCCGAGACGGCGTCGTCATCGCCGCCGCCCGCTATGGCGCCCATCCTGAGGGCGGCGCGGAAGAGGTCGGCGGTCTTGTGGCGCTGGACGTAGGCGAGGCGTTCGGCGTCGAATACGCCGCCGGCGACATCCTCGACCTGGCCGCCGACAACTCCTTGCGGGCCTGCGGCGGCGGCGAGCTCTCGGACAATGGCCAAAGTGCGCGCGGGGGCAAGGCCAGTCGGGCGCGAGGCGACGTCGAACGCCAGCGCCTGGAGGGCGTCGCCCGCGAGGATCGCGAGCGCTTCGCCGTACTTGGCGTGGACGGTCGGCTGCCCGCGGCGGAGCAGGTCGTTGTCCATCGCGGGGAGGTCGTCGTGAATGAGCGTGTAGGAGTGGAGGAGCTCGATGGCGACCGCCGCGTTGAGCGCCGCGTCCTCGTCGCCGTCAGGGCCTTGCACGGCCTCCGACGCCGTGACGCAAAGAACGGGACGCAGGCGTTTGCCTCCCGTGAGGACACCGTGGCGCATGGCCTCCGAGAGCGCCGCCGGGCGCGTGTTTCCGGTCGGCAGGAGGCGGGCCAGGGCGTCTTCGACGCGCTGGCGCTGGAGGTCGAGGTAGTCCTTGGAGGCCATGGCTACTTCACGGTGAAGCGCGTCGCCTTGACGAGTGCTTTCCAAAGGGCGTCCTGCGTCGTCGCGCCGAGGAGGCCCGTGCGGTTGGCGGGTTTGGAGAAGGCTTCGGAAAGACCGGCCACGAGGCGGAGATAGAAGGCGCTGACGGCCGTCGGGATGGCGAGGAAGAAAATGATGCGGGCGGTGTGCTCGTCATCGAACTTGATGCCCTTCTGGCTCGTGCCGAGGGCGAGCGTGAGGCCGCCGCCCTCGATGCCGCGCACATGCGGGAAGGCGAGCCCGTTTTCCACGGCCGTGCTGAGGATGGCCTCGCGCTCAAGCGCGGCTGTGACGAGCTTGCCGGCGTCGTCGATGAAGCGGGCGTCCTGCATCGCGTTGGCGAGCTCGAGGATCGCGTCGTCGCGCTTTGTGGCCTTGAGATTCGGGGCCATGAGGACGGGCGCGGAGAAGCGCGCGATGCCGACCTTGCGGGGTTCTGAGCGGCTATGGACCTCTCCGACCCAGCGGGCGGCGTCGAGCGGCTCGTAGAGGATGCGCGCGCAGCTCGGGCATGTCTGCATGTCCTTCGCCTGCTTCACGGCCTGGACCTGGCTTATGGGGAGGCGCATGCCGCAGATGGCGCAGGAGCCGTTGTGCATCGGGGCCATCACGATGTGGTCCTTCTTGAGCAGGCGCTGGACGAAGCCCTTGACCTGGACGGGCAGGCCTTCGGCCATTGCCTCGACATCCTGCGTGAGGCGTGAAAGATGGGTGCCGTCGCCGGTGGCGCGGTGTTCGTCCAGGATCAAGACGAGTTCCTGGAGCTGGAGCAATTGGTTGATCAGGCTCTGCATGGTCGGTTCCTTCATGTTCGCGCCGCCTTTGGAACATTGGCGGCTGACTATATATTTTTTAGCCTTTTCCCCGCGTAAAGTCAATAGGAAATATTCGGCGGAAAAAAGATTTCCCCCTTGCGCGTTCTGCGGTTGGGAGGCGCTGTGGTAAAATAGTATGAGCGAAATCAACGAATGGAGCCTGATAATGCCACAGAACGACGAACCGCGCGTATGGCTGGAGATCGACCACCGCATTGTCCGCGACAACTTTGAGCACATCGCCGCGAAGGCCGCGCCCTCGCGGGTTCTTGCCGTCCTCAAGGCCGACGGCTACGGATTGGGCGCGCTGCCAATCGCCCGGACGCTTCTCGCCGCGGGCGCCGCCCGCGTCGGCGTCGCGGAGCCGCGCGAGGCCTACGCGCTGAAAGAACTCGGGTGCGACCTGCAGCTGATGAGCGCCGTCCTGCCCGAAGAGGTACCGGAACTCATCCAAAACGGCGTGATCCTGCCCGTGACAGATCTCGGGATGGCGAAGGTCATCGGCGAAACGGCGTCACGGATGGGCACGACGGCAAGGGTCCATGTCAAAATCGACTCGGGCATGGGCCGGCTCGGCATTCTCATCGAGGAGGCCGACGAAATCGTCCCCGCCTGCTGTGCCGTTCCCGGCCTTGACGCGGAGGGAATCTTCACTCACTTCCCAATGGACTACGTCCGCCACGGCGATTTCACGCGGCGCCAGATTGAACTCTTCAAAGGACTCATCGCGCGCCTCGAGGCGAAGGGGATCCACTTCAAGTACCGCCACTGCGCCAACAGCGACGCCATCAACAACTGCGCCGAGGCCGTCCGGGCGCCCTTCAACCTCGTCCGCGCCGGCCTCAACCTGCACGGTCTCTTCGATCCGGCCGAGGACCGCGACGCGGGAATCAGCCCCGTCCTTTCGCTGAAGACACGCCTCATCGCCGTCCGCGAGCTGCCGGCGGGGCGCTCCATAGGGTACGGCGCCACATACCGGCTTTCGCAACCGACGCGCGTCGGCACCATCGCCGCCGGCTATGCCGACGGCTTCCCGCTGGCGCTCTCGAACAGGGGCCGCGTCCTCATCCGGGGGAGGGCCTGCCCCATCATCGGGCGCATCTCGATGGACTACACGACCGTTGACCTGGGCCAAGTCCCAGACGCGGCCGTCGGCGACGTCGTCACCTGCATCGGCCGCGACGGGGCCGAGTCGGTCTCCACCGAGGACTGGGCCAAGATCAAGGGCACCCATCCCTACGACATCATCTGCTCCTTCTCGCCGCGCGTCAAGCGAGTCCACCGGGGTTGACGGCCGGCTGCGGAGGCAAGCCGCTTGGCGGCGCGGGCTGTTCGGGCAAGTCGCGATCCGGGTTCACCACACGGGAAGAAGCAAGGATTGTTGACTTTTCCGGCGGCTTGGGTCTATCATTTATTCCAGTATGAAAACAATATTTACCGCCCTTTTCGTCTCCGCCGTGTCCGGCGCCCTTCTGGCGCAGGGACTCCCGGCGGCAAAACCATCAGAGCCGTTCACCAGGACCAACGCCGTAGGCGCGGCATCTTCGGGCGGGCCCCGTCCGGCACGAAAGTTCACGCGGCCCGAGGAAGCCTTCCCCGAGGCGGTTCGCGCCTGCAGGATTTCAAAGGCCGAGCACAAGGTCTTGGCCGAAGGCGTGGAGTACATGTCGGCCCACCTTGCGAATCTCTACGGCAAGGTGAATGACCTGTACGTCATCCGGATCGACCTCAAGGTCGCGAAGGTGCGTTTCGCCATTCACGAGAACGCCGGGACGCCCGTGCCGTTCACCACGACACGCAGCGCCGCCGACAAGTGGGGGGCGCTCGCCGCCGTCAATGGCGGCTTCTTCACATGGGAGAAAAAGATACCCTACTACCGCCACAAGGTTGACGGCGTCGTGTACAAGACGGAGTCAAAGGGCGGGAGCGGCATCGCCTTCAACAATGGCAGCGCCGACGTTTACTTCGGCCATATCACGGACGAAAAACTCGCGGCGTACGACAACGTCATCACGGGCGACTGGGTGCTGACCGGCGGCAAGAACGGGATGGGCGCGCCGAAACCTGGCGGGCCGGCGCCGCGCACGATGCTCGCAATGGCACCCGAGCGAATCCTCTACGCGATTGTCGTTGATGGTCGCCAGAAGGGCAAGTCCATCGGAATCAATTACTCCGAGGGCGCCGAGCTCATGAAGATGTTCGGCTGCACCGACGGGTTCTTCCTGGATGGCGGCGGCTCATCAACGATGGTTGTTCGCAAGAAGGCGCTGTCTGGTGTGCGCCGCAACGGCTCAGGCCCCGCGTCCAAGAGGGGAGGGGAGACGGTCCTGATGAACAGTCCGAGCGATGGCAATGAACGCAAAGTTCTCGACCACTTCCTCATACTCGACGACCTTTCCGCGCAAAAACGCCCCCTGAAGTGAGAGTTCGCCTCCCCCGCCTGCCCTTCCTGCGTCACCCCTCGCATCCGGCCGTCACCGCGTTTTGCGACGGCGCCCTCGCGCTGGCGGCGGCCGTCTTCTTCTTTCCGTCAAAGCCGTGGGCCAGCCTCATCGCGGCGTCCGCCGCGACCATCCCCGGCTGGCTCAACCTCGCGCGCGCCAGACGGTGCGCCCGGAGAATTTTCGCGCCCGATCCCCTCGCGCCAGACTTCCACGCCTTCGCGAAGGCGTTTCTGGCTTCAGCCGCGGAGACCTCGGCTCTCGGCGGCGACACGCGCGCCGAGTGGACGCTGTGCCCGTTCGCCGGGGCGGACGGCGCGTTCACACCCTACGCCGTGGACCTCCACCCGGCCAAGAGCGAAATCTCCGTGGGTCCGGAAGGCGGGGCCGTGTCGTCACGGACGGACGTGCGCATTCGCCCGCGCCTTCCCATCCCCGTCGTCGTCCGCGACGCCCCCGTCACCCTCGTGCTAACCCCCGCATCGGCGAGGCGCCAGGTTTTTCTTGACGGTGCGCGCGTCTTTCACTTTCCATGGAACAGGCGGGACGGCAACTGGCTCGGCGTCGACATCGCCAAGCTCTGGCCCGCAATCGCCTTCGCCCTCGGCGCGGTATTCCCCGATTCCGCCACCTTGGCGCCCGAGCGGCTCGCCGCGGTGACCGCGCTCCTCGTTTTCGCCACCTTCGCCGCCCTGCGCGCCGCGCGGCCAAGGGAATGAAGGCCGGTTTGCGGCGACTTCGGCCTAGAGCGTCGGGCCCCCGGGTTGATCGCCCAGCATCCAGGCATGGTTCATCGGACCGCGTCCGCGGCCGAGGTCGAGCATGGCGGCAAGGGCGCCGGAAAGGTAGGTTTTGGCGCGCGCGACGGCCTCGTCGAGCGTCGCGCCCTTCGCCAGGTTGGCCGCGATGGCGCTGGAAAGAGTGCAGCCGGTGCCGTGCGTGTTGGGGTTGTCGATGCGACGCCCGTTGAACCATTTCCCGCCCCCGTCGCGCCAGAGGAAGTCGTTGGCGTCGTTGAGCTGGTGGCCGCCCTTGCAGAGAACGGCGCAGCCAAACTTTTCGCCGATGGCGCGCGCGGCGGCTTCCATGTCGCCGGAGGACTTGATTTCGCATCCGGCAAGCACCTCCGCCTCCGGGATGTTCGGCGTGATCACCGTCGCGAGAGGCAGCAGTTCGGCGGTGAGGGTTCCGACGGCATCCTCGGAAATGAGCCGCGCGCCGCTCGTCGCCACCATCACGGGATCGACAACGACGTTGCACGCGTCATACTGGCGCAGTTTCGTGGCGATGACGCGGATCAACGCCGAGGAGGAGACCATGCCGACCTTCACGGCGTCTGGCGGGATGTCCGTGAAGACGGCGTCGATCTGGAGCGCGAGGAACTCGGGCGTCACCTCCATGATGCCCGTCACGCCCGTCGTGTTCTGGGCGGTCAGCGCCGTGATGGCGCTCATGGCGAATACGCCGTTCACCGTCATCGCCTTGATGTCGGCCTGGATTCCGGCGCCACCGCTGGAGTCGCTTCCTGCAATGGAGAGTGCGGTCTTCATCGTCATTCCCTTTCCGCGCGGCCTTATCCAAGGGCGGCGATCGCGTTGAGCGACTCGACCTGCTCGCGGACGGTGAAGGGGTTTTCCGCGCTCGGCGTTGCCTCGTTATGGAGCTGCTTGAGGCGCGGGGCGGAGAGGAGGACCGGCATTTCGGCGGCCCAGTCGGTCTTGCCGCGCGGGTCGTTCGGGAGCCAGTGGCGGTCCAGGACGCGGTCGTTCGTGTGGAGGTGGCAGGTGACGATGTGCGGCAGGAGGCGCCGCAGGTAGTCGCCGGTGTCGCTCCACTCGGCCGGGCCGTCCGCGAAGCCGCAGCTCTTCCAGGAGGCGCGGCAGCGCTGCTCGGGGACGTCCGGCGTGTCGGAGCGCGAGAGCTGGGCGTGGCCGCTGTCCCAGCAGACGCCCAGCCAGGGGCTCTTGAAGCGGTCGATGGCGTCGAGCAGCATCCCGGCGGTGTTGTTGCTGTCCCAGATGTTCTCAATGCAGATCACGCAGTCGCACTCCTCGGCCGTCGGCAGGAGGCGCTCGACGGCGCGGAGCATGTTGTCGTGGAGGACGGCCGTGTCGCGGCAGTAGTCGGTGGGGCGGCCGACGTGGATCGTGCAGGACTTGATGCCGAACTCGGCGCAGAGCCTGAGGCAGGTCTCGTGCAGGCGGACCACGTGCGGGAAAAGCTCCGGGACGGGCGTCGACAGGTCCTTGAGCGCGCCGAAGGGCGCATGGGCGTCGCGGAACGAGACGCCGGTGTTGGCGGTCATGCGCTTCCAGCGGAGAATCTCGCCGGGATCGTTCATCATGGCCAGCATTTCGGTGGGGTTGAAGTTGACGCCGTCCGCGCCGGCCTCGGCGAACTGCCGGAGGACGATTTCCTGGGCGCGCTTGTCGGAAAACTGGAAGGGCCAGCAGTGGGTATGGGGGAGTTTCTTCATGGTAGGTTCCGGATGATGATACAGTATAGCACAGTCCGCAGGTGCGCTAGGGGCACGGCGCGAAGTTCCAGGTGTACGAGAAGTCGTCCGCGACCTGGAAGACGCGGAAGCCGAAGGGGCGCTCGTCAAAGTTGAGAGAGAGGGATTCGGCGCTCAGGATTGTGAGACCGCGCCAGCCGCGGACGCAAAGCCGGTGCATGTGCCCGGCGAGGTAGAAGCGCGCGCCGGCGGCAAGGTAGGCGTCGAGACGTGCGAAGCGGCTCGACTTCGGGCAGTTCTCGTAGGCGTCCTCCTCGCCGGGCTTGAAGGCGAATGGCGCGTTGTGGCCCGCGAGAATCAGGCGGCCGCGCAGTTCCTTCGCGCGCTCGAGCTCGTCACGCAACCAGGCCTCATAGCGCGTCTGCGCCTCTGTTTCGTCGGTTTCGAGCCAGTACTGCGTGTTGCCGAAGAGGATGCGCCAGCCCTTGACG
>JAEEGL011457914.1_pt1 | contig 16336 bp, 12 predicted proteins | sample 9134231 | NCBI WGS metagenome assembly JAEEGL01 (sample SAMN16246548, study PRJNA631951) | gut metagenome | biome: gut microbiome; feature: rumen; material: fiber-attached | host: Bos | place: Iran: Karaj | collected 2018-10
GGATTAGCGTATGAAGAGTTCTCGATTTTGGGATGTGCTGTTGAAGGTTATAGTCGCAGCCATCACGGCGGCAGCCACCGCACTGACGACCACGTCATGTATGGGGAGTGGGCCGTTCTGACCATTGAACATTGGCCATTGACCATTGAACATTAAACATTAAAAAACCCTCATCCTTTATATATTAAATAGGATGGGGGCTTTTAAAGTAACCTGTTCCACTATTGGCGATTGACGAATTTCATGCCATTATGGATATGGATGCCTGTAGTTTTTGCGCTTTCTTTTAGGCCTTGTTGAACTTTTCCTTGCCCTGCTTGCAACGTGGGCAGCGCCAGTCGTCAGGCAGGTCTTCGAAAGCTACACCGTCGTGTTCGGCAGGGTCGTACACATAGCCGCAGACAGAGCAGATATACTTGCCGGAGTCTTCCTTCTTACTGAAGTCTATTTCCGGCCATACCGTTGGTACGGGATTGTCCAAGTCCATGACGCGCTTGGCCTCCAGATTCTCATAGCCTTGAGGGGTATGCGTGCCGCAATAGACGGTAGGCTGGTTGCGCACGAACTCACGCACACGGTCCATCGTCTCGCGAGCGGCAGGCAGGTCTTCGAAGACCACAGAAAGCTTGTTCTCGTAGAGTGCCTCGTCAACGTAGGTGATGTCGCCATGGAGCATATAGAACAAGCCCTCATTCTCTGCAATGATAAGGCTGTTGCCATTGGTATGTCCCTTGGCCTTGATAAAGTAAACGCCATCGGCAATCTTCTGACTTTCAGGGAAGTTGTGATAAGCACCGTCAGTAAACTCTACGGGCACGATGTTGGGAAGGTCCTTCAGTTCGTCGGCTCCAATCTCTTCTGCATTCACATAGATCTTTGCCTGGGGGAACGAGCGTAGCTCTCCTGAATGGTCGCCATGTTTGTGGGTCAGCAGTATCTTTGTCACCTGCTCTGGCTTGTATCCCAATGCTGCCAAAGCCTCCATATATTCGCAGATGCTCTTACCGATATAGATAGGTGCCGTCTCCTCAGGTGCTCCTTCGGGGAAACCTGCTGGCAGACCAGTGTCAACCAGTATCACCTCCTTGCCGGTATCAATAAGATAGTTCTGCAGACTGCCACGGTAGCGGATGTTCTTGTCAAACTTCTCGGCTCCCTCTTCACCACCGAAAGCGAATGGCTGTGAGTAGAAACCGTCTTTTCTGAATTTCACTGCTTTGATTTCCATCGTTAGTTTTTGATTTTAGTTATTAAATATGATTCTAGTTATACTCGTGCTTGCGCTTGGGGTTCATGGGGAACCAGCCTTTCAGGACGCGCTTGCGCTGGGCAAAGAGTTCGCCGATGCCCCATAGCGAGGAGGCACCAAAGACGCCCAGGAAGGAGGAGAGGTAGATGTTCGCAACGAAGAGTGCAGCAGCGCAACAGCTGATGCCAATGAGCAGGTAGACAACCCATGGGCGCGTGCCCCAATAGTATTCGGTTTTGATGACGATAGGATGCCATACACCTATGGTAAGGAATGTCATCAACGCAATGACGATGCCAGTAAAATACATATTTGATTATTCGTTTAATGATTCATTAGAGATTGACTTTCCACGAGCCGTTCTTGTTGGCGCCAATGCGCTCGATGACTTTCTTCTTGCGCAGATTGGCCAAAGCCTTGTTGATGCCTGCCTCAGAGAGCTGTAGACGATGGGCCAGTATGCCAATGGTGATGTGCGGATCGGCCACCAGCAGTTTGACAATGCGCTGCTCAGACTTGGTGAGGAGGGCTTCGGCACCCTCTGGAAGACTGTTGTCTGCTGTGCTGGAAGGTGCTTTCTCTCTGCTTCTCTCCTTTGCCTTATTCTCTGCTTTGCTCTTGACCTCCTGAAGGGTGATATCCAGCAGACACTGCAAGATGAACTCGACGAAATGGGTGATTTTAGCCATTTCACCGTGATAGGCAAGGATACGACGATATTCCTGCTGGCGCTCAATGACCACCGTTTCCAAGGGCAGACCAGCCAAGAGTGGTTGCCATTGTGCCAAGAGAAGGCTTTGCCAGTAGAGTGCGAGGCGCTCGTTGCCCTCGGAGAACGGATGAATGGCTATCAGTTCGTAATGGAATATACAGCTCTTGACGAGCGGGTGCTCCTTGCTGTTGATGAGCCAGTCGAAGAGCATAGCCATGTGTAGACGCGCATGCTGGTCGGCAGTATTATAGCGTCCGACACCCTCGCTCAGTCCTGTGGCAAATTTCTCTTGTGCCCGTTGCAGGTCGTCTTCCGAGAACGGATTGTACGACAGCTCTGGTGTCTTAGGCTCACGACTGGTGAGACTTTTCAGGATTCCTACTTGTTCGGAAATGGCGGAAACCAAACACAGCATTTCCGATGAGATGTGATAAGTTGGCGCAATCATATTCTTTTCATCACTTTATTTTCGTTCTAATTCCTCTTTGAGGAAGCGTGGCGTATAGCCTTTGTCGCTGTTGGCGACCTCTTCGGGAGTGCCCGTAGAGAGTATGGTGCCACCACCACGACCACCCTCGGGGCCCATATCGATGATGTAGTCAGCCTGGCGAATAACATCAAGGTTGTGCTCAATGACGAGAACGGTATTGCCACGCTCTACCAGACGACGAAGTACTTGCATGAGGATGCGGATGTCCTCGAAATGCAAACCCGTGGTGGGCTCGTCGAGGATGTAGAACGTCTTGCCGGTATCCTTTTTGGAGAGCTCAGCGGCCAGCTTGATGCGCTGGCTCTCACCGCCAGAGAGCGTGGTAGAGGGTTGTCCGAGTTTGATATATCCCAGTCCCACATCCTGGATGGTCTTGATTTTCTGCAGGATGCTGGGCACATTCTCAAAAAATTCGCAAGCCTGGTTGATAGTCATGTCGAGCACGTCGGCAATGCTCTTACCCTTGAAGCGAACCTCCAGTGTCTCGCGATTGTAACGCTTGCCGTGACACTCTTCGCAAGGCACCTGGATATTGGGCAGGAAATTCATCTCGATGGTTTTGTAGCCGTTGCCGCCACACGTCTCGCAGCGACCTCCCTTGACATTGAACGAGAAACGGCCAGGCTTGTAGCCGCGAATCTGTGCTTCGGGCAGGTTGACGAACAGCGTGCGGATATCGGAGAAGACCCCTGTATAGGTGGCAGGATTACTGCGTGGAGTGCGACCGATAGGTGTCTGGTCGACGTTGACCACCTTGTCAATATGCTCCAAACCCTCGATGCTGTCGTAGGGCAGCGGAGCCTGCAGTGAGCGGTAGAAATGCTTGGAGAGGATGGGGTAGAGCGTCTCGTTGACAAGCGTCGACTTGCCCGAGCCGCTGACACCCGTGACGACGATGAGCTGACCTAAGGGGAACGCTACGTCGATGTTCTTCAGGTTGTTGCCGCGACAGCCAGACAGTACGAGTCGTTGGCTGCTGGTGGTAGCCTTTGCTGTAACACTGTCGCAGCATACGGAACCATTCAGGTAACGGGCGGTTAATGTGTCGGCTTTCAGCATGTCAGCGGGCGTGCCCTGGAAGACCACTTCACCACCTTTACGGCCAGCACGGGGGCCGATGTCGACGATATAGTCGGCAGCCAGCATCATATCACGGTCGTGCTCGACGACGATGACCGTATTGCCCAGGTCGCGCAGTTCCTTGAGGGAACGGATGAGACGCTCGTTGTCGCGCTGGTGCAGTCCGATGCTCGGCTCGTCGAGAATATAGAGCACGTTGACCAGCTGTGAACCAATCTGTGTAGCCAGACGGATGCGCTGACTCTCACCACCCGAGAGACTGGCCGACTGGCGGTTGAGCGACAGGTAGTCGAGACCCACATCCAACAGGAAGTCCAGACGGGTGCGTATCTCCTTGAGAATCTCAGTAGCTATCTGTTGTTGCTGGTGGTCCAAGTGTTCCTCCGCCTCGTCGAGCCACTGGCGCAGTTCGCTGAGGTCCATCGCTGCTAACTCAGAGATGTTCTTATCCCATATCTTGTACGACAATGCCTCGCGGTTGAGTCGCTGACCATGACATTCGGGACACTGACACTCGGCCAGGAACTGCTCGGCCCACTTCTCAGAACCTAAGGCAGGCTTGCGACTGGATGGCGTGCTGTCGTCATCGTCCATTACGGAGCGCAGGTATTTGATGACACCATCGTAGTCGACGAAATAGTCGCTGGAGGTGTGTACCAGGTCCTTGTCGATGCGTACGGGTTCGAGGGTGCCATAGAGTATCTCGTTGAAGGCATCGTCGGGAATGTCCTCAATGGGGGTCTTCAGGTCGCACTCGTAATTATTGAGAATGGCGGCAATTTGCCAGAAAATCATCTGGTTCTTGTACTTGCCCAGTGGCACGATGCCTCCCTCATGGATGGATAACTTGCGGTTAGGAATGACCTTGGTGAGGTCTATTTCGTTGATGAATCCCAGTCCCTTACAGCGTGGACAGGCACCTTGCGGTGAGTTGAACGAGAAGGTGTTGGGGGCAGGGTCGCCATAGGAGATGCCTGTTGTGGGACACATCAGACGGCGCGAGAAGTACTTGACGCTGCCCGTCTCATGGTCCATAATCATTAGCAGACCATCACCTTGCTTCATGGCGATGGAGACAGATTTCTTCAGGCGGTCGCTAGGCACGGAGTCCCCCCTCTCTTTGGAGGGGGATAGGGGGAGGCTCAAACGGTCAATGACCACCTCGATGTCGTGGTTTTTGTAGCGATCAACCTTCATGCCTAGCGTCAGTTCCTTGACCTCGCCATCAATGCGTATATGGAGATAGCCCTTGCGGCGCATTGACTCGAAGAGCTCGCGGTAGTGGCCTTTACGGCTCTTGACGAGTGGCGCCAAGATGAGAATCTTCTTGCCCGCATAGTCTTGCTGAATCATCTCGATGACCTTCTCCTCGGTATATTTCACCATCGGCTCGCCCGTCTCATAGCTGTAGGCCTTGCCGGCACGGGCAAAGAGCAGACGCATATAATCATAGATTTCTGTGGTGGTGCCCACCGTAGAACGCGGATTCTTGTTGGTTGTCTTTTGTTCAATGCTGATGACAGGCGAGAGACCCGTAATCTTGTCGACATCGGGACGCTCCATGCCACCCAGAAAGTTGCGGGCATAAGCAGAGAAGGTTTCTATATAGCGGCGCTGTCCCTCGGCAAAGATGGTGTCAAAGGCCAAACTGGACTTACCGCTGCCACTGAGACCTGTGATGACGGTCAGTGAATTGCGTGGTATCTCGACATCGATATTCTTCAGATTGTGGACACGGGCGCCGATAACTTGGATTTTTTCCATTTTATTTAAAGAGGTAATGGGGCAGATGGGCCTTTTTATGGGTTCGTGTTGTTTTCTACATTATTGAAGTTACGCAGCAAGTTGACATCGCGGCGGATCTCATAGTCCATACCATCAGCGCCACGCGCCTTGACATAGACAAAGTAGACACCATCCTTGACGGGATGACCGTTATGGGTGCCGTCCCAGCCACGAGTCTCAGTAGACCAGTCGGTCCAGTCGTAGAGCTTCTGACCATGACGATTAAAGATGTACGCGTGGAATTCAACGATACTCTTGGTATTGGTCTTTGCCTGGAAGTAGTCGTTGATGCCGTCGCCATTGGGCGAGAAAGCATTGGGCATCTCCAGGTGACTGTCGCTGATGGTAATGGTGATGCTCTTCGTGACTATCACTTCATCGTCGAGCACTACATTCAGCGTGATGATATTCTTGCCGGCAGCCGTAAAAGTGAAGTCGGTGTCCTCTTCGTAGCGCGTAACACTGATGCCTGCTGAGGAGTTGGTAATCTGCCACTCGATGGATGCGGCGGGGTCCAGATTCTCGGGGTTTGACGTGAAGCGCACATAGAGTGGCGCCTCAGCATCAAAATTGTCCGTTGCCTCAACCTCCACACCTGTCTTGTCTGTGTATGTAGCCTTCAGCGTAATGTCTGCGCTGGCTGTTGTAGCCATCAGACAAAAGGCAAAAAGGGTTAATAATTGACCGATTTTCATGTTTGATATGCGAATATTTGTGCAAAATTAGAAAATAATTATGAATTTCTCGTTATGCATTATGAATTATTTCGTAATTTTGTAGCGCAAAAAAGAAAAATTGTGATTTATGAGACAATTATTACGATATTTTTTGATGTTGACAGTGCTGTCGTTTGTCACTGAGACAGCGTTGGCCCAGGTAACGAAATTCAAGGAACTGCATAAGGTGAAGCGCAAAGAGACCATCTTTGGCATAGCCCGCGACAATGGACTGACTATTGAAGAATTGATAGAAGCCAATCCGGAGATGAAGTTGCCAGGCTATGAGTTGCGCAAGGGTGACTATATCAAGATTCCTTTCCCACCAAGACACCCCGAGTTGGAGAGTGTTAATGAGCAACCTCAAATGCCCACGAAGCCTACTGTGGTGGAGCGCGATGTGCGCAATCGTGAGGTTAGGGTGGGCGTCATGCTGCCCCTGCACAACGACAATGGTGACGGCAAACGCATGGTGGAGTACTATCGTGGCGTTTTGATGGCCTGTGACAGTCTGCGTGTCCATGGCATCTCAACCGATATCCGTGCATGGAACGTTGCTGAGCACAGTGATATCCAGCAGGTACTGAAAGACCCAAAGGCTGCGGAGTGTGACATGATTATCGGTCCGCTGTATACCAAACAGGTGAAGGCACTGGGCGACTTTGCCGTAAAGAACGATATCCGCGTGCTGATACCTTTCTCTATCAACTCTAACGAACTATTCGACAATCCTAATATCTTCCAGGTGTTCCAGAATGGCAACCAGACCAACAATGGCTACGTGTTCCGCTTCTTCCAGCGTTTTAAAGACAGCCATGTGGTAATCATAGACTGCAACGACTCGACGAGTACGAAGGGTAGCTTCACCACCGTGCTGCGCCGTAAACTGGAACAGGAGGGAGCAACATACACCATTACCAACCTGAAGTCGAGCGAGGCGAAGTTCAAGCAGAGTTTCTCAACGACCAAACACAATGTGGTCGTGCTGAACACCAGTCGGTCCCAAGAGTTGAACGTAGCCTTTGCCAAGCTCAACGGTCTGCTGATGACGGTACCGACGCTGAAGATATCGATGTTCGGATATCCCGAGTGGCTGATGTACATTCGCCAGCATCTGGACAACTTCTTTAAGTTTGATACGTATATCCCATCTACCTATTACATGAATCCGCTGTCGCCACGTGCTGAACATTTCCAGAAGAAATACCGCTGGAACTTCCATCAGGATATGCAGGCATACCACCAGCGTTATGCTGTGACGGGTTTTGACCAGGCATACTTCATGATAAAAGGACTGCACATGTATGGCAAGCACTTCACGGGAGCATCAGGAATGGTGGGCTATACTCCGCTGCAGACTCCGCTGCACTTTGAGCGCATCGGTAATGGCGGCATGCAGAACCGTGCCATCCTCTTCGTACATTATACGAAGGACAACAAGATAGAAACCATCAATTTCTAAAATGTAATAATTAAAAAATGTAAGAATGCAATAATTATGAAGCGTTTGTTTTTCATTTTTTCATTATTCCATTTTTTCTTTGCAACGGCTGTTGCTCAGGTGGGTGAATACCGTAACGACTTGGCTGTGGGTGGTAGTGCCGGCTATGTGATGAGCAATGTGGGTTTCGTGCCCGATGTGCCCCAAGGACAGTTGGGAGGTATTACGGCAGGTTTGACAGTGCGCTATACCTGCGAGAAATATTTTAACAGCATCTGTGCTGTCCTTGCCGAGGTAAACATAACCCAGGCAGGATGGAAAGAGAATATTATGGACGTTGACGACAATCCCGTATACTATGCCGATGATGTCAACAAGGTAAATCCGCTGAGCTATGAGCGCAAGATGACCTATGTGCAGATTCCCTTCATGGCACGACTGGGGTGGGGACGTGAGCGCAAGGGCTTGCAGGCCTTTATCCAGGCTGGCCCGCAGATAGGCGTGTATCTTAACGAGTCTGTGAAGTCGAATATCGACTTGACGCGTGGCGTGGCTAATGCCCGTGCTTCGCAGGTCGTGGCACAGGACACGCTGGGGATACAGAACAAGTTTGACTACGGTATTGCTGCTGGTGGCGGCATAGAACTGTCCATTCCCAAGGTGGGTCACTTCATTCTGGAGGGCCGCTACTATTACGGTCTGGGCAATATCTTCAAGAATTCGAAGAGTGACTATTTCGGCAAGTCCAACCACGGACAAATAGTCATCAAGGCCACCTATCTCTTCGATATCGTCAGAACACGAAATCCTAAAATAAAATAAGAAAAATTATGTTTGAGAATCAACCGAAAGGTCTTTTTGCGTTGGCACTGGCCAACACGGGCGAGCGCTTTGGTTACTATACCATGCTGGCTGTCTTTGCCCTGTTCCTGAGAGCTAACTACGGATTGTCTCCCGCTATGGCAGGTACCATCTATAGTGCGTTCCTTATGTTAGTGTATTTCTTCCCGCTCATCGGTGGTATGATGGCCGACAAGTTCGGCTTCGGAAAGATGGTGACAACGGGTATCATGATTATGTTTGCAGGCTATTTGCTGTTGTCGGTTCCCTTGGGTGGCGACAGCGTTGCACTCATCGTGATGCTGGCAGCCCTGCTGCTCATCGGCTTTGGTACCGGTCTGTTCAAGGGTAACCTCCAGGTAATGGTGGGTGACCTCTATAACGATCCGCAGTATAAAGACAAGCGCGATGCAGGTTTCTCTATCTTCTATATGGCTATCAATATCGGTGCATTGTTTGCACCTACTGCAGCCATTAAGATTAAGGAGTATGCAGAGACGGCGCTGGGCTACTCGTCTAACGATGCCTACCATTTCTCGTTTGCAGTGGCTTGTGCCTCGTTGATTCTTTCTATCGCTATCTACTACCTTTTCCGTAGCACGTTCCGTCATACGGAGGGTGGTGCGAAGAAGGATGCCAAGGTTGCCGATGCCGCTCCTGTTGAAGAACTCAGCAAAGAGGAAACCAAGCAACGCATCGTGGCACTCTGCCTCGTATTTGCCGTAGTTATCTTCTTCTGGATGGCCTTCCACCAGAACGGTCTGTCGCTGACCTACTTTGCTGACGAGTTTACCGCTCAGTCTGCTGATGGTTTGCAGGCTATGTGCTTTAATGTGTGGAACCTCGTAGCCGTCATCTTCATCGTCTATGCGCTGTTTTCGCTATTCCAGTCGAAAACAGGCAAGGCAAAGGCTATCTCTGCCGCTGTTATTGTGGCTGCTATCGCTTTCCTTTGCCTGCAATACAATCCTGATGGTACGATTTCGGTTTCTGCACCAATCTTCCAGCAGTTCAACCCCTTCTATGTCGTAGCCCTGACACCTGTGTCAATGGCTATCTTCGGTTCGTTGGCAGCCAAGGGCAAAGAGCCTTCGGCACCGCGTAAGATTGCTTACGGTATGATTGTGGCAGCTATTGCCTATGCCTTGATGGCCTTTGCTTCGTTCGGTCTTCCTATGCCTCAGACTGAGATGGGAGCTGATGGCAATCCTGTTGCCGTTCATGTGGCAGACGTAACGCCCAACCTGCTCATCAGTGTCTATCTTATTCTTACTTTTGGTGAACTATTGCTCTCACCTATGGGTATATCCTTTGTCTCGAAGGTCGCACCTCCTAAATATAAGGGTATGATGATGGGTGGTTGGTTTGTGGCTACCGCCATTGGTAATCAGCTCGTTGTCGTAGGTGGTCTGCTCTGGGGCGCTGTTCCCCTCTGGCTATGCTGGAGCGTATTCCTGGGTGTCTGTCTCGTCGCTGCCATCTTCATGTTCGCCATGATGAAGCGCCTGGAGAAGGTATGCTAAGCTTCATCCCATTCCTCGTACTGATAGTACTCATTACGTGTTGCATTGCCGTTTTTGGCAATGCAACACTTGATGGTGCCTCACAGGTGTCGCTGATGGTGGCGGCAGCAGTGAGTGTGCTGATAGGTCATTTCTCAAAACGACTGGAATGGGAGAAACTGGAAAAGGAAGTCTCTGACAAGATTGCCAGTTGTACACCGGCAATCATTATTCTATTGCTTATCGGTGCCATTGGTGGCACGTGGATGGTGGCAGGTATCGTGCCGACAATGATTTACTATGGCATGCAGATTATCCAGCCGGAGGTATTTCTGGTTAGTAGTAGTGTACTGTGTGCCTTGGTGAGCCTGATGATAGGCTCGTCATGGACGACTGTTGCAACTATTGGTTTGGCATTGATGGGTATCGGTAAAGCCCATGGCTTCGATGATGGCTGGATTGCCGGCTCCATCATTACAGGCGCCTATTTCGGTGACAAGTTGTCGCCTCTTTCTGATACTACAGTCTTGGCATCTAGCGTGTCTGGTACACCGTTGTTTACGCATATCCGATATATGTTGTACACTACAGTACCAACATTCTGCATCTCGCTAACCATTTTCCTCATTGCTGGTTTTACGATGGATGTGCAGGGACATGGTAACGTGCATGAGTTTATGGAAGGTCTGCAAGATACGTTTGTCATCTCCCCATGGTTACTTATTGTTCCTGTGTTGACGGGCGTGATGATAGCCCGTCGCTGGCCATCAATGGTCGTGCTGTTTATGGCTATTCTGTTGGCTGTCGTGGTGGCTTTATTGGTTCAGTCGGATTTAGTGCTCCGTATAGCTGGAAACGATGGAGGTTTGCTGGCATCATATAAAGGGATGATGCGCGTCTGTTATGGTAGTACGGATATTGAGACTGGTAATCAAGTGCTTAACGAACTGGTACATACCAACGGTATGTCAGGCATGATGCCAACTATCTGGTTGATTATCTGTGCACAGACGTTTGGTGGAGCGTTGACGGCTACAGGACAGTTACAGGATTTTATGCGTCTGCTGCTGCGTCTTGTTCGTGGTACAGCTTCGTTGGTAGCTTCGACCGTAGGTACAGCATTGTTTTGTAATATTGCCACTGCCGACCAGTATTTATCAATCATGCTCTCCAGTTCGATGTTCAAAGACACGTTCCGCCAACGCGGTTATGAGCCACAATTGTTAAGCCGTTCTTGTGAGGATGGTGCCACCGTAACTTCTGTATTGGTACCATGGAATACGTGCGGACTGACGCAAAGTACAGTCCTTGGTGTGGCTACATTAACCTATCTGCCATATTGTTTCTTTAATTACCTATCACCGCTGATGAGTATTTTCATTGCATCGATAGGGTGGAAAATCAAACGAACATGTTCCTAAGTCTGTTATTAACGGGCTTCTTAACGCTTGTGGAGTTGAACTGCGAGAATATGTTTGACTGCAAGCATGACTCATTGAAAGATGATACGGAGTGGATGCCCGATGGAAAACGGAAGTGGACACCTGCCCGCTATTGGCGTAAACTGAATCATATAGGTCAGGAAATACTATCATGTCAGGAAGATGGTGTGCCTGATTTGGTGGCATTGGTGGAAGTTGAGAATGATAGCGTTCTCTTTGATTTGACCCGTCGTTCGTTGTTGCGTAAGGCAGGGTATGATTATTTGATGACGTCCTCGCCTGATGTGCGTGGTATCGATGTGGCACTGCTTTATCAACCCATGACGTTTCGTCCTATCTGTTACGATTATCTCAGTATTTCACCATTGGAAGGAATGCGTCCTACACGAGACGTCCTGTATGTTCAAGGAGAAACCTTGAACTACGATACGCTGCATATTTTTGTGGTTCATGCACCGAGTCGTTTTGGTGGTGAAAAACAGACGCGACCTAATCGTAAGTTGATAGCGGACCGTGTGGTGACTGCTATTCATCAGTTGCCTACAGATGCCAAAGTGATTGTTGTTGGCGACTTTAACGATGAGGCTACTGATCCTGCTTTACGTTATCTGGAAAACAACGGTCTGCATAATGTCACTGCTGGAGTAGAAGGCTCTCATGGTGCAAAAGCCACCTATCGCTACCAGGGCTTCTGGCAGAGCATTGACCATGTCTTTGTTAGCACTGTGCTGCTCAGTTCAATTGATCGGTCCTTTATCAATGATGCTCCTTTCCTGTTGGAAGAAGACAAAAAATACGGAGGAGTAAAACCCCTCCGCACCTTTAATGGTTATCGTTACCAGCGTGGCTTCAGCGATCATCTGCCACTGGTAGTTCGTTTCGGTCGTTAGAATAATGGCAGGTCTGCTACTGTCTGTTCCTTGACAGCCATCACCTCCATCTCAATGAGCCAACCTGAACGACAGACGGGAGCATGGACAATGATGCGTGGATGACCAGGGAAACGCTCTTCGTAGAGTGCGTTGACGACCTGATAGTCTGCAATATCGCGCAGATAGACAATCATTACTCCCACTTCGTCGTAACTGCTTCCTGCCTCTTTGAGTAGGGCTTCTACGTTGTCCCACATACGATGGGTTTGACGAACGATGTCTTTTGGATGCTCTATCTGTCCCTTGTTATTGATGCTGGCTGTACCAGAAATAATAACATGACGGCGGTCTCCATAGTCAATGGTTGTACCGCGCTCAAAACTGACACCATAGTCGCTGGTACGGTTCAGATGGGTAGGAGCATAGAGATAATGAATCTGCTCCTTCTTGATACCGGCAATGGCATAGTTGTCCATCTGTGTCAGTACCTTCGGGTCGAAAGCACGGCCACCAATACCTGTTGAAGCAATATAGTGGGTGTCTTCTGTCAGTCCCTGAGTGAAGAATACCTTATTGCGGGCAGCAACGACACCAGCATAGTTTACATCGACATCATTGACGAAAAGCCATGTACGGATGCAATTGTCGGCCAGTGTACAACCTTCCTGAACCAATTGCATGACATACTCGTTGAAGAGTAGTCGTGTCTGATATTCGGAGTTCTGTGCCATATTGTGTGCCGAGGCATTCCATAGGTGACGGAAATTGCCGTGACTGACCTCATAAAGTCCGCTCTCTAACTGGCGGCTGTTGACATTGGTCAGCAGGTATACCCACAGTCCGATTTTAGAACCGTCAAGAGGAGCCTGACCGATTACGCTCTTGGCACAGTCACTGGTATCTGCTAGCAAGACTTCATCAGCCTGATTGGCCACATCACTCAGGAAATAGCGTTTCAATACGGCAGTGGCTCCGTTCAATGTTGTTGTCTTTAACTGCTCATAGGCATCTAATACTGCGTCCAGCTGTTGGTGGAATGTTAGTCCAGTAGCCTTGGCATGTATCATGACGTGGTATTCCGCCACTTCACCATGACCGGTAAAGCTGAATATCTCAGCCTGAGCATTGGCAAATTGGAGTGTCTTGTTCATTGCTTACTTGATATTCGGTTCTTCCAGTCCCAGACCTTTCTTCTTGTCCACTGCCTTCAGCACAAGACCAAGTAACAGGGCTGCAACACCCAGTGATGCCAGCATGATAAGTGGTGCGGTATAGTTGAGTTCCGTAGCACTGGTACCCTCCGGGTTGGTAGCATCAAGTACCTTACCGATAAGCAGGGGGAACAACCATAGTCCGATATTCTGAATCCAGAAGATGAGTGCGTATGCAGAGCCAATAACCTTGGCATCAACCAGCTTGGGAACACTAGGCCACAGTGAAGCGGGAACCAGCGAGAATGATGAGCCCAGTACGAGGATGGTGATGTAGGCAATAACGACGCCACCAGTGGTGCTGCCTTTGAACAGGGGGAGAATGAAGGCGAACGTCAGGTGGCAGAAGATGAGCAGTAATGAGCCAAGCATCAGCATACTAACAGCCTTTCCGTGGTGATCCAGATACTTGCCCAAGATGGGAGTGATGAGCACTGCCAACAGGGGGAATACGGCAAAGATGCTACCAGCCGTCTGCTGCATGAATCCCATATAACAGTAGGTAACGAGGCCTAATATGCTGAGACCCAGCAGTCCATACTTCTTGCTTGTCTTCTCTTGGAAGTTGCTAGCAAAGCCAGTGGCTGCAACAAAGAGCATCAATGCGTATTGGATGTAGGTTACGGTGTCTGTAGCCCAGAAAGAATTGACATCGGGAGCTACCAGTGTTAGGTTGCACTGCAGCATGTTGACAGCATACTTCTGGAAGGGGAAGATGGCACTGTAATAGAGTACGCAGAGCAGAGCGACGAGCCAGAAACCACTGTCGCTGAGAATCTTGCCAATGTCACTAATCTTGAAGGGATCGTCTTTCTCTTCTGCTTCACCAGTCTGTGCGTCGAGTTTCTGGTCCATGACGAAATAGACGATGGTCATGATGAGAGCAATACACATCAGTACTACACCGAAGGCTACTGAACGGCTGACGCTGACCACACCACCCAGACGGGCGAAGAATGGTGAGAAGATCATACAGGTGGCAACACCCAGACGAGCCAGTGCCATCTCAGAACCCATAGCCAAAGCCATCTCACGACCCTTAAACCACTTCACGATACCACGGCTAACAGTGATACCTGCCATCTCACAGCCACAACCGAAAATCATGAATCCACAAGCAGCAAACTTAGCTGATGCGGGCATACCCTGGTAGAATGGACTGACGCCCAGCTCATCGAAAACGGGTATGTAGTTGAGGTTGTTGGTAAACCAGGTCTCCAGACCGCTTCCCATAAAGCCCTCACTAACAGCATACCACTTGATGCAGGCACCAACCAGCATGACAGCGGCAGAGAGTACAGCCGTAAAGCGCACACCCATCTTGTCGAGGATGATACCAGCAAAGATGAGGAAGAAAGCGAAGACGTTAAGGAATACCTCTGAACCCTGCATGGTACCAAAGGCTGTCGAATCCCATCCGCGTGTCTCCTGCATCAGGTCCTTGATGGGTGAAAGGATATCCATGAATATGTAGCTGCAGAACATGGCCATAGCCAGCAGCAGCAGAGCTGTCCAGCGCATAGCAGCGCTGTCGCGAAGTGTCTTTTGAATCTGTTGTGTCATTTCTATTTTGTCGTTATTTCGTTATTACGTTATTTCGGAATTACTTCAGCCATTTGCCTAAGAAGTCGAAGAATGTGCGCTGCCAGAGGACACCGTTCTGGGGTTTCAATACCCAGTGGTTCTCATCGGGGAAGATGAGCAGTTCAGCAGGAATCCCCTTCATACGGGCAGCATTGAAAGCTGACATGCCTTGCGTGGCATTGATGCGGTAGTCCTTCTCTCCGTGGATACAGAGAATAGGGGTGTCCCACTTCTCTACCATCTTGTGTGGAGAATCGTGGTAGGTCTTCTTAGCACGAGGCATCTGTGGACGGTGCCAATAGGCCTCGTCATATTCCCAGTTAGAGAACCAGTTCTCTTCTGTCTCGGTGTACATAGCGGCAAGGTTGAAAGCACCATCATGGGCAATGAAAGCCTTGAAGCGCTTCTCGTGGATGCCTGCTAAATAGTAGACGCTGAATCCACCAAACGAGGCACCTACAGCACCCAGACGGTTTTTGTCAACGAAAGGCAGGTTGTCAGCAGCATCGTCAATGGCTGCCAGATAGTCCTGCATGCACTGACCGGTCCAGTCACCACTAATCTCTTCTTTCCATTCCTGACCGAAGCCTGGCAGACCATGACGATTAGGAGCAATCACTACATAGCCGCTGGCGGCCATAATCTGGAAGTTCCAACGATAGCTCCAGAATTGGCTGACGGGACTCTGAGGACCACCTTCACAGAAGAGCAGGGTGGGGTATTTCTTGCCTTCTTCATAGTTGGCAGGCAACATCACCCATACCAGCATCTGCTTACCATCGCTGGTGGTTACCCAACGCTGTTGCATCTTACCAAAGGTCAACTGGTCGAGAATATGCTTGTTCTCAAAGGAAATCTGTTCTATCTTGGTCTTCTCGATGCTCTTACCGGGAGTAACCATATAGATATCAGTAGGAGCAGAGAGGCTCTGACGAGTAGCCAAGATGCGCTTGCCGTCGTTGGCGAGTTGCAGACTCGTCCAGTCGGCCCAGTCCTCTGTGAGCTGCTTCACTTCGTCTTTGGCAGTTACGCTATACATATTGACACAACCGTGCCATACGCTGAGGAAATAAAGCTTGGTCTGCTTGTCTTTCTGGGGAGCCCAGCAGAAAGCATCCACGTCTGACTGCCAGTCAATGTAACGCTTTTCGCCAGTCTGCAAATCGCAGATGCACAGACGGTTGAGGTCTGCCTCATAGCCGTCACGCTCCATTGACAGCCATGCAATATACTTGCCGTCGGGTGAGAACTGTGGATTTTGGTCGTAGCCAACGTTGTTTTTCAGATTTTCTTTGTCGTTGACAGTCTGAATGGCCAATGTACGTGTGGGGTCAACCTTCGGAGCAACGTAATCTGCTGGTTTGCAGAGGTTACGCGTTGTCTTGGTATCCACGTTATACAAGAAGATGTCA
>JAEEGL016702165.1_pt1 | contig 16336 bp, 13 predicted proteins | sample 9134231 | NCBI WGS metagenome assembly JAEEGL01 (sample SAMN16246548, study PRJNA631951) | gut metagenome | biome: gut microbiome; feature: rumen; material: fiber-attached | host: Bos | place: Iran: Karaj | collected 2018-10
GGGCCAGGCCCCAATGAGCCCCGCCGTCGTGTGCCGCCGTATTCTCACTCCTGGATCACCGGGCTTTCGATGGCGGCGACATCCGCGGCGGCGATGGCGCGGCCATCGGCGAGATGCAGGGTGCGGCTGTCGGGCGAGATGGCGGCCAACCGCCCAGTGCTCCATTGATAGGCGCCGCCCGCCTTCTTCGCATCTGGCACAAAGTGGAGCAGTTGCACAGGCGGCTGCTCGGCCAGATGCGCGTGCAGTTGGCGCAGCCGCCCGTCAAGGCATTCCCGCGCTGCCTCGGAGAGTTCCTGGCGCGGCTCGGTTGTCCGCGCCGTCTCCGCGATGACGGCCTCGTACCCAGTCAGGGCGGCGAATGGCGCGAACTGCGCCGCCCGCCGCTCCAGCGGCAATGGCGGATGGCGCGGCGAAGTATGATGCGGCAGCGCCAGCATGTCCCCGTATGGGAAAGCCGATTCCTGGGCGTTCATGCGCGATGCCCCCCGATCTGGCAGTTGCGCTCGCGCGCGGTCGCGCCCTCCTCCAGATCCATGCCAAGCAGCAGCGCATTGCCGCCCAGCCGTCCGCGGATCGCGAGAATCGCCTCCTGGCGGCGGCGTTCCCGCTCCGCCTCCACCGTCCGCCGACACACCGAGGGCTCCGCGTCAAAGGCGAGTCCCAACTGCACTGGACGCCGCCGATAGACCGCCTCGTCGCAGACCTGCCCCGCCTCCACGTTCACGCGCCGAATCAGCAGTCCAGGCGCCGCCAGCCCGTCGAAAAGCCGCGTGAGCGCGGCGAGGAGCACGCAGCCCGACGCGGTCGGAGCCTCCATCCGCAGGGCGCCATGCGCAGGGCGCGGCGCCAGCCGCCCATAGTGGTCGACCACCAGCGCCTCCACGCCAGGCCGCGCCGCGCCGCCCGCCAGATTCGCGGTGTCATATCCGAGGCAGAGCCCGACCTCCCGCGCCACCAGACGCCGTGCCGTCAGTTCCAGCGCCAGCGCGACCGCCATCTCCCGCACAACCAAGCGCCCCTCCGCAAAGGCGTACGGACGCGGCAGCACCTGTCCGATGCTCACGCTCTTGGCGCGCGGACGATACGCCTTGATCGCCGCCAGCGTACACGGCTCCCATCCCCAGGCGTGGTCGATCAGCAGCTCCGCATTGACGCCGAAGAGCCGATACAGCGATTCCTCATGCGTCAGCGACATCCGCGCCACATCCCCCATCGTCCGCATCCCGCGCGCCTCCAGACGCGCGGCATACCCCACCCCCACCCGCCAGAAGTCCGTCAGCGGACGATGCCCCCAGAGCCGCCGCCGATACTCCGCCTCGTCCAGTTCCGCGACGCGCACGCCGTCCGCGTCGGCGGGGCTGTGCTTCGCCACGATGTCCATCGCGACCTTGGCGAGATAGAGGTTCGTCCCGATGCCCGCGGTCGCGGTGATGCCAGTCTCGCGCAGCACCGCGCGCACCAGCTCCGCCGTCAACTGGCGCGCCGTCATCCCGTAGAGCGCCAGATAGCGCGTCGCGTCCACGAACACCTCGTCGACGGAATAGACGTGGATGTCCTCCGCCGCGATGCGCCGCAGGTAGATGCCGTAGATGGCCGCGCTGACCTCCAGATAGCGCGACATCCGCGGCGTCGCCGTGATGTAGCCCGCCTCCAGCGACGGATCCGACGCCAGCTCCACCGCATTCCACGAGCGGCCGCGGAAGCGCCGCCCTGGCGCGCGTCGCAGCCGCGCCGCATTGATCTCGCGCATCTTCTCCACCACCTCGAAGAGGCGCGGACGCCCTGGCACCCCCAGCGCCTTCAGCGGCGGCGACACCGCCAGGCAGATCGTCCGCTCCGTCCGGCTCGCGTCCGCCACCACCAGATTCGTCGCCAGCGGATCCAGCCCGCGGTCGACGCACTCCGCCGAGGCGTAGAACGACTTCAGGTCAATTGCAATGTAGCTCCGACTTTCCATGCGCGGCATCCCCTGTCATGCCGCTCAATGTAATGCCATTCCCACGATTGTCAAATAAAAATGGCGAATATTTATTTGTCATTTTATACAGAATGCAGAATTTTATTCGCCACAAATAAAAAAACAAGCGCACCCTCCTTGAAAACAAAATGGCCAGCAAGGATAGCCCCTGCTGGCCTACACGCAAAGACAAGCCCCCCTCCCGTCGTCTCCGCCTACTGCTTCGCCTCTTCCTTGTCCTTGCGGACCATTCCGTCGTCGGAGAAGTCGTCGTGCTTGGCGGCGAGGCGCTGGAAGAGGCGGCGCAGGTCGCGTGTGCCGCCCCAGGTGAACCAGACGGTGGAGATGACGGCGACGACAAACGGGACAATCAACTGGGTGATGCCGAAGTGGATGGCCCACCACTTCTCGGGCCAGCCGTAGATGCCGTTCTCGCCGCGCCCGTAGATGGCGTTCGCGATGATGACGCCGATGAAGAGGATGCCGAAGGACCAGATGAACGACCAGACGAAGACGGCGTAGGCGAGGATGCGGTCGCCCTTGGTGTAGTTCCCGTCGATGCCGATGATCTTCTTGAAGACCGTATTGAGCGACCACTCGATCTTCTCGACGGGCTTGCCGTCGCTGTAGGCGCCGCGGTGCAGCAGTTTTTCCAGGTTGAAGGGCTTGCGGCAGGTCAGCAGCGAGACGATCACGTAGAGCGAGACCGAGAGGATGATGGAGAGGAAACTCAGTTCCTGCGAGTTGATCGGGAACTTCTTGGAGTTCATCTCCCACACGATGATCGGGTTGAACGGACGCGAGACATTGTGCAGGAAGCGGCCGATCGGCTCGACCAGGTTGTGCCGTTCCAGCCACGGATAGAGCGACTTCGCCCAGGTGTTCTGCATCAGCATGCCCGACACCGCCAGCGAGGAACCGCCGATCAGCGCCGAGAAGGCCGCCGCGGGCGTGCCGCGACGCCAGTAGAGGCCCAGCACGATGCACGGACCCGCGCCGCCCGTCCAGATGGCGCCGGTGATGCTGAAGAACATCAGGATGTAGTCCATCTGCGAGAAGAAGAAGGAGAAGAAGAAGGCGAAGATCGCCACCGCCGCGATGCAGATGCGCAGCAGGTTGATCTGCTGCTTCGCCGAGGAGAAGGGCTTTCCGCGGATCGGCAGGATGATGTCCTGCACCAGGATGCTGCCCCACGAGTGCAGGTAGGTCGTGTCGGTCGAGATCATCAGGAACAGCATGATCGCGCAGAGCGCGCCCGTGATGCCGATCGGCAGGAGGTCGCGCAGCGCCACCGGCACCAGCATCTGCGTGTAGATGGTGCTCATGTAGGTCGCCTTGCCCTTGTCCACCGTGCCCGCCGCAATCGCCGCCGCCGCGCTGTACTGCTCGCTCGACAGGTGCCCGTCGGTCACCACGAACCGCGCCGACTTCGGGAAGCCATCGCGGTGTCTGCGCTTGTCCTCGAGATCCTTCTTCGCGCGTTCCGCCTCCCTCTTCGCGATCTCCACATTCTCCTTTTCGAGGAGCGCCTGCAGATGCGGGGTGACGGTGCCGTCCTTGACCAGCGCGTCGATGTCCTGCCGCACCACGGCATACTGCTCGCCGACCAGGAACTCGGCCGCGGTCTTCTGCGTCAACTGGGCGCGGACCTTGTCGGCGTCCTTCTTGAAGTTCACGTGATGCAGGAAGGTGAACGCGGCGACCGCCAGCAGGATGTACATCATCGTGCAGAAGCCGGCGCGCCAGGTGCCCAGAAGGCCGCCCATCTTCTGCTCGTGGGCGTTCAGGGCCGCCGCCTGGTAGCCCTGGCTGCCGCTCCAGCTCATGCGGTTGAAGACGCTGGAGAAGATGCCGACGCAGATGTAGAAAAGGTTGAAGTCGCGCAGATAGGTGATGTCATACGGGTTGATCATGCTCTCGCCGTAGTCGCGGTTCTGCAGGGACGGAATGATCTCGGAGTTCCAGCCCATGCGGTAGATGATGTAGATGACGATGATGGCGTAGAGCGGGTAGGAGACCAGCCCCTGGACGCAGTCGGTGACCATGATGGTCACCTGCCCGCCCATGGTGATGATCCAGATCGCGATGCCCAGGAAGAGCAGCATCAGCGCGCCGAAGGTCGGAATGGTCAGGCTGCCCAGGTGGAGGTAGTGCGGCAGGTCGAGGAAGTAGATGATCGCGCGCGCGCCCACCGCGGGGAAGATCGCGTAGTTCACGATGCCCGAGATGCTCTGCACGATCGCCGCGAAGATGCGGAACGAGCGGTTGTAGCGCATCTCCATGAACTGCCCCATCGTCATCGCCTTCGTCTCGCGGAAACGATAGGTGCAGTAGCCTGTCAGGCTGAACAGCAGCCCCAGCGGCATCGTCAGCGACGACCAGAAACTAAACGCGAAGCCGCTCTTGTAGTACTGCTCCCACGTCGCCACCAGCGAAATCAGCCCCATCGACGCCTCCGCGCCCGCCACGCACGTCACATACCGTCCCGCGACGCGCCCCGCCGCCAAAAAGTCCGCGACGGTCTTGACATACTTCTGCGACTTGAGGCCGATGACAATGACGGTCACCAGCGGAACCACGACGATAAACCAGTCTAGCCAATGCATGATGTGGAGAACTCGATGAATGGTGAACGGGAACAGACGCGCCCGCCAAAACGACGGGCCAAACGGTAATTCAACTACTGTAGCCCGCCACCCCGATTTTGCAAGGCACGAACCGATTTTTTCCATCCGCCCGACCGGGACTTCGGACGGGACGCCGATTGGGACTTCGGACTTCGGACTTTGGACGGGACGCTGGAGTTCGGACTTTGGACGGGACGCCGATTGGGACTGAGGCTGCCGGCCACGATGGCCTGCTGCCGGGCCCACGTGCGCCGCAAAATCTTCGACGCGCAGGAGAACCACCCCGGCCTGGCCGCCGAGGCCCTGGCCCTGGCCCGCCGCCTCTACGGGCACGAGCGCGCCGCGAAGGAGGCCGCGGCGAAAAGGGGCACGGAGACGGCGCTCGTCAAGGAGCGCCGCCGCGTCCGCCGGCTCTTCGTCGGCGGCTAGGAGGGCGGGAGGAACATGGCCGTCCTGGCCAGTTTCGCCGCCACCTGCAAATGGAACGGCGTCGACTTCGAGAAGTGGCTCGCCGACATCCCCTCCCCAGGCTCAACACCTGCCCGTCCTCACAGGTGGAGACGCTCCTCCCGCATGACTGGAAGCAGGCACGGGAAGACGCCGCGTCCGCCCAGGCGAAGTGACCTCCCCGTCCGGCCCGCGCCCGCCCCGGGCGGCGGACGCGGGCATCCCCGCCCGCGAACTGGTGTCAAGGCCCTGGCGCACCGTGGAACGGGCCGGGCAGGGCGCCCCCTGTCGTCTGCAGGAATATGAATCCGCTCTGGGGGGGCGCCGCCCGGCCGCGCAGTGTGTCGACATAGTCGGCATAGTCAGTTTTGTCGGCATGGTCGGCATAGTCAGTTTTGTCGGCATGCTCGGCATGGTCGGCATGGGCAGTGTCGGCATGCTCGGCATCAGCCGACACCAGAATGCGTGGGCTGTGCGGTCGCGAACGAATCCGAAAACGTTCCAGTTATCAAATATTACTTATGTTCTGATTCCAAGAAAAATCGGTGGACAACCTTCTCTCCTTCTTTGATTTCTATTTCATTCCTTTTTAACGGTAGCCAAGTAATCGTCTCCATGGACATAATCGTGGGGTCGGTATAATAATCAATTTGGAGCGATTTTTGAAATCCCAACCAAGGATTATAATAAATCTTGCGAAATTTTATTTGATGGTCGTTAAGAACTGGATTTTCTTTAGATAAATGTCTCGAAATCTTTCTTCTTGTATTTTCGATTATCGCAAGGTTGCCTTTTGCAATCATCGGTGAAATGTATTCTGCTAAGACTACCCGAATCGAGAAATCAATTATTAGCACACTAACAACAAGAAAGAAGCACAATGTTAATAATTTGTTTTTTTTCATGAGCGTCAATGATTCCATTTTGCTGGAGAAACTTTTTTACACTCGCAACTATCCAATGATTTTCCTGTATAATCTACCAATACTATCACCGATTCTGGAGTCGGGTTGAGTTGATATTGCCTGGCTTTTTGACAATTCTGGATGCCATGCTTTTGGGCAATATAGAACTCAAAAATACTGCAGTCAATGTCAGCAAACAGAGCACACAGATCCCAATCCTGGCAGGTGTCAAAACGATGGGAAAAGTCAAGCCAAACAGCCATCAGGCATTGCCTGTAGGTTGCGACTTCAACAGTTATATCCTTCGGAGAAGACATTTTTCTTCGCAAGCATTTTGAGAGATGGTAGAGACCATCACTCCACGTTGGTATGTTTTTTCCCATCGACTCGATTGTCTATTCGTTCAAAGAGCACGTCCCAGTAATGACGGAAGCGGTCGTCATTGCGGACATCCATCTCACGCATAATCACTTCCCTCGCTTCCTGTTGAAAGTCTACCTCTGCGGACAGGCGCTCCAATAGCTTGGACGGGGTTTCACTCCACCACTCGGGGGACAAAGACATCTTTTCATGTATGTCCTTTTCTGATAAAAATAACTTGAATAAAGTAAAAAACCAGGCAGCGGAAACATAGGTCAGCGGCTGACGCAGTTTGTTTTCAAGAACAGCATCACCTCCATAGCCAAAATACACTCGCTCATTCATATAAAAAAATAAAGCGTCTACAGAAGATATGTGAATTGCAATTGGATAACCATGTTTTTCCAGAGTTTTATAATCTATTGTATAATTCTCAAGAAAAGTAGACAACTTCAACAAAAGGATGTCCTTTACACTTTGAAGCATCCCATCCGCCATGGCTTCCTGATGAAAGAAATTGAGCCACTCGATCAAATCCGAATAAAGTTCTCCCGCTTCCCCGTGTTCATTCTTGGATTCCATTTCTGCACGCTGCAAAAGGACCGGGATGAAATAGGCGCATTCCTCATACGTCCCGGCAGGTATAAAGGCTTGGAAAATACAGATAAAATCTGTTATTGTCAAATCCTTGTCGTCTTTGATGATAATGGAATGCAATTCCTCAAATGAAAAGTCATCGTCAGGATTGCTGAATCCCTGTGGGCGTGGATAGGAAACTGGAAGAGAAATTATTGCCATCTTGATTTATGGGGTAGGGGCACGTAACAATAAATCCAGATATTTCAAAGTAATAGCACCTGAAACTGTTTCGCCAACAGAACCTTCAAATGGGCAAATGCCAAATAGTAAAGTTAAAATACCAAAGCCAATAACTGGAGTTAAGTATTCCCATTGAATCGAGGATTGATTTGTATCCCATTGAATTATAGGTGCGTCAATTGGAACTTTTTCTAATTTTGGCTTTTCGATAAAAAGTGGAATTTCTGAATCTGGTATTTTATCTCTGCATTTTTTCAGCATCATTTCAATACACTTGTAGACATGATTAGCACTTATCTCTACTTGCACAATGTGATTATTATACTTGATGGGATTTTTAACTTTATAATTATGCCAATCCTTTCGTGCTTCATCATGTCTTTCATTGTAGTGTCTAATCCATTGCTTTGTCTTTTCCAGCAGGACTTCGCAACAATCTTCTGATTCGCATTTCTTTGTTCCATGCGTTGCTGGATTTCGCGTTAATCCAAGCAAGTCATACGAATTAATCATTTCATTGGCTGCACATTTATATAAATAGCCATCGCCAGATTCTCGTATTTTGTCCCGGTTGATCCATCGCCCCAATTCCGAACAGTAGAATCGGTATCCGTAGTAGCACAGGCCGGTGTGGGAATCGTACGGCTTGGTGGAGAACTGGTGTGGGAAGTCAAGGCCGTCGTGGGCGATGACGTTGCCGAATGGGTCGTAGTCGTAGGCGGCGACGGTGGCGCCGCTTGCGTCCTTGCAGGCGATGACGTTGCCGTTGCCGTCGTAGACGGGGAGGCGGTCGCCGTCGGGGTCGCGCACGAGGAGGAGGCCGCCCACTCCGCCGGCGCCCTGCAGGGAGCCGGAGAGGTCCTCGCCCCAGACGAAGGTGCGCGACGGGGCGCCGTCGGCGTATTCGGCGACGACGTTCCAGTCCTGGTAGATGTGGCGGCGGCGGGAGAGGCGCGTCCACTCCCCTCCGACCTTGCGCCACTCCTCGGTGGCGACGCGGCGCCCCATGAAGTCGTAGTCGAAGCGGGTGCGGGTGTCGGCGTCCTCGACGGAGACCAGTTGGTTCAGGGCGTCGTAGGAATAGGCGCGAATCCCGTCGGAGAGGAGGTTGCCGTCGGCGTCGTAGGTGAACGGCGTCGAGGCGACGGAGGTGTACTGGTTGAGTGCGTTGGCGGTGTATATGCGGGCGGCGCCATTGTCTTCCGATGCGGTGCGGTTGCCCGCCAGGTCGTAGGCGTAGGAGTGCACGGAGACGGGGGCATCCCCCTGCGAAAGCGTACCGTTGGTCACCTGGCCGAAATGGTCGTAGGCGTAGTTCCACACGCGCCCGCCCGGCAGGCGGGCGGCTGTGCGCCGCCCGTCGCGGTCGAGCGTGTAGCCGTATCCGCCGACAGCCGCGAGGTCGCCGAAGCGGTTGTACGAGCGCGGCGCCTCGTGGACGACGGCGCCGTTCCGGCGGGCGGTCACGCCCGCCAGTCTGTCGCTTCCCGGCAGGCGGCGGTAGTCGAAACTCCACTTGCCGCAGGAGACGCGCTCCAGGAGGCCGGTGCGGGGGGACCAGGCGTAGCGGACCTGCGTCCCGGCGAGGGAGTATCCGGCAAACCGCCGCCAGCCGTCGTAGTGGCGGGCGAGTTCCGTGCCGGGCAGGTCTGAGAAGCACTCGGAGACGACGTTCCCGTATTCGTCGTGGCCGAAGCACTGCCAGTTTTTCCCGTCGCAGGCGCGCAGCAGCAGTCCGCGCGGGTCGTAGGCGAACTCCCAGTAGATGCCCGCCCCCTGGATGGCGGCGAGGCGGTTCAGCCTGTCATAGGTGCCGCGCACCGTCTGCCCCCGGGCGTTGGTGTACGCTGCGAGGCGCCCGTCGCCGCGCCAGGCGTATTCCTCCACGGCGCCGTCCGGGTAGATCCGGCTGCTCAGGCGCCCTTGGCAGTCGTACTCGAAGGAGACCGTGTCGGGCAACCCTGCGGCGCGGAAGGTGGAGAGGGCGGTCAGCCGCCCCTGGAGGTCGTAGGCGCGGGCCTGCGGCAGGACGTCCCCCGCGACCGACGTGACATGCCCCAATGCGTCGTAGGCGTATTGGACGCGCCGGTCTTCGGGCGTCGTCTCCGTGAGTCTGCGGTTCAGCGCGTCGTAGGTGTACGAGACGGTGCGGCTTTCGCCGTCCGCTTCCTGGGTGTCGGAGAGGACGTTGCCGTTGGCGTCCAGCGTCCGGCGGACGGACTGCGCGACGCCGTTCTCAACGCGGTCGTGGCCGACGGCGCGGTTGAACTCGTCGTACGCATAGACGACCTCGCCCGTAGACGCGCTCCAGAACGATTCCAGACGCCCGTTGCGGTAGATCCGCACCGAGGGCACCCCGTTTTCGCGCAGCTCCTCCCGCACCACGCCGCCGCCCTCGCAGGACCGCGCCGTCTCCGTGACGGCGCCCGCGTCGAAGTCGCGCCGCCTCATGCCGCCGCGCCAGACCCGCGTCTCGTGCTGCAGCGCCGCCGCGCCGCGGAAGAAGGCATCCTCCCGCTCGTAGGCATAGACCCCGCCGCCGGCGTCCGTGGCCGTGCCCTGCGCGAACTCCGAAAGGACGCCGTTGGCCCGCTGCCGCAGCAGGGCTCCGGTGGAGGAACTGTATTCAAACCGGGTGACGTTCCCGCAACTGTCGCGCATGGCGGTGCGCCGCCCGAATGCGTCATATTCGGTCTCGCGCACATAGCCGTCCGGGAACTCCTCCCGGCGCACCTCGCCGTCGAAGCCCGTGACGGTGCGGCTCCATTCCGCCGCAGTCGCGTATTCGGTCGAAACCAGTTCGTTGCCGACGACTTCGTAGGCGCACCACTTCTGGACGGCGCCGTTTACGAGGGCGCGCTTCAGCCGCCCGTCCAGGAAATACTCGTTCCGGAACACATTGCCGAGGGCGTCGGTGCGGGCATCCCAGCAGGCGCCCTGCGTGTATGCAGTCACATTGCCGTTGGCGTCGGTTTCAGAAAGCAGCACATTGTCATCGCTGTATGCGGAGGCGGTTGCCAGCGTTCCGCCATTGCGGCCGGTGACGGTGGCGGAGACCATGTTGCCGTATGCGTCGTAATGGTAGAAGGTCCGGACCCCGTCCGACAGCGAGAGGATGCGTTCGTCCCAGACGCCGAATGCCTCGACCTGCGTGCTTCCGTCTTGCCATGTCGTCCTCACATGACGAAACGGCACCGCGCTGGTGTAGGTTCCGTCCTGGATCTGCTCCGTCCAATATTCGTAGGTTGTGGTGTTCCCGTCCACGTCCGTCTTCGTCAGCGGCCGTCCGTCCCCCCCGATGGTCTGGTCATAGCCCTCCGCCAGGACTTCGGCGCCTCCCGCAAGGTCGTGGCGGCGATAGGATTCGACCGAACCGAACTGGTTCTTCACCTCCAGTTCCCGCATGACCGGCGTGCCGTTGAACTTCCGCACTGTCGTCTTGCGCGTGAGCTGGATCTGCCGCCAGGGATTCTCCTCGGTGCGGGAGGTGTACTCGTAACTGAACTCCTCGGAGGTGCCGTCCGCATGCTCCCGCCTGGTCTCGCGCCGCACAGTTTCCCCGCAGTCGAAGTCAAAGTACTCCTGGAACCAGGTCGTCTCGACGCGGTTGCCCGCATTGTTCCACGCCGCCCCGGGCTCGACGGCGGTGATGACGCGCTCGTGGTCGGAGAAGAACTGCCGGTACTGGCGCGCCGTCTCATGCCCGCAGATGACAGTTATCTTGGTCCGCCAGCGCGGCTTGTCCGGCGCGTCGGCGCTTTCGTCCGTCTCCAGCCGGGTGTAGCCGTATGTGGTCACCTGGCATTGGCTTTCCGGCGCGGATGCAGCGGCGTCGCCGAAGGGCGAGATTTTTCTGGACAGGCGTCCGTCGCCGTCGTATTCATACCGCGTCCAGCATCCGTCGAAATCGACTTTCTCCGCCAGCTTTCCGTATCCGTTGTCCGTGAGGGCGGTGTAGTATTCGTAGGTCGCCATGCGCTGCGCCGCCGTCCCGTAGTCCCGGTATCGCGCCACCACCTTGTCCCCGAAGTCGAAATGCTGCCACAGTTCATGGCGCACCGCCGTCACCATGCCCTGGCTCAGGCTGCGCGTCACGGGGACGGTCTTCAGATAGGGCGTGGAATCAGGCATTCGGCGCCTCCTGGGCTAGCGTTCCGCCCCATGACACCGGGACCTGTGCTCGGAGGTCGGCGGAGCAGCCGCGGAATGCGTTCGCCGTGTCGCTCCAGACAATGCCGGTGTCGTTCCAGAGCAAGTCGGCGGGAACCGTGCCGGTCAGGCTGGAGCAGTTGAGGAAGAGTTCGAGCGCGCGGATGCGGCGGCAGAGGAATCCGCTGGACGGCAGGAGCCCCGCGATGTCGGCCCGCAGCCGGGAGCAGTTCTGGAAGATGTAGCGGTAGCCCTGGACGCTCGTGCAGTAGGCGGGGAGGGTGCCGTCGAAGATCTCCAGGCGGGTGCAGCGCTGGAAGAGGCGCTGCACGGTCTGGTTGCCGGTCAGGTTGTATCCGGCGAAGTAGAATCCCCGCGCGGAGACCAGGTTCGCGCAGTCCAGGAAGGCGCTGGTCCAGTTCGCCGCGGCCGTCATCGACTTGTCGCCGGTCTCCGTCATCATCAGGTGCAGCAGGCGGCTGGAGCCGTTCATGAAACTCGCGAGGTTCCGCACGCAGGAGGCCACAGGCGTGTCGTGGCCGAGGCAGTCATAGACCAGGTTGAAGGGAGTGCGGGTGTCCGCCGTGCTGTCCGGATACTTGGAGGTGCCGTCCGCGTTCTTCAGATCCGAGTAGTAGTGGCGGATGCCCCAGTAGTCCCTTCCCGTGATCTTGACATAGTAGGAGCCGGAAGCCGCGTAGGTGTGGCTGAACATGAAATGGGAATCGCACCAGTCGTCCTCATAGTCGCTGCTGTCGTGGAATCCGTCCCCGCGCGCCTCCGGCGTCTTCCCGTTCCGCATCAGGCTGCGCGTCCCGTCCCCCCAGTCCACCTCCACGTCGCTCGACTGCCAGTCGGCTTTTGCCAGCAGCACGAAGCGTTCGGTCATGCTCTTGGGGACCGCGCGTCCCCCGATGTAGCCCAGAGCGTTCCGGATCTGCTCCGCAGACGGATTCTCGATTGTCTGGTAGAGTTCCTGCAGTTTTTCCGGCATCGCGCCGACGGACTCATGGCGGAAGAGGATGTTGGCGGGCACGAATTGCGGGCAGTGACTGCCAATCGGATAACTTTGCGTGTGATCGTCCGTCTCGTCCGCATAGACCCGGAATGCGGTGAAGTCGGCGGCCTGTCCGCCGGTGGCCGCATCGGGTGCATCGCGGTCTGCGTTCACCGGCATGACGCCGGCCATGTTCCAGGGGAAGCGGAAGATCCGGTTTCCTCCTGCGTCGAAGCCGGACATCTCCGCGATCAGGCAGACCTGGCTTCTGCCGTCCACCGCCTCCAGAAAGGCAATGGTGCGGGCGTTGACTGTACAAGAGAGCGACGCCGTCGCTGCGGTGAAGGCGATCTCCGTGGTGGTGAACATGGGAGTCGTCGCGCCAGAGCGGTCCACGTCAAGGTCGAACTGCCAGGAGACGGCGGCGGAGAGGTCGACGGGAAGGCCATCCGCCCCAAGTGCAGTGAAAAGCAGCGGCATCCGGTCGCCGTATGCGATTTCCGGAATGGACTGCAAAGGCTCGCCCTCCGCGTCGACCGGCACATTCAGGGGTATGCTGTAGTAGATGTTCATTCCGACCTCCCTTTCTTTTCGCTGGCCTTCACCACCATGTCCCAGGCTGTCTCCTGCAGTGCGGCCAAGGCGTCCCCGACCTCTTCCTGCCGTTCGATCCTCAGCCAGAGATCCCGGCAGCGCAGCGCCAGGTTATGGTGCTCCTTGTCGTAGTGCCAGGCGGCGAGGATCAGCTGGCCGATGGCATTCGACTTGTTGATGTCCCGGTAACCCGGCTCCAGATCGTACAACTGCCGCGCCGCCGAGATGTGCTTGTGCGCACAGAATATGCAGGGCGTGTCCGGATTCTTGTTCAGTCCGATTGAATCGTCCGGATGGCTGTTCCTGCATCCGCATCCCATGGTCATTCCTCCCAGCGTGTCGTGTAAAGGTTTCGGCTGACCGGCGTGACCTTCACCTCACGGGCCTCCACGACCTCGCGGTCCTCGAAGCCCTCCCCGGTCTGCCGGGCATAGAAGCACCTTCCCTCGAAGAAGGCGCACTTGTAGGCCGGGCCTCCGTCCGCCTCCAGGTCGAAGACGCGGTCGCTGCCCAGGTCATAGATCCAGCTGCACACGGCCCCGTTGCAGCGCCCGGAGAGCAGCAGCCGGTGCGGGCGGTCCGCGTCGAACGACACCCGGAAGAGTTCCTCCATGGCATCGGATTCAAAGACCTTCTTCAGCGCGCCATCCGCAAGTTCAATGGTGAAGCGCCTTTCCCGCCCGCCATGCACCAGCATCTTGCGGTTGGCGAACCCGACGCATGCCGGCGCCTTCAGCACGGAGACAGCGCCGTCAATATACTGGTACAGCCGGAACAGCCGGTCCCCCTCCGCGCCGCCGGCGATGAAGGTGATGCGCCAATGCCCGTCCGCGAATTCGGCGGTCGGGGAGCATTCCGTGGCGTCCGCCGGGCGCTGCGTGGCCAGGCGCACCCATTCTCCGCCTTCCAGCCGGTGGATCTTCCAGTGTCCGTCCACCTTCCGGCAGCAGAGCGAAAGCGTCTCCTCCCCGTGCCTGGCGAAAAAGGGCATGTGCGTGTTATTCATCCTCGCAGCACTCCTCCGGGTCTTCGGGGCAGGGACAGGAGGTGCACTCCGGTTCCGGGTCGCTCACCTGCAGTTCCATGTAGCCGTCGTAACTGTAGTGGCTGACGAAAGTGTCGTCCAGGGCACTGGGCGTGGCGTCCCGTGTCCCGCCGCCGCTTCGCCGGGAAGGCGGGGATTCCGAAGCATCGTAGGAGACCAGCGTCCCGTCCGCCGCGATTTTCCCCTCTGCATACAGGAGGTTGGCTCCGACTTCGATCAGCCGCCACGTGCCACCCGGCTTCCCGATGCCTGCCGTCTTGTAAGGCGTCAGATCCCAGGTGGCGCGCGACGGCACGGTGGCATTCGTCACAAACGACGCCACGGTTCGGTATTTTGTGGTGCAATTGTCGTCTGGCATCAGTGTAAAAGACAAGGGAAAAAGCCAGATGGGCCTTTGGGAAACAGAATGTAACCTATGCATATTTTAACGCAAAACATGGAGTTGTCAAGCGTCACATGTTAATTCCCAACGCAGAAAAAACACTTTCCCAGGGGATGCCGGTCAATGTGCGGTTACTTTGTCAAGTGGCATTTTTCCGCGTTGTCGCGTCGGTTCATCAGCAGCAGCGCCGCCGCGATCAGGGCGAGGGCGGCGAAGAAGCGCCATTGGAAGCGTTCGCCGGTCGTCGTCCAGGCCAGCACCATCGCGATGGCGGCGGAGAGATAGCCGAAGGCGCCCAGCGAATCCGCGGGGACGGCCTGGAGCGCCTGGTTCCACCAGACGATGCCCAGCCCCGAGGCCAGGATCCCGATGAAGGCGACACCGCCCCAGACCGACCACGGCAGCGCGGGGAGGAGCGGCGTGCCGCGCAGCAGGCACACTGGCAGCAGCGCCAGGGCCGCGCCCGCCAGCATCACGAAGGTGACCGCGATGCTGTCGTAGCGGCTGGCATAGCGTCCGCTCAGCACGGTGAAGACGGCCCACGAGCAGCCCGAGACGAGCGCCATGAGGTCGCCCGCAAGGGTCGAGCCGCCCTGCGTATAGGCGTCCTGTCCTGGGCTGCGCAGCAGAATCAGCACCCCCGCGAAGCCCGCCGCCATGCCGACGAGTTTCCAGCGCCCAGGCAGGCGCCGCGTGAAGGCCGCCATGCAGAGCACGGTGAAGACAGGGGAGAGGTTGCACAGGAGGCTGCAGCGCGCGGCGGTCGTGTATTTCCCCGCATAGAGCTGCAGCCCGCCCTCGAGGATGTTGCCGAAGAGCACCAGCAGCAGCATCAGCGGGAAGTCGCCGCGGACGGCGCGCGCGGCCTCGCGCCAGCCGCCGTTGCGGCACAGCATCGGCGCCAGCGCCAGTGCGCCGAGCGCGAACTTGTACATCGCCATCAGATAGGGGTCGGCGGCCTCGCCGCCCGCGCCGAAGACGAAGCGGCCGACCGAATAGATGCACCCCCAGACCAGGGTCGCGGCCAGCCCCTTGAGCCAGCCACGGAGACGACTGTCCGCCTTCATGCCCGTCACTGCAGCCGTTCGCGGCAGCGCCGCAGCTCGGCCTCGCAGTCCCCGACCAGTTCGGAGATGATCTCGGCGACCGACTGCTCCTTCGTCACCAGCCCGACCGACTGCCCCGCCATCACCGAGCCGCGCACGACATCCCCCTCCACCGCCGCGCGCCTCAGGCCGCCGACCCAGAAATGCTCGACCGCCGCCTGCGCCTCGTCATGGCCAATCCGCCCCGAGTTCAGCATCGAGAGCAGCTGCAGCTGCAGCCGCTCGAACTCCAGCGTGCCCTCATTGCGCAGCGCGCGCACCGAGACCACATTCAGCGCCGGGTCAAACTGGCTCGTCGCCTGCGCGTCCCGCGCCGACGCCTTCAGCAGCGCCTGCTTGAACTCCGGATGCGCCGTGCACTCCTTCGCGACCGCGAAGCGCGTGCCGAACTGCACCCCCGCCGCCCCCAGCAGCAGCAGATGCGCCATCATCCGCCCCGTCGCGATCCCCCCGCCCACGAAGACCGGCACCTCGTCCCCGAAGCGGAAGAGCACCTGCTGCAGCAGCACCGTCAGCGCCACCGGTCCAATGTGCCCGCCGGATTCCGTCCCCTCCAGAATCAGCCCGTCCGCCCCCGCGTCGATCAGCCGCCGTGCGACGCTCTCGGTCGGCGCGAAGCACAGCACCTTCGCGCCGGTCGCCTTCGCGCGCGCGACGTCGCTGTCCTTCGGCAGCCCCCCCGCGAAGACCACCACCGGCACCGGATTCGCCTCCAGCACCGACAGCTGCTCGTGGAAGACCGGCGACAGCGTGATCAGGTTCACCCCGAACGGACGCTCCGTCACCGCGCGCGTCGCCGCGATGGTATTTTCCAGCATCTCCGGCGGCATGCTCCCCCCCCCCCGCGCCGCCAAGCCCCCCGCCGCCAGCCCCCCCGACCCCCGCCCCCGCGTGCGCACCCCCGTCATCGCCCCCCCCCGACTCGCCCCGCCCGCCCCCCACCCC
>JAEEGL016891379.1_pt1 | contig 16336 bp, 17 predicted proteins | sample 9134231 | NCBI WGS metagenome assembly JAEEGL01 (sample SAMN16246548, study PRJNA631951) | gut metagenome | biome: gut microbiome; feature: rumen; material: fiber-attached | host: Bos | place: Iran: Karaj | collected 2018-10
GCGATACTTCGGGGCACTACCAGTATGTGAGGAGCCTGTATCTTGACTGTGATCATGATACGATCCTTGCGAAAGTCGATCAGGAAGGCGCTGCATGCCATACCGGCGCACATTCATGCTTTTTTAACGAGATTTAACTGATGCGTAAGCTTGCTTTAAATGACGATATTCTACTATCTATAGACAAGCCTGCACGGTATATCGGCGGAGAGATCAATTCCTGTATGAAAAATGCAGATGATGTCGATATCCGTTTCGCAATGTGCTTTCCCGATGTTTATGATATAGGCATGTGTCATCTGGGCATACAGATCCTGTATGACATGTTCAACTCATGGAATGACGTCTGGTGCGAGAGAGTGTATTCTCCCTGGCCCGATCTTGATGCGATCATGAGGCGTGAACATATCCCGCTTTTTGCGATCGAGAGTCAGGAGCCTGTATCAGGCTTTGATTTCGTGGGTATCACGCTCCAGTATGAGATGTGCTATACCAATATCCTGCAGATCCTGGATCTTGCGGGGATTCCTTTGCTTTCTTCCAAACGTTCGGATTCGGATCCGATAGTCATCGGCGGCGGCCCGTGTTCCTACAATCCCGAACCCATAGCTGACTTTTTTGACATCTTCTATATCGGAGAGGGAGAGACCAGATACAGGGAACTTCTGGATGCATATAAAGAATGTAAGGCGCAGGGGCTTTCACGTGAGGAATTCTTAAAACGTGCATGCCAGATCCCCGGAATGTATGTACCCCGCTTCTATGAAGAAAAATACAATGATGACGGTACGATACGGTGCCGCGTAAAACTCTATGACAAAGCACCCGATACTATAAGAAAAGAAGTCGAAATGAATCTCTCGGATACATTCTATCCGACCAAACCGCTTGTTCCGCTTCTTCAGACTGCGCAGGACAGAGTTACGCTCGAGATCCAGCGCGGATGCATAAGAGGCTGCAGGTTCTGTCAGGCAGGAGAGTTATACAGGCCCGTCAGGGAGAGAAGCGTAGAGTATCTTAAGTCGATAGCCTTGTCCATGCTTGATTCAACCGGCATCGATGAACTCACGTTAAGCTCGCTCAGTTCAAGTGATTACAGCGGACTTGAAGATCTCCTTACAGTCCTGATCGATGAGGGTAACAAACCGCATGTCAATATATCCCTGCCGGCGCTTCGTATTGATGCTTTTTCTCTTGATGTCATGAGCAAGGTTCAGGATGTGCGCAAATCATCACTTACATTTGCGCCTGAAGCGGGAACCCAGCGCATGCGTGACATCATAAACAAAGGCCTGACCAAAGAAGTGATCCTAAACGGAGCTGCTGAAGCATTTCACGGCGGATGGCGCAGGGTGAAACTGTATTTCATGCTCGGACTTCCTTTTGAGACCGATGAAGACATCGAGGGCATAGGCGAACTGTGCAATGATGTTGCGATGACTTTCTTTGATGAGATACCCAAGGAAGAAAGAAGAGAGCCTGTACAGATCGTTGCATCGACGTCGTTCTTCATTCCCAAGCCTTTTACAGCGCTTCAGTGGGCGCCCATGGGGACGAGGGATGAGTTTGTAAGAAAAGCGCATGTCTGCTTAAGCGGCATCCATTCCCAGCTCAACCAGAAGCGCATCAAATATAACTGGCATGATACGGATACCAGTGAACTTGAGGGAATACTCGCCCGCGGTGACAGACGTCTGGCTCCGCTGATCCTGAAAGTATATGAGGGCGGTCAGATCTACGATGCGTGGACCGAGTATTTTGATTATGATAAGTGGCTCACAGCCATGGACGAGCTTGGCATAGACAAGGATTTCTATACAACCAGAGCCAGATCCGATGATGAGATCTTTCCCTGGGATTTCCTGGATATAGGAGTCAAAAAAGAATTCCTGCTACGCGAATGGCACAATGCGCAGGCGGGTATAGTTACGCCAAACTGCAGGGATAAGTGTTCCGGGTGCGGCGCTGCGGTATTCGGCGGAGGCATATGCTTCGCAGAGCGAGCATGATAACAGATAAACACCGGATTATTGAAATGATGCCGGATTAAGGGATATGAAACTCAGGGTACAGTTTTCAAAAGAAGGACCGATGAAGTTCATAGGGCATCTCGACACGATGAGATACTTCCAGAGAGCCGTCAGACGCTCGGGGATCGATGTCGCCTATACGGGCGGTTATTCACCTCATCAGGTCATGGCTTTTGCCCAGCCGCTGGGTATCGGCACAGAGAGTGATTCCGAGATCATGGACATAGAAGTAAACGATATCACGCCCGGCCGCGAGGCTCTTATCCGCATGCTCGACGGGCAGATGTGCGAGGGCTTTGCAATCCGTGATATCAGGCTTTTGCCCGATGATGCGGTCAACGCAATGGCAAGCGTGTCTGCGGCTTCGTATTCCGTATATATCAAACCCGAAGCGCGCATCGAAGCACTTGCACATAATGAAGATAAAACCGATGGATCGCATAACGATGTGCGTACGGAATCAGGCGTCGTTTCATATGAAGATATGACTGCGCGCATCATGGCATCGGACGAAGTCATGATCTTAAAGAAGACCAAGAAGAGCGAGCAGATGACAGACATAAGGCCGCGCATATATGAACTTTACGTACAGGATGACAGAATCTGTATGTGTGTGGATGCAAGCTCCGGCGGAAACATCAAACCCGGTCTTGTCATAGATGCGATGTATAAAACGGCAGGTTTTGAACTTCCGGAAGGCGCCCTGAAAGTCAGACGTACGGAGATCTACGGAACAGACTCGGAAGGCCAACTCAAACCTTTGATAGAATTCGGTACCGATTTCTGATCCCGACATTCATTACCGATATCGATAAATATATCTAAAATCGAATCCGGAATATGAATAACGTATTTGATCTTGATATGTGGATTTTAATAAGATATGGCAGATATTAATAAACGAATAATTCTTACAACCGTATATGACCGCAGGGTTCTTGTGTACCTCGAAGACGGCGAACCTATCCGTATCCGCGTGATAGGCGATGAGCCCGCATATCCGATAGGCTGTGTTGTGCTTGGCAGGGTCAAGAAGATGCTGGATTCTTCCGGCGCATGCTTTATGGATATAGGCGATGATACCGACTATTTCCTTAAGCTTCCCGCGCATCTTTCGGATCTGAAATTCGCAGACGGACAGGAGCATAAGCGCATCCATCCTGAAGACATGATCATGGTTCAGGTCACGTCTGAAGCAGTCAAGTTAAAAAGCCCCTGCGTAAGCGGCAATATTTCTCTGACTTCAAGGCACTTTGTGATCGAATCGGGGAGAGGATTATCTTTTTCTTCCAAAATAGATCAGGCGGACAGAAAAAGTGTCGTTTTGCCCGAAAATATTAGTACATATTCATCAAAATATCATATAATAGTAAGGACTGAGGCTTCGGATAATAACGATCCCGACGCCCTTTTGGAAGAACTTGAAGCACTGGACGAGTCGTATGAAGATATCTTAAGACGCCTTACGAGTGCCAGAGTTCATAATGTTTTATACAGACCCGCCGGATATCTTGAATCGCTGATAAATGACTGGCTTAAATACGGCTGCGATGAGATAGTAACCGATCTGGAAGATTATGCAGATGTATTGAGCGGATCGGCTGCCGCCAGGGATATCCCGTTCAGGATATACTCTGATGAACTTCCCATGTGCAAGCTTTATAAGCTCGAGACACTCATAGACCAGTGCATCAGCAAAAAAGTATATCTTAAATCCGGCGCGTTTCTCGTCATCGAACAGGGCGAGACACTTACCGCGATAGATGTCAATTCGGGGCATGATATCAAGGGAAACAAAGAAGAGAAGTCTTTTCAGATAAACATAAATGCCGCGCATGAAATAGTTAAACAGCTGCGCTTAAGAAACATAAGCGGCATGATCCTGGTCGACTTTATCAACATGAGGGACAAGTCCCATTTGGATGAGCTTATAAAAGAGACCGTCAGCGTGCTCAAAACAGATGATGTCAAGAGCAGATTCGTCGACATGACGGGGTTAGGCCTCATGGAGATCACGAGAAAGAGAATATACAAGAGTTTTTCGGAGCAATGGAAGCATTTAAGTTAAACAGTATTTCCAAGATCAAAGACGGGAAATACTTAAAGAACTACGAACTTCACTATACCAACAAAAAAGGCGCGCCCAAGGTTTATGAGATGGTCTCATACAGGGATATCCGTGATGAAGACGATCTGGGCAAGGGCGTCGGCGGAGCTGTCGTGGTCGCTCTTAAAGGCGACAAGCTTCTTCTTTTGCGTGAATTCAGAATGGCAGTCAACGGATTTGTCTATAACTTCGTCGCAGGAAGAAAAGAAGACGGTGAGAGTATAGAAGAATGCGTCCGCAGGGAACTTTATGAAGAATCCGGACTTAAACTCGTCCGCGTCAGGGAAGCCTTAAAACCCGCATATGCTGCGGTATCGATGTCGGATGCCGTAAATCAGCTGATCATAGCGGATGTTGAGGGAGATATATCAGATCATACCGAAGATGATGAACTTATAGAAGCAGATTTTTATACCAAAGAAGAAGTGGCCAATTTGCTTAAGACACAGACATTTACCGCAAGAGCGCAATTTGTTGCCTACGCTTTTTCCCTTGGTCTTTTTGATGATAAGGAGAATCTATGAGCACAAACAGGATTGGCGTATTGCTGAATGATATTCTGGGTTACGGCATTACACATGATCTTTTCTCAAGAATTCTGGATTCATTCAAGAATTACTGTGAACAGGAGGGCTACATGCTCTTTTTCCTGAACGCGCAGCCCAAGTACATGATCAACCATACATTCATGGATCAGATCAAGGATCTTGACTGTTCAGGTGTGTTCATCCCCAATATCACGTTTGATATGCCGGAAGTCCAGGCGATATATAAAGCCGGAATTCCTGCGGTAAATATTGATTACAAGACAGAAGGCGCAGTATCGGTTGCTTCCGATAACCAGAACGGAATCATCGATCTTGTAAACTATGTCTGCAATGAAAAAAAGCACAGCAAGATCGCTTATATATCAGGTGATCCCGAAAGTGAAGTTGCCAAGATCAGGCTTTCGACTTTCAAGGCTGCGTGCAAAAAGTGCAAAGTTGAGATACCTGAGAAATATATACGTGAATCAAGATTCAGGGACATCAGGGATGTTACAAGAAAGACGGAGGAACTGCTTAATATGACCGATCCTCCCACCTGCATATTCTTCCCCGATGATTACTCTGCGATCGGCGGTATAAACGTGATCCACAACAGGGGACTGGATGTTCCGAGAGATATATCTTACTGCGGATATGACGGAGTCAACCTTGTGAGCCTCTGGGATCCGCAGCTGGCAACCGTTGTGCAGGATACCGATACCATGGGTGTCACGGCAGCCAGAATACTTATCGAACTTATAGCCTCAGGCAAGTCGGGTGACGGCAGCGAGGTACTGATACCTACCAGGCTTCAGATCGGCCATACAGTTAAACAGCTTTATTGATTCGGTGGTTTATTAATGGGAGTTGTCTTTGCGGTCATATTGGTCATATTGGCACTGATCGGAACTTTCTTCTTTGTCGGCTTCTACAGGGGCAGAGGTAAAGCGATAGATCGTGCGCTTGCGCTCATATGCACGACCGGTGTAATTACCATGCTCATCTGTGCCGTGCTCTGTGTGCTGACCGACAGGGTAGCTGCAACTATCGCATATACGCTGTATCTGATATTCTATGCGATCACCATCTATTCATTTGTACGCTTCGCGTATCTTTATTCCACCAATAAAAAACGTGATATCTTCCTTTCACCGTTCTTTTACGGGACTGTGGTCATCATATTGATGCTGATCTTAAACATCTATTCCCATGATACGTTCACTGTCACGTTCAGGCAGTTCGGGAATGATACGTTTCCTGCGCTCATCAGGGGCGGGATGTTCTTTTTGTATATCGCATATCTGTCACTTGAATCGATCATAGTATCCTTATATGTTATTTCGAGCCTGATCAAGAGCCCGAGCCTGTACAGGACAAGATATGTCTTCATCTTGTTCGTTATCATTTTCCATCAGGCGCTTGAATTCGTGAGCTTTTATTATGATCTGCCCCCCGCGCTCAAGTCTATGTTCCTTCTGCCTGAAGGACTGTTCATGGCTTATTTGTGCTCGTATTATTCAACAAGGAAACTTACTTCCTCGGTACTGACTTATGTGTCCGATAACGATATCAACGGACTCATGATCTATGACGAGAACAATAATCTGATCTATAAGAACAAGAAGATCATGGAGCTGTTTGACGGAGAGCAGTTAGCCAAATTTGAAGATATCAGAGAACTTGATAAGTGGAGCCGGGACGTAGAAGAATACAACGGCATATATATCAAACCGATTGAGATAGACGGGGAGGTCAACTATTACAACATCTATAAGCATGAGTTTAGGGACAATAATGCATATATAGGCGTAAGTTACGCTTTCCATAACACTACCGAATCGATCGAGAAGTTTACGATGATCGAGGAAGCGAATGAAGATCTTAAGCGTGCCGCCAATATGAAGTCCGACTTCCTTGCAAATATGAGCCATGAGATCAGGACGCCCATGAATGCGGTCATCGGTATGGCCGAGATGGCTCTCCGTGAAGATATGACCGATCAGGCCAGGGAATACCTGACACAGATCAAGTCATCCGGACGAAATCTTCTAAACATCATCAATGATATCCTGGACTTCTCCAAGATCGAATCCGGCAAGATGGATATCATTCCGGAAGAATATGAACCTTTAAGCGAGTTTAACGATGTTGCCAATACTCTGATGACCAGGATAGGCGATAAGAATATCGAACTTCTGATAGAAGAAAATCCCGCTATGCCCTGCAGACTTAAGGGCGATGTTTTAAGGATCAGACAGATACTCTTAAATCTTGCAAACAATGCGATCAAGTTCACCCATCACGGACGTGTACAGATCGTTTCCGATTTCAGATCTATATCCGATGATGAGATCATGTTAAGCTTCCACGTGGTTGATACCGGGCAGGGAATCAAAAAAGAGGATTTAAAGAAACTCTTTACGTCTTTCCATCAGGTGGACACCAAGAGAAACAGATCGGTCGAAGGTACCGGACTCGGCCTTGCCATATCCAAATCGCTCGTTGAGACCATGCACGGTACCATAGGCGTTGAGAGTGAATACGGCAAGGGCTCTGATTTCTACTTCGAGATTCCGCAGGTCGTTGTAGATCCGCAGCCGTCAGTTACCGTAAACCAGCCTGAGAAGATATTTGCGATGGGTATGTTCCGCAAGAAATACCTCGCAAGAAGATTTTTCATCGATACATCCAAAATGGGCGTATACAGCGCCGTCTTAAGGTTCTATGAGGACTATGACGCTACCTGCGACATGTATGAGGATATACTCGAAGACAGGCACAGATATCTGTTCTTTGAAGAAAATGATTACAAGGATCAGATCAGGGAAATTCTGTTAAACGATCCCGATCTTATCGGTGTCATGATAGCTGGGTTCTCATCTACGTTCAAGCCCGATCTTCAGAACCTGAGGATGATCAAAAAACCGTTCTCGACCGTTGCGATTGCCATGGCTCTTAACAATATGGAACTTCATCTGAATAATGAAGAGGGCATGGCATTTGTATCAGACTTTACCGCACCGGATGCTACGATCATGATCGTTGATGACAACATGGTAAACCTGACTGTTGCGGAAGGTCTGCTTGAACCTCTCAAGATGAAGATAGTCTGCGTGGCCTCGGGTAAGGAAGCAATCGACAAGATCAACAGCGAGAAATTCGACATAGTCTTCATGGATCATATGATGCCTGAGATGGACGGTGTTGAGACAACTCATATCATCAGGCGTATGTATCCCGAACTCAAGGATATGCCGATCATAGCCCTTACAGCCAATGCCGTGAGCGGCGTTAAAGAATTCTTCTTAAAAGAGGGCATGAATGACTTCGTTCCCAAGCCTATCGAGATCCGTGATATCATGTCCAAGGTTAAGCAGTGGCTGCCTGATGAGAAGATCAAGAAAGGCTATGACGTCGTTAATCTTGTAGAAGATGCGCAGCCTGAAGAAAAGATCTCTATCCCCGGTCTTGATACTGACAAGGCTTTGTCCATGATCGGTTCCGCATCTCTCTTCATGAAGATATTAAAGGAATATTATAAGAATATACCCGGTAACCACAAACAGCTTGCAGAAGCGTATGAAACCGAAAACTGGGAGAATTATACGATAGCCGTGCATGCCCTAAAGAGTTCTTCCAGACAGATAGGTGCGCTTGATCTGGCTGACAAAGCAGAAAAGCTTGAAAACGCAGGCAAGACAGGAGACATTGATTATATCAGGGCCAACAATAAGGAAGCTATGGACGTATATGAGGCTTTGGAACCCGTGCTTGCGCCTTATTGCGAAGAAGAAAATGCTTCAGAGGATTCCAAGCCTGTAATTGATGAAGCGGTTCTAAAGGACATCCTAACAAGGACGATGAGCGCCTGTGACGATCTTGATATGGATGCGATGGAAGCGATAGTATCCGAGATCAGGTCATATACATATAAAGATGAAATGAAAGAATCCATTGATGCGCTGATCGAATCGGCCGAGATCATGGACGTCTTTACCTGCAAAGAGATAGCTGAAAAGCTTATTGACATGCAGTGACATTTCGTTTATTATATTACGGTATGCCGCTTGGCGGGGTATAAGTGTGTTTCATAATGAGCACCACCGAAGCCGGCGAGAATAGTAGGACAGGAGGGAATAAGATGTACGCGATCATTGAAACAGGTGGTAAGCAGTACAAGGTGTCTGAAGGTGATGAGATCAAAGTCGAGAAGCTTGAAGCTAATGTCGGCGATGAAGTTACTTTTGACAAAGTGATCGCCGTATCTGACAAGACTTTAAAGGTTGCTGATGATGTAGCTTCATCAAGCGTTAAGGCAACTGTTCTTGATCAGGGACGCGGACGCAAAGTCATAGTTTACAAGTACAAACCCAAGAGCGGTTATCACAAGAAAAACGGTCACAGACAGCCTTTTACCAAAGTACGTATTGACGCTATCAAAGCGTGATCTTAAATGACCGAGATCAGATTTATTAGAAACTCAGACCATAAGTTCACCGGATTTACCTGTACGGGACATGCTGAGTTTGATGAAAAAGGCAAAGATTTGGTCTGCTGTGCGATATCGATCCTGACCATCAATGCGATCAACTCAATCGAGAAAGTCGCAAAGAAAGACGCCGAAGTCATAGATGACGAGGAAATGGGGTATCTTTCGATCAGATTAAAGGAAGATCCCGATGAGAGGACGGAAACGATATTCAGAAGCCTGATCTTAGGACTTAAGGAGATCAGGGCCGAGTACGGCAGGAAGTATCTTAAAGTGATCGAAAAGGAGGAAGAACAATGTTAAGGATTAACTTACAGTTCTTTGCACATAAGAAGGGTGTGGGCTCTACCAAGAACGGCAGAGATTCCGAATCCAAGAGACTTGGTGCTAAAAGAGCCGACGGACAGTTTGTAAAAGCCGGCAATATTCTATACAGACAGCGCGGAACACATATCCATCCCGGGATCAACGTAGGGATCGGAGGAGACGATACCTTGTATGCTCTTAAGGACGGCGTTTTAAGATTCGAACGTAAGGGCAAATTCAAGAAGCAGGCTTCTGTATATCCCCAGGGAGAATAAGTATTAAGGGCTTTGGACTGTACGGTCCGAAGCCTTTTTTGGCTAAAAAGGAATCAATATGTTTGCGGACAGAGCAAGGATAACAGTCATAAGCGGCAAGGGCGGCGACGGCCATGTGTCTTTCAGACGGGAGAAATATGTACCCGACGGAGGACCTGACGGCGGCGACGGCGGAAACGGAGGCAGTGTGATCTTCAAGGTTGATGAAGGTTTAAACACACTGACCGATTATCGCCATGTCCGTAAATATGCAGCAGAACCCGGTGAAGAGGGCAAAAAGAAGAACTGCCACGGCAAAAACGGCGCAGACGTCATCTTAAAAGTCCCCGAGGGAACGGTTATTAAAGATGCCGGAACCGACAGAGTCATCATCGATATGTCGGGCGATGTAAAAGAGTATGTTCTCTTAAAAGGCGGACGCGGCGGAAACGGAAACCAGCACTATGCGACCAGCTCAATGCAGGCGCCGAAATACGCTCAGCCCGGACAGCCGTCAAGAAGCCTTGATCTGATACTTGAGCTCAAGATGATAGCAGATGTCGGACTTGTCGGATTCCCCAATGTAGGCAAATCGACATTCTTATCAAGAGTCACCAACGCGCGTCCCAAGATCGCAAACTATCATTTCACGACACTCAGCCCGAATCTCGGTGTTGTGGATATAGATGATACCGACGGATTTGTGATCGCGGATATCCCGGGCCTTATCGAAGGCGCATCAGACGGAGCGGGACTCGGACACGAGTTTCTCCGCCATATAGAGCGAACCAGAGTCATAATTCATATCGTTGATGCATCGGGCTCCGAGGGCAGGGATCCGGTTGAAGACATATATGCGATCAACCGCGAACTTGAAAAATACAATGCCGATATCTCTACGCGTCCACAGATTATCGCGGCAAACAAGGTCGATATCATGGATGAAGAGACCGTGAAAGAGACGCTTGAGAAAATCAAAAAGGAATTTGAACCGTCAGGGATCGAAGTCGTTCCGATAAGCGCGGCTACCGGTCAGGGCGTAAAGGAACTGCTTTATAAAGTATCTGCGATGCTCAAGGAACTCCCGAAAGAACTCATCAGCTTCGAGCAGGAATACGATCCAGAAACCGAGATGTTCTATTCGGAGGATCCCTTTACCGTTGAATATGATGAAGAGGAAGACGAGTACGTGGTTGAAGGGCCCAGGATCGAGAAGATGCTCGGATATACGAACCTTGAATCGGAGAAAGGATTTACCTTTTTCCAGAAGTTCCTCAAGGAAAACGGCATCCTCGATCAGCTTGAAGAACTCGGCATAAACGAGGGCGATACGGTCCGCATGTACGGACTTAAGTTTGATTATTATAAATAAGAGGTAGATTATGGGATTTATCAAGACAAGCAAACAGAGAGCCAAATTAAAGAGTCTGGCTATGAATATAGATCCGATATTCTCGGTAGGCAAGTCAAGCCTGACTCCCGAGGTCACGGAAGCGATCAGGGAAGCTTTTAACACCAGGGAACTGATCAAGATAAGCGTCCTAAAAAACTGCGCTGACGATCCGAGGGAACTCGGCGAGATCATCGCTGAGAGGACGGGATCCGAACTCGTCCAGACCATAGGCAAGAAGATAGTTTTATACAAAAGAGATACCAAAGACCCCAAGATCGAGCTTTGATTTGATATGGATACAAAAAACAAATACGATCATGCAAAAATAAGAACCAAGCTCGAGATGGCGCTTGATGAGACCAGGTTTGAGCATACACTCGGTGTAGCAGATACTGCGAGGATGCTTGCCCGCATACACGGCGCCGACGAGGAAGATGCTTATGTCGCAGGTCTCCTTCATGACTGTGCCAAGAACCTGTCCAACAAGGATAAGCTTGCGCTCTGCAAGAAGCACGATGTTGAAGTTAATCAGACAGAGATAGACAATCCCGGACTTCTGCATGCCAAGGCGGGTGCGATCGTGGCTGCCAAAGACTATAACATCAAGGATAAGGGCATCTTAAACGCCATAAGCTCCCATACAACCGGAAGACCGGGCATGAGTCTTTTGGAAAAGATCATATATGTGGCGGATTACATAGAGCCTGCAAGAGAAGAGCGCCCGGGGCTTAACGAAGTAAGAAAAGAAGCATTTACGGATCTTGATAAGTGCCTTATCGACATACTGACCAATATACTCACATATCTTAAAGACTCGGCCAAAGCTATAGATCCCGCAACCCGTGAGACATACGAGTATTATTCGAAAGGAAACAAATGAACGAACAATCCATAATGATGGCCAAAACGGTCGTTAACTGTCTTGAAGACAAAAAAGCACAGAACATTCAGGTTATAGACATATCAGAGATATCCATATTAGGTGACCTGTTCATCATAGCTAACGGAACAAACCGCAGTCAGATACAGGCTCTGTCGGATCATGTAGAAGAAGAACTTGGCAAAGCCGGGTTTGTACCCAAGCAGATAGAGGGGTATAATAATGCTAACTGGGTTTTGCTTGACTACCGTGATGTGATCATCCATATTTTTGATCCCGAGACCAGAACTTACTATGATCTTGAGAGAATATGGAGAGACGGCAAGGCGGTGGATATAAGCGAATTAAGTTAGGGAGGGTTACTTATGGATGTAAATATGAATCAGAATAACAATCAGAACGCCAACCAGTATCAGACTCCGGCACCCGCTCCGATGCAGGCTCCGCCCATGCCGCCCAAACACGGAGGGAACGGAAAGACTTTAAGCGCGCTGATCATCGGCATTGCGATCGTTATCAGCTGCTGCGTTCTTGCAGGCGGTTTTGTTAAGTACAAGAGCGGTGATTCAAGACGAATAAGCGCCACGGGTTCCGCAAGCGTTGATTTCGACGCGGATCTGATCGTATGGCGCGGATATTTCTCAACCTATTCAACGAGTTCAAGCCGTGCGTATGATGAGATCAAGAAGCAGGCTTCGCTTGTAGAAGATTATCTGGATGAAAAAGGGCTTGATGAGAGCGAATATGTATTCTCGGCAGTAGATATATCAGAGAGCAGCATCAATAATTATGATGAGTTCGGCAATTATATAAACTCAACTGTTCAGGGATATAACCTGTCACAGAATGTCGTTATCAGTTCTGCCAACATCGATCTGGTAGAGAATATCTCAAGAGACATATCCAAGCTGCTTGACAAGGGCGTTGAGCTTACAAGCGGTACTCCCGAGTATTACTGCACATCTCTTGATGAGATTAAATTAGAGCTCATCGACAAGGCTACCGACAATGCCAAGACCCGAATAGATATCATGGCAGAGGGATCCGGCGCCAATCTCGGAAAACTCAGATCATCCAATCTGGGTGTATTCCAGATCACTGCTCGTAATTCAGGTACATCATATTATTCATATGACGGATATCTGGATACGACATCAAGACAGAAGACCGCTACTATAACAGTTAAACTGGAATACGATATCAAGTAAAAACAAAAAAACTCTCATACATGACATAAAGATCCCCCGGTATGATGCCGGGGGATTTATATACTGTATGAATTCTTGTAAGATCAGAGTCCGGATTTCACCATCCTGAATACACCGAATACCTTGCCGAGGATCGTACAGTCATTTACGATGATCGGATCCATGGAATCGTTCTCGGGCTGAAGTCTGATGTGGTCGGATTCCTTATAATATGTCTTAACGGTAGCGGAATCATCTATGAGGGCTACGACCATATCGCCGTTTCTTGCAGTATCGCAGGAGTGAACGAATATCTGGTCTCCGGAGAAGATGCCTGCGTTGATCATTGAATCTCCCTTAACTTTAAGGATGAAGCTTTCGCCTGCAGGAACCATTGAAGCAGGAACGGGGAAGTAGCTGTCTATGTTCTGGTCTGCGAGTATCGGCTCGCCTGCAGCTACGCGTCCGACAACCGGAATCGATACCATCTCGGTACGGACCTGCTGGAATGAATCATCAACGATCTCTATAGCTCTGGGCTTGGTGGGGTCTCTCTTTATATATCCGTTCTTCTCAAGTCTCTCCAGATGTGCATGTACCGTAGAAGTACTCTTTAAACCTACAGCTTCACATATCTCTCTTACAGCCGGGGGATATCCTCTCTTTAAGATCTCTTCCTTGATATAGTCAAGGATCTGTTGCTGTTTGGCTGAAATCTTTGCATTAGACATCTGTTTACCTCCAAAGTTGAATCCGTTTTAATGGACACCTGATGGATTATCATCATTTCATAAGCTCGATGAACCATCTGACATATAGATTTTATCATATGTCTTGAACAAAAGCAAACATATTTTCGGAACAAATGTTCTAAAAAGTTGTTGACAAAGAATGTATGTTCGATTAATATGGGTACAGAACAGATGTTCGGAACGTATTTTCGGGGTGTTCGGAGGAAAGAAGATGAATATGAACCGTCATAGCGAATTGAGCAGAAGCGAACTCAGAGAATTAAAGATCAGACGCAACCGCATCAAGAGACAGAGACAGCTCAGAAGACGTCTCGTCATAGGCGCAGCTTCACTGATCATCATAGTATGTTCATCACTCGGTCTTACTTCATTCCTTTCCAAGGCGGCAGAGGAGCCCGATGCATATAAGACCAAGGTGTACTCCAGCGTTATGGTTCCTTTCGGGTCAGGCCTTACGGAAGTTGCCTCCGAATATGTGGACCTTGATTATTATGAATCATGTGACGCTTACATCGCGGAAGTGAAGTTTATTAACCATCTTTCGGATGATGAAGATGTACGTCCCGGCCACTACCTTATCGTTCCCAGATATACTGATCCGGATTGATGTTCTTCCATTCAATATCATGACCGGACTTATAGTGGTTCCTTTCCTCACAGGGTATGTTTAATACATACCCTTTTTTATTTATTTGGTGGTATAATTTACTCTGTAGGCGTTGATGACTTGCATTATCATGAAACAGGAACCAAATTACAACAATCTTATATCTTTATACGGAAGCGATATCTTAGATTCCAAGGGCATGGAAGCCGCCAAAGATTTCATTCAGCATGGTGATACCAGCGTATACGAACATTGCCTGGCAGTAACGATCATGAGCATCAAGCTGGCTTGTGCTTTACGCATGGCTATAGATATGAATACGCTTATACGCGGCTGTCTTTTACATGACTATTTTCTGTATGACTGGCATGACGGAGTCAAGTGGCACAGACTTCACGGCTTCAGACATCCGAAATTTGCTCTCAGGAACGCACGCAGGGATTTTGACTTAAACGAAGTGGAAGAGGACATGATCAGGTCACATATGTTTCCGATGACCATAAGCAAAGTTCCCCACCATAAAGAGAGCGTGATATTGTGTATCGCTGATAAGATAGTTTCTACCAGGGAAGTGTTCGTAAGAAAGACACAGAATGCTTCTTAAAGGATATATTCTTTTATGAACAAGCTTTTTAAAGACAATAAATATGCTGCGATCGGTATTACCGCATTCAGTGTTATATTCTTTTCGGCTTTGGCTGTCTATGTGATCTTTAATTTCGGCACGATATTAGGCCTGATCTCATCGTTTATCAAGATACTCACTCCGATCATTGACGGAGCTGCGCTCGCCTATATCCTGACGCCTGTGCTTAACTATGTTGAGACGCGCTGGGTGGGTGCGCTTTACAGGCTTGATAAAAAAGAAATGACTGTTAAGCGCAAGAGACGCCGCAGATCATGGTCGATACTTGTAACATACTTACTCTTTGTAGCGCTTTTATATCTGTTCTTCAGGCTGGTTATGCCTCAGCTGATCCTTAGTATCAAGAGCATCATCTATCAGCTGCCGCGCTATATCAACAATCTGGAAGCTTTTGTGACGGAACTCTTTACGAATTATCCGGAAGTTGAAGATACTGTCAATTCTTTCATAACTTCCTATTCGATCGAGCTTAACGACACGATACAGAATCAGCTCCTGCCGCAGATGGGCGGTATCATCGGATTCTTCTCGGCAAGTGTTTTAAGCGTCATCAAGTCGCTGTTTAATCTGATAGTCGGCATCATACTGTCGGTTTATCTGATGTATTCCAAAGAACTTCTTTCGGGTCAGTGCAAGAAGATACTCTATGCGCTGTATGAGACCAAGGAAGCTAACAAAATGATCTCCGGGATCAGATACACGCACAGTATCTTTTCCAATTTCATCATAGGCAAAGTAATTGACTCAGTCATCATAGGATTCCTGACATTTGCTGTTACAAGCATAGTCGGTATCCCTTATGCGGTACTCGTGAGCGTTATCATCGGCGTTACGAACCTGATACCTTTCTTCGGACCTTTCATCGGAGCGATCCCGTCGGTTCTGCTCGTACTTATGATCGATCCCGTTAAGGCTCTGTATCTGCTTATAATCGTGATCATCATCCAGCAGGTTGACGGCAATATAATCGGTCCCAAGATACTGGGCGATTCCACAGGACTGTCGAGCTTCTGGGTCATCTTCTCGATCACGCTGTTCGGCGGAATATTCGGAGTGCCCGGAATGCTTCTCGGCGTTCCTACATTTGCAGTCATTTATGCCCTTATCAGATATAAGATCAACCGCAAACTCCGTCATAAAGAAATGCCTGAAGCTACA
>JAEEGL012065812.1_pt1 | contig 16335 bp, 14 predicted proteins | sample 9134231 | NCBI WGS metagenome assembly JAEEGL01 (sample SAMN16246548, study PRJNA631951) | gut metagenome | biome: gut microbiome; feature: rumen; material: fiber-attached | host: Bos | place: Iran: Karaj | collected 2018-10
ATTACCAATTACGTCGCGGGACTTGAAGACCTTTCCGCTGTCATCTCTAAGGATGACCTGCTGAAAGAACACGAATTCTTCCTCAGCAATATCCGCGAGGCAGCGAAATACACCCTTTCTCCGGACGTGGAAGAAACCATCAGCCTATACGAGATCAGTGGGTCCTCAGCATGGGGCGATATGCAGGGCATGCTCACCTCCACCGTTCCGGTTGAATACAACGGAGAGACCACGACGCTTTCCGACATCCGCAACAAGGCTTACGATCCGGATCCCGTTGTACGCAGGACCGCCTATGAAGCCGAACTGAAAGCGTATGACCGGATCAAGGATGCTGTCGCTTTCTCCCTGAACTCCATCAAAATGGAAGTTCTCAACCGCTGCCGTCTGCGCGGATATGAATCTCCTCTTGACGAAACGCTGAAGGGCAGCCACATGAAGCGTGAAACGCTGGACGCTCTGCTGGATGCACTGGTGGAGTATCTTCCGAAATTCCGCGAGTATATGAAAGCAAAGGCCAAACTGCTTGGCTATGAGAACGGGCTTCCTTTCTACGAGCTTTTTGCGCCGCTGAAAGGCAATGACAGGTCCTTTACGCCCGAGGAAGCGCGGGATCATCTGGTCGAACTCTTCTCCGGTTTCGACAGCGAGGAAGCCGGCATGATCGCTCAGGCTTTCGATGAGGCCTGGATCGATTTCTTCCCCCGGGAAGGCAAAGTCGGCGGCGCCTTTTGCGCCCCCGTCCACGCTATCGGCGAGAGCCGCGTCCTGACCAACTTCGGTGGGACTCTGGGCGACGTCGTCACCCTGGCTCACGAGCTGGGACACGCCTTCCACGACCATTGCCTGAGGGAGAACAGTTCCCTGAACCTGGACGTCTCCATGCCTGTGGCGGAGACCGCCTCCACTTTCAACGAGGTGGTGGCGATGAACGCCGCCATCGCCGCGGAGAAGGATCCCGAAGCGAGACGCGCCCTCATCGAGAGCCAGCTGCAGGACGCCAACCAGGTCATTACAGACATCTATTCCCGGTACCTGTTCGAGTCCGCAGTCTTTGCCAACCGCGACGAAGGCTTCATGTTCCCGGACCGTCTCTGTGAGATGATGCTGGACGCTCAGAAGAAAGCCTACGGGGACGGACTCGACCCGCAGTACCTGCATCCTTACATGTGGGTCTGCAAGAGCCATTACTACAGTGGCTGGGAGAGTTTCTACAACTTCCCCTACGCTTTCGGTGCGCTCTTCGCCCGCGGCCTGTATGCGAAGTACCTCCGCGAAGGCAAGCCCTTTGTCAGTCTGTACAAGAAACTGCTGAAAGCCACCGGCACCACTACGGTAGAAGGCGCCGCCCTCGTCGCCGGCATCGACTTGACAGACAAACAGTTCTGGCGCGACTCCCTGCAGATCCTCGCAGACGAGATCGACGAATTCGTCGCCCTCTGCAACTGAGTTTCCGGACTTCATAAACAAATTCACCAAAAAACGGACCGCTTTTCAGCGGCCCGTTTCCATATGGCTTTTTTCTTTTAGATCCTGGCGACGCCCGTCGCTCTGGCGGCTTCTGCCACGGCTGCCGCCACTGCCGCGCCGACTCTGGGGTCGAACGCTTTGGGGAGGATGTACTCCTCACAAAGCTCTTCGTCGGAGACAAGGGCGGAAAGTGCCTTTGCGGCAGCCATCTTCATCTCCTCGTTAATATCCCTGGCACGCGCATCGAATGTGCCGCGGAAAACACCCGGGAACGCCAGAACGTTGTTGACCTGGTTGGGATAGTCGCTTCGTCCGGTAGCGATAATCCGGGCGCCGCCTGCTTTCGCATCCTCGGGGGTGATCTCCGGGGTCGGGTTCGCGCACGCGAACACGATTGCGTCCTTGTTCATCGTTCTCACCATCTCAGTGGTGAGAGTACCCGGGGCCGAAACGCCGATGAACACATCCGCGCCGCGGACCACGTCCGCCAGGGACCCCTTTTCCTTGCCGAGGTTGGTGACCAGCGCCATCTCTTCCTTGATCCAGTTCAGTCCGTCGCGTCCCTCGTAGATCGCGCCTTTGCGGTCGGTCATGACGACGTTTTTGAATCCCGCGGAGAGCAGCAGTTTCACAATGGAGATCGCTGCGGCGCCGGCGCCGGAGGTGACGATCTTCACGTCCTCTTTCTTCTTGCCGACGACCTTCAGGGCATTAGTCAGACCTGCGAGAGTGATGATAGCTGTTCCGTGCTGGTCGTCATGGAAGATCGGGATGTCGCATTTCTCTTTGAGCTTCCGCTCGATCTCGAAGCATCTCGGAGAGGAGATGTCCTCGAGATTGATGCCGCCGAAGGAACCGGAGATGAGATAGACGGTGTTGACGAATTCGTCAACGTCCTTCGTTTTGACGCAGAGCGGGAAAGCATCCACGCCACCGAAGGATTTGAACAAGACGCATTTGCCTTCCATGACGGGCATGCCCGCTTCCGGGCCGATATCGCCCAGACCGAGGACCGCAGTACCGTCCGTGATGACCGCACAGAGATTGTGCCTTCTGGTGAGGTCGTAGCTCTTCTCAACGTCCTTTTCGATCTCGAGGCAGGGCTGCGCGACACCGGGGGTATATGCCAAAGATAGATCTTCCTTGGAGTTCACCGGTACAGTGGCGACGACTTCGATCTTTCCCTTCCACTGCTCATGCAGGCGGAGGGATTCTTTCATGTAATCCATGGTCTTTCTCCTCTTTCAGTTCTCGAACGGGAAGGTGTAGGGCAGCTGGTGCTTGTCGCGCAGCGCGATCATTTCCTTCTGGACAGCTTCGCCGACCGGTACGCCTTTGTCCTTGCGCTCCAGCCAGACGAGATATTCCTTCTCGCCTGCAGTGTAGATGCGGTCATAGCCCGGCGCTTTTTCGCTGGCACGCAGGGCGCGGCAGATGTCGCCGGCAGTCTTTTTGAAGACTTCTTTGCCCATGAACGCGTCGGGATCCACGACGAAGAAGAAGTGCCCGAGGTGATACATCTGCGGTTTTCCCTCCGGGCTGACGCCGGTGAGGGATTTCATGAACTGACCGCCTGCCAGCGCTGCGGAAAGGATCTCCACCACGGTGGCGTAGCCGTAGCCCTTATAGCCGCACATCTCGTCTCCGGGGCCGCCGCCCAGAGGCGCCAGGGCCGCTGTGCCCTGAACGAGCATCTTAAGGATCGCCTGAGAATCCGTGACCGTGCTTCCGTCGTGGGTCACGACCATACCGGCGGGGGTCTCCTTGCCCGAACGTGCATAATACTCGATCTTGCCGCGCTGCACGATAGAGGTCGCGCAGTCGATGGTGAACGGGAATTCCTCATCCGTAGGCAGCGAGAAGGTCAGAGGGTTGGTACCCAGCATATTCTCGACGCCGAAAGTAGGCGCTATGGAAGGACGCGCGTTGGTCCCGGTAAGGCCGATCAGTCCCTCCTTGGCCGCCATGTCGCTCCAGTATCCGGCGATCCCGTAGTGGGTGGAATTACGGATCGCGCCGCCTGCCATGCCGTTCGCTTTCGCTTTTTCGATCAGTTTTTCCATCATAGCGTGCGCCGCGACCATGCCCATACCATCGTGAGCATCCATGACCACTGTCGTAGGCGTTTCTTTCACGATCTCCAGGTTCGTCACCGGGAGCAGCGTCCCGTTCACGATCCTGTCAATATAAATGGGCTTGAAGCGGTTGCATCCATGGCTCTCGATGCCCCTGCGGTCGGACTCCAGCAAGACGTCCGCGCAGATCTTCGCGTCCTCTTCCGGTACGCCGTAAGCCTTGAATACGTCGATCATAAAGTTGTCCATGAGTTCCCATGGCACATAGGGTCTGGTCTCCATTTCGGTTCCTCCGTATGTCAATAAATTGTTAACTGTATCAAAGATCGCGCACCAGCGCGTGCAGTTCATCTACAGCGTACTGCGGCGAGATCAGCCTCACTTTTCCCGCGAGAGAGCAGAGCCATCCATAGAAAGGTTTGCTCAGATGGACCGTGACCGAAGCGGTGAAGTGCCCTTCGTCCTGCACCTCCGTCTTCACGCCGGTGCCGAACCGGTCCACGATGACGTTCATCATATCTGCGTCGCACAGCAGCACCGCTTCGCAGGATGGTCCATCAAACATGGAAAAGATCTCGCTGTAATAGTCCTCTTCCCTGTATCCCCTAGGCTTTCTTACGGCATTCTCGTCAGTGACCAGCACAGCATCGATGCGGTCTACCCTGAAACAGGCGATCTTGCCATGAGAATCCGAAAAGCCCACCATGTAGTAGTTGTCACCGTTCCAGAGCATCGAATACGGGGATACAGAATAGACCTGTCCTTCGTGCCGGTATACCTTTCTCTTACGAATATTGTAGTCGATATACCGGAACCGTGTCTTTTTCCCGCGGCTGATGGCGTACTGAAGTTCGTTCACCACAAACAGCAGGTTCTCGTTGGTGGACTTCGTCTGCATCACGTTCAGCAGTTTCCGGTCCAGCAGTCCACTCCGGCTCTTTCCGGCGAATCCCGACAGTTTCCTCACCAGTTCTTTGCTCTGCTTCCTCGGAATGAATCTGGCTGCCTGCACCGCATCCGCGAGCAGTTGCAGTTCCGCGGTGGAGAACCCCCGCTGCACCAGTTTGTACCGGTTCTGTACGCTTCGGTACGTCTCAATCTCGAACCCGGCTTCCTTCAGCGCTGCGATGTCGCTATAGACCGAATTCCTGGTGGGACGTGACATACCTTGAGACTCCAGATAGTCCATGATGTCAACGGCGGAAACCGTATTCTCTTCGTCCGTCTCCTCCCACAGATATTTCAGCACGAGGAGAAGCCTGTTCTTACCCATAACCACCTCATTATCGTTTCTTCCTGTATTGTACTCCATATCCGGACGCGCTGTACATTTTTTCGCTTCTTTCCGCTGTTTTATCCCAGAGCTTTTTCCCTTTTCGCGCGATAATCCGATATAATGATTTAAATAAAAAGCTGGAAAGGAGTACCGGACGATGGCAGAAAAAGAAGAGCGCCGTATCGCCGGCTATGACAAGGTTCGCTTCACCGCGATCCTGTTCGTCGTCCTGTACCACCTTCTCGGCCACCTGAACGCGGAGCAGAGTTCCGCTGAATGGTGGATCTTTACCACCCTCAGCCTGCTGTTTTCCTCGGGCAACGGCCTGTTCTTCATGCTCAGCGGGCGTTTTGCCTTGCGTCCTTCCGCCCGTAAGGATCCCGCCGCATTCTACCGCAGAAGAGCTGTCAGCATCTGGATTCCTTTCCTGATGTGCGCCGTTTTCTCCTGGTGGATGGAGAACCGGATCCTTTTCACCGCAGAGGACGCCTCTTTCCCTGAAGCGCTGATATGCCGCATGCCGTCCACCCAGTACTGGTTCGTGTTCACTCTGACCGGACTGTTGGCGATGGCACCTTTCCTGACGATCCTGCTGGATCACCTGACTGCGAAGATGTTCCGTCTGCTGGTCCTCGTGATCCTCATCTTCCAGAACCTTTTCGTGCTCGCCAAGGACCTCGGTCTCTACCCCGGATACGAATTTTTCTTTTCCGGATGGGTCCTGTTCTTCCTGCTCGGTGCGAAGATCGACGGATTCCGTGAAAATGAGAAGCGCCTGCTTTGTCTTCTCTGTCTGCCTGCGTTTCTGCTGTCCCTGCTTCAGATCCGGTTTCTGCCGCAGGCGCATGAAGGTCTCGCCGACCTCGCGCTGAACTACACGCTGCTGTGCACCGGTCTGTTTCTGCTGCTGCAGCGCCTTCCGGTTCCCAGTTTTCTGACTCCGGTAACGGACCTGATCTCCCGCAACAGTTACTATATCTACCTGCTGCACAACCTCATCGTTGCTGTCTTCTTTTCCGAAAAGCTGCCTGTCTATTCCGCCCTGACCGCCTCGCTGGGTACTCCCGGACTGCTGGCCGTCTGTCTGCTGTGCTGCCTGTCCGTTCCGGTCCTGGTCGGAACGCTCATTGAAATGCTGATCGTTTCTCCGCTGAAGGACCGTGCCGGGTAAGCTCAGCCCCCGATCCCGGTACAGACGCCGAACATAAACGGAGAAGCCGCCGGTCCCGCCGGCGGCTTCTCTTTTTAAATCTGTCTGATATACTGTTTTTCTGTTTCAGCCGTTCTGTTATTCCACCGGCTTGACAGCGTCCGCTTTCTTCAGGAAGTAGAACCCGAGAGCAAAGAAGATCGCCAGGGTAGCGACCGCGATCTGGATACTTCCCGTGGTATCCTTCACGATACCGATCAGAAGTGAACCGAGGCAGGACGCGCCCTTTGAGAAGATATCATAAAGTCCGAAATACTCACCGGAGTTCTCTGCCGGGATGATTTTGGAGAAATAACTTCTGGACAGCGCCTGGATGGAGCCCTGGAACATGCCCACACCGAAAGCCATGATGCCGAACTGCCAGAGGTTGCGCAGGAACAGTGCATAGATGGAAACGCAGAAGTAACCGGTGATACACACCAGGATCAGTTTCACGGTCTCATACTTCTTGGACAGTCTGGAGAAGACCAGAGAGAAGAGCCACGCCACGACCTGTGTCGCCAACAGGAAAATAACCTGTCCAACAGTGTCGAGGTTGAGGTCGGTTCCGATGTTGATGCAGTTGTCGATGATCGTGCCGACGCCGTCAATGTAGAGGAAGAACGCGATGAGGAAGAAAAAGATCTGCTTTTCTTCTTTGCCGATGCGCTTCAGGGTCGCCAAAATACGGCTCAGCGCTTCGCGCACGGCCCCTTTTTCGGATACTACATAATACTTCTGCTCATAGTGCTTCAGCAGCGGCAACGTGACGATCAGCCACCAGACCGCCGTGGCGATGCATCCCGCGATCCTCGCCGTTGCTTTCGAAACAGCGAATCCGCCCAGCATGCCCTCTCCTGCCATGAAGAACACAAGTGCGACCGTGAAAGGCAGACAGGAACCGATATATCCCCAGGCGTAACCATAGGAAGAGACCTGGTCGGAACGCTCCGGGGTCGTGACGTCCGTCAGCATGGAGTCGTAGAACGTGTTCGCGGAGGAGTACGCCACCTTCGCGACGATATAGACGAGCAGGAAGGATTTCCAGTCGTCGATGAATCCCAAAATGATGCAGCAGATGAGGCCGATGGCAAGCGCCGTAGTAAAAATCGGCTTCTTGAATCCCTTGTTGTCTGTGATGGCGCCGCAGACCGGGCCGATGACGGCGGTGATGACCGTGACGATGGCGGTGACATACGCCCAGTTCGCCGTTGCGTGCGCGTAGGCGGACTCTCCGCCGAGACGGGCGAGATCCTTGAACCAGATCGGGATAAGGGAGCAGGCGATCATCGTGAACGCGGAGTTTCCGACATCGTAAAGCACCCAGGAAAGCTCAGTTTTGGTGAGCTTATTGCTCTTTTCTTTCTTAGCCAATTCAGTGAACGTCCTTTCCGAATCCCGATCCCGTGCAGGGCCGGATTCTATGCAATAATTATGAATTTTCCGTCTTTTTTCTGTCAACAGAAAACGCCGCAGCCCCGTGAAAAATGTTGATCCCCGGGCGTTGTAATCGTCAGGTTGAACAAAAAAAGAACACGGTTTTCGGCATGACAGACAATGACGCGGCGTTACCTGAAAATGCCAGCCGTCCCGGAAGGATCCGAAACGGCTGGCGTGCCATGATATTCTCCTGTGACCGCAGAACTCTCTTTGTGCAAAAAAGAACCCCGCTGTGCCGTCTGCACCTCGATAGAACCCGCCATTTGTAGACGTTGGGTCAATCCTCCGCACCGGTTCGCGCTTCCTGACGCGCAGGCTTGCAATCCGCGGTGCGAGTGGGAATCCCATTATAGTTCTTTAGTCGGAATTAAGGAGGAGCAACAATTCGTACAGAGCAGGGCTTTTTTCACTTGTTCTCATTTTATTCTCCGTCGTCTCCGAACTCGTACAGATCGGCGAGACGTGCCGTGAACAGGTCGCTGACCATCTCGTATTCGTCATCGTCCTCGATCTCATCCAGAAATTCTTCGCCGTTCTCTTCAGTGACTTTCAGGATGATCAGACTGGCGTCGGATTCGAGATATTTCTCCGGATCGTCGGATGCGGTCAGAAGCGCGACGTAGGTCTGATCCTGCACGTCCATGGTATCCACCAGTTCGAAGGTCTCTTCGTAGCCGTCGTCGTTGGTCAGCGTGACGTAATCGGGTCCGAAATCCTCTTCCTCCGGGACGTTGTTCTTTTTCTCTTCTGCCATCGTCAGATCCTCTTTCGTTCTATTCCTCGCTTTCATTATAATGTGGCACGTCGCGCACCGTCAACGAACCAACTTCCCAAATCTTCGGTACAAAAACTGTCATTTTGAAACAATAAGATTAAGAAGCGGTTACAACTGCCGTATCATGTCCCGCGGACAGTTTCTTTTTTACGTACATTAGCGTATAATGACGGTAACTAAGGACTTTTTTACGGGAGGATCTCCAAGATGAGAAAACGCGTCGCCGCTCTGATTCTGTTGCTTGTTTTTTCTCTTTCGCTGGTCTCCTGCGGCAAAAAGCCGGAGGAAGTGCCGTTGGCGAGGAATCCTCTCCACCAGCTGAACGGACCTGCCGAAGGCGACACCGTCGTCACGATCACCACCACCAAAGGCACGATCCGCGCGGTCCTCTACAGCAGAGTCGTTCCTGACACCGTCAACAACTTCGTCAAACTCGCAGACAGCGGATACTATGACGGAATGACCATCCATAAAGTCATCAAGGACTTCGTCATCCAGATGGGCGACCCCACCGGAAAAGGAAACGGCGGGGAGAGCTACAGCGGGGAAGGCATCCCCGTCGAGTACAACGAGATGCTGCACAACTTCACCGGTGCTCTGGGCATGGCCAGCGGCACGGACGGACTGGCATACAGTCAGTTTTACATCGTCGCCGGCTCTGAAGTATCCGAAGAATATGTTCAGGCGATGAAAGACGCGGGGTACGCCGCAAACGTGATCGCCGCCTATCAGGAACTGGGCGGTCTTCCCTCCCTCGACTATGAATACACCGTTTTCGGTCAGGTCTTCGAGGGGCTGGACATCGTGAAGGAGATCGCGGGAGTCAAGGCAGATAAATACAACCGTCCCAAGAAGGACATCACTGTCACATCCGTTTCCGTGATGCCTTACGCGCCTGCCGAATAAAGGCGAAATGACGCATACCGGGCTTCCGATAGCGGAAGCCCTTTGATTTTCTCTGTTGCCGTCATTCTTTTCGCCGAAAAGGATTGACTTTCGTCCGCTTGTTTCTTATAATACTTGTTGCGCGCTGCGCAAGATGAGACACTAGCTCAGTCGGCAGAGCACCTGCCTTTTAAGCAGGGTGTCCGGAGTTCGAATCTCCGGTGTCTCACCAGAGGAACACCGTCCTGATCTCAGGGCGGTGTTTTTCTGTCTGCCGATACCCTTTCCCGCACCCCGGAAGAATGGTATACCCTAAGCCGCTGTTTTGGGGTACAATGGATACAATTAGAAAGGGGGTCCGACCATGGAACTGCTGACCCGTATCGATTATTATCTTCTGGTTTTTCTGCATGATTTCTGCGAGAGATGGGATAAATACCTGACGCCTTTCTCCAAGATCATGAGTTTTATCGGCAAGGACGGCATCATCCTGTTTCTCTTTGCACTGATCCTCATGCTCTTCCGGAACACCAGAAAGGCAGGTATCTGCATGTTCGGCGCTATCGGCTGCGGCGCGATCCTGTCGAACATCATCGTCAAGGGCATGGTCATGCGCCCGAGACCGTTCGAGACTTTCGACGATATCCGCGTCTGGTGGGAAAAGTTTCACATCAAGGACTACAGCGAATACTCCTTCCCCTCCGGTCACTGCACCGCTGCGAACGCTTTTACCTGCGGTGCCCTGAACGCCAGCGACCGCGACAGGAAATACTGGTCGCTTCTTCTGCCGCCCGCGATGATGTTCGCGCGCTGCTATCTGATGATGCATTATCCCTCCGACTGCATCGCCGGTATCCTTCTGGGGTTTGCCGGAGGTCTGGTCTCCTGGATCATCACCGCCATCATCTACAAGATCCTGGAGCATTGGGAGGACGACGTACCCCTCTTCGATTTCATCCTGAACTGGGATATCGTGGAAGCGATCCGCGGTCCGGAGGAGGACCGTCCCAAGAAGAAACGCCGCAGCAGCAAAAAAAGACGCGCTGACAACTATGATGATGAGGATGAAGACGAGGACGAGGACGACTACGACGACGAGGATGAAGAGGAAGAAGAGCCCCGTCCGAGACGTACTCATTCCGATGACGGCAGAAAAATCTACCGTGCAAGATAAACCCTCCGGTCTTACTCAGTAAAACAACAGACAAAGAAAAGCGCATGTGCCTTGGCACATGCGCTTCATCATTTTACTGTGTCATCTTCCGATCAATGGAAGAGGCTGAAGGTCAGGAACAGCGTGGAAAGCAGCGAGGCGATCAGGGATACGACGGTGATCTGCGTATTGATCGAAGGACCTGCTGTATCCTTGAAGGGGTCGCCGACCGTGTCGCCAACGACAGCGGCCTTGTGGGCTTCGCTGCCCTTGCCGCCTTCGTGTCCGGCTTCAACATATTTCTTCGAGTTGTCCCACAGGCCGCCCGCGTTGGACATGAACAGGGCCAGAAGCAGACCGCTGAGAATGTTGCCAACCAGGAAGCCGGCGATGGCGTTGACGCCGCCGATGATGCCGACGAGGATCGTGGAAACGATCGCGGTGAGACCCGCAGGGATCAGTTCGCGGATCGCGCCGTCAGCTGCGATCTCGATGCAGCGGTTGTAGTCGGGATCTCCCTCGCCTTCACGCAGTCCGGGGATCTCTCTGAACTGACGGTGGATCTCTTCGACCATGCGCTGCGCATTGCGGTCGACGCCAAGCATCAGCATGGCGGAGAAGACAGCGGGGATCGCTGCGCCGACGAGCATTCCGAAGAATACCAGCGGATTCATAACGTCGAATCCGGTGACGCCGGCAAGACCGAGCTCGGAAGCAGCGGTGTTGACTTCGCTCATGAAGGTGCCGAGCAGCGCGATGACGGTGAGACCCGCGGCGGAGATGGAGAATCCCTTTGTGACCGCTTTGACCGTGTTGCCCGCGCTGTCGAGTTCGTCGGTGATCTCGAGGACTTCATCACCGAGCTCACCCATTTCCGCAAGGCCACGGGCGTTGTCCACGATCGGACCGTAAGCGTCGTTGGAAACGATCATGCCGACGATGGAGAGCATACCGACTGCAGCCATGGAGATACCGAAGAGCGCATAGTCCGAACTGAACGCGGGGTCGATATTCTGGCAGAGCCTGTAGGAAACCATTGTGGAGATACCGGTTCCCACCATGGCAGGAAGCGTGCTCAGGAATCCGTAAGAAATACCGGAAAGAATCGTGAACGCAGGGCCGCTGTGAGAAGCGTGCGCCACGTTGTGTACAGGGTTCTTGGTGTCGTCCGTGAAATAGTCCGTCGTGATACCGATGATCACACCGACGATCAGACCGAGAACACAGGCTGCCCAGATCTCCCAACGGTAGCCGAAGACTACCGTGGCGATGGCGGTGAGCGCTGCATAGATCGCGGTCGTGACATATGTACTGGAGTTCAGCGCCTTGGTCGGGTTGCCGTGTTTGCCGATCCTGGCGGTCATAACACCGAGGATGGAAGCAAGCAGACCGAGAGCCGCATAGCAGAACACGGTGGAAACGTTCTTGCTGAACGATGAAGCAGCGTCAAGTTTCGCAGCGATCACGATGGCAGCTGCGAGAGATGCGACGTTGGAGTCAAACAGGTCAGCACCCATACCGGCCACGTCACCGACGTTGTCACCGACGTTGTCAGCGATAACAGCAGGGTTTCTCGGGTCGTCTTCCGGGATGCCGAGCTCTACTTTGCCGGTGAGGTCCGCCGCAATATCGGCGGTTTTCGTGAAGATACCGCCGCCGACCTTGGCAAAGAGGGCCAGAGAACTGGCTCCGAAGGAGAAACAAAGAATCGCCTGAGGATCTCCCAGCAGGAGATAGACCAGACAGACGCCGAAAACGCAGGCGCCGACAACGGCCATACCCATGACTGCGCCGCCACGGAAACCGACCATGAAGGACGGCTTGATTCCTTTCTTCGCCGCTTCTGCGGATCTGCCGTTGGCGAGCGTGGCGACTTCGATACCGATCTTACCGGCAAACGCGGAGAACAGCGTTCCCGCGATGTAGGAGAGCGCCATGAAGATATTCTGCACGGAGAATCCCTTCCAGATCGGGTTGGGAAGCATGACCATAATGATCAGTGCGACCAGAAGCGCGAATTTGAAAAGCAGCGCGTACTGCTTGTTTAAGAAGGCACGGGCGCCTTCCTGGATCAGTCCGCTGATGCGAGTGATCGTCTTGTTTTCCTGCGGTTGTGTCTTGACCCAGGTAAACAGCCAGGCTGCATACGCAAAGGCAAGAAGCGCAATCACAATGCCCATGACTACGATTGTTGTCACCATAGAAATTTCTACTCCTCTCGATTCTCGGGGACTAAAACCACATTCCCCCATTAATACCAATTTTAGCACCGGTTTGGCAAATACTCAACATAAATCAGACGTTTTTCACTTCGTGAAACTGGGTTATAATATCTGTATAAAAGAAGAAGGCGCAGGTCGGAACAATGCAGAAAAACACCGAAAAAACGAACGTTATGCGGATCCTGGACGCAGCCGGGATTCCCTACCAAAGCAGATGCTACACGGATACAGACGCAGTGAGCGGTACCGATGTTGCAGAAGTGCTCGGACTAGACCCCGACATGGTCTTCAAAACGCTCGTCACGGTCGGCAAAAGCGGTGAGCATTACGTCTTTGTGATCCCCGTCAGATGCTCTCTGGATCTCCGCAAGGCAGCCGCCGCCGTCGGAGAGAAGAACATCGAGATGATCAAGAGCAAGGAACTGCTTCCCCTGACTGGTTATATTCACGGCGGCTGCTCTCCCATCGGCATGAAGAAGTTTTTCCGCACCACCCTGGACGAGACGGCCGAGATTTGCGACCGCATCGACATCAGCGGCGGTAAGATCGGCTATCAGGTAGAGATCGATCCGGCTGATCTGGAAAAGGTCATCCCGTTCAGGTATGCCGACCTCACCTGACCCAAAAACGCACAAAAAGACGGGGGATCATATCCCCCGTCTTTTTTCAGCATTTCCTATCCCAGCGTTTCCCGGCTCCATCCAGTCCGGGAACAGAAGAAACAGGCAACGCATCCGGCCGCAGCTGCGAAACACCATACTGCTGTGATCGTTTCCCATCCCACCAGATCGACGGAAGCGCCGATGCCGTATGTCACGATGGCGCTGCCGATATACGTACAGCAGTTCACAATCCCCGAAACTGTGGAGACGATTCCCATTCGGGTGAAGTAGGAGGGTAACAACGAAACCAGCATCAGGTTGATCCCGTGCATCATGCCGCTGAGCAGTGTGAACAGCACGACCGTCAGCAGCGCATTCACGTCAGAAAAAGCCGTGAGCAGGACCGTTGTCAAAGCGCCGCCGAGGAACAGTAACGACGCGCAGGTGACAGGATTGCGGATCCACTTACGGTGAATAAACAGCGCAATGCGGAAACTGACTGTGCTGAACATCGGAAGAACCGCGCCGCTGAGAATGGAGAGTTCTCCGTTCAGGTGGAATGTCTCTTCAATATCGGTGGGCATCCAGGTGGTCGCACCGTCTCTCAAAGCCCCCTGGATCACTACCGCGAGCAGGATCCCCGCCATCTCTGCCGGGATCAGCCACTTGCCTTCCGCATCGATCAGCGGGAATTTCCGGGGATTGACATATTTCGCACTGACGGACGGGCAATATTTCAGCCATAGGCCGGACATCGCGATGCCGAGGATCCCACAGCACAGGAACACAGCACGCCAGCTGAACAGCGTCATGAGGAACGGCGAGATCAGATAGACTGCTACGGCCCCGGCGCTGCCGCCGCTGTTGACCGACATTACTGCTTTCCGGTACTCCTCTCCTTCCGTCAAAGCTGTCAGCATCAGGACGATCGGCGGCCACAGGAATGACTGGGCGAACCCGTTGACCGTCCAGAGGATCATCATAAGTGCCGGTGACCTGACGAAGGCCATCAGAAAATTGCAAAGGGAACTGGCGGAAAGGCCGATAAAGACCAGTGCTTTGGGACGTGCTCTGTCACCAAGATAACCGCTGACCAACTGTCCGAGTCCATATGCGAAGAACAGCCCTGTCAGGCAGAGCGACAGGGATGCTTTGGAGTAACCGGTCTCGTTCTCAATCTCCGAGATGATAGCGGCAAAATTGGTTCTGGTCAGGTAACCGGCAAAATAGACCGCGGTGAACAGCCCTCTGATCTTATCCTGCCGCGTGATCTTTCCCTTCAAACCAGCGACCGTCCTTTCCAGAAGGGATCCGGCGCAACGCCCAACATCTGCGTCACTGTCGGCGCGATGTCCAGGATCGACGCTCTCTTCCCTATTGATTTCACGTTTCTTCCGGTCTTCAGAATGAGCGGGATCGTCATGTCCTCTTTCATTTTGCTGCCGTGCTCGGTCCCATGTCCGCCATGATCCGCTGTGACGATCAGATCGTCATCCGGCCCGAGGACTTCCATCATCCTGCGGATGCGCCGCCAGGACGCTTCGACAGAAGCCAGGTATTCCTCACTCATCCATCCGTACGCATGACCCACGTAGTCCGGATTTCCAAGATAGAGGAACACGAAGTCCGGTCTTTCAGTCAGCCAAAACTTTTCCGCTTCTTCCATGGTCCGCTCGTTGCACCCGCCGTCCGGAAAAGCGTCAGGTCGGAAATAGGCCGTCTGCGCGACGGAACCAGGTCTGGATATATCCCTCAATTCTTCCCAGTTGAAAAAGAACCCTGTCTTTTTACCGGCTTCCCTGAGCACCTCAAACAGCCCGTTTACCGATTCCGGCCACGGCGTGAAACTATTGGTCACGGTGCCGTGCTCTCTGGGATCCATGCTCGTCACAAGAGAGACGTGGCACGGAAGCGTGATAGACGGATAGACCGTGACCGCTTCCATAGAATAGACCGTTTCAGGCAGGATCTCCTGCGCCGTACCGCTGTATCTCAGCGAATCCGGGCGCATGCCGTCCACAAGGATCAGCAGAACAGCCATCAATATTTCCTCCCGTCCCCGATCATTCCTTCCCCAGACCGTCCAGCAGACGGTGCAGGAGCATATACAGATCCAGCGCTTCTTCCTGGGTCAGCGGCATACATGCTCCCATCTGCGACGGGACGGAAGCAGCCTGTTCCTTCAACGCTTCTCCTTCCTGTGTCAGGGACACCAAAACGACGCGCTCGTCCGCTTCGCTGCGGTGGCGCGTCAAAAGCCCTTTTTTCTCCATGCTCTTCAGAAGTGGCGTCAGTGTCCCGCTGTCCAGATACAGCCGCTTTCCAAGATCGCGTACGCTGATCTCGTGCTCTTCCCACAGAACCATCATCGCAACGTATTGGGTATAGGTGAGGCCTATGGACTCCAGCAGCGGATAATAACGCTTGATCACTTCCCTGGACGCAGCGTACAGCGGAAAACAGAGCTGACGATCCAGCCTGAGTGCTTCATAATCCGCCATTTTTTACGCCTTGTGTTCCTCGTTGTAGGCGGCACGCACCGCGCGAGCCAGCTGGTCCGCGCAGGACGTGTTCTTATATCCGCAGGTGTTGCCCTTCAGTTTCGATTCGATCTCGTCCACCGTCATGCCGTTCACCAGAATGGAAATGGCCTTCAGGTTGCCGTTGCATCCGTTCTCGAATGAAACGTTGGAAATGACGTCCCCGTCCAGATCGAAGAAAATGCGTGTTGAGCAGACACCCTGTGTGCGGTAAGTGTATTGACTCATTTTGATTCTCCTGTTTATCGTATTCTTTTAAATTGTTCTCAATTAATTTTATCCGTTTCCCTTCCGATGTCAAGCCGGAGAGTCCGAGATCCGGAAACAGAAAAAACCTCCGCTATATTGATATGCTCCCCATAAGGGAGACAGTGAAATAATAAAGATTTCATTGTCGACCTTATGGGGGTATTTATATGGCACACAAAAGCAAGTACAGCGCGGAAGAAAAACTGAAGATCGTAGAGGATTGTATAAATGGACGAGACAATCCAAATCATGCAGGAAAAACACGAGGGATCAGCAGTGTAACGATACGGGAATGGATCGCGAAATACAAAGCGGAAGGGGCTGATGCATTCATTGCCGCTGAAAAAAACAGGAGATACAGCGCAGAATTCAAGCGAAAAGTCGTGGAGGAATACTTAAGCGGCAAAGGCAGCATGTTGGAATTGATGGCGAAATACGCGATACGATCTGAAACACAAA
>JAEEGL013237633.1_pt1 | contig 16335 bp, 13 predicted proteins | sample 9134231 | NCBI WGS metagenome assembly JAEEGL01 (sample SAMN16246548, study PRJNA631951) | gut metagenome | biome: gut microbiome; feature: rumen; material: fiber-attached | host: Bos | place: Iran: Karaj | collected 2018-10
AGCCCTGCGACATCCGATGTGCCGCGAACCGTCCGCGAGGCAGCGCAGCGCCGCGCAGCCGCCCGCGCAACGACACAGCCCGCGCAACCCGTCCGCCAGGCGCCAGTGCAACCCGCGCCAGCATCCTACCGCACTACCCCTACTTACCGCGCCCCCGCGCCCGCGCAACCAGCGCCTTCCCGCGCTCCCGCCAACCAGCCCCCGCCACAAGAGTGGAGGCGCGCGGATACCAGCCGCGAGCAACCGGAGGACGACTATGACTTCGCCAGCGAAGGCAACGCCTACTTCGTTCCTTTCTTCGACGCTATAAAGGAATCCGACTGCTGGCTCCACGCCATCTATATCACCCCCGCCACTGCGGCCAATGGCAACGACCTCACCATGGCCGAAGGCCAATACCACGTGCGAATGGTGGACGTCCAGGACTTCATCGGCGGCGACCTCACCCTCGACGCCAACATCAAGGGCGTAGGATTCATCGACGACGCCGAATACGAGACCCTCCCCTACGTGCTCATCGAGGCCGCCGTCGACCTTGAGTTCACCTGGCGCTTCATCTCCGGCTTCTCCCTCCAGCTCGGCGCACGTCCCGGCGTTTACGGCGACCCGGAGAACTTCGACGCATCGCTCTTCTCCTTCCCATTCCACGGTTGCCTCTACTACTCCTTCGCGCCTGAGTTCGCAATCCGCGCCGGCGCAGAGGTCCGACCCGGCTGGGACATGGCCGTCATGCCTCTCGCCGGCTTGGCCTGGGCGCCTAGCGAATACTTCCTCCTCGAGGCCGGCGTTCCACGCTCTACCGCCATCCTCCGCCTTGGCCCATTTGACTTCTATGGCCTCGCGCAGTGGGACAACGCCACCTACGCCATGGAGGACAAGGACCAAAAGCCCGAAAGCCTCACGCTTGAATCATGGCGCCTTGGCGGCGGCCTCACCATCAACTTCTTCGACGCCTTCCGCATCGGCGGCGAGGCCGGCTACATCATGGGCCGCAAGTTCAAGGCCGAAGGCTCCGCCGGCGAAGGCGAAATCGAACTTGAAAACTCCCCCTACTTCGGCGCCACACTTGGAGCGAGATTTTAACACACCATGCCCGCAACAATCATCGACGGCAAGGCCGTCGCCGCCAAATGGCACACTGAGACCGCGCAACGCGCCGCCGCCCTCGCAGCCAAAGGCACAACCCCATGCCTCGCCGTCATCCTCGTCGGCGACAACCCCGCTTCAATTTCATACGTGACGGCGAAGGAACGCGCCTGCGCGGCCGACGGCATCGCATCCAGGCCAATCCGCCTCCCAGCCACCGCCTCGCAGGATGGCCTCCTCCGTGAAATCCACGCGCTCGCCGCCGACCCCGCCGTCCACGGCATTCTCGTCCAGCTCCCACTCCCGCGCCACATCGACGAAACGGCTGTCATCAACGCGATTCCGCCAGAAAAGGACGTGGACGGCTTCACCGACGTCAACACCGGGCGCATGCTTATCGGCGAACCCTGTTTCCTCCCCTGCACGCCCCACGGGATTGTCCAGCTGCTCGTTGAATGCGGCGTGGAGACCAATGGCGCGCACGCGGTCGTCGTCGGCCGCAGCAACATCGTAGGCCGCCCCCTCGCCAACCTTCTTTCCCGCAAAGGGCCGGGCGGCAACGCCACCGTCACCCTCTGCCACACAGGCACACGAGACCTCGCCTCGTTCACCAGGCAGGCCGACATCCTCATCGTCGCATCCGGCCGCCCCGGCACCGTCACCGGCGACATGATCAAACCCGGCGCAACCGTCATAGACGTGGGCGTCAACCGCGTTCCCGACCCAACCGCAAAGCGCGGCTACCGCCTTGTCGGCGATGTTGACTTCCCATCCGCATCGCAAGTGGCCGGACGCATCACGCCCGTTCCGGGTGGAGTTGGACCGCTCACCATCGCGATGCTCATGGTCAACTCCGTGGCCGCGGCCGAAGGGCTTGCAAAATGACCCAGCCCCAGCAGCCTGAAATCACCAGCCTCGCCAATCCGAGAATAAAGGCCGCTGTCAAGCTACGCCAGCGCTCGCACCGCGACGAGTCCGGACTCATGCTCGCGGAGGGCTACCGCGAAATCAAGCGGGCCCTCGACTCCGGCTATGCGCCCTCGCAGCTCTTCCATTGCCCCGAACTCTACCTCAAGGGAACCAACGAACCGTCGCTAGTCGAACGCGCACGCGCCGCCGGCGCCGAAGTTTTCTCCTGCTCCGCCCCGGTGTTCCTCAAGCTCGCCTACCGCGAACGCCCCGAAGGGCTTCTCGCCATCGGCCCGCAGCCCAGGCACACCCTTGAGGAAATCGCCCCGAGCCTCGGCCCGCATTCACTCGTGGTGGTTGCCGAGACCATTGAGAAGCCCGGCAACCTCGGCACGATCCTGCGCTCGGCCGACGCAGCCGGAGCCGACGCCGTTATCGTCTGCGACCGCTGCACCGACATCTTCAACCCGAATGTCGTCCGCGCCTCCACGGGGATGATCTTCTCGCTCCCCGTGGTCGAATGCTCCAGCGCCGACTGCCTCGCGTTCCTCCGCAAGCTGGGCTTCAAGACCCTCGCCGCCACACCGCACACCGACGCCCTGCTCTTCGACGTTGACCTCACCGGCCGCGTCGCCCTTGTCGTCGGCAACGAGCAGTTCGGACTCTCCCCGATCTGGATGGACGACGCCGACCTGCGCGTCCGCATACCGATGCTTGGACGCGCCGACTCGCTAAACGTATCCGCCGCGACGACGATTCTCCTTTTCGAGGCCGTCCGCCAGCGCGTAGCCGCCGGAATCGCCTCGCCGCCGCCGCCGCTCCCCGAGCACCACGGGGCCTAGGCTCAGAACATCAACCCGCACACTTCGTGCACGCGCACGACATCGGCGCCGCGCGCAATGGCCATCTCCGCCGCTATGCGCGAAGCCTCGTCGCGGTTCTTCGCCCCACGCGCCTCCGCCAAATCAGCCAGAAAGCGCTTCCTTGAGGCGCCGACAACAATCGGCAAGCCGAGGCGCTTCAGCTCCGCCACCCCGCGCAGAATCTCAGCCGACTCCGCGTTGGTCTTGCCGAAGCCAAGGCCGGGGTCAACCGACATTTTCCCGCGCTCAATGCCGGCGGCCTCCGCGAAAGCAATGCGCTCTTCAAGGTAGCGCACGACATCCTCGATTCCGATGTGGCCGTCGGCCACAATGCGCCCAGCCGCGTCGCGGACAATCCCGCGCCCTGCGACATGCTCGCCATAGCCGTGCATGAGAACCAGCCAGGCGCCGCTCTCCGCGACCACACGCGCCATGTCGGGGTCGCCGAGCGACGAGACGTCATTTATGATATCCGCGCCAAGTTCCAGCGAACGCGCAGCCACTGAAGCCCGCCGCGTGTCTATTGAAATCGGAACATCGACAACGCCTCTGATGGCCTTCAGCGCCGGAAGGAGGCGCCTTGCCTCCTCCTCTTCCGACACCTCAGCGGCACCGGGTTTTGTCGATTCCCCGCCGAGGTCGATAATCGCGGCACCCTCGGCCACAAGCCTCATGGCCTTCTCCGCAGCCTTTTCCGGCGCCAGCGTCTCGCCTCCGTCGGAGAACGAATCAGGCGTCGCGTTCACGATTCCCATGATCCCCCTGAAGGGCGACGCCCCTCTGTCAGACATGCTTTTCACCGCGGTGAATGGGGTTAGAGGACCTTGGAGATGAAGTCGCGGAGGCGCTGGTTCTCGATTTCGCCGAAGAACTCCTTCGTGGGCTTGTCAACGGCGATCTTGCCGCCGTCGATGAAGAGCATGCGCGATGCGATTTCACGCGCGAAGGAAAGTTCGTGGGTGACGGTGATCATCGTCATGTGTTCTTCGGCAAGGTCGCGCATCACCTGAAGCACCTCCCCCACCATCTCGGGGTCGAGGGCGGATGTCGGCTCGTCAAAGAGCATCACGCGCGGCTGCATGGCCAGCGAACGCACGATGGCGATGCGCTGTTTCTGTCCGCCTGAGAGCTGCCTCGGATAGGCATTTGCCTTGTCGGCCAAGCCAACGCGCTTCAGCAGCTCCACGGCCTTGTCCTCGGCTTCAGCCGGACTGACCCCGCGGATCAGCTTCGGCGCGAGGGTGATGTTTTCCATCACCGTGAGGTGCGCGAAGAGGTTGAAGTGCTGGAAGACCATCCCCATGTCGGAGCGGTAGCGGTTGCGGTTGCGCTCGCTCTGGCGGTGGGAGAGGCTGAAATGCGTCGTTCCGCCCTTCTCGTCGCGGACGGATGCGCCGCCGGAGACGATTTCCTCTCCGCCAAACCAGATTTTACCGGAAGTCGGCTCCTCAAGGAGGTTGAGGCAGCGGAGGAAGGTCGATTTGCCGCCGCCGCTGGGGCCGATGACCACGACGACCTCGCCCTTGCGGATGGTCGTGGTGATGCCCTTCAGCACCTGCAGCGAGCCGAAGCTTTTGTGGAGGTCCTCGACTTCAATAAGGGGGTGTCCGGGTGGAACGACCGGGCGCGTCGAGGCGAAAGAGTGTGAATACTGCGCCATTTCTATGCCTCCTCCGTTCCGGTGTTGTGGAGCTGCTTTTCAAGCCGCGTGAGCAGCTTCGAGAAAATCATGACGAGGATGAGGTAAATCGCCGCGACAGCCAGGAAGGGGATGTATGCCTGGTAGGTCTGGGAGCGGATGATCGAGCCGCCGCGCGCAAGGTCGTCGAGGCCGATGAAGGAGGCGATGGAGGTGTCCTTCAGCATCACGATGAACTCGTTGCCAAGGGCGGGCAGGACGTTGCGGATGGCCTGCGGCAGGACGATGCGGCACATGCCCTGCGTGTAGGAGAGGCCGAGCGAGCGGGCCGCCTCCATCTGGCCTTCGTCGATTGAGACGATGCCGGCGCGGATGATCTCCGCCACGTATGCGCCGGAGTTGAAGCCGAAGGCGAGAATCGCTACGAGGACCTTGTTGTTGAGATTCGAGAAGATGATGAAGTATGCGATCAGCAGCTGGACCGTCATCGGGGTGCCGCGGATGACGGTGATGTAGAGCTTGGCGAAGGCGTTGAGGAGCGTGAGGCGGCCGTGCTTGTCATGGGTCGAGCGGATGACGGCGAGGAAGAAGCCGATCACCGCGCCAAGCAGGACGGCGCAGAGGGCGACGGAAAGGGTGTTTTTCAGGCCGTTCGTGATGTAGTGCCAGCGGCCTTTGTAAATGGTCTCGGTGCGGACGGTTTTGGTACCGTCGGGGCCGACGGTGCGCACTTCGCGCGTTCCAAAGGGAATCTTCTTAATGAAGCAGACGTAGAAGTTGTTCTCGAAGGCGGCGAGGGCGCTGCGGACAATCGGGAAAGAGAGCCGGAGGCGGTCGCCGGCGTCGTCTGCTCGGGTGATGCGGAGTTCAAGGGTCTCCAGGCGAGAGGGGTTGGCCGTAACGTTGAAATAGGCCTCGGTCTGTCCCTCGGCGAAGTCCAGGGTGTCGTCGGAGAAGGAGAAGTTCCCATCGTCGCCGTTGGTGGCCTCAAGATGGTAGGAAGCGGCCTGTGATGCGTCGGCGCGGACGAGCGACACTTCAGTGGGAGTTCCGCTTCTAAGTCCAAGACGGAGGCGCGGGGTGTCGCCCGGTGTGCCGTCAGGCGCGGCGGGCAGGGCGAGCGACGAGACGCGGCGGCCCTCGCGCTCCTGGACGGAGAGGGTCAGCGTCGCGCCGGACTGTCCGGCCTCAAGGGGAACGCGCGCCGTAAGGGGGATCTTGCGGCCGGGGACGTCGATGGTGACATCGTAGATGATGCGCTCGTCCGTCTCGGCGCGGGAGAGGTCGAGCGCCCGCGTGGCGGGCGCATCGACTGGAACGACGAAACGCGCGGCGGAGTCGTCCGCCGCGCCGTCGATTTCGCCGGCGGCCCCCGCCGGCTCCTGGGCCGACGCCATCCAGACGCCGCCGGCAAGAAGCACGGCGGCTGCGAGGAAGGCGCGGTGCGATAGGCAATGGCGGGGGCGGCGCGAGTTCATTGGTTACTTCGCGCAGCCGCAGGCGGCCTTGTTGCAGTCGGCGGAGGTGCAGGGCACGCAACCGCATGGGGCGGCGGCGGCCTTGACCTCTTCGGCGCTGGCGGCCGCTTCGGCCTTGGCGGTCCACTCGTCCTTGATCTCGTCAAGGCGGCCGCTGCCGTCGAGCTCGTCGATGACCTTGTTCACGACGGCGAGGAGCTCGGGCTGGCCCTTCTTGATGGCCACGGCGTATTCCTCAACCGTCAGGAGCTCGGAGATGTCATAGTCGGGTTCGCCCTTGATGACGGCCTTGGCGGGGTCGATGTCGGCGATGACGACATCCACCTTGCCGGCCTTCATGGCGGCGAAGGCGCTGGCCGGGGAGTCGAACATCTCAGGCTCCTGGCCGAGCGTCTCGCGGACGAAGTCGGCGCTGGTGGTGCCGTTCTGGACGCCAACGCGCTTGCCCTTCGCCTCTTCGGCCTTCTCGAAGGGGTTGGCCTTGGCGTAGATGAAGACGATGCCGGTGCGGACGTAGGGGTGCGAGAAATCGACCTTCATCTTGCGGTCTTCGGTGACCGTGATGCCGGCGGCGGCCAGTTCGGCCTTGCCCGCGATGAGCGAGGGGATGACGGAGTCGAATTCGACGTCCTCGATCTTGAGTTCCTTGCCGAGTTCCTTGGCGATGGCCTTGCAGATCTCGACGTCGATGCCGACGACTTCGGTGCCCTGGCGGAATTCATAGGGCGGGAAGGTCGCCTCGGTGATCATGCGGATCGTGCCGGGAACGGCAGCGGGGGCCTTTGCCTCGCCTTCCGCGAAGGCCACGGTGGCCGCAGTGACGGAGGCAAGAGCGATACGGATGAGTTTTGCGTTCATGTTTAGTCCTTTTTGTTAGAGTTAGAGGTTAGGTATAAAATTATACCAATTGCCAATGGGTTGGGCAAGAATTTTTTAATCTCAGACGCCGACGGAGATGGAGGACTCGCGCGGAGTGCCGTCACTGTCGCGCCAGGCAAGGCGGTATGCGCCCTTGAAGCCACGGAAGGAGACGGTGCCGTCGGCGCCGGTCTTCACGGTGGTGCGCGTCCGCCATTCGCGGTTGATAAGTTCGTCCAGCGCGAAGAACGACTTCTTCGGCGTCATGTCGCGGTGGAAGAGGCCTGAGACTGAAGGCTCGCGCGGCGCGCCGCAGTCATCGACGATGTTCCACCAGGTGATGGCGACCATGTCGGGCAGCGAGAACCAGAGGCGGTAGAGGTTGCGGGCGATCTCCGCCTGTATCTCCTCGCCGCGCTCATCGCCGCCGGGGGCGGAGACGGTAATCTCCGAGAGATGGATCGGCATCCCCTGCCCCGCGTGCGCGGCGGCAATCTGCGACCGCACCTGCGTGGGGGAGCGTAGCTCGGAGCCCTGCGCGATTTCCTCGCACTGCTTCGGGTTGAAGAGGTGCATCTGCATCCCCTGGAGGTCAATCTTGTCGCCGCGCGCCAGCTGGTCGCGGGTCTGCTCGGCGTAGCTGGCGTCGAGCTTGTAGTCGTTGATTGAGAGAACCGACTTCGCGGGGAAGGCGCGCATGCACTCGCGGAAGGCCCAGTGGCAGTAGTCGCCGGGCATAAAGGTCTTGCGAGGGTCGCGGCAGAGCGTTGAGCCGGGAACAAGGCGGTCGGGGTAGCAGCAGGCGCTCTCGTTGCAGACGTCCCAGCTGCACATCCGCTCGCCGTAGCGGGCGGCTAGGGCGTCGATGCGGCGACGCAGGGCGCTCTCCATTTGCGCCGGGAAATCCGCCGGAATGCGCTTCAGCACCTCCTCCATCGGCTGCTTTAGGATGGACACGCCAGAGCGGTCGTCGGTGAGCATCTCGGCGAGGATTTCGTGCGGCAACTTGGCCATGAGCCAGATGGGGTATTGCCACTCGGGGCTGGCCCAGACAATCGGGTGGCCGTGGCGCCAGATGCCCTTCTCCTCGCAGAACTTCACCACAGGCTCGCTTGGCGGGCGGCGCCAAAAGCGCTGCGCCTTGGGGTCGCGGCAGGCGTTCCACCACGCCTCGGTGTCGGTCGGCTCCTCATCGAAGCGCATCTTGCCCTCGACTGGCTCGAACGTGCGCCAGTAGAAGGCAATGGTGCCGGAGTTGAAGAGGGCGCCGTCGGCGAAGGTGCTGCTCCATACGGCCTTGTGGCGCTCGTTGGCCTCGTGGGAGCCGAGCTGGTTGAAGTTGAATAGGTGCGCGCCGAAGCGGAAGGCGTGCGAGACTTGCTCAACCGTCACCTCCGCGCCGGCCGGGGCGCCAATGGCGACGGTGGCGTCAGCCTTGCGGTATTTTTCGATGTCGGCATCAATGCGGGCCTGTTCGTCGGCGTTCCAGTGGGCGTAGTAGGAAGGAGAGAGCATGGTAGGTAATGTGTAAGTGTGAAAGTGTGAAAATGTGAAAGTGTGAAAGTGTGAAAATGTGAAAGTGTGAAAGTGTGAAAGTGTTGCCAATTTCCAATGTTGCCAATGGCCAATCCCGAATCCTGCGATGCGGCTACGGCTGTCTAATGTCGGCTGTATTCCCGCTTGTCGAAAGTCAAACGATTTAACGATTCAGCGATTCGCGGTGGGGCTAGACGAGGGTGGGGCGGAGGGTGATGACTCCGAGTTTGGAGAGTGATGCCTGGAGACGCTCGAATGTGGCGTCGTCGGGGCAAACTCCTACGATGGCGCCGCCGCTGCCGGAGAACTTGGCGCTGGCGCCGGCGGCGCGCGCCGCCTTCACCATGCGCAGGTTGCCGTCGGAGAGGCGGTAGAGCTTGGCGCGGAGGTCGAAGTTCTCGTCCATGAGGGCGGAGAGCGCGGCCCAGTCGTGCGCCTTCATGGCGTCAAGGGCCTTGTCGGTGAGGGCGCCCCATTGGCGCATGGCGCCCACGACTGCCTCGTCGCCTGCGTTGAAGCGGTCGCGGATGTTGTTGTGGAAGACCTCGGATCCCTCAGAGAGGTCGGTGCGGTAGGCGATGTAGAGCGGCGGCATCATGTCGGCCGTGAGCGGACGGTAGTCGCCGTAGCCGCGGCTGTCGAGGAGCGCCTTGTTGAAGTCCATGTAAACTAGGCCCTGGTAGGCCTGCGCCACGCGGTCCTGGAGGCCGGCGGCTATGCCAAGCTCCTCGTTCTCGACGGCGCGGACGATGTTGGCCAGCTGGGCGTTGGGGATGGTTACGCCGTAGAAGGACATCATGGCGCGCATGCATGAGGTGATGATGGCGCTGGAACCGGCGAGGCCCACGAGGTTGGGGATGTCGGAGGAATAGCGGATTGTGAAGTTGCGGCCGTGGAGGGAGACTCCGTTGGCGCGGCAGTATTCGCCGAAGCGCTTGATGGCCGCCTTGATGAGGCGGATGCCGCCGTAGTAGCCGTATTTGCGGACGTCGGCGTCAAGGTCGTCAACGGAGGCGAAGGTTGAGCCGTCGCGCGGCCCGGGCTCGATGACAAGCTCCGGCGACTCGTAGAGAGTGGCCGTCGCGGAGAAGTTGGAGAACGTGAACGCTATTGTCTTTCCGAAGTAGCCGTCGGACGGATTGCCTATCAGGGCGGCCCTGGGATATGCCTTGGTGGTGATAATCATGGTGAAGACATTATACCAAACGGCGGCGCGCTGCGCGCGGATGTGGTATAATCAACACGCAATGAACAAGATCTCCTTCGGCAACCTAATGGTGACCGGCGGCGCCGGCTTCATCGGATCCAACTTCATCCGCCACGTCTTCGAGAAGACCGGCTACGCGGGGCGCATCGTGAACTTCGACGCCCTCACCTACGCCGGCAACCCGCGCAGCCTCGACGACGTCGCCGCCAAATTCGGCGAGCGCTACGTCTTCGTCCGGGGCGACATCCGCGACCCAGAGGCCATCCGCCACGCCTTCGACGAATACTCCATCGACGCCGTCTGCCACTTCGCGGCGGAGTCGCACGTGGACCGCTCCATCGTCTCGCCCGGCGCATTCATCGAGACCAACGTCAACGGCACGTTCAACCTTTTGCAGGCGGCGCGCGAGCGCGGCGACGCCTTCGTGCGCTTCCACCACGTCTCGACCGACGAGGTCTTCGGCTCGCTCGGCGCGGAGGGGTTCTTCTCCGAGACGACGCCCTACCAGCCGCACTCGCCCTACTCGGCGTCGAAGGCATCGTCCGACCACATCGCCCGCGCCTACCACGACACCTACGGCCTCAACGTGACGATCACCAACTGCTCCAACAACTACGGGCCATACCAGTTCCCGGAGAAGCTGATTCCGCTTATGATCCTCAACGCAGTCGAGGGCAAGCCGCTGCCCGTCTATGGCGAAGGGCTGAACATCCGCGACTGGCTGCACGTGGAAGACCACTGCGCCGCCATCTGGACTGTGATGACGCAGGCGGAGTCTGGCACCACCTACTGCGTCGGAGGCCGCTCCGAACTTCGCAACATCGACGTGGTCAAGCGCATCTGCGCACTCGTCGAGCGCTTCCGCGGGCCGCTGCCAAACGGCGCGCCGCGCGAGTCGCTGATCACGCACGTCGCCGACCGCCTCGGCCACGACAAGCGCTACGCCATCGACTGCTCGAAGATCGAGCGCGACTTCGGCTGGCGCCAGACGCACACCGCCGACAGCGGCTTCGAGGAGACCGTGCGCTGGTATCTGGACAATCCTGCCTGGGTGGAGTCGGTCCGCTCCGGCGAATACCTGCGCTGGATCGAGACCTACTACGCCGGCCGCTAGTGGCAGGCTGAAAAAACCTACACCGTCTCCCCTCTTACGTAGGAGGGGCCGAAGGTGACATCGGCCGGGAAGACGCCGGTGGCGAGATAGTCAACGACGTGCTTCGCCACCTGTGCGCCTATGGCGGCGTTGTCACGCTCCATGCGGGTGAGCGGAACCACGCTGGCGGGGACATCCTCCTTGTTCGCCCATGTTACGATGCGGACGTCCTGCGGAATGCGGACGCCGGCGGAGGCCAGCACCAGCATGGCACCGGAGGCCAGGTGGTCGTCGCGGAAGAAGATGAGGTCTGGAAGCGGGCGGCGGCCATCGGCGCGCGGGGCCCACTCCTCGGACAGCCGCTTGGCAAAGGCCAGGGCGGTCAGCGTCGAGAGCGACTGCGTGTTGAACGGGGGTTCCGTCGGGGCAATCCGCCAGTCTTCGGCGTGGATGCCGGCCGCGTTCAGCGCCGGAACGGCATCCGGGCCACCGCGAAAGCCCGTAATCTGGAGGACGTTGCGGACGCCAGCCTCACGGCAGTGCGCGATGAAATCGGAGAGGCACAGGTCGTCGCGCAAGGCAACCGTCCCGACAAGGGCGCGGAATGGAGCGGGCTGCTTACGCGTCACTCGGATAAAAGGCATTCCGACGGAGGCAAGGCGTTCTGAGACTTCATCAAGATCGTGCACCTGGACAACGAGGTCAAAGCGATGCTTCGTCATCGTGTCGAGAAGGGAGAAGTCAAGCGAGCCGTCTGCGGCGAACGGAACTGTCGCGTGTATGACCAGATAGCCCGCCGAGGTGAGGGTGTCGCGCAGGGCGGCCTTGGCCTCGTTCTCGGCCTGATTGCCGCACCCGGGCGGAACGACCACGAGAATCTGACCCTTCCAGCACAGGCGGTCGGGATTGCAGACAACGCAGCCGACATGCGGGCGGGGGGAGATGATGCGCTCCATCTTCAGTATGCGGATGGCGCGGGTGGTAATGACTTGGCTGACGCCCGTCAACGCGGCGAGTTCGCGGATTGGCGGAAGTAGCTCGCCTGGGCGGTAGTACCCAGTCTGAATGGCGCGGCGCAAGGCGTCGGCCAGCTGGATTGCAAGGCCGCCGTGCCGCGAACGGTCGATGGTGAACGGCGGCTTTTTAAATGCGATTTGAGTCATGGGGATAGTTTAGTGGAAAGAGCGGTGTTTGTCAAGACGTTTTCGCGCCCTGCTCCCCCTTCAACCATTCGCCAACTTCAGGAAACCGGAGACGCCTGAAAGAATGAGCTGCGAGGCGAGGGAGGCGAGAACCAGCCCGGTGATGCGACTGAGAATCGCGAAGATGCGCCGGCCGAAGCGGCGCTCAAGCGAAGTGGCGAGGTAGAGCATGACCCAGATTGTCGCGCAGGCCGCAGCCATGGAAAGCACGCAGGCCGCCTTCGCCAGCGGCGTTGTGAGTTCGGTGCCCAGAACCAGAATCGTGCCGATGGTGGCCGGCCCGACCACGACCGGAATCGCCATGGGGACAATGGCTATGTCGTCGTCACTTCCCGGCGGTGCCTCTACCGGCTTCCCTTTGGCCAATCCGATTGCGGAGAGCAGGAGAATCGTCCCGACGCCGACGCGGAAGGCATCAAGCGTGATGCCGAAAAGCGAGAAAATCGCCTGCCCGAGAAAGAGGAGTATGAGGCTAACGAAAAACGCGGCGGACATGACTCTCCCTGAGAGCCTGCGCCTCTCGCGCTCTTCCATTTCCTCCGTGATGCAGAGGAACATGGAGAGCGCGAAGAACGGCGTGTAGAGGAAGAAGAACTTCAGCGCGTTCGTCGAAAAAACAGTCCAGAATTCGCTAAACATTTTCAAGCCTTCGTTATGACATCCCGAAACCGACAAAAATCAAGTCCGCATGGCGCCTAGCCTTCGTGCGCCAAAGACACTTACATTATACTAGGAAATGCCAATATTGTAAAATGCATCTTTCCCTCGGTTACTCCGCTTTCGCAATCTCATTTTTGTCATCTGAGGAGGCCGCCGTCAGGCCACGCAGAGGCAAAGCGCGGCGAGACCGGCTAGAATAAGTGCGAAGCCGACGAGTTTGGGCGCCGTACAGCGTTCGTGAAGGATGAAGACACCCTCGGCCAATCCTATTAGAAGACCAATTTGCCGAAAGGCCTGGACGTAGGCGACGGGGAGGGCACCAAGGGCGGCAAACGCGGAATCCGGGTACATTGTCTTCATGGTTTTTGTTTCTCCAGTGCTGTTTTTGGAATCTCCCCGACGAGGTTCCAGAACATCGTCGCGGCCATGGGTGTGGAAAAAGGTTCACTGCTGGGAAAAGCGGCGCCCAGTTCTAAATTATTGGCAGCGGTAGATCAGGACTGTGGATGTGCGGCGCTCGGGAAGCGAGATTTCCAGCGCGTCTGCGGAGACGGTGGCCTTTTCTCCCGAGTCCAGGTTTTCCACATCGATTTTCGCGCCGGAGGGCAGGCCCTTGAGCGCGACGCTTGCGCGGCTAGATGGCGACTCCGCGCGGCGGAAGGCGAGCACCACGCCTTCGCCGGCTTCCGGGTCGTGGTATTGCCAGATCGCCCAGGCCGTCGGGTCGAGAGTCGCGCTGCCGTGGTTGTAGAAGTCGCAGGGGAAGAATCGCCGTATGCGGCGGTATTCGTCGCAGCACTTCTTCGCCGCCGCCCAATCGACGGCTTTCTCATCTTGGAAAATCGCGTTCCAGTAGGCCACGCCATGGCTGGCGGAATAGGCGCTGCGGAGGGCGTAGACGTCGCTGAGCTTCACCGTGCAGCCATTGTAGGGGAGGAGGCGCGAAATCCCCGCGTTGTGCGCCTGGAGGACTTCGGGGTTTAGGTTGAATCCGCACTGGTAGTCGCTGCGGAAGAAGGCGACCGACCGCCGCAAAGTCTCAATGTCGATGCGTCGGCCGCCACTGGCGCAGTTGTCGATGAGCATTTTCGGGAAGCGGTCAAGGAGTTCGTCCCATAGGCGGTAGAGACCGGTGATGTGGCGGATTTCGGCAATGCCCTCGCGGTCCGGCGGGTCGAGTTTCGCCAGGTCGCCTGCGGGATCGTAGTTGAAGTCCTGGCGGTAGCAGGAGAAGCCGAGGCGCCTTGCGTAGTGGGAGATGGTCTCGCGCATGTGGACGCGCCCCTTCTCGTTGCCGTAGTAGAGGAGCGCGCCGGAGAGGAGATCAGGGTGTTCCTTGGCGAAGTTGGATGAGCCAACCACGCGCTCCGGCTCGAACCAGAGCATCATCCCCATTCCTGCGTCCTTCGCGGCGGTGGCCACGTCTGCAAGGCCGTCGGGGTGGACGCGCTTGTTCGGCGTCCAGTCGCCCGTCCAGGACCACCAGTCGCCGGTGTAGGCGTCGTCGCACTTCTTGCTGTCGCCATACCATCCGGCGTCGATCCACAGGTCCTCGTAGGCAAGGCCCTTCGCCTTCAGCGTCTTCACGCGGCGGATCATCTCCTCCGAGGTGAGCCCGCCCCACAGCTCGTAGGCCAGAAGGCCCTCGCGGACGCTCGGGCGCGAGGCGACGTGCGAGAAGTGCTTGCGGACGAGGCGGCGGAACTTGTTGGAGGCGTCTTCGCCTTGTGAGTAGTGCATCACGAGGATGCGGCTCGTGCGCAACTTCTCGCCTGGCTCAAGGTAGAAGCGCGCCTTTGCCAGCCCTGCTTCGACGCGGACGCCGTCTGAGGCGTCGGTGAACTTCGCGCGCCAGCCGCCAGTCCAGCCGATGGCGACGATGGCCCCCTGCCCTCCCTGCGTCACTTCGAAGAATGGCGCCTGGTTCTCGGAGGAACGGGCGCAATTGTTGGTGAAGGCGAAGGAGACGCTGCCGGGCTTGCCGCGCATCGGGTGGAAGTAGTGCGCCGCAGCGGCGAACTCGGTGGCGGAGGAGGCGTCGTCTGTCGAGTAGTCGATGCCGGGGACGCAGCCGTTCATCGAAATGACGGAGCGCTCTCCGGGGAGGGAGATGTCACCCTTGAACTTCTCCGGCGCGGGCGGCAGTGGCACGGTGAAGTCGCCATCGCGGATGTCCGAGAGGACGGCGCTCCGCTCCGACGAAGGGTTCTCGAACCAGAGCACCCATTCGGTGGCGCTGAATTCCGGGTATTCGGCGGCCTCGACAGTAACATTGAGGTGGGCGTCCACCTGCATGGATGCGGTGCCGTGAATGGCGCGGTCGCCGTAGGTGAAGGAGAATCCCGCCTTTGGCAGGACGGGTGCACATTGAGCGTTGTTTTTCATTTTGGTGGGGTGGGTTCGTATTTGACGGCCGCGAGGGCCAGTTTTTCTATGAGAGTGGGGGTTACGCCCTGGTAGCGAATTTCGACCGCTCCGCTTCCGGCAAGCCATTGCGCGATTCGGTTCAGAACGCAGGCGTCGTTGCGGGTCATGGCCTTTTCACCGGGGACGTAGGGCCAGGCGGCGGGCGCTAGCATGAGGAGGTTGCCATCGGCGCATTGGTTGAAGAGTTTTCCGCCAGGCTTGTAGAGAGGGTTGAAACCTTTGTTTGAGAGGGTGATTACCCGGTGGCCATGCTCGAAGGCAAGGCGGGCGATTTCGCGCTCGCCGTGGCTGATGCACGGGGAGAGCAGAACTGCGCCACGCCGGGCGGCTTCGAGAAATGCGTCTCGTCGTTCCTCGAACTCTGGCGTGGAGCGCAGCGGCGGCGCATCCTTGAGTAGGGTTCCGGCCGCGTCGCGGCGGTACTCGAACCAACTGCGCGAACATTGCACCTGCCAGATGACAGGAGCGCGCAGCAACGCCTGGTTGCCAATGGCGGCGAAGTGGGAGATCCCCGCGCTTTGCAGCGCGGGCGAACATGGGGCGGAGGCCTTTGCGCTTGGCGTGCCCTGTGCGCTCACGGTGCCCTGTGCGCTCACGGTGCCCTGTGCGCTCGCGGTGCAAACCGCGAGTTTCACCGGCAAATCTCGCAGCACTTGGAAGAGTTCGGGGCGGGCGCGCTTTATCCATAGGCGGCGCGGGTTGTCGAGGGCGTAGGCTATACCATTCCTTATGGCCGGCGCGTCGCCAAGGATGTTGTCCACGAAGCCGGGTGCGAACAACCCGTGTTTGGCAGCGCGGGTGCCAGCGCGCTCGCCGTGCTCTTTGCGCGCTGGCGCTGCAAAGCGCCAGTATATCTGCGAAGCTCCGCCCTTGAAGCCGCGCAGGGCAATGCCAAGTGGCTTGGCCATGCGGCGCTTCACGCGCAACACGGCATGGAGATGCTCGGGCATCAGCTGCGCCGCCAGCACCTCAATCTCAGGGGCGAACTCACCGATTCGCCGCAGATGCGCATCAATTTCGCGCCCCAGCGGGGATAGCTCAACTGCGGCGGTTTCGGGGCCGTCGCCGACAAGGCTCCCTAACAGCGGGTGCGAGCGGTCGGCGAGGGTCATGGTAATGAGGTAGGCGCCTGTGCCGCAGTAGTCCCAGTTGAAGCAGCGGCGGCCCATGCGGTGGATTACATCGCGGATAAGGGTGCCTGTGGTCTCGTCGAGGTGCCATCCCGCGCTTGGCAGCGCAGGCGCACAGGGAACGGAGCCTGGCAGCGTGGGCGCGCAGGTGGCTGGCGCCTGTGCGCCCGCGGTGCCCTGTGCGCCCGCCGTGTCCTCGCTCGCCTGCGTGCTTGGCATGCCCTGTGCGCCCGCCGTGTCCTCGCTC
>JAEEGL013941084.1_pt1 | contig 16335 bp, 13 predicted proteins | sample 9134231 | NCBI WGS metagenome assembly JAEEGL01 (sample SAMN16246548, study PRJNA631951) | gut metagenome | biome: gut microbiome; feature: rumen; material: fiber-attached | host: Bos | place: Iran: Karaj | collected 2018-10
AATGCGGATACTTCCCAACATTCAGATTCAACCCTGATCTAGCTAAACAAGGTAAGAACCCATTCACTATGGATTCTAAGGAACCAGATTGGACTAAGTATAATGACTTCTTAATGAACGAAGGCCGTTATAGCCAATTAGTTAATATCAACCCTCAAAAGGCTCAAGAACTTCTTGAATTAAATATCAAGGATGCTCAAAAGAGATATAACCATTATGTTGAATTAGCTAATAAGGAATATCCTAATAAGTAATTTATTCGATTAATAAAAGTCTCTGATTAATTTCAGAGACTTTTTTCTTTTGTATTTGTATTTTCTTTCTTTTTATTTATAATATAAAATGATAGATTAATTTTATATATTTTCACTTTATAATATTAATATGTTTAAAATGTGGTATATTTTTGTGTTGTTTTTTCCTTTCTTAAATAAGAAATAGAGATATAATATCATTACGAAGATTCGAGGTGGAATCATGTTTAAATTCATCAAAAGTGTATGGTGGATTGTTAAAAAGAATTGGTATAAATACATTTTAGTATTATTTTTTGGTATCATTCTTGCTGTATTAAATTTATTCCCAGCAAGAATTGTTGGTAATTTAACAGAGGGTATTGAAAATGCATCTAATACTGGCCAAGCATTAACAAAAGAATACTTAATAAATGATATATTCATTCCTTTTGTAACAGTCATGGTATTAATATATGGTATTTCTTTTTTGAAAAGAAATTCTCAAAATATTTTAACAACAACAATTTATTATGAATTACATAATAAGTATATGAAATCAATCTTAGCTCAAGATGGTGCTTTCTTTGAAAAATTCCAATCAGGTGACCTACTTACTAGAGCTTTAGGTGATATCAATACAGTTAAGTTTTCTGCTGGTAATAGATTGTTAAATATCTTTAATGAATCACTAACAGTTATTGTTACTTTTGTAGCAATGATTATGATTAATCCAATATTAGCGGTATGCTGCTTCCTACCTTTATCATTAATATTAGTTTCTAATATTATTTTAAGAGGTAAGGTTAAGAACAATTGGAAAAAGGTTAGAGAAAAGCATTCATTAATGAATAATGTAGTCTTAGAATCTATAACTAATGTTAGAACTATTAGAGCTTATTCAAAAGAAGAAGAAAATTATCAAAAGAATTTAAAATATTCTAATGATGCATATAAGGTTGAATTATCTAATTTAAAAATAAATGTTGTTTTTGAAGCATTATTTAAATTTATTGTTGCGATATCAACATTAATTTGTTTTTCATTAGGTGCCTATTTTTACTATAAAGGATATATAACAAAGGTATCTGATTTAGTTAAATTCGTTATGTATTTAGGTTTATTCCAATCACCACTTACTGCGATTGGTAACATGATTAATAATTTCTATCAATCATTAATTTCAGCTGATAGATTAAATGAAATTTATGAATCTAAAAATTCAGTGGTTGATTTAGATAATTTAGAAATTAATTCAATTGATAAGATTGAATTTAAAAACTTTAAATTCCATTATCCTAATGATGAATTTAATTCATTAAATAATATTAATCTAGTAATCAATAAGGGTGAAACAATTGGTATTGTAGGTAAAACTGCATCAGGTAAAACATCTTTAGTAAGACAATTAGTAAGACAATTACCTACTGATTCAAATTCTATATTTATTAATGATAAGCCAATTGAATTATACAATAAGGAAAATATTAGAAAATTTATATCTTATGTTCCACAAGAACATGTATTATTCTCAAGATCAGTTATTGATAATGTTAGATTAGGTAAGGATAATGCAACTCAAGAAGAAATTGATTTAGCAGTTAAAATGGCTGATTTCAATAAGGATTTAGCTGATTTAACAGATGGCTATGACACAATTGTTGGTGAATATGGAGTCACTTTATCTGGTGGACAAAAACAAAGACTAGGTATTGCTAGAGCTTTCTTAAGAAATTCAGATGTATTAGTATTAGATGATTCACTATCTGCTGTTGATGGTACAACAGAGGCTAATATCATTAAGAATTTAAAAGAATATAGAAATGGTAAAACTAATATTATTGTTTGTCATAGATTATCAGCTGTTGCTCATGCTGATAAAATCATTGTATTAGATGAAGGTCAAATTGTAGAAGAGGGCCGTCATGATGATTTAATGAGGGAACAAGGATGGTATTATGAACAATACACAGCCCAACATTTTAAAGGGGAGGTGGAGTTATAATGGCATCTATGTATAAAAAGCGTATTTCAAATAAGCCTAAGCATGTGATGAAAAAATCACAATTATTTAAAAAGACTTTACCTTATATTAAAAAATATAGAGGTTGGTTCCTATTAACATTATTGTTATGTGTCATTACAGCACTTTTATCAGCTTCAACTCCATTTATTACAAAAGAAATATTAGATAATTATTTACCAAATGAAAATTATGAATATGTAACATATGCATTAATTTTATATGGTGTTATCGCAGTTGTTCTATTATTCTCTAGATATTTCTTCGCTTTTGTTAATACATTAACAGGTATGAAGATTGAAAAATCAATTAGAGAAGAAGCTATGTTTAAGATTAATAAACTACAGGTAGACTATTTTAATCTAGAACCAGATGGAAAAATAGTTTCTAAGATTACATCAGATTCTACTGGTGTTAGAAATTTCTATACTAAGACATTCGATATTTTTAATGCCTTAATTAATATTGTTGTAGTTTATATCGCTATTATATTATTAAAGCCAATGCTTGGATTAATAACGTTAATTATTGTTCCTATTATTGTTTTATGGGTAACTATTTATCGTAAATGGGTTCATAGATACTTTGTTGATTTAAGAGAGACAGGCTCTAGAATTACAGGTAAATTAAATGAAAATATTACTGGTACATTAATTATTCAAGATTTTAACCAAGAGGAAAACATCTTAGGTGAATATAGAGATTTAACAAAGCGTTATGTTAAAAATGAAAGAAAAACTGTTAGAATTAATAACATCTTTGGCTTTGAATTATTAGCTTTCATAAAGCGTTCATTAGAAATTGGTTTATTAATGTATTTAGGATTTACTTCAATTGAAGTAGGTGGAGAAGTATTAGGTATTGGTTTAATTGCTGCCTTAGTTGAAAACCTAGATAAAATGATTAACCCATTCAATGTTATTTTCAATAACCTTAACGAATTAGAGGATTCTATGGTTGCCGCAACAAGAGTATATGACCTATTAGATGAGCCTAATGATACAAGAGTTGATGAAGGTAGTGTTGCCCCAAGAATTGAAGGTAAGGTTGAATTTAAAAATATTAGATTTGCCTATGTTGAAGGAAATGATGTATTAAAGGATTTTTCTTTAAAGGTTGATTCAGGAAAAACTATCGGTATTGTTGGTTCAACAGGTTCTGGTAAATCTTCATTAATGAATTTATTATTAGGATATAATGATTATCAAAAGGGTGAAATCTTAATTGATGATGTTCCTATTACTGATTATAATAAGCTATCTTTAAGAAAAAATATGGGTATTGTACTTCAAACACCTGCCTTATTTATGGGAACATTAAAATCTAATGTTACTTTTGAAAGAGATTATTCAGATGAAGAGGTAAAAAATGTAATTGATGCGGTAGGTGCATCATACATGCTTGAAAAATATAAGGAAGGCTTAGATATGCCTATTAGCTTTAGAGGTGAAAACCTAAGCTTAGGTGAAAAGCAATTAATAGCTTTCGCAAGAATATTACTTAGAAATCCTAGAATTTTAGTTTTAGATGAGGCAACAGCTAATATCGATTCTGAAACTGAAACAAAGATAAAAAAGGCAATGGATGTCATTGCCAAGGGAAGAACTACATTTATTATTGCGCATAGATTATCAACTATTCAAAATGCTGATGAAATAATTGTATTAGATCATGGTAATTTAGTTGGTAAGGGTACTCATGATTATTTATATAAAACATGTAAGCAATATCAAAAAATGTATGATAGCCAAAGCTAATAATAATTTTATTATTATTTGGTAAATATTTTAATTATTAAACGTCTCGTTTATGGTATAATAACCATAAATGGGGTGTTTTTTTATGAAAACAAAAATATTTGTTTGTAGTTCATCTGCAATTAATGAATTAAATCATGATGAAAATATAGAAGCAATTCCAGTTTTATATAAATTTTCTTCTGACGAGGTATTTGAAGATGAAAATGAATTATCTATTGAATCTTGTTATAACAGATTAAGATTTGAACATGATTCAAGCCTTGAGCTTTTAAGTATTGGTCATGAAAGAGTAAGTGAATATATTAAAGAAGCTATTTCTGAAGGCTATGATAATGCATTTTTTATTCTTCCAAATAGATCAACAGTTAATTTAGCAATTCCTGTTAAGATTGCCTTAGAAGAAAATAAGGAAATAAATGTTGCAATGTATCAATCAAATGAAATATCACTCCCTTTAGCTTATATTGCTTTCCAAGCAAAGAGATTATTTGATGAAGGATTATCTATAGTTGATACATGGAATGAGCTTGTAGCATATGAAGGAAGCTCCGCAATTTTTGTTTTTACACCTCAAGCTAAATCTGAAAGAAATGCTAACTTTGAAAAGCAATTTAAGAATGGTTCATATCAAATATTTAAAAATGGTAAAATTCAAGCATCAGCAGATACAAGAAAAACTAATGCCTTAGAATTTATGCTTGATGAATTTAGAGATGAAATTGCTGGTAAAAAGGTAATGCCATTTATTTTGATTTCTGATAGAAATTCAAAATATAATGAAATACTAATGAATAATTTATATGAAATAGAAGATAATCTAAACAAAGATGCCCTAGAGCATGTTAGATTATTTAATTTACCTTTATGGTTAGGATTAAAAAGTAGCCTAAATTCAATTGCGTTAGGCTATATTGAAATTAAAAATGGATTAGTTATTGAAAAAAAATAATATTATTGATATTATAGACTTATTATAACTTCAGTTATAATTTTAGAAGGTGAGATTTATGAAGGTATTAATTGTTGGCTTAGGACTTATTGGTGGTGCTTATGCTTATAGACTTAAAAATAAAGGCTATACAGTATACGCAGTTGATTTAAATCAAGAGTCTATCGATTTTGCGAAGGAAAATAACTATATTGATGATGGTGGAAAAGATGCATCTTTATTCATTCCACAGGTAGATATGGTTATTTTATCAATATATCCTCAAGCTATTTTAGAATTCTTAAAGAAGAATGCTAAATATTTTAATAAAAATCAAATAATAACAGACGTATGTGGTGTTAAGACATCATTTGTTAAAGAAGCAACAAAGCTATCATATCCTGCAGTATATTGTTCTCACCATCCAATGGCCGGAAGAGAAAAATCAGGTGTTAAATTTTCAAAGGAATGCAAATTTGAAGGAGCTAATTTCTTAATTACTCCAACAGAAGAAACATCTTATGCAACAGTTGAAAAGCTAAAGGCCTTAGGTACTGATTTAGGCTTTTCAAGAATTACAGCAATGGATATTAGTGAACATGATAAAATGATTGGCTTTACAAGCCAGCTAGCTCACGCTATTGCCGTATCACTTGTTAATTCTGATAATAATCCAGATAATACTAAAAACTATATTGGAGATTCTTATAGAGATTTAACAAGAATTGCGATGATTAATGATACTTTATGGAGTGAATTATTCTTAGAAAATAAGGATAATTTAATCAAACATATTGAATGCTTTGAAAAGAATTTAGATGAATTAAAGTGTGCTTTAAAAAATGATGATAAAACTGCCTTAGAGGCTTTATTCAAATCATCTACTACTATAAGAAAAGAGATGGAAAAGAAATGAAGGAATTAGAGGTAAAACTTAATACCAATTCATATAAGATAATAATCGAAGATGGATTGCTAGACCATCTTTCTTTTTATATAAAAGAGGTATATCAAAATAAAAAAATCTTTATTATTACAGATGATAAAGTAAAAGAATTATATTTAGATAAGGCTATTAAATCATTAGAAAAGGATTATGAAATTGATTATGTAGCTGTTCCTCATGGAGAAGAATCTAAATCAATAAGAACTTATGCTAAGGTTTGTGAGGAATTAATTGATAAGGGTATCAAAAGAAATAATCTAATTTTAGCCTTAGGTGGTGGCGTAATTGGAGATTTATCTGGTTTTGTTGCCGCAACACTTTATAGAGGAATTCCTTATGTAGGTGTACCTACATCGCTACTTTCACAAATGGATTCATCTATTGGTGGAAAAACAGGAATAGATTTTTATAATAAGAAAAATATCTTAGGTGCATTCAAGCAACCTAAAATGGTTTTAATTGATCCATTAACTTTAAATACTTTAGATAAAAGAGAGTTTAATAATGGTATGGGTGAATTAATTAAGCATGGTGCAATCGGTAATATTGATTTATTAAATATGCTTAAGGATAAACCAAGAATTGATGAAAATATTATTGCTGAATCTTTAAAGGTTAAAAGAAAGGTAGTAGAGGCTGACGAGTTTGACCTAGGCGATAGAATGAAGCTTAATTTCGGTCATACATTCGGTCACGCTATTGAATTAAAATATCATTATAAGCATGGCGAGGCTGTCGCAATTGGTATGTTAATGGCAATAAGATTAGGTATTGCTTTAGGTGTTACTGATAAGGAATGCTTAGAAACTTTAGAAAATATAATTAAATTATATGAATTACCTTGTGATTATTATGATTATAAGGATTATTTAGATGATATTTTATATGATAAGAAAAATATAGCTGGTGTTATCAATTTTATTTTCCTAACTCATTTAGGAGAATCTATAATTTATAAAATTGATGAGGCTAAGCTTAAGGAGCTAAAATAATGAATGTAAGAATTAAACCTGGCCTATTAAAGGGCGATTTAGTTGTTCCGCCATCAAAAAGCTTATCTCATAGAGCTATTATTGCTGCAGGATTATCTGAAGGTAAAAGTGTTATTTCTAATGTGCTTTTTTCTAAAGATATTTTAGCCACAATAGAAGCGATTAAAGCTATTGGTGCTAAAGTTACTCAAAATGAAAATTCAGTAGTAATTGAAGGTACTGGTAAGGTAAAAAGAATAAGTGATATTATTGATTCTAATGAATCAGGCTCAACAGTTAGATTTATGATTCCTATTGCTTTAACAGCAAATGAGCCTGTTACATTTGTAGGTAAAAATAATTTAGTTAATAGACCACTTGATGCCTTTTTAGAGATATTTGATAGTCAAAATATTAAATATGAAAAAGAAAATGATTCATATTTACCACTTAAGGTATATGGTGGATTAAAGCCTGGTACTTTTAAGGTAAGAGGAGATGTATCAAGCCAATTTATTACAGGCTTATTATATGCACTTCCTCTACTTGATGGTGATTCAAAAATTGTTATTACAACTGAATTAGAATCAAAGGGATATATCGATTTAACAATTGATATGTTAAAGCTTTTTGGAATTGAAATAACTAATAATGGATATAAAGAATTTATAGTAAAAGGTAATCAAAAGTATATTGCTCATGATTATCAGGTTGAAGGAGATTATTCTCAATCAGCATTCTTCTTAGTTGCTGATCTATTAGGCTCTGATATTAATTTATTAGCAATGAATCCAATGTCACGTCAAGGAGATAAAAAGATTATAGATGATTTAAAAGCCTTTGGTGGAAAAATAGAATTTAAAAATAACATTTTAAAGGCATATCCTTCAAAGATTAAGGGTGCAACAATTGATTTTTCACAATCACCTGATTTAGGACCTGCAATAGCTGTTTTAGCATGCTTTGCTAAAGGACAAACAGAATTTGTAAATGCAGGAAGATTACGTATTAAAGAATGTGATAGAATCACTTGCGTTAAAGAAGAATTAGAGCGTGTTGGTGCTTTAATTGTTGAAAATCCTGATGGAATGGTTATTGAAGGAATAAACGCTATTAAAGGTGGCGTATTAAATTCTCATAATGATCATAGACTACGGATGAGCTTTGCTGTTTTAGCAACAGTTGCTAAGGATGATATTATTATTACTAACGCTGAATGCGTTTCAAAATCATTCCCTAACTTTTTTGAGGTATTTGAAGCTTTAGGAGGAAAGATAAGTTATGAATAATTTAGAAGAAGCTAGATTAGCTATAAATGAAGTTGATGAAAAGTTAATAAAGCTTTTTAAGGAAAGAATGGCTGCATCTAAAACTATTGCTTTATATAAAAAGGAAAACAATATTGCTATATTAGATGAGGCAAGAGAAAAGGCCTTAATTGAAAAGAATCTAAAGCTTTTAGATGATAAGGAATTAGAAAAATATTATTTAATCTTTTTAGAAGGTATGCTAAATGCTTCAAAGGATTATCAAAAGGATTTGATTAATAAATGAAATATGCTCTTTTAGGTGAAAAGCTAGGACATAGCTTTTCTCCAATAATTCATAAAGAAATATTTAAGGATTTTAATATTGATGCTGAATATGAATTAAAGGAAATCAAAAAAGAAGAAATAAAAGAAACATTAGATTTATTAAAAAAAGGTATTTATTCCGGATATAATGTAACAATTCCTTATAAAAGAGAAGTAATGCAATATTTAGATTACATTACTCCTGAGGCAATGGCTATTGGTGCTGTAAATACAATAGCTTATAAGGATGGAAAGCTTATCGGATATAATACTGATTATTATGGATTTAAAGAAGAGGTTTTATTTAATAAAATCGATGTTAAGGATAGAAAATGCTATATTCTAGGTACAGGTGGTGCAAGTCTTGCCTTAAATAAGGCATTAAAGGATTTAGGTGGAATTGTTTATTTTGTATCAAGAGAGCCTAAAAATGATAATACAATTTCTTATTCTGAACTAAAAAATAAAAAGCCTTTTTTAATTGTTAATTCAACACCTGTTGGAATGTATCCTAATGTTGATGCATCGCCAATTGATAAAGAAGTAACTTTAAAGGCTAATTATGTAATGGATATTATCTTTAATCCTTTACAAACAAAGCTATTAAAAGATGCTAATTCTACAATGAATGGCTTATTCATGCTAGTAGGACAAGCAATTAAAGCTGAAGAGATTTGGCAAGATAAAAAATATGAGTTAAGTATTGAAAAATTATTAAAAAGAATTGAGATGAAATTATGAATCATATAGGAAGATTATTTCAAATAAATATTTATGGTGAATCACATGGAAAATCTGTAGGTATTTTACTTGATGGTGTTAAACCAGGAATTCCCCTTTCTGAAGAGGATTTTAAGGCTGACCTATTAAGAAGAAAATCTGGTGGAAAAGCAACTACACCAAGAATAGAAGCAGATGAGGTTTTAATTGAATCAGGTGTATTTAATGGATTTACAACTGGTGCACCTATTTTATTAAGATTTTTAAATACAAATACTAAATCAAAGGATTATTCTAATTTAGTAAATCATCCAAGACCAAGCCATGCTGATTATACAGCTAATTTAAAATTTAATGGCTTTAATGATTATAGAGGTGGAGGACATTTTTCTGGAAGACTTACTCTAGGAATTGTTGCCGCTGGTGTTGTTGCTAAAAAGATGATTGAAGGTATTTCATTTGAAACAAAGCTTATTAATTTAGGTGGAGAAACTGATCAAACGAAATTTAATGATATCTTAGATGATGTAGTAGAAAAGCATGATTCTATTGGTGGAATAGTTTCTATTAAAATAAAGAACGTTCCTCAAGGATTAGGAGAACCATATTTTGATTCATTAGAATCTACAATTTCTCATTTATTATTCTCTATTGGTGGAGTAAAGGGGGTAGAATTTGGAAAAGGTTTTGATGGTGCTTCACTAAGAGGATCTGAATATAATGATTTAATAATTGATAAGAATGGTAAAACAAAAACAAACAATAATGGTGGAATAAATGGTGGTATATCAAATGGTAATGATATCGAAATTAGAGTTGCTGTAAAGCCAACTCCATCTATTTCAATTTCACAAGAAACTTATAATTTTAAGGATGAAAAGGTTGAAAGTCTTCTAATAGAAGGTCGTCATGATGCAGCGATTATTTTAAGGGCAATGGTAGTGCTTGAAAATGCGTGTGCAATTGCACTTGCAGATGCTATGCTTGTTAAAAACGCTTACAGTAAATAAATTAACATAAAATAATTAAATTATTTTAAATACTATGATATAATTTGGGTAACGTAAATCGTGGAGGATATTAAAAATGTATAAAATTGTTAAAAAAGAGGTGCTTACTGATAGCATCTACTTAATGGATATTTTAGCACCTAGAGTAGCTAAAAGTGCATTACCTGGACAATTTATAATTATCAGAAATACTGAGAAGGGTGAAAGAATTCCCTTAACAGTTGCTGATAATGATCCAGAAAAGGGAACAGTTACAATCGTGTTCCAAACTGTTGGTAAATCAACACTTGAACTTGCAACTTTTGAAGTAGGGGATGAGGTTGCTTCATTTGTTGGACCATTAGGAAGAGCTTCTGATCTTGTTACTGAAGATTCAGAAGAATTAAAAAAGAAAAAGGTTATTTTTATCGCTGGTGGTGTAGGTACAGCTCCAGTATATCCACAAGTTAAGTGGATGAAAGAACATGGTTATGAATGCGATGTAATCATGGGTGCAAGAAATAAGAACTTATTAATCATGGAAGATATGATGCGTAAGGTTGCAACTAACCTTTATGTATGTACAGATGATGGTTCTTATGGCTTCAATGGAAATGTTACTAAATGCTTAAAGGATTTAGTTGAAAATAAAGGAAAGGTTTATAATCATGCCGTAGCAATCGGACCAATGATTATGATGAAGTTCGCTTGTTTAACAACTAAGGAATTAAATATTCCAACAATCGTATCTTTAAACCCAATTATGGTTGATGGTACTGGTATGTGTGGTGCTTGCCGTGTTCAAGTAGGCGATGAAGTTAAATTCGCTTGTGTAGACGGCCCAGAATTCGATGGATGGAAGGTTGATTTTGACCAAGCTATGCGTCGTCAAAGAATTTATGCCACTGAAGAAGGTAGAGCTAAGCTTGCTTACTTAGAAGGCGAAACTCACCATGGTGGATGCGGAAATTGTGGGGAGGACAAGTAATATGCCAGTAAACATGAAGAAAACACCTGTAAGAGAACAGGATCCAAAAGTAAGAGCACATAACTTCGAAGAAGTATGTTATGGATATAATGAAGAAGAAGCAGCAGTTGAAGCTTCAAGATGCTTAAACTGTAAAAAGCCTCAATGTGTAACAGGATGTCCTGTTAACATTAATATTCCTGGATTTATTTCAGAATTAAAGGCAAAGAATTATGAAGGTGCTGCAAGAGAAATTGCTAAATATTCAGCACTTCCTGCAGTATGCGGACGTGTTTGTCCTCAAGAAAAACAATGTGAATCTAAGTGCGTATTAGGCATTAAGGGTGAAGCTGTATCTATTGGTAAGCTTGAAAGATTCACAGCTGATTATGCTAGAGAGCATAATTATAAATTAGCAGAAGCTGCACCAGCTAATGGTAAGAAGGTTGCAGTTATCGGTGCAGGTCCTTCAGGATTAACTTGCGCTGGTGAATTAGCTAAGAAGGGATACAAGGTTAAGATTTTCGAAGCTTTACATAAGGCTGGTGGAGTTTTAGTTTATGGTATTCCTGAATTCCGTTTACCAAAAGAAACAGTAGTTGCTGCTGAAGTTGAAAATGTTAAAAAGCTTGGCGTTGAAATTGAAACTGATGTTATCATCGGTAAGACAATTACAATTGACCAATTATTTGATGAAGAAGGCTATGATGCAGTTTACATTGGATCAGGTGCTGGTCTTCCAAAATTCATGGGTATTCCTGGTGAAAACGCAAATGGCGTTTTATCAGCAAATGAATTCTTAACAAGAGTTAACCTAATGAGAGCATTCGACCCATCATATGATACACCAGTTGTAGTTGGTAAGAAGGTTGCAGTTGTTGGTGGCGGTAACGTTGCTATGGATGCTGTAAGAACAGCTTTAAGATTAGGTGCTGAAGCTACAATCGTATATCGTCGTAGTGAAGAAGAATTACCTGCACGTGTTGAAGAAGTTCATCACGCTAAAGAAGAAGGCGTTAAGTTCAATCTATTATGTAACCCATTAGAAATCTTAGTTGATGAAAATGGTAACGTTACTGGTATGAAGTGTATCAGAATGGAATTAGGTGAACCTGATGCATCAGGCAGACGTAGCCCAATTGAAATTCCTGGTTCTGAATTCGTTATGGATGTAGACCAAGTAATCATGTCACTAGGTACATCTCCAAACCCATTAATTTCTTCTACAACTAAGGGATTAGAAGTTAATAAGAGAAGATGTATTGTTGCTGATGAAGAAACAGGTCTTACAACAAGAGAAAACGTATATGCTGGTGGAGATGCCGTTACAGGTGCTGCAACAGTTATTCTAGCTATGGGTGCTGGTAAAAAGGCAGCTAAGGCTATCGATGAAAAATTAAGTGCAAAATAAAATATTGAGGCTGTCAAACGACAGCCTTTATTTTTGGGATAAAAAAAGAAGTATGAATTAACATACTTCAAATTTTAATCTTCATGCTTTAATTCTGGAACAGTTATTTCAAACATGCTATCAATCATTTTATGAATTAATCTTGCATATTCATTATCTGCAAGAGTGTATAGCATTTCTTTACCATCCTTTTTAGATTCAATTATATGAACCTGTTTTAGAAGCTTTAGATGGTGTGATACGGCAGGTGCACTCATGTTTACTGCCTCAGATATATCATTAACACACTCTGTTGTATGGCATAAGAACCATAAAATTCTAAGTCTTGTTGGATCTGATAATACTGATAAAATATTAGTTATTTCTTCAGCCTGCTCATATGATGGAAGCTTAGTTAATAAATCATTTATGTTCTTAGTATGATCGTGAAAATTTCCCATAAAATAACACCTCTAAATTATTATATCATATTTAAACAAATGTTTAAATGTTTTTCACATTTGAATATTTAGTTGTGTAAAATTAATTTTATCTATTGAAATATAGATAACATATAGTAAAATAAAAATTACAATAGGAATGGGGTTGATTGTATGTTGAAGTTAAAAAACATCAAGAAGACTTATGTTGTGACTTCTGATATGAAAGTAGAAGCATTAAAAGGCATAAGCTTAAACTTTAGAAAAAATGAATTTGTTTCTATTTTAGGACCATCAGGTTGTGGAAAAACTACAATGCTTAATATCATTGGTGGTTTAGATAAATACACAGATGGTGACTTAGTAATAAGTGGAAAAAGTACAAAAAACTTTAATGATAGAGACTGGGATGTATATAGAAATCATAGAATTGGTTTTATATTTCAAAGCTATAATTTAATACCGCACCAAACTATTTTAGGAAACGTTGAACTTGCCCTAACTATTGCTGGTATTTCCAAAGAAGAAAGACAAAAAAGAGCTAAGGAAGCTTTAGATAAAGTTGGCTTAAAGGATCAATACAATAAAAAGCCAAACCAATTATCTGGTGGACAATGCCAAAGAGTCGCAATTGCTCGTGCTTTAGTTAATGAACCTGAAATCTTACTTGCTGATGAACCAACTGGAGCCTTAGATACTGTAACATCAGTTCAAATTATGGATTTAATCAAAGAAATAGCTAAAGAAAGATTAGTTATTATGGTTACTCATAACCCTGAACTTGCTGAGAAGTATTCAACAAGAATTGTTAGATTATTAGATGGTGAAGTAATTGAAGATTCTAATCCATATTCTGAAGAAGATGAATTAGTAGAGGTTAATGCAATTAATGAAAAAGAAAAAGCACAATATGAAGTATTAACTGAGGAAGAAAAGAAAAGCTATAAGAGAAAGCAAAATAGAGCTAAGATGAGCTTCTGGACTGCCTTTAAGCTTTCTGCAAGAAACCTATATTCAAAGTTTAGAAGAACAATCATGGTTGTTATTGCGGGTTCTATTGGTATTATCGGTGTATCAGCTGTATTAGCTGTTTCTCAAGGTGTAAGAGATTATATTACAAATATTCAAGATGACCTTTTATCTGGTAACCCTGTTCAAATTCAAAAATCAGGTATAGATTATGAAACATTAATGAATTCATCTTCATTCCAAATTCAAACTAACGCTGTTAAGCAATCAACTGAAAATGGAAAGATTAATGTTAATTCATTAGTTAAATATTTAGTTCAAAATCAAAAAGCATTAGAATCTTTAGCATTCCAAAATGAATTTGATGATAATTATGTAAGCTATGTTTTATCAATGCCAAAGGAATATTATAATACTATCAACTTAAAATATGGTATGAGTGTTGATTATAATATTTATACAGAATATAAGGTATCTCATAATCCAAGTGACCCCAATTATGATTTGAAAAAAGAATATGATGGTTCAATTTCTTTAGATGCAATTAATCAAACATATGCTAAAACAATAAGAAACATTTTAGCCGCAGTTGATGTTGAATCAGGTAAGGTTGATACATATTCTGATTTAATTACAAAGCTAACTAAACCTATGACTCAAACAATAGATTTAGATCATAATACATATATTAAAGAACAATATGATTTAGTAGCTGGAAGCTATCCTAAAGAAACTACTGGTGATGATAGAGAAATAATGATTGTTTTAGATAATAGTGGCATGGTAACTGATTTAATGCTTGCCCAATTAGGCTATTTTTCACAAGAAGAATTCTTTGATACTATTTATGATGCAATAAATGAATCAAATAAAGAAATTGAAGGTAAAAAGGATTATCCAATTTATGTAAATAAATCAGATATAAAAGAAAGATTTACATATGAAGAATTATTAGGTAAAAAATTTACTTGGTATCCTAATGATACTATTTTTGAATCTACTGGAAATAAATTAATACCTTTTAATTATACATATAAAGAACCTACTAAAAAATCCAATACAATGAACTTAAAGGTTACTGGTATATTAAAGCTAAAAGAAGGTACATCATATGGTGCTTTAAGCCGGGGTGTTTTATATAGTGAAGCAACTGCTAGAGAAATGATTAGAAGAAATATTGATTCTGAAATCAATCAATATATAAGAGCAAAAATTGCTAAAAACGGTGGAAATGAAAGCACAAGTTCTATAACAAGCACTATTTCTTATGATTTAAAATGCTATTGGGAAACTATAGCTCAAGATAATAATGATAAAGGATTAGTGCCTGGTACAATTTCTCCTTTTGATGGAAATATAGATGATAGAAATGACACATATACTATAACTGTTGGACAATCTGATACAACATCTAATCTTGCAAGCTTCTTTATGGCTGGTTCTTCAAGCTATAGTGGAATTGATACAGAAAGAATAGTTAACGCATTTAGCTTTGCGATTAAGCCAGGATATGAAGAGGCATTTAAGATGGCACTTGATAAAATGGTTAATCAAATTTTAAGCTCTGATACATCTAAGAAATTATATGTAAAAACATTTGGTGGTACATACCTACCAAATAGTATTAATATTTATCCAACTAATTTTGAAATTAAGGATAAGGTTATTGAATACTTAAAGGCTTGGAATGAAATAGAAGGTAAGAATGCTAAAACAGTAACATTCAATACTTATAATAAGGATTTCACTCAAGTTACTGGAACTAAATCTTTAGCCCCTGAATTAAGAAAAGAAATTAAATATACAGATTCAGTTGGTTTAATTATTAACTTAATTAATACAATGATTGATATTGTCACATATGCACTTGTTGCATTTACAGCATTATCGCTTGTTGTATCTACAGTAATGATTGCGATTATTACATATGTATCTGTAATGGAAAGAGTTAAAGAAATAGGTGTAATTAGATCATTAGGTGGAAGAAAGAAGGATGTTTCTCATCTATTTAATGCAGAAGCATTTATTATAGGATTAGTATCAGGTATATTTGGTGTATTAATTACTTATATTATTCAAATTATAGGTAATATTGTAATTAATATAGTTTCAGAAGGAATAGTAACAAAGATTGCTAACCTAACACCATTAACAGCCTTGATTATGATTTTAGTATCTGTTTTATTAACAGCTATTTCAGGTTTAATTCCTGCTAAATCAGCAGCTGGTAAAGATCCAGTTGTGGCACTTAGAACAGAATAGGTATAAAGCTCGCGATTGCGAGCTTTTTTAATGTATGTCGGGCATGTTATATATCTAGGGTGAAAGTCCCAAGAGAGGTAGTTGTCGCCAACTCGATAGCGACTTGCAAAGCGTAAACCAGTAATGGAGCGTGAAAAGAAGCAATAGCGAAATCGTGGCCCTA
>JAEEGL014567750.1_pt1 | contig 16335 bp, 3 predicted proteins | sample 9134231 | NCBI WGS metagenome assembly JAEEGL01 (sample SAMN16246548, study PRJNA631951) | gut metagenome | biome: gut microbiome; feature: rumen; material: fiber-attached | host: Bos | place: Iran: Karaj | collected 2018-10
AGCAGTATCCCGGGCGACGGCACCCACGGCGGTATCGTGGGCGTAGCACAGCGCAACAGCCTTGTTGCCGACTGTGTGTCCGCGATGACTATCGCCACCAACACCACCAACAATTGCGGCGGTCTTGTGGGCTGGTCCGAGGGTAAGTCGGTTCTCCAGAACTGCCTTAACATTAACGACTTCCAGTTTGCCGACGAAAACGGAAGTTCTGTCACCTCGCGTAACTTCTCCAACTACGTGAGCCAGGGCTTCGGCCTCTACTACGTGAAGGCTTTCGGCGACACGACTGGCGGTACGCAGGTGACCGAGGACGACGTGAAGAGCGGCAAGGTGTGCTACCTGCTGAACACCGACCAGAGCAAGGTCATCTGGACTCAGAAGATCGGCACGGATCCCTATCCCCTTCCCTTCGGCGACCACGGCCAGGTGTATTGCTCGGCCAACACGAACTGCGACGGTACGACCGAGGCTGAGGGTGCCACCTACAGCAACACTCCCGCCGGCGGCACGCCGACCAAGCACACGCTGACTGCAGGCTTCTGCTCGACGTGCAAGGGTACGACCACATCCCGCCGCTACGAGGGCGCTACGACGCACAACCACGACTTCACGGGCTACTACGACTACGACTTCGTAGAGCGCGACGAGAAGGGCTGGTACCTGGTGCGCACGGCCGAGGACATGCTCTGGATTGCCAACACCGAGCCCCTGAACAACGAGTATGCCCACATCCACATCATGAACGACATCGACTACAGCGAGCACGGCTACTGGCTGAATGCTTCCAACTGGTACAGCGGCGTCGTGGACGGACATAACCACAAGATTACGGTGAACATCGTGGGCGATGACAGCAACCTTGCTGCCCTCTTCCCCTTCCTCTCCGGCGATGTGATGAACCTGTGGATTGACGGTACCATCTCCTCGGGCCGCACCTTCGCAGGCTCCATCTTCGGCGAGACGCAGGACGACGATGCCCGCGGCAACGGCCACGCCACGATGAATAATATCATCAGCACCGCGACCGTCATCAGCACGAAGAGTGGCGATGCCACCACGGGCGGTCTCGGCGGACGCGCCACGAAGCGCTGCTACATGTACAACTGTATCTTCGCCGGTAAGCTCGAAATGCCAGGCTCCAGCTGCAACGGCGGTCTCGTAGGATGGTCCAGCGTGGCTACCCACATGGCCAACTGCGCCTTTTTGGGTGTCTATGAGGGCGACCTTAGCTCGTGCAACACCTTCTCGCGTAACCCGGGCTACCTGACGCTTGAGGGCCCCATCTACTATCTGAACGCTATGCAGGATACGCCTGCCGATGCCATCCAGGTGACAGAGGATGAGGTGAAGGGCGGTAAGCTGGCATTCATGCTCCAGTCGGGTCAGGAAGGCCTCATGTGGACCCAGCAGCTGGGCGTCGATGAGATTCCCTATCCGTTCCCCACACACGGACAGGTGTATGCAATTCCCTCCGAGGGATTCCGCTGCGACGGTACGCCACTGGGCAACACGACCTACAGTAACGACGGCAGCGCAGTGAACATTCCCGACCACAAGTACAACAAGGGCTTCTGCGACGTGTGCGACAACTACGACCCTGAGTACCTGCAGCCCAACGGCGACGGCTTCTATGAGCTGGCTACGGGCCGCGACGTGGCTTGGTTCGCTCACAAGGTGGTTGACGGTGGCAACACGCGCATCAACGGCCTCCTGACAGCCGACATCGACTTCGCCGACGAGAATAACCACATGCGCTCCATCGGTACGCTGGCCCAGCCCTACCGCGGCCACTTCGACGGCCAGATGCACACCATCAGCAACCTCAATCTCGAGGAAAACGTGAACGGCGTGGGCATGTTCGGTACGATTGCCGGCGGCCTCGTAGTCGAGAACATGACGATGGACGAGACGTGCTCCGTAACCGGTAGTGCATACGTGGGCGGCTTCGTGGGCTTCTCCATTACGGAAACGGGCGAGGCTGTGCTGCGCAACCTGGGTAACGAGGGCTCCGTGACGTGCCTCGTCGGCGCCAACGCCGGCGGTATCCACGGCTGCTCGATGGGTAGCTCAGTACACTACACGCTGGAGAACTGCTGGTGTACAGGTTCTGTGGACGGTCCGCTGGAGAACGCACAGCTCTCGGGCTGGCTCGGCTCGAACGCCATCGTGAACAACTGCTGGTCCACCAGCCCCGTGACGGGCGTGCGCGCCGACGACAACCAGTTCGCAGCCCGCAGCTCGGCCACCTTCACGAACTGCTACTCCGACAGAGCCGGTGCCGAGGGTGCCACCAAGGTGACCGCAGAGGAGGTTGAGAGTGGCAAGCTCACCTACATGCTCAACGGCAAGCAGTGGGGCGAGCCGACATGGTACCAGACGCTTCCCGACGAACTGCACCCCGTGCTGCTCAACACTCACGGCCAGGTGTACTTCTACAATAACGAGTACGGCTCGGTGAACAACGAGACCGACTTCCAGACGCTTCGCCAGCTCATCAAGGATACGGAGGGCGCATGGATCGACGGCGAGGACTTCGTGGCCGAGGATGCACTCATCGAGGCCTACCGGACGCTCATTGAAGGCGTGGACGGCACGACGACGATGAAGGAGCTGTACGACTACGTGAACAGCATGAGCGGGCAGAAGAGCGCCCTGGAGAAGAGCGCCAACGCCTACAATAAGTATATCGCGCGCGCGGCCGAGCTCCGCGAGATCCTGGCCAGCGACGACAGCTTCCAGGGTGAGGACCGCGAGATTCTGGCCGCCTACCTCGACGGCGAGGAAGGCCCCAGCGAGGTATATCCCAACGGTGCCTACTACTACGTGATTGACTACCATACGCTGAACGCCAGCCAGATTGCTGCCGAGCTCGACTTCATGAACGAGCTCTACGTTGCAGCCAAGAAGTTCGGCTACATCGAGGGCACCGAGATCACCGACCTTCTGGTGAACCCGAAGTTCGTCGAGGACTTCAAGGTGGGCTGGGAAGGCGTACTTGGCTCGGGCAAGACAAGCGCCGAGCTGACATCTCCCGACGGCGAGACGACCGCTACATACGTGGGTGCCGAGGCTTGGAACAAGACGTTCGACATGCACCAGACGCTGCACGGCATGAAGGAGGGCGTGTACCTGCTGAAGATGAACGCTTCGCAGCGTGCAAGCTCGAGCCTCAATACGAAGTCGCTCAACTACACCGCTTCGATGTACCTGAACGACAACCTGACCTATCTGCCCGCTGCCATCGAGACGAAGATAGCCGCCGAGGATGCCATCGACCAGGTGACGGCCAACATCACCGGCGCCACTGCCGACTTGACAGTGACGGATGAGGGAGGCAACGTGGAGTACTACTACCTGCACGGCCAGCTCTCTATGGCAGTTGCCGCCAACGCAGATCGTAGCCCCGTGTACATGGTAGCCCAGGTGGGCGAGGACGGCGACCTGACGGTCGGCATCAAGAACCCGGGTGCCAAGAAGGGTAGCGACTGGGTAGGCTTCGCCAACACCAAGCTGACCTACTGCGGTGCACTTGACTCGGAGACCGCTTCCGCCGCCATCGACGAGGCCCTGAACGGCCAACTCGAGCGCGCCGCTACGATGCTCGACGAGTACGAGGCCTTCATCGACGAGAACTATGCCATCCAGCCGAACTACAGCGCCGAGATGCAGGCCGAGTTGGGCGCCCTCGTACAGGAGGCCGCCGATGCAGCCGACAATGCGGCCAAGATGGAAGTCATCAAGAAGTTCAGCGTGCTCTTCGAGGAAATCTACGAGTGCAAGCAGGCCTATGTAACCCTGTACCAGAACTCGAACCTCATCGAGGATGTGGTGGGCATGCTCAGCGCCGAGCTCTCGGAGGATGAGACGACCGCCCTGTTCAACCTGACATCCGACATGCGCATCGCCTTCATGGACGGTACGTTCAGCACGGAGCAGGCCCTGAACCCCGAAGGCATGGAGAGCGTGATGGCCTACGTGCCTGAGCAGGACGCCGACGGCGTATACCAGATCAAGGACAAGTACAACATGGCATACTTCGCCGCCCTCGTGAACTCGCTTGCTCCCGCGTCGAAGGGCGTGATGTGCAACGACATCGACATGCTGAACGTGGCATTCGTGGGCATCGGTACGCCGAACTCGAAGTACAACGGCACCTTCGATGGCCAGGGCCACACCATCAGCAACCTGAAGGTGGACGGCTACCAGTATGTAGGTCTCTTCGGCCAGGTAACTGACTGTACCATCAAGCGCCTCGTGCTCGACAAGACGTGCGAGCTGACCGGTGATGCCTTCATCGGCATCGTGGGCGGTACGAACGGCGCTTGCACCGTGAACCTCGACCAGCTCGGCTTCGAGGGAACGGCCACGGGTGCCAACCAGAACATCTCCGGTATCATCGGATGTAACATGGGCTCCACCGCTACATTCAAGGTGAGCAACTGCTACGTGACGGGTACCATCAGCGGCGGCCGCGAGAGTGCCACCATCACCGGCTGGAGCGGTGGCTCGCAGAGCTCGTTCACGAACTGCTGGAGCACGGGTACGGTAACGGGCTGCGACGCAGCAGGCCAGTTCTACCGCAACACCAGCACGGTGCTCAGCAACTGCTGGGACATCTACGGCGAGCAGACCAGCATCTCGAAGCTGACGGACGCCATGCTGAAAGACGGTTCGTTCACCTACAATCTGAACGGCAGCAGCAGCGAGAACCCCATCTGGTACCAGACGCTCGGCACCGACACGATTCCGCAGCTATTCAAGGGCAGCACGGTTTACTACTATGCTGGCGAATACACCAACGACAAGCCCGTCATCGAGCTGAACTCGTATGCATACAACATCGACACCAACAGCGATGCTGACAAGGTGACGGTGAAGTACACGCTGAACTCTCCGGCCAAGGCTGCACAGATCGACTTCTATGCCGGCGAGACCAAGGTTTATACCGAGGAACTGGCAGGCGACGACCTGACTCAGGGCGACCACGCAGTGGAAGTTCCCAACAGCAAGCTGCCTGAAGCCGGTACGGCTATGACCTTCGGCATCACCGTTGAGTCCATCGGCGTACTTGAGTCCGCTCCCGTAGGCGAGTCGATGAAGTTCTGGTCGCCCTATGGCATGGCCATCAACAACAATCCTGAGTCCTCGACCTTCGGTGTGGCCCTCGTGCTCGAGTCTGCCACCCATCCCAGCGCCAAGGGCTACATCTCCGACCAGCGCAAGAACAACCAGGGCGTCTATGCCTTCACGCCGCAGTTGGAGAGCATTCCCGCCAGCGACGGTATTCCCGGCTTCACCGGCGGTGCCGACCTGTCCAAGGACCGTGCCACGAAGACCATCCGCATCAGCGAGGACGGCCGTCTGTTCATCGGCAACCAGAGCGGCGTAGGCAGCCCCATCTACGAGGCTAACCTGGAAGACCTGGATGCACCCTGGACGCCTCTCTTCACCGGCGGTACGCTGAACGAGGAGAGCGGCATCACCTACATCGGCGACCAGATGCAGGTAGCACGCATGCTGAGCTTCGACGTGGTAGGCAAGGGCGACGACCTGAAGATATACACACTGGAAGGCGACAAGACGGGTATGGAGGAATACGTGCAGGAGCACTACTACTCGCACATCTACAACCTGGGCAAGAAGACCGTCTGGGACGGCCTGCCCTCGGCCGACTACGAGCCTCTGACCGTGAACCACTGGACGATTGCACCGAACCCCGTGAACATCATGGGCGACAAGCGCGGCGGTATGTGGTACATCCAGTACCGTTCGGCTCCGACGGCAACCGTGCCCGCCATGAAGCACTACGATGCTACGGGCAAGGAAGACTACAGCAACGTGAGCCGCTCGATGCCCGGCGGTGGCCTGGCAATGAGCCCCGATGGCAACCTGATTGTCTTCCCGTCTGCAAGCAGCACGGTGACGATGAACAGCATAGACTACGTTCCGATGGAGAACGGCATGATTTCCATGACAGGGGTGGACCTCATCCCGACCACTCACGACGGCTCGCAGCTGACTGCTATCGGCCTCGACTACGCCAACAACATCTGGGTGGCCTCGAACGGCACGGAGACACTGACGCGCTATGTGGCTCCTCACGCACTTCCCGGCAACAAGGTGACGACTCCGTCGAACAGCCGCGCCAACTTCAAGGTGGGCGAGACGAAGACGGGCATCCAGAAGGTAGAGACCAACAGCACGAACGAGATCTACACGCTCGACGGTGTGAAGGTTGAGAAGGCCAAGAAGGGTGTGAACATCGTGAACGGCAAGAAGGTGCTGGTTAAGTTAGAACCAAGAGCCGAGGCTTGCTCGAGCTCTTGGTCGAACGCCAAGCAGCTCGGCAAAGCCAAGGTGCTGGTTAAGTAAACGACCCAACAGCCCCACCCCCTTCCCCTCCCGAGGGAGGGGAGTGGATAGTTGAAACATAATTGATACGGCCCGTCGGCAGATTTGTCGGCGGGCTGTTTCTTGTGTGGAATCCGATGAAACGGATAGAAATCCTTGATTTTGTTTGGTAAATAGAATAATTGTAACTACCTTTGACCCCCGAAAATGGACAACTCTCATTTTATTAACCTCAATTATTAACATTTATGCAGAAAAAACTACTCTACACATGTCTCGTCGCAGCAATGCTGCTGATGAGCCGTGCGGCGATGGCTATCGGCTATGCCGGTGACGTCATCCAGATTGGTACGGCAGAGGAACTGAAAGCCTTTGCCGAACTGGTGAACAGTGGTGTGGACGATGCCAATTTTGCATCTGCTGAACTCACGGCCGATATCGACTACGGCACGGAGAGCACCATGATTGGCTCTGCCAACTACAACTTCCAGGGTTGCCTGGACGGTAAGGGCCACACCATCAAGATTAACATGTTCGGTTCGGCCGACGGTCAGGCCCTGTTCCGCAACATCGGTATCAACGGCCGTGTGAAGAACCTCAAGGTCGTAGGTAAGATTACCACGGAGTACAAATACGCCGCTGGTATCGCTGCCTGGAGCACGGGTACGATTACCAACTGCTTCATCGACGTAGAGATTGTCAGCAGCATTGCTGGTGACGGTACACACGCCGGTGTCGCTGGTGTGACATACCGCGGCTCGGTCATTGCCAATGTGCTGGCTAAGACCACCATCAACAGTGCCGGTACCACCAACTGTGGCGGTATTGTGGGTTGGGCAGACGCTCACACGACGATTGAGACCTGTCTGGCCATCAACGACATCACCCTGCAGACCGGCGATGGCAGTGCCACCATCTCACGTAACGCAGGCAACATCAAGAAGGCCTACAACAACTATTACACGAAGGCATACGGCGACGGCGCATGCGGAACACTCGTGACGGAGGAAGATCTCAAGAGCGGTAAGGTGTGCTTCCTGCTGAACCATGACCAGAGCGACATTCAGTGGACGCAGACCATCGGTGAGGACGACTATCCCGTGCCCTTCAAGACGCAGAAGCAGGTGTATTGCTCGGCCATCACGGCTTGCGACGGTACCACTACCGACGAGGCTGCTACCTATAGCAACACGCCTGGCGGCACGCCCACAGCTCACACGCTGGACGGCGGTAGCTGTACCACCTGTACGTCTCTCGCCAGCGGCGGCGTGGACCGCACCCTGACTCAGGGCTGGTTCAACCCCACTTTCGTGGAGCGCGACAAGGACGGATGGTTCCTGGTGAAGACGGCTGACGAAATGTGGTGGCTCTCCGAGCTGCACACGCTGGGTAACGAGAACTTCGGCATGAAGCTGATGAACGACATCGACTACACTGGCCGCAGCGAATGGCTGAACATCAACAACTGGTTCAGCGGTTACTTCGACGGCCAGAACCACACGCTGAAGATTGCCCTGGGCGCTGGCAACACCACGTCCATCATGCCCAACTTCGCGGGTGATATATATAATGTAGCCATCGTGGGTACCATCGCATGCGGTGGCAAGCAGTTTGCCGGTGCGGTGACCAGCCATACACGTAACTCTAACCGCCAGCCGACCATCACCAACGTGGTGAGTGCCGTGGATATTACCTCCGACGTGGTGGGCGACGGAACTCACGGTGGCTTTATCGGCGTGAGCGAAGTGGAGAACCACATGACGAACTGTATCTTCACGGGTAGCATCATCAGCGAATCGACCAGCAACTGTGCCGGACTCGTGGGCTGGTGCTCTGGCGTGGTGCATGCCAAGAACTGCGTGCAGGCGGGAACCGTCCAGATTGCCGACGGCGACAACAACACGCTGGCACGTAACCCGACGAGCTTCCGCTTCGAGAATGTCTATTACATGAACGAGAACGGCGTGACGCCCGAAGGTGCTGTGCAGATTGACGAGGCCATGCTCACGAGCGGTGAACTCTGCTACAAGCTGAACCCCGACCAGAACAATGTGGGATGGACTCAGACATTGGGCGAAGACAAGGCTCCCTTCCCCTTCACCACCCACAAGCAGGTGTATGCCAGCCCCTCGGCCGGATACCTCTGTGACGGTACGCCTCAGGGCAGCGTGGTTTATTCGAACACGCCCTCCGAGGTGGTTCTCCCCGACCACGTCTATGAAGACGGATTCTGCAAGAACTGCAAGAGCTACGACGTAACCTACAAGGAGCCGAATGCCGACGGTTACTATGAACTGGCCACAGGCAAGGACCTCGCATGGTTCAGCCACAAGGTGAGCGAGGAGCAGAACGGCGCACAGAACGCCATCCTGACTGCCGACATCGACATGAGCGACGCCAACGAGCTCTTTATGATTATCGCACGTAATGAGAGCTATCCCTTCACGGGACACTTCGACGGACAGCACCACACTATCAGCAACCTGTTGGTGGAGAGCGTGACGAAGGGTGTGGGTCTCATCGGCTCCATCGCCGGCCCCGCTATCGTAGAGAACGTGAAGCTCGATGAATCGTGTATGATCATCGGTAACGGCTATGTGGGACTCGTGGGCTTCTCCACGCCTGCAGGCGGCACCGTGACCCTGCGCAATCTGGGCAACGATGGTGACGTGACGAGTACGCAGGGCGCCAACGCCGGCGGTATTCTGGGTTGCTGTATGAACAGCGCAGCCAAGATTATCCTGACGAACTGCTATGCCACCGGATACATTGCCGGACCGAGCGAAAACGGTGCCCTTTCGGGCTGGGTAGGCGGCAGCGCCGAGGTTACCAACTGCTGGTCCACATGTACTGTGGAATCCACCGAGAGCGATGGCACCTATTTCTTCCGCGGCACCGCCGAGAAGAACGAGAACAACTACTGCCTGAACGGCACGCAGGTGACAAACATCAGCATCGATCAGGTGGAGAATGGCGAACTCTGCTACAAGTTGAACGGCAATCAGTGGCTGGATCCCATCTGGTACCAGTCGATGCCCGACGACATGCATCCCGAGACGATGCCTTCGCACGGTGTGGTTTACAACTACAATGGCGTCTATGGGTCGGTGTACGACCAGGCAAGCTTCGAAGACCTGCGCCAGACCATCAAGGACACCGAGGGCGCCTATCTTGACGCTGAGGACTTCTATGCTCAGGACGAGCTCATCGAGAACTATCGCGCATCAATCGAGGCACTCGATGCCATCACGACCGTACGCGACCTGGCTTTGGCATGGAACGCAATGAGCCAAGAGAAGAGCACCCTCAACGCGTGCGCGAGCGCGTACAATAAATATATTGCACGTGCCAATGAGATTCGCACTCGTCTCGAGGAGGACCAGACCTTCGAGGGCGAAGCTCGCGACATCCTGGAGGCTTACCTCAACGGAGAGGATGAGCCCAACGAGGACTACCCCAACGGTGCATACTTCTTCGTCATCGACAACCACACCCTCTCGCAGGAGGGTATCACCGCCGAGCTGGCCTTCATGAACGCCCTCTACGAGGAGGCCGTGAAGATGGGCTACACGCCTGGCAGCGAAATCACCAACCTGCTCGTGAATCCGAAGTTCGAGGAAGACTTCAAGACGGGTTGGGAAGGCACCATGGGCAGCGGCAAGGAGACTCACACTCTCTCCAACGGTACTTTCACCGGCGCTGAGAGCTGGTCCACCACTCCGTTCGACATGCATCAGACTGTTTCCGGACTGAAGGATGGTCTCTATCTGCTCGAGATGACGGCAGCCGCTCGTCCCAGCAGCGAGATTGACACACAGTCGATGAACTACACCGCATCCATCTACCTGAACGGCAACGAGAACTACATCATGACCGCTAAGGAAGCCGCCATTCCGGTGGGCGAGGCAGTAGATGGCGTGACAGCCAACATCACGGGCAGCGTGGCCGACTATGAGCTGAAGGACGAAGAAGAGAACATCATAGGCTACATGCCTCACGGACTGCTCTCCACAGCCATCATGGCCAACGCCGGACGCGCCAAGAACTACATCGTGGCCAATGTGACCGACGGAAAACTCACCGTAGGTATCAAGAACCGCCACAGCCATCAGACGCACGACTGGACAGGCTTTGCCAACACGAAGCTCACCTATCTTGGTCTGCTGGAGGAAGAAGTGGCCACAGAAGGCCTCGACCTCGTACTCGAGGGGCAGCTGGCTCGTATCAGCACCATCCTCAACGACTACGAACCCGCCTATGACAACAGCTACAAGGTATATCCCAACTTCAGCGAGGAAATAAAGACCGAGCTGGCCGACCTGGCACAGCAGGCCGAGGCCGCTACCGACAATGCAACGAAGTACGAGATTATCGAGAAGATTTCGGCCCTCTTCGACGAGATTTACAACTGCAAGCAGGCCTACGTATCGATGATTAGTGTGGCCGACCTGCTGCAGTCTCTCAGCGGACAAATCAAGGACCTTGTGAGCGAGGATGAGTACAATGCACTGGGCGATGCCTACAGTGACATCTGGGCAGCCTATATGGACGGTACGTTCAGCACCGAGGAGGCAGAGAACCCCGCAGCCCTGCAGACTGTCGAGAAGTTCATCCCCGAGCAGGACGCCAACGGCGTATATCAGATTGGCGACAAGATTCACATGGTTTACTTTGGTGCAGTCGCTTCGACGGTGAACGGTTCGGCCAGTGCCGTACTGCTTAACGATCTCGACATGACAGGAGTGGCATCCGAGCCTATCGGTACTGAATCTAATCCCTTCCGCGGCACTTTCGACGGACAGGGCCATAAGTTCAGCAACCTCACGGTGAATGCCGACAGCTACGCCGGTCTGTTCGGCTACGTAGCAGGCGCTACCGTGAAGAACTTCATCCTCGACAACACCTGTGAGATCAATGCCACAAGCGGTGGCTATGCAGGTATCATCGGCGGTTCGCTGAACGGCGACGGCGGCACGATCACGATGAGCCAGCTTGGTATGGAAGGTACTGTTACCACTGCAGGTCCCAACGCCGGCGGCATCATCGGTGTGAACATGGGCGGAACGTCCAAGTTCATCATCGAGAACTGCTATGTGACGGGTCTCGTGAAGGGAGCCAACGAGAGCGGCGCCATCACCGGCTGGACGGGCGGTTCGCAGAGCGTCATCCGCAACAGCTGGTCCACTGCTACCGTGGAAGGCTATGATTCAGGCAAGCCCTTCTATCGCAACGACGACACCGTGGTGGAGAACTGCTACAACCTGACCGGCGAGCAGGCTACATCCATGACATGGGCACAGCTGAAGAGCGGTGAAATGACCTACAAGCTCAATGGTAGCAGCAGCGAGAATCCCGTATGGTTCCAGACACTCGACACCGACACGATTCCGCAGTTGTTCAAGGGCGCTACCATTTATTACTATGCCGGCGAATACATCAACGAGAAGCCTGTCATCGAGCTGAACGCGTATGCCTACGGCATCGACACCGACAGTGATGCAGACAAGGTGACCGTGAAGTACTCGCTGAACTCTCCCGCCAAGGCTGCCAAGATTAACTTCTATGCCGGCGAAACCAAGGTTTACACTGAGGAACTGGCCGGCGACGACCTGACAAAGGGTGCGCATGCAGTAAGCGTGGCCAACACGAACCTGGGTGCTGCCGGTACGGCGATGACCTTCGATATTGAGGTTACATCCCTCGGTGTGAAAGAGGCCAGCCGTGTACCGGCTCCTGTCGAGGGCGGACGCTATCTTGCCAACGCCGTGCGCGATATCGGCTACAACGACAATCCCGAGAGCAAGGGCTTCGGTACGCTCTATGTAATTGAACCCAAGACGGGTCGCGACGCACTGACCGGCGATGTGAAGACTGGCGGTATCAGCGATGAGAAGAAGATTGGACTCTATGCCTTCGACCCGATGTTCATGCCTATCATGGCCGCTGATGGAAAGCCTGGCTTCCTGGGCGGACTCGAAGAGAGCAACACGGGCGGCGTGAAAGTTTACGACAGCAACGCCATCTATTTCTACAAGAGCGTGAGAATATCCGACGACGGACGTCTCTTCATCGGCCGTATGGGTGGTACCACCAATAGCCCCATCTATGAGGCTAATCCCGAAGACCTGAATGAGCCTTGGACGCCAGTATTCGGCGGCGGTGAACTCGACGCTACCACGGGTCTCACATACGTGGGCGACGCAGTGCAGACCGGCGAGATGGTATCCTTCGCAACTTCTGGCAAGGGTGAAGACCTGAAGATTATCGGTCTGATGGCCGGTCGCTCGGATGGCAAGAAGAATGTCAGCGACTTCTTTAACTACGTGTATCCTCTGGGTACTGCCAAGCAGTTCACAGGTGTGCCCACGGAGAAGATTGACACGTTGTGGGGACGCTGGTCCGACAACTACAGCAGCATTAACATCGTGGACGACAAGCGCGGCGGTATCTGGTACACCCAGTATGTGGGTTCTCCCACGGAGGCTAAGCCTTCGCTTATCCACATCAATGCTGAGGGCAAGGTGGATTACTTCAACAGCGCAAGGTCAATGCCTGCAGGCGGACTCTTCATCAGTCGCGACGGCTCGATTCTGGCCTATCCCTATGGCAACAAGAGTGTAGCAATCAGCAGGATTGATTACGCACCAATGGCTAACGGCATGATAAACCTGCAGCCTGTAACTGTCATTCCCACGAACGAGAACTACGCAAGCGGTCTGACGATAGACTATGCAGGCAACGTCTTTGTGGCTTCCTACAACCAGAATCCCGAGCGTTCGCTGAACAGCTACGTTTGGCCGCGCGAGGGCGATGTCGTAACCACCACGCCGTCGAACAGCCGCGCCAACTTCGAGGTCGGCATGAACAAGACTGGCATCCAGAAGGTTGAGACCGAAGGCACCAACGAGATTTACACGCTCGACGGTGTGAAGGTTGAGAAGGCCAAGAAGGGTGTGAACATCGTGAACGGCAAGAAGGTGCTGGTTAAGTAAATGATCCAACAGCCCCACCCCCTTCCCCTCCCGAGGGAGGGGAGTGGATAGTTGAAACATAATTGATACGGCCCGTCGGCAGATTTGTCGGCGGGCCTTTCAAATTTAATTAGTATATGAGTCGCTTCCCATTCACTTACTCAGTTATGACAAGAAGGTTTTCCGTAAGTCATGAGCAGAGCTCAAATTTTAATGTGCAATTTTACAAAATCTCTTGAAGATTCACCAACTATAAGACAAATATCGGTGAGGAAGTGGAAGAATTTTCGTAATTTTGCAGCGCTGTCACAAGAATTAGAAAAAAGATGAGCAGATTCAGTTGCATTCTCAAACCCTTCATGCCGATACTCGCGGCTGTTTATGGCTTCGTGATGATCTACGTGACGGCGCTACCGATGGCTAACGGAAACGAGAGCTTCGGCCGCGAGGTCTTGACATGGCTGCTCACGTTGGTAGCTATTGCATTGACCTACGTACTTGTGCATCGGGCCGAGCCGAGAGTGTTTCCCGAGGCGAAGCAATTCTCGCTGAAACTGCCGACGCTGGCTGTCGCCATTGGGCTACTATTGATAACGCCATTATGGAATGTCGTTGAGGGATATGCTGTCTATGGCTTTACATCGCTCATAAGCACCGTGCAGACGGAGCCGATAACCTACACCCCCGATGAACTACGCGAAGACTTGCTGGCCAGCGTCCATGCCGTGCTGCTCGCGCCCGTGCTCGAAGAACTCTGTTACCGTCAGTTGGCCATTTCGGCCTTCCAGCGACGTTGGGTGCAAGTGGTGGTGTGTGTGTTGATGGCGTTGTTGTTCGGCATCGTCCATGTGCGCAATTTTCTCGGTGCATTCCTTTCCGCCATGTGCTATGGGCTGGTGTTTATCTGGACGCGAAACATCTGGTATGCAGTCATTCTCCATGCAGGTCATAATCTGACGGCCACTCTGCTTGCCGTCTATTGTGTGCTTGACCTCGGGGAGATACAGATGGCGAGAACCCCCGTTATCATCCTGCCCGACACGAAGGTTATTGTCGTCGCTATGGTCTTGGCTGTCACAGGTCTGTTTGTGCTAAAGAATTTTGTTGAACATAAAAAGGAATATTGTCATTAATCCAAAGATGAAGAAACTGATATATATGATCATGCTGGCGTTCGCTGTGACTTCGGGTGTGTCGGCACAGCAGGAAACAGCACCTGTCGTTCATTAGCGCAGTTGCAGGATGGGCACGCCTCGCCCCGAGTTCACATTTCGCCGGGCATCATCGTCGCCGAGCGGCGAGAACCCGTACGTCGGCAACCGCCACCAGTTGGTCATCCTGGCTGCGTTTCAGGATCAGGACTTTTCGGAGGAGCGCAATGCCGCGTTGCAGACGTGGAACAAGATTTTCAATGCCGAGCATTACAACGAGGGCAATTTTGTCGGCTCGGTGCACGACTACTTCATGGCGCAGAGCTACGGGAAGTTCAACCTGACGTTCGACCTCCTCTATGTGAAGTTGCCGGACGGTCGCTCAAAGTATCGCAGCACGTCGACGCATGATGAGAACTCTCAGTATATGGTCGATGACATCGTAGATGTACTGCAGACACAGGCCATAGACTGGAGTCTCTACGACTGGGACGGCGATGCATTCATGGACCAGTTGCTCATCATCTATGCTGGAACAGGCATGAATGCTGGTGGAGGCTCGAATACCATCTGGCCGCACCAGTGGTGGCTGAGCCAGCACCTGAATCAGGAGACCGAGGACCCGGTCGATCACCGTGGCTACCGCACCATCGTGTATGGCGGCAAGGAGTATCATGTGGACAGCTACTGCTGCGTGCAGGAACAGGGTGATATTTCTGCGTTGAAATCATCCTTTGGTACCATATGCCACGAATACAGCCACTGCTTCGGTTTGCCCGACTTTTACTCTGGTTCGAGTGTGATTGGCGACTGGGACGTGATGGACAACGGCCTCTACAACGGACAGGGCTTCCGACCTTGCAATTATTCGGCACACGAACGGATGGTGATGGGATGGATTACGCCCGTGGAACTCAACGGCAGCACCACCATCACTGACATTCCGGCTCTGGACACCGAGCCCGTGGCTTACCTCATCCGTAACGACGGTGCGGAAAACGAATACTACATCTTGGAGAACCGCCAGCAGCAGGGGTGGGATGAATTGCTGCCTAGCAGTGGCATCCTCGTTTTCCATATCGAATACGACAAGAATCTCTGGGTGAGCACATCTGAATACGTAAACAATTCTAGTAAGAAGCGCTATTGGATTATCCCGGCCAACAACAATTCCAGAATCTTGAAATCTGCAGGGTGGACATACCCGTATGTGACGGAAGACGCACTTGGCAACAACTCGCAGATCAACGACAGCCTGACCAACACCTCTACGCCCCCAGCCAAGGTGAACAATCCCAATCTCGATGGCCAACTGCTGATGTCGAAGCCCATCACACGCATGGCTGTCGATGCCAACGGACGTGCCTCGTTCCTCTTCATGAAGGACAATGGCACATCTGTACGTGAAATGTCTTTCTCTCATGCGTGGGATCTCGATGCTGCAGCTCCCATGTATGATTTGCAAGGACGTCGTCTGTCGGCACCTGCCAAAGGACCTTACATACAAGGAAAGAAACTAATAATAAAGAAGGAATGATGGAGGCTGGCAAGCGGTTCACTTCACCTTCTGTATAGAATAACGCAAAATCTGGGGAGAAAAGGCGTGGGTTTGTGATATTTTGTGTAATTTTGCGTGCAAAAATGGAAAGATATGGAACAGCAGCTATTCATTTATAACACTTTGTCGCGCCGCAAGGAGCTCTTCCGCCCGATTCATGAAGGACGGGTGGGGATGTATGTCTGCGGCCCTACGGTCTATGGCGACGCCCATCTGGGGCATGCACGTCCGGCCATCACTTTCGACCTTCTTTTCCGTTACCTGAAGCACATCGGCTATCAAGTGCGCTACGTGCGGAACATCA
>JAEEGL015813776.1_pt1 | contig 16335 bp, 17 predicted proteins | sample 9134231 | NCBI WGS metagenome assembly JAEEGL01 (sample SAMN16246548, study PRJNA631951) | gut metagenome | biome: gut microbiome; feature: rumen; material: fiber-attached | host: Bos | place: Iran: Karaj | collected 2018-10
ATCAGGAAAATACGCCTTAAAGGCCAGCACCACCTGACCAGTCAAGGCGATTTCCGGCACCAATACCACTACCTGCCTTCCCAAAGCCCGCGCCTTTTGCGCCATTTCAATATAGACCTGGGTCTTGCCGCTGCCGGTGACGCCGTGGAGCAGGAAGCCCCGCGCCTTGTCCGGGCGCAGGCAGGGAAGCAGCGCGTCCAACGCCGCCCGCTGCTCCGCCGTCAACGGCATGGCGCCGGCCGCCGGGGGCGTTCCCGCCTCCCGGTAGCTGTCCCGGAGGCTCCGCCGCTTCTCGACGCGGGCCAGGCCCGACGCCGCCACCGCCTGGACGACGGGGCGGGAAAAGCCCTCCTTCCGCAGCGCCGCCAGCGGCAGTTCCGCGGCCTCCCGCAGGCGCGTCAGCAGGCGAAGCTGCGCGGGCCTGCGCGCGAACCGGGAAAGCTGTTCCTCCGTGACGTCCCCCTGGCGGCACAGCACTTCCTCATAGCGGTCGGCGCTTTTCTTCTGCGCCTGATAGACCTTTTCCACCCGGCGGCCGCGCAGCAGTTTCTCCAGGGCGGCGTCCAGCGCCGGCCCGGGAAATGCCTGCCGCAGCGCGTGCCGCTTCTGAGGCCCCCGCTCCGCGAGGAAGCGATGGAGGGCGCCCGGCAGCGGTTCCGTCCCGTTCCCGGTGTCGCCGGGCAGCGCCGCGTCCGGCGGCAGAGGCAGCGCCCGGTAAAGCGCCTCGATGCGGACGCCGCTTTTCCCCGGCATGAAAAGCCGCATCATCTCCGCCAGCGAGCAGAGATAGAAATCCGACAGCCACCGGGCGGCCCCGATCATCGCCGGCGTAAACCAGGCCTCATCGTCCACCGCCGCCGCCACGTCCTTGAGCCGGGCTTCATCCACCGGCGCCTTCTCCGCCAGCGATACCACGAAACCCTCGACCTTCCGGCCGCCGAAGGGAACCAGCACCCGCCAGCCCGCGCCGATTTCCGCCAGTGCCGGCGGTATCCGGTACGTATAGGCCCGCGCGATGCTCTTCACCGGGATATTCACGAACACTTCCGCGAAGGGCATGACCACCGCCTCCTTTCCCCGCGCGATTCCTGTCCATTGTAGCACAAGTCCGGCCGGAACGGAACGAAAAAAGCGTCCCGGTCCGGGGCGGATGCCATCCGGCAAACCCCGACGAAAAAAAGAGGACCCTGGAAACCCCAGAGTCCTCCCGGTTTTGACGAAATGGTGCGCTCGGCGGGAGTCGAACCCACGCTTTCAGCTCCGGAGGCTAACGTCCTATCCACTGGACTACGAGCGCTTTTACCGTTCAATTATAGTCTTTTCTCCCCCGGTTGTCAAATGTTCGTTTCGCGCCTCACTGCATGAACGTCTGGGAGGCGAAGTTGGTCAGGACGGCCAGGCTCTCGGGGCAGATGCCGATGGCCAGCGTCGCGGCGGCGCTGACAAGGGCGGCCGCCCGGGCGACGGAGGGAACCGGCAGCGGTTCCGCCAGCGTTTCCTCGCCGGGCTCAAGGTCGCGGTACATCGCCTTCGTCACCTGGAGGTAATAGTAAACGGAAATCATCGACATCACGAAACCGATGACGGCCAGCCAGAGATTGCCGCGTTCCACCGTCGCCGTGAAGATGTAAATCTTGCCGGCGAAGCCCGCGGTGGGCGGGATGCCCGCCATCGAGAGCAGGGAGATGGTCATGACCGCCGCCAGCATGGGCGCCGCCTGGGACAGGCCCGTGACGTGCCGCCGCGACGTGCCGCCGCGCTCCGCGTCCACCACCGACAGCACGGCGAAGGCGCCGATGTTGGCGAAGACGTAGAGCATGGCGTAGAACATGGCCGCCTTCATGCCGAAGTAATCGGCCGCCACGATGCCGGCCATCATGTAGCCCGCCTGGGCGATGGAGGAATAGGCCAGCATCCGCTTGACGTCCGTCTGGCGGATGGCCAGCAGGTTGCCGCCGATCATCGAGAGGGCGGCGATCGTCTTCAGCAGCGGCAGCATGAATTCGCCGAGGTAGGGGAAGGCCGTGAAGATGACCCGCATGAAAACAGCGATTCCCGCCGCCTTCGAGGCCATCGCCAGCAGCGCCGTGACCGGTGTCGGCGCCCCCTGATAAACGTCGGGGGCCCACATGTGGAAGGGAATGGCCGAGAGCTTGAAGAGGAAGCCGGCCATCACCAGGACGACGCCGGCCAGTCCCACCGCGGTAAACAGATGCACGTTGCGGCTGACAGCCGCGAAGTCGAGGCTGCCGCCCGCCCCGTAAACGAGGCTGATGCCGTAGAGCATGACCGCCGTGGAACCGGCGCCCACGATCAGGTACTTCACCGCCGCCTCGCCGGAATCGGCGGAGGAGAGCCGGAAGCCCACGAGGATGTAAAACGAGACCGTCATGAGCTCGAGGCCGGTGAAGGCCGTCAGGAAATCGTTGGCCGAGGCCATGACGCACATGCCGAGCAGGGCCGAGAGCAGCAGCGAATAGAACTCGCCCGGGTGAGGCAGGCACCGTTCCACGTAGTCAAGCGAGAACAGCACCGTGAAGACCATGCCCAGCAGGAAGAGCTGCTTGAAGAACAGCGCGTAGTTGTCCGCCAGGAAAAGCCCCATATAAAAGACCGGACTGGCCCCTTCGTGGTAAAGCCCGCAGGTATGGGCAAGGATTGCCGCCAGCCCCGCCGCCGTCAGATAGGCCACGGGACGCCGGGAAGCGCCCTTCGCCATCGCCAGGTCCGTCACCAGCGTCGACAGGAGGAGAAGCAGGATCAGGATTTCCGTCTGAACCGCCATGAAATCCATCAGAAGCCACCTCCCAGCATCGCCGGCGCCGCGCTAAGCTGCGCCAGAAGCGGCTCCAGCGGCGTGACGCCGGAGCGGATAACGCCCATCAGAAGCTCCGGGAAGAGGCCGAAGCCGACGAGGAAAACGCCCAACAGCAGCAGCGGCACCAGGTCCGCTCCCTGCTCGTCCGGCACCCCGGCGAACCGCTCGACCCGCGGCCCGAACAGGACCTTCGCCAGCATCCGGAGGATGTAGAGGGCCGTGAAGATGATGCCGGCGATGGCGAGGAACGCGCAGACCGGATAGACGGAAAGGGTTCCCACGAAGATCGTGAACTCCGGCACGAACTCGATGAGCCCCGGCAGTCCCACCGAAGCAAGGCCCGCCAGCATGAAGCCCACGGTCAGCCGCGGCAGATGGTGGGCCAGGCCCGCCAGCTCCGGCACGCTGCGCAGGTGCGTCCGCTCGTAGATGTAGCCGATCTGCGAGAAGAACAGCGAGGCCATGATGCCGTGGGCCACCATGTTGGCGATGGCGCCGGTGATGCTGACCGCGTTGAGGGCGGCGAAGCCCAGCAGCACGTAGCCCATGTGGGACACCGACGAATAGCCGATGATGTACTTAAGGTCCTTCTGCACCATGGCGATATAAGCGGCGTAGAGGACGTTGACCATGGCCAGGGCCGCGATCAGCGGCGCCCAGAACTTCGCCCCCAGCGGCAGCACCAAAAGGCCCAGCCGGATGAGACCGTAGCCGCCGATCTTCTTCAGGACGCCGGCGTGAATCATGGAAACCGCCGAAGGCGCGCCGGCATAGCCGTCGGGCGACCAGCTGTGGAAGGGGAACATGGAAAGCAGCGACCCGAAGCCCAACAGCAGCAGCAGGAAGGCGAAAATCTGGAAATTCTCATCGAGGACGCCCGACTGGCCCGCCGCGGCGAGCGCCTCCATGCCGAAGGAATCGCCCCCGGCCGCGATGTACAGGGAAACGACGCCCACCAGCATGAAGGCCGAGCCCATCAGCAGGAAGATCGTCAGCTTGATGCCGGCGTATTCCTTCGGCACCCGCTTCGTCGAGCCCCAGATGAGGACCATGATGTAGATGGGAATGACCACGACTTCGTAGCAGAGCAGGAAGATGAAGAGGTCACGGGCGATGAAGGTGCCGGTGACGCCGGCGATCAGCACCATCAGCAGCACGAAGAAGTCCTTCGTCCGCTTCTCGATATTCCAGGAGCTGAATACCGACGCCAGGCCGATGACGTCCGTCAGGAGCAGCATGGGCAGCGAGATGCCGTCCACGCCCAGGGCGTAAGTGACGCCGAGGTCGGTGATCCAGGGGACTTCCTCCGTGAACTGCATGCCGCCCTCCACCGTGTCATAAGCGGCATAGGCGTACAACGTCAGGACCGTCGCCAGCGTCATCGTCCCGGCGGCAATCATCCGGATCTGGTCCCGGGATTCCCGCGGCAACAGGCAGATGGCCAGCGCGGCCGCAAGCGGCGCCAGGAGGACGGTGGACAAAAGCGGAAAGTCCATCAGAACGCACCTCCCACAACCGCCAGAAGCATGGCGGCAATCAACAGGCTGTAAGCTGTCAGCGCGATGACGCCGCAGTAGAACACGGCGACGTAGCGCTGCACCTGTCCGTTCTCCGCCAGTCCCAGGACGCCGCTCAGGCCGCCGGTGAAGCGGGCCAGCCCGTTCACGACGCCGTCCACCACGTGGAGGTCGAACCAGTAGAGGACCGCCCCCAGCTTATCGACGAAGGTATTGCGGATGACCGTGTAGAACTCGTCAACGTAGTACTTGTTATAGCTCAGCCTGTAGAGGACGCCGAGCCGCCGGCTGATCTCATAGGCGGACCAGCGCTTCATCACGTAAATCTCATAGGCGAGGTAGAAGGCGACGGCGGTGAGCGCCACCGAGGTCCCGGCAATCAGCCAGTCAATGTGTTCCTCGCCAACGGGACCGTAAAAAATCCACTCGCCAAAGCCGGCGAAATGTCCCCAGGCGCCGCTGACCACGGAGAGCGCCGCCAGGATCACCAGCGGCCAGCGCATCCAGGCGTTGGTCTCCTGGGCCGGGCAGTCCGGCTTCACCTCGCCGAAGAAGGCCACGAACAGCAGCCGCGCCATGTAGAAGGCGGTGAGGAACGCCGTCGCCGTCGCCAGCAGATAGAGCGGCAGGCTCACTTCAGCCGCCGCCGCCAGAATGGCGTCCTTGGAGAAGAAGCCGGCCAGGGGCGGCACGCCGGCGATGGCCAGCACGCCGATGGCCATGCAGCGGAAGGTCACGGGCATCCGTTCCCTGAGGCCGCCCATTTTGAAGATATCCGCCTCCTCGTGCATCGCCTCGATGACCGCGCCGGCGCAGAGGAAGAGCAGCGCCTTGAAGAAGGCGTGGGTCATCAGGTGGAACATCGAAGCCGTCAGCGAGCCCACACCCAGGGCCAGCATCATGTAGCCGAGCTGGCTGATGGTGGAATAGGCCAGGATTCGCTTGAAGGGCCGCTGGGTGACAGCGATGGTGGCGGCGAAGAACGCCGTGAAGCCGCCCACCCAAGCGATGACTTCCAGGACGACGGGCAGGGCGCTGAACAGGAAGTAGGCCCGGCCCACGAGATAGACGCCCGCCACCACCATCGTGGCGGCGTGGATGAGCGCCGACACCGGCGTCGGCCCCTCCATGGCGTCGGGCAGCCAGACGTGGAGCGGGAACTGGCCCGACTTGCCGATGGGTCCGATGAAGAGCAGCAGGGCGATAATCGTGAGAATGCCGCCGCCCGTTTCCCAGATATACGTCGGAAGCAGCGTCTTCAGCTCCACGAAGTCCATCGTGCCGAAGGTGAGCTGCACCAGCAGGATGCCCAGCAGCATCCCGAAGTCGCCGATGCGGGTCGTGATGAAGGCCTTCTTCGCCGCCTCCCGGGCCGAATCCTTATAGTAATAGAAGCCGATCAGGAGGTAGGAGCAGAGGCCCACCAGTTCCCAGAAGGCGTACATCTGCATGAAGTTTACGGACAGCACCAGCCCCAGCATGGACGCGGCGAACAGCGACAGGAACGCGAAGAACCGGCCGGCGCCGGGATCGTGCGCCATGTACCCCACGGAATAGATCTGCACCAGAAGCGCCACCGTCGTCACCACAAACAGCATCATCGCCGTCAGCGGATCGACGAGCACCCCCATGGAAAGCTCGATGTCTCCCACCTTCGCCCAGAGGGTTTTCATGACGAAGGGATCGGCCATGACGATGGGACGGGTAATCACCGCCCCCAGGACGCCCAGGGCCAAAAGGAAACTCAGGCCGCTGAAGGTGATGGCGATTTTCGCCGAGGCGTCCTTGTCCCGGCGGGTGCCGAGGCCGATGATCAGAAAGGCCAGCGCCGGGAGCAGCGGAATCAGCCAGGCGTGCGTCAACGCGAAATCAAACACGAGGCTCCCTCCTAACCCTTCAGATGATCGAGATCATCGAGATTGACCGTAGCCCGGTCACGGTAAACGCGGAACGCCAGCGCCACCCCGACCGCGACCTCCGCCGCCCCGACGGCGATGGAAAACAGCGCCATGAGCTGCCCCGAAAGGTCCGGCATCGGCAGATAGCGATTGAAGGCGACGAGGTTGAGGTTGACGGCGTTCAGCATCAGCTCGACGCACATCAGCGCCGGGATGAGCCCCCGGCGGGTCAGCAGCCCGAACAGGCCGATGGCGAAGAGGACCGCCGCCAGCAGCAGGAAATGCGCCAGGCCGATATGGGTCGCAAAGCGGAAAACGTCCATGAAGGTCAGCGAAAACGGATCCATCATGCTTCATCGGCCCCCTTTGCCAGGATGATTGCCCCGATCATCGCGATCAGGAGCAGGATTGCCGCCACCTCGAAGGGCAGCACGTACTTCGTCAGCATCAGGTCGGCCAGGCCCGCCGCGCTGTCGCCGGGCGACGCCGGCGCTTCCCGGAAGGGCGAGAGCAGCGCCGCCAGCCCCATCGTCAGCAGGAAGCCGCCGGCGACGACCGCCGCCCCCACCTGATGAAACAGGCCGCGGGACGGATTGGAGTGGTCCATGTCGTCGCGCCGCGTCAGCATGAGGGCCATGACGATCAGGATGGCCACCGCCCCGCCGTAAACGAGGAACTGCACCGCGCCCATGAAATCCGCGTCGAGGTAAATGTAGAGGCAGCCGGTGCCGATGAAGGACGCCGTGAGCAGCAGGGCGCTGTGGACGACGTTGCGACAGAGCACCACGCCGACAGCCGAAAGCACCGCGACGCCGGCCAGGGCGTAGAAGATGCCCGCCAGGATGAGGTCCGGCGCGCCCATCTCCACCGCCATGTCCATGCCGCCGTTCACCAGGGAATGGACCAGCGAAAGCAAATCATTCACCGGGCTTCACCTCCGTTTCCGGCGACGGGGTCGCCGGTTTCGCCGCCGGCTTCGGCGGCGCCTTGGGCGCCGGTGGCGGCGTGGGATTGGCCGCCGCCCGGGCCATGACGTCCGCCAGATACGCCCGGTCTTCGTCGGTAATGACCTGATGAACCAGGTCTTCCTTGTGCCAGGTGGAAATCTCGTAATTCTTGTCCCAGGAAAGGGCGTGGGGCGCGCAGCCCTCGATGCAGAGATCGCAGTACAGGCAGCGCCCCATGGAATGCACGTAGCTTTCCAGATGGCGCTTCCGGTTCGCGTCGGTCACGACCTTCAGTTTGATCGCCTGATTCGGGCACTGGATCGCGCAGAGCTGGCAGGCGATGCATTTCTTGTAGTCAATCGTCAGATGGCCGCCGCGGAAATGCTCGGTCATCGTCAGCTTTTCCTCCGGGTAGCAGAACGTCGCCTTCCTGCCGAAGAAGTGACGGATCGTGATGCCCATCCCGGTCATGAGTCCCTTGCCAAACATCGTTCCGCCTCCTTACAGCCAACGGTAGATATAGACGCCGATGCCGGTGCACATCACGTTGGCGAGGGCCAGCGGCAGGAGCACCTTCCAGCTCAGCGACAGCATCTGGTCGATGCGGGTGCGGGGCAGCGTCCAGCGCAGCCACATGAAGAAGAAGACCATGAAGAGCGCCTTGAGCCAGAACCAGACGACGCCGGGCAGGACCGGCCCGCTCCAGCCGCCGAGGAAAAAGGTCGTCGTGAGGATGGAGACGGCCAGGAGGTTCGCGTACTCGGCCAGGAAGAACAGCGCCCAGCGCATGCCGCTGTACTCGGCGAAAGCGCCGGCCACGATCTCCGACTCGCCCTCCACGAGATCGAACGGCGTGCGGTTCGTCTCCGCCGTGGCCGTGATGACGAAGATCACGAAGGCGACGGGCTGCAGCAGCACGAACCAGACGTTGTCCGCCTGCACCGCCACGATGTCGCTCATCTTCAGCGAGCCGGTCAGCATCACGATGCCGAGCAGCGAGAACACCATCGGCGCCTCGTAGCTCAGCATCTGCGCCACCGTCCGCATGCCGCCGATCATGGCGTACTTGCTGTTGGAGGCGTAGCCGCCCATCAGGAAGGGCAGCACCGCCTGGGAGGAGATGGCGATGAGCAGGAACACGCCCACGTTGACGTCGGCGAAAACGGCGCCCTTGTCAAAGGGGAAAAAGGCGTATGCCAGCGCCGAGGGCACGAAGAGCAGCATCGGCGACAGCGCCCAGACCACCCGGTCGCAGCCGGCGGGGATGATGTCCTCCTTGCTCATGAGCTTCAGCATGTCGGCGAAGGGCTGCAACAGCCCGAAGCGGCCGCCGACGCGGTTCGGCCCCAGGCGCACCTGGATGAAGGCGCAGACCTTGCGCTCGGCGTAAGTAAAGACGATGGCCGCCGACAGGATGACGCCGATCACCGCGCCGATTCCAATGAATTTCATTATGAGATCCGTCAGGAACTGGTTCCCAAAGAGAAGCATCAGGTATTCCCGGAGAACGCCGGCGACGGTGGCGACGACTCCGTTTTCCAGCATTGCGTTCATCGAAACCATCCCTCCTCAGCAGTCCACTTCGCCCATCAGCGGGTCGATGGCGGAAAAGGCCACGACGGAATCGCCGATGAGATAGCCCCGGCACATATCGTCCAGCGCCTGCATGTTGATGAAGGACGGCCGCCGGATATGCACCCGGTAGGGCTTCGCCGTCCCGTCGCTGACGATGTAGAAGCCGAGCTCGCCCCGGGTTCCCTCGGTGCGGCTGAAGACCTCGCCCTGGGGCGGCTTCAGCATCTTCGGGAACTTCGCCATGACCGGCCCCTCGGGGAGCCCGTCCAGCGCCTGGCGCACGATGCGGGCGCTCTCGGTGATTTCCCGGAAGCGCACCTGGAAGCGGTCCCAGTTGTCGCCGTTCTCCCCCACCGGCACCTCGAACCCGAACCGGGGATAGACGCTGTAGCCGTCCACCTTGCGGATATCGAAGGGAATCCCGGTGGCCCGGATATTCGGCCCCGTCATGTTATGGGCCAGCGCCTGCTCCGGCGTGAGCCGGGAGACACCCTTGAGGCGGCGCTGGAAGATCTCGTTGCCCATGAGCAGGTTGGCGTATTCCGCGGTGAATTCCGGCACCCGGTCGAGGAATTTCCGGCACTTCTCCGCGAATTCCGGCGGCAGGTCGCGGGCCACGCCGCCCACCCGGATGTAGTGGAAGGTCATGCGGGCGCCGCAGACGAGGTCGAAGAGGTCGAGGATTTCCTCCCGGTCGCGGAAGGTGTAAAGCATACCGGTACTGGCGCCGAGGTCGTTGGCCAGGGAGCCGATGAAGACCTGGTGGCTGGCGATGCGGTTGAGCTCGGCCATGATGACGCGGATGTACTCCGCCCGCTCCGGTACCTCGATGCCGGCCAGTTCCTCCACCGCCCGGCAGTAGCCGAAGTTGTTGTTCATCGACGAGACGTAGTCGAGGCGGTCCGTATAGGGGACGCCCTGGACGTAAGTGCGGGCCTCCAGCAGTTTCTCGATGCCGCGGTGCAGGTAGCCCATCATCGGCGTCGCCCGCAGGATCCTCTCGCCGTCCAGCTCCAGGTTGACCCGCAGCACGCCGTGGGTCGAGGGATGCTGCGGTCCCATGTTGAGGATATAGGTTTCAGTCTGCGGCATAGACGCGCCCTCCTTCCCGGCGGAGACGCGGCACCTTCGGCGGCGCGGCCTGCCTGTAGTCCTTGCGCAGCGGATGGCCGGTGAAATCCTCGGCCAGCAGGATGCGGCGCAGGTCGGGATGGCCGCTGAACTCAATGCCCATGAGGTCATAGACCTCCCGCTCCTCGAACGCCGCCCCCGGGAACACCCCCGTCACCGAGGGCACCGAAGGCGCCTCGTGGTCCAGCTTCACCTTGACCGTGATCCAGGTATTGGCCCCCCAGGCGAAAAGGTGATAGACCATCTCGAAGTACGTCTTGTAGTCCACCGCCGTCAGGTTTTCCAGCCGGGCGAAGCCGAAGCGCCCGTCGTCCCGCAGGAAGGTCAGCAGCGCCGTGAGCTCCGCCGCCGGCACGAAGACCGCCGGCTGCGCCGCTTCGCTGTCGTATTCGGCGCTGGGAAACGCCTGCTGCAGCGCCGCCAGCAGCGGCGCGCCGATGTAGTCCTTCATCCTTCCGCCACCCGCTTTCCCATTTCCTCCACCCGCTCCGGGTGCATGATCTTCTCCTTGAGCTTCAGCATGCCCTCAATCAGCGCCTCCGGCCGCGGCGGGCAGCCGGGGATATAGACGTCCACCGGCATCACCTGGTCAATGCCCGGCACCACCGAATAGGAATCAGCGAAGGGGCCGCCGGCGATGGCGCAGCTCCCCATGGCGATGACGTACTTCGGCTCCGGCATCTCCTCGTAGAGGCGGATGAGGGGCGGCGTCATCTTCCAGGTCAAAGTGCCGGCCACGATCAGGAGGTCCGCCTGCCGCGGGCAGGGCCGAAACACCTCGTAGCCGAAGCGCGAGAGATCGAAACGGGCCGCCGCCGTGCTCATCATCTCGATGGCGCAGCAGGCGAGGCCCGAAGACAGCGGCCAGATGGAATTGCCGTGGGCCCACTTGAACAGGGAATCCACGGTGGTGACAATCACGTTGTTCTTCAAAACCGGCGGCACGATATCGACTATTTCCACGACAGAGCCCCCTTCCGCCAGGCGTACGCCAGTCCCAGTGCCAGGATGGCGAGGAAAACGAACATCTCGGCCAGGGCGAACAGCCCCAGCGCCCCGAAGCGCACCGCCCAGGGATACAGGAACACCGTCTCGATGTCAAAGACGATGAAGATCAGCGCGTAGAGGAAATACCCGGCGCGGTACTGCACGTAGGTCTTTCCCTGGGTATCGACGCCGCACTCGTAGGGAATGCGCTTCTGCGGCGACGGTTGCCGCGGCTGAAGCAGGAACGCCGGTATCAGCGACATCACCGGAAAGATCAGCGCCACGACGAAGAAGATGCCAAGACCGCCGAATTCACTCATAAAGCCCCTTCCTTTCCTCAGGCAGACAAAGAATCCACGTTTTTCCCGGCCGTCCCGAAGGGCGCCGGACGTTCTCAATCATTGTAGATGCGGTTGAGCGGCGTCTCCTTGAAGAGATTGCCCTGCTCGATGTAGCGATGGACCATCTTCTCCGACTTGTGCCGCGTCTGCCGCATGATGGACAGGGAATCGGCGTTGTGCTGGGCGGCGCTGGTAGCGAAGCCGCGGCGCAGGCTGTGGCCGGCGAACTCCGCCGGGTCGAGGCCGGCCATGGCAACGTACTTCTTGACCGTCAGCGCCACCGTCTTGTCGCTGAGCTGCGACGGCCGCAGCGTCCCCGCCTTCGTCAGCGGATGGAACAGCGGTCCCGCGTGAAGGTCCGCCGCCGCGATCCACGCCTTCACCGCCCGCACCGCGCAGACGCGGGGCTCCGGCGCGTAGGGAATGGCAATCGTGCTGCCCTTGCCGAGCTGGTCGCCCTTCGCCCGGGGAATGAAGACCGTAAGCCCCTGGGGGCTGAAGGTCAGATCCTCCAGCCTGACGTTCACCAGCTCCGAGCGCCGGAAGGCCCCGGCGAACCCGAGGAAGAGCAGCGCCCTGTCCCGCAGGGAAGCGGTATCTTCCTTCCCCTCGAAGCAATCCGCCAGCAGGTAGAGCGTCTCGTAAAGGATCGGCGCCTTGCCGTGCTGGAACGTCCCCCGCTCCCGGCGGATCGCGGCCAGCGTCGCCCGGACCAGGCTGTCCTTGGCCGGGTTCCGCTCCCGGTCGTAACCGGCGGCGATATGGTTCTCGGAAATGGCCGTCACCCGGCGGGCCACGGTATTCGCCTTGACCTCCGCGTCAACGTCGGTGAGGTCGTTCAGATAGTTGACGATCGTCTCCGGCGCGGCGGGCAGCGCCGTCAGGTCATGGTGGCGGCACCAGTCGGCAAAATCGCTCCAGTCGGCGTGATAGGCCCGAAGGGTATTGTCGGACTTGGACCGGTGCAGCCGTACCTTGCTCTTGGCGGACAGCGACGCGTTGCCGTCCATCCGCTCGCTGCGGCCGATCACGAAATCCCCCGTAGGTTCCATAGTATCACCTGCTATCGTTCCCTGTGCAAATCATCCGCGGTATACGCGGAATCCGCGCACGTTGATTCACGACTGCCCGGAAAATATTAACGGATTCCAGTATATAACGGAAACGCGGGTATTGGCAAGGAAGTATAATGAATACATGATGGCGGCACGAATGATTTTCCTATTGGCAAACGGCGCCAAATCCCTTATCATGGTAGCATCACCAACCAGCGAAAGGGGTCTTTGCCATGACCATTGCCATCACCCGCGAGGAAACCGCCGGCGGCGGGCGCTATGCGGCGGAAGCGGACGGCCGCCCGGCCGGCGTCATGACCTATCAGCGCCCGGAGGAAGGGCGCATCGTCATCGACCACACGAAGGTCGAAAGCGAATGCAGCGGGCAGGGCGTCGGCGCCCGGCTGGTGGCCCGGGCCATTGACGACGCCCGGGCCGAAGGCTTCAGGATCACGCCGGTCTGCTCCTACGCGGTCCGGTACTTCGAAAAGCATCCCGAGGCCGCCGACGTCCTCGCCAAAGAAAGCCCCGGCTGATTCCCTTTTCTCCTGGAACAACGGGGCTTGTCACGTCCGGAAACGACCCGGTCTCCGGTGTCAAAAGACCGGCACGGAACGCTCCGGCCGGTCTGGGGATACGGTATTATGCTTTCGTCATTCGTCCTCAAGATCGTGCCGGCGGCGATTGATGGAGGTCAGTCCGCGGTAGATGGTGCTGATGTCGATGTCGTTGCCGCGGGTCTCCATGTATTTCTCCAGCTTCCGCTTGACCCGCTGCAGCGCGTTGTCGATGGATTTCACGTGGCGGTGCAGGTCGGCGGCGATCTCCTGGTATGATTTGCCGTCGAGATACGACATCAGCACCCGCCACTCAAGGTCGCTGAGGATCTCCTCCATCTTCTCCTCGATGTCGACGAACTCCTCCCGGCTGATGACCAGTTCCTCGGGGTCGGCGACCCGCGCCCCGGAAAGGACGTCCAGCAGGGTGCGGTCCGAATCCTCGTCGTAGATGGGCTTGTTCAGCGACACGTAGGAATTCAGCGGGATATGCTTCTGGCGCGTCGCCGTCTTGATGGCGGTGATGATCTGCCGCGTCACGCAAAGCTCCGCGAAGGCGCGGAACGACGACAGCTTGTCGTTGCGGAAATCCCGGATTGCCTTATATAGCCCGATCATCCCCTCCTGGATGATGTCTTCCCGGTCGGCGCCGATCAGAAAATAGGACCGCGCCTTGGCCCGCACGAAATTCTTGTACCGGTTGATCAGATAATTCTGGGCAGCCCGGTCATCATTGTCTTTGATCGCGAGGACGATCTCCTCGTCCGTCAGGTCGTCGAACTCGCTGACCGGGTTCTCCTGGTTATCCGCTTTTACCTCTGCGTCCATCCACAAGCCTCCCAGTCCGAATCGTTCTTCGCTTGACGCCTTGATTGCCTTGTCATGGACAGAATTATACATTAGAAAGCGCCTGGCGTCAAGGCAGAAGCCCGGGAAAATCAGCTTTCCCGAAAAGATTTCCGCCGGAGGGACTCCCCCGGCGCTTTTCTTTTCCTCTTTGACATCGGCCCGCATCGTGATATAATACCCATGAACCCTTGACGGCGGCATAGCCGCCGGGGGGCACCTGCAACGGGGAAAACCCGCTCTATCACGTTAGGAGGTAAATTCCATGCTGGCCAAGGATATCATGAAAACCCCGGTCATCACCGTATCGTTGGAGACGACAATCGAGGAGACCGCGAAGCTCCTGCGTCACAACAGGATTTCAGGCGTCCCGGTGGTGGACGGCGACGGCAATATACTGGGCGTCGTCAGCGAGATGGACATGATGCGCAAGGCCATCCGGCCCGACGCGCCCAGCATCTGGAAGCTGTTCCTTTGGGAATTCACCGACATCAAGGCGCACTATGAATACGATGACATCCAGCGGCGTTGCCTGGCCCTGACAGCCGGGGAAATCATGACTTCGCCGGCCATCTGCGCCGATGAGAACGACGACCTGAAGAAGGTCGGCGAGACCATCTTCGACCATCGGATCAAGCGCGTCTTCATCACCCGCCAGGGAAAGCTCGCGGGCGTCGTCAGCCGTTCTTCCTTCATGAAACTGCTCCTGAAGAACAAGGAAGCCTGATTGCCCGGCGCACCTTTGGTTTTCCCCGCCGGTTCCAGGAAAGCGGAGCGCGGCATACAGCCGGCCATTCCCCGGAGTGGCCGCATCAGAGAGGAGACATTGAATGAAACTCGTAGTGACCACCGTCGGCAAGGACCGCGTCGGCATCATCGCCATGGTCAGCAACCTGCTGGCAGACAACAACGTCAATATCCTCAACGTCAACCAGAACATCATGGACGGCTTCTTCAACATGGTCATGATCGCCGAAATGCCGGACGACGGCGTTAAGCTGGCGGAAATCCAGAAAAGCCTCCGGGAGAAGGGCGCGGAGCTGGGCCTCGACATCAAGGTCCAGCACCAGGACATCTTCAACGTCATGCATACGGTGTAACTCGGACCAGGATGTCCCCCAGCGCTGTAGCTGGGGGTGGCGAATATCATAACAGGCGGTGAGCCAATATCTCCCGCCTCGTTGAAACGCCAAGAGGAAGTTTTGCCTTCGGCAAAACCGGAACAACGGCGTTATAACAGGAGGCAGCTGGCGTGATAACCATTGACGATATTCTCGAAACGAACCGGATGATTACGGAGAACAAGCTCGACGTCCGCACCATCACCATGGGCATTTCGCTGCGCGACTGCGCCCACCCCAACATCAAGCAGTTCTGCCAGAACATCTACGACAAGATTACCCGGTCGGCGGAATTCCTGGTATCGACCGGGGAGGAAATCGAGGCGGAATACGGCATCCCCATCATTCACAAACGCATTTCCGTGACGCCCATCGCCATCGCCGCCGAGGCCTGCCGGACGGATTCCTTCGTGCCGGCGGCGGAGGCGCTGGACAAGGCGGGCAAGGCCGTGGGCGTGAACTTCATCGGCGGCTTCTCGGCCCTGGTGGAAAAGGGCTTCACCCACGGCGACCGGGTGCTCATCGACTCGATTCCCCAGGCGCTGGCAACGACAGACATCGTCTGCTCGTCGGTGAACCTGGCCACGACGAAGGCCGGCATCAACATGGACTGCGTGCGGGAAATGGGCGAGGTCATCAAGCGGACCGCCGAACTCACCCGCGACCAGCAGGCCATCGGCTGCGCCAAGCTGGTGGTCTTCGCCAACGCCCCCGGCGACAATCCCTTCATGGCCGGCGCCTTCCACGGCGTCAGCGAAGCCGAGAAGGTCGTCAGCGTCGGCGTCAGCGGCCCCGGCGTCGTGAAGCACGCGCTGGAGGACCTGAAGGGCGCCGACTTCACCGAGGTCGCCGAAACCATCAAGCGCACCGCCTTCAAGATCACCCGCGTCGGCCAGCTCGTGGCCCGGGAAGCGGCCCGGCGGCTCGGCGTCCCCTTCGGCATCATCGACCTCTCGCTGGCCCCGACGCCGGCGGTAGGCGACAGCGTGGCCAACGTCCTGGAGGAAATGGGCCTGGAGCGGTGCGGCCAGCACGGCACCACCGCCGCGCTGATGCTGCTCAACGACGCCGTGAAGAAGGGCGGCGTGATGGCCTCCTCCTCGGTGGGCGGCCTGTCCGGCGCGTTCATACCCCTGAGCGAGGACATCGGCATGATCGACGCCGCGGCCGCGGGCGCGCTCACGCTGGACAAGCTCGAAGCGATGACCTGCGTGTGCTCGGTCGGCCTGGATATGATCGCCGTGCCCGGCGACACCCCCGCTTCGACGCTCGCCGCCATCCTGGCCGACGAGGCTGCCATCGGCGTGGTGAACCAGAAGACCACGGCCGTGCGCCTCGTCCCCGTGCCCGGCAAGGGCGTGGGCGAGTGGGTTGAGTTCGGCGGCCTGCTGGGCCGCGCGCCCATCATCCCGGTGCATCCCGAATCGGCCGAGGCGTTCATCGCCCGCGGCGGACGCATCCCCGCGCCGATCAACAGCCTGAAAAACTGAGCGCGCAACCCCTCAGTCAGCTTCGCTGACAGCTCCCCTTTTCAGGGGAGCC
>JAEEGL011839973.1_pt1 | contig 16334 bp, 26 predicted proteins | sample 9134231 | NCBI WGS metagenome assembly JAEEGL01 (sample SAMN16246548, study PRJNA631951) | gut metagenome | biome: gut microbiome; feature: rumen; material: fiber-attached | host: Bos | place: Iran: Karaj | collected 2018-10
CCTGAGCATCATGTATTCATGGGTAAGACTTATTGCTATGGTAAGATTTTTAGCCCCTTTATGAATATGGAAAAGTCTGACAATGCTATGTCTAATATGATGAATATGATGATGATGAGTCAGATGTTTAATGGTGGCAATCAGAACAATATGGGTTTCAATCCTATGATGTTTATGATGATGAATAATGGCGGAAACAATCCTTTTGCTGAAATGTTTGAAGGAGCATTTAATTTTGGTGAGGATACTGACACCGATAAGGATGAAAAGGAGGAGTAATTAATGGGTGGCGGAGCATGGACGAGTGCGAGTTATAGCACTTATACTAAATCTACTCGTGGCGTAGATTTGGATGATTTTGTAAATACCAATTATAGCGCGCAGGAAATGTATACTAGTCGTCATCTTGCGCCCGAACTTAATCCTCGTAATGTAATGCGTGAGTGTTGTGATAGTGAAGAGCATCCTCAGACTCTTCCTGTCATTCTTGCCCTTGATGTTACCGGCAGCATGGGTGATGCCTCTGTTAAAGTTGCAAAGAAACTTAATGAAATTATGACTGAGCTTTATGCCGACTCTAATATTAAAGATATTGAGTTTTGCATTATGGGTATTGGTGACCTTGCTTATGACCACGCTCCTATTCAGATTTCTCAGTTTGAATCTGATATTCGTATTGCAGAACAGCTTGATAAGATTTATTTTGAAGCTGGTGGCGGCGGGAATAAATATGAATCTTATACTGCTGCTTGGTATATGGGAGTAAATCATGCTAAGCTTGATTGCTGGAAGCGTGGCCAGAAAGGTATTATTATCACTATGGGTGATGAGGGCCCGAATCCTTATCTTCCTAAACGAGGACTTAGTGAAGCAACTGGTGATAAACTACAGGGTGATGTAGAAACCAAAGAACTTTATAATGATACTATTCAGAAATATGATATTTATCATATTGCAGTAAATGATCGTAGTTCATCTTATGATTATCACCAGAAATATTACGATATTGACAAGCAGTGGGAAGAACTTCTTGGAGATCATTATACGGTATCTACTTTGGATAATCTCGCACAGACTATTATTGAAATTATTAAAACTCGTGAGACGTGGAATACTTCAATTCCAATTGTATCTGCCCCAGGGCTAACTGTTAATGAGAACGATGAAGTAACATGGTAAATGAAAATCAAGGAAATGATAAAAAATCATTTCCTTGATTTTTTTATAAAAATATGATATAATTATTATAGAAAATAAGAAATAGGTGATATTTATGGATAAAGAGCGAATTGAACAAATTAAAAAATTAAGAGATAAAACAGGATGTAGTCTTAATTCTTGCCGCAAAGCATTTGAGTATTGTGATAAACATCCAGATTGTTCTCCTCTTGGATATTTACATGCAGCATATTCAGGAGTAAAATATGGAGATTTTTATAAAGCTGTTCTTCATTTGAGTGAGGTAGAATAAATATGAAAGATGTAAAAATTGTAATTGGTGCTAATTATGGGGATGAAGGAAAAGGACTTCTTACTCGTTATTTTGCAAAGCAAGTTGATAATCCTATTATAATTTTTCATAATGGCTCAGCACAGCGTGGGCATACAGTGGATTATAATCCTCAGTTTCGTCATGTATATCATCATTTTGGATGTGGTACAGCAGATGGGGTGCCTACTTTTTTTGCAGATAGTTTTTGGGTTCATCCTATGGAATTTGTAAGAGAGTATTGTGAACTCGCAAAAGATGGTGTTTATCCCATTACTTATTGTGACCCATATGCACCAGTAGTAACTCCATTTGATATGTTGATTGACCATGCCACGGAAGCTTGGATTGCTTATGAACGTGGTGAACGCGAATATGGTTCTTGCGGACTTGGTACTTGGTGCGCTATTGAAGGCCGTGGATATAAAAATGTTTTTAAAATCAGTGATTATCATAAAGCATTAATACTTGGTAATATGGATTTGTTGCGTTATATGTTGGAGCAGAGTTGGAGCGAATGTTGCGCACAACTTGTTGCTCGTAAAGTAGATGTAAATTGTCTCCCAGAATATAAAGATTATTTTGTTCCTAACTCTTGGAAAAAGAAAAATCTTATTAGTCATTTTATTGATGATCTTCGATTCTTTCTTAATAAAACTCAATTCATGACCTTTGATCAAGTTTATAATCGCTTTAATATGATTTTTGAAGGAGCTCAAGGTCTTGGTCTTGATATGAATGTAGACAGTGATTGGCATACTACTTCTAATACGGGCCTTACTAATCCGATGAATCTCCTAAAAAATTATAATGATTTTAAAGCAGAAGTATGTTATGTAACACGCTCATATGCAACTCGGCATGGCCTTGGTGAAATGGAAAATGAAACAGTAAAAAAAGAAATTAATGCCGATATGTTTGATAAAACTAATGTGCATAATGAATTTCAGGGTAGTCTTCGTTATGGGTATCCAGAAGATAAAGATATGATTACAAGAGTAGACAAAGATTTTAATATTGTCCTTGAGGATGCACGATTTAGTAAATCTATTGCCGTCACTCATTGCAATGAATTTCCTAATTTTAATCAGGATGCTCTTTATCTTAGTAATAATCCATACAGTGTATTTAAAAAATAATTAATTGATTTTTTATAAAAAATATGATAAAATATATATATAAATAAAATAAAGGGGTATTTTTATGTTTTATGGATTTCGTCTTAATGAGCAAAAAGATTGGACTCGTATAAAAACTTTTAATACAATTGAAGAATTTAAAGAGTATGTGGAAAAACGTAGAATTACCTATGCTAAGTTAATTGATGAAAAAACTTATAATAAATATTATCTTGGCCATAACTATGAAGAGAGTGAGACTGAATGATTCAAGTAGCTATAGGATTTGTCGCGAATGGCGGAGATGCTAATGAAAAGCTGCGGGCGTTTCAAAGAGAAAATCCTAAGCGTAAAATCATTAATATCTCTATCGCTCCACAAGACCCTCATGGTTTTTTTATGACGATTACTTATGATATAGAGGTAAAAATGTGAAAAAAGGTATTCAATTTATTGGATATATAATGATAGATGATGAATGGAATGAACTTTCTAATAGGTTAAACTTTCCAATAGAGACAGTTGGAGATAATCCTTTTGAATATATCCAAGAATTATTCAAAGTAAATGGAATTGAAAGATATCTGGTATCTTATTATGAATTTGAAATTAAGGAGTGATACTTATGAGCGTATGGGCTTTTAGCGACACTCATGGTCAAAGAAATTTATTTGATCAAGTCATGGCAAAAATTGGCCCAGAAGATAAAGTATTTTTTCTCGGGGATGCTATTGACCGTGGGCCAGATGGTTGGGCCATTCTTAAAGAATTAATTAATGATCCTCGTGTTACTTATATTAAAGGTAATCATGAAGATATGATGTGTAATGCCCTCCGCTATTTCCCTAATTATTCTATTTGGTCTCGTGATATGCAGGTTTGGGACTGGAATGGTAATGCACCTACCTTAGAAGCTATTGATTCAGATGATGAAAATACTGTAAAAGATATTCTCCAAAAAGTAAATAGCCTCCCAGTTTATGCAACTTATACTAATCAATTTGGAGATATTTTTTGGTTATCTCATGCTGGATGTGATTATACTAAAGATGGATTAGACAGCATTCCTTATGGAGAATTAATTTGGGATCGTAATCATTTTATTTCTAATAAATGGTTTCATGATGATCCCGAGAATCTCTATATTGTCCATGGACATACTCCTATTCCTGTTCTTTTGGAAGAAATGAGTATGTATAATGATGATATCCCAAGAGATGGAGAAGTTGAGCCAGGTGCCTATTATTATGCTGGTGGTCATAAAATTGATATTGATTGCGGGGCACACTTTACAGGGACTACTGTTCTTCTTAATCTTGACACTTTTGAAGAATATACCTTTGGCATGACCGAGTGAAGAACCATTTGATTTTTTTAAAAAAAAATGATATAATTATTATAGAAAATGTGAAAAGAGGTTGATAAATATGAATAAATTTTGGGAATTACTAATAGCATTTCTTTATTTTATGGTAATTGCATTATTTATTGCACTAGCTCTTGGCGCACCAGTTATGCTGTTGTGGAATGCAGTTATGCCTACTGTTTTTGGTTTAACAAAAATTACTTTCTGGCAGGCAATTGGGCTTAATATTCTTGGTTCTATCCTTTTTGGACGTATTAATATAGGAGGTAGCGATAAGTAATGGCACGATATACTGAGCATAGCTTTTATTGTATGCGTTGTGGAAGAAAAGGTATTCCAGTTGCTCGCCGTGATTCTCATAATCATGAAAAGCATCATAGAAAGAAGTTGTGGTGTCCTTGGTGTGGCATGGAAGTGAATCATATTGAATGTCGTAATGACGCAGAAGTATATGAGTTTAGACAGGCTTTTGAAGCCGGTGAATATAAACAAGAAGTAGAAGAATCTTTAGCATTTATTAATAATAAAGCAAATATTTTATGGGGTTGATTTAAATGAGCAATACTAATTTATGGATTATGTGTGGTGTTCCTGGATGTGGAAAAAGTTATTTTGCAAAAAATATACTTATGACCGATGACTCTTGGCAATATATTTCTCGTGATGAAGTTCGTTATTCCATCGTTAAAGATGGAGAACCTTATTTTAGTAAAGAAAATAAGGTATTTAATGAATTTTGTGATCGTATTATTTATGCCTGTGGGTGTGATGAATACCATAATATTATTGCTGATGCTACTCATTTGAATACTGCTTCACGTATGAAACTGCTTAATCGACTTTCTCTTGATGGAGTAAATGTTTTTTGTGTATATTTTAAAACCCCTCTTGATGTTTGTATTGCAAGAAATAAATGTCGTAAAGGACGTGAATGTGTACCAGAAGATGTAATTAAGAGAATGTGGTCCAGTCGTAACCTTCCTAATTTAGATGGTTATAATTATGCTGGAGTTTTGGAGGTATCTGGCTTATGATTTGGATAACTAGTGATTTTCATTTTGGGCATGAAAAAGATTTCCTCTGGCAACCAAGAGGTTTTCTCAGTTGGCAAGAACACGCTGAAGAAATAATTAAAAATTTTAATAGTGTAGTTAAACCAGATGATGTCGTTTATGTCCTTGGTGATTGTGTTCTCAAGAATGATGCTTTTGGAGTTGAATGTCTAAAACGGCTGAATGGAAAAAAGTATCTTGCATTTGGAAATCATGACAGCGGAGCAAGAATTGAACGTTATCAAGAAGAAGGAATTTTTCTTGATGTTCAATATGGTTATCGGCTAAGAGAAAATAAATTTACTTTTTGGCTTCAACATTATCCTGCAATGATGGGTAATTATAAAGACAAAAGTCCCACTATTTGTCTAGCAGGTCATACTCATTCACCAGATAAATTCCAAAACATGGAGAATGGGACTTATAATATTGCTCTTGATGCTCATAATTGTTATCCTGTATCTTTTGATGAAGTTATTAAAGATATTAGAAAATATCGTAGTGAACATCCAGTGGTAGAATATCCTGATAAATCTCCATATTGTAATTCATGTGGACGAAAAGAAATTTGCCCTTCAAGAGTAAATCATATTTTAGCCTGCCCAGGCTTTATTAAGGAAAATAAAAAATGAAAATTGAAATTTGTATTGGAGAAGATATTCAAATCCGTGTTCCGGATGGAGAAGATGATAACGGAAATATTTGGTATGTTTATGATACAGATACAGTATATGAACATGAAGGATATTTTGAATCTATTGATGAAGCAATTAAACATCTTCAATGGTTAAAAGAGCAAGAAGAACCCTCAGTTCAACCTCGATGTGATAAATGTGTTTATTTGAGAGAAACATGTGGACAAACTGATAAAGATGGCAAGTGTTGGAAATATAAACGCGACCCGCCTGATGGAGGTTATTATGGGTAATATTATTGTAGCTTTAGCAATTTTAGTAATGGCTGCCATTGCTGTTTTTAAAATTAATAATAAAACAAATCTTTAAAAAAAAAAAAAAAAATAAAAATTTAATATTAAAAAGGAGATAATGAAATGTTCCCTATCGCATTGATTATTAAAATTGTCGTTGGTCTCATTGTTTTGGCTCTGCTGGGCGTCTTGTGTAAAGCAAGTTATGTTAAAGCTCCGCCTGATATGGCTTATATCATTTCAGGACTTCATCGAAATCCTCGTATTCTTGTTGGTAAGGCTGGTTTCAAAATCCCCTTCTTCGAGCGTTTGGACCAGTTGAGTCTTGGTGCTATTCAAATTGATGTAAAAACTGGTTCAGCAGTTCCAACAGCAGAATACATTAATGTTCGTGTTGATAGCACTGTTTCTGTTCGTGTTGGCCAGAGCCCTGAAATGATCGCACTCGCGGCGCAGAACTTCCTTAATGTGGGTAAAGATGAAATTGCCCGTAAGATTAATGATCTTTTGGAAGGTAATATTCGTGAGATTGTTGGTGGTATGCGTCTTGTAGAAATGATTGGCGACCGTAAGGCATTCAGTGAAAAAGTCCAGGAAAATGCGGTCCCCGACCTTGCTCGTTATGGTCTTGAACTGATTACCTTCAATGTCCAGAACTTTGTCGATGATAATGATGTTATCACCAATCTCGGTATTGATAATGTCGCTCAGATTAGTAAGAATGCTGCGATTGCTCGTTCTAATGCCGAGCGTGAGGTTGAAGTTGCTAAGGCTGAAAATGCAAAGCAGGCCAATGATGCTAAGGTAAAGGCTGCAGAGGAGATTGCCAAGCGTGATGCTGATCTTGCTGTTCGTCAGGCTGAGTTGAAGCGCAATGTTGATACTCAGAAGGCTCAGGCTGATGCAGCTATGGCAATTGAGGCTGAAAATCAGCGTAAGCTGAAAGATGTTGCTGCAACCGATGCTAATATCGCAAAGGCAGAGCGTGAAGCAGCTCTTAAGCAGAAGCAGATTGAGCTGAAGGAATATGAGCTGGATGCTCTTGTTCGTAAGCAGGCTGATGCTGATAAGTATAAGGCAGAAAAAGAAGCTGAAGCTGCTCTTATTCGTCGCCAGAAGGATGCTGAGGCTAAGCGTTTTGAGATGGAACAGCAGGCTCTTGCAGTTAAGGCAAAGGCTGAAGCTGACCGTTATGCTGCTGAACAGCAGGCTGCTGGTATCATGGCTGTTGGTGAGGCTGAAGCTGCTGCTATCGAGAAGAAGGCTGAAGCACAGAAGAAGATGGGTGACGCGTCTATCATTGATATGACTCTTCAGAAACTGCCTGAAATGATGGCGTGCGCTGCTGCTCCTATGGAGAAGGCTGGAAATATCACTATCTATGGTAGTGATGGTGGCACTAAGATTGTGCGTGATGTCACTAATATGACAACTCAGGTTATGAGCGCACTTCGTGATGCTGGAATTGATATTCAGAGTATCCTCATGAATGCTCTCAACAATAAAACAGAATAATTTATTTTCATCTTAAACTGCCCTCTTTAGGGCAGTTTTTTTTATTGAAAGTTGAAACCGACGACGACCGTTGCTGCCAAAATTCTCGCGTTAGGAAATTTTTTGGGGAAAAATACCATAACTTGATTTTTATATTTTTTTATGATATAATAATTATAGAAATATATTAAGGAGAAAATTTTGATGAAACAAATTATTGAACATTGGGACGAAAGTCATGGAGTAGCAAGATGCGTATTAAATTATACAACATCAGCTGGAATTTCTCTTCAAGGAATTGGCATTGCGGAATGCCATCCAGATGATTATCCTTATATTAGTAAGCTAACAGGCGGAATTATTGCAGAATATCGAGCAGAAATTGATTTACTAAAAAAAATTAATAACTATGAAATTAAACCAGGTATTACTGCGCTTAAACATGTTTATTGCACAATGCGGCATAGTAAACGATATAATGAAAAGAGTTATGAAGCAATTAGATTAAAAAAAGAGTTAGCGCATTTAATGGATGAACTAGAAGAAAATAAAAAGGCTATTCAAGATATTCGTAATGATTTAAATAAATATCTCGAAGATAAGGATAAACTTCATAAAAGGTCAAAAATAAATAAATAAAACATTATAAAATTCATAATATACATAAGGAGAGGAAGTGGTTACTATTCTCAATTATGTATTATTAGGAATTCTGATCTATATTGTTGCAATTCCAATCTTAGAAGAATTAGCAACAGTCATCGTTTAGGGGCTCGAAGTAATTAAAGGACGATTAATAGTAAAATTAAATAAATTACAAGAGAAAGTAGAAAAACCAAGTAGTACAAAAACTCATGCTATTGGTTTTATTGTCCCTGACAACGAAGAAGATTATGAGGAGGAAATCGAGGAAGATGATTGTTAATCCCGATATAAGATTTTATGATACTTGTTCTCTTTTATTAAAAGCAGATACATTATTTGATAATGCAGAACCTTTTGTAATTTCATCTATTACTCTTGAAGAACTTGAAAACATAAAAACTTCTAGCACAAGAGATGCTGATATTAAATATACCGCAAGAAAACTTTTACATAGTTTAGATGAAAATCGAGATAAGTATGATATTCATATTTTTACAGAAAGTATGCTTAATCCTATTAAGGAAAGAGATTTATCTATCTCTAATGATATGAAGATTTTAGCAACTGCTATTGACTATAATAATCATGTAAAAATAGATGAAGTTATTTTCGTAACAAATGATTTAGCATTAAAAGCCATTGCTAATTTATTTTTTGGTGATGGAATGTTAGAATCTGTAAAAGAAGATAACGATGATGATTATAAAGGTTATTTAGACTATTCCCTTACTGATAATGAAATGGAATAGTTCTACTCAAATCCAAACTTAAATTAGTTTAATGCTTATGTTAATTAGTATATAATAATAAGAAACCAAGACGGGGAAATCGTTGATAAAAAAGTTTGGACTGGGTAGAGTTATCGTACTATCAGTTATGATGCGTTTGATTCTAAACATTTTGGTAGAATTAAACCAATAGATGTACAATAGTAGTTTGCGGCAGATAGCTTTATGCATAACAAAATAACAATGATAAAAGGACCGGCGGGCAGTGGTAAAACATTGATGGCGTTGGGCTTTTTATTTAATCAATTAGAAAAAAATAGAATTGATAAAATTATTGTTTTTTGTAATACTGTAGCCGCAAAAAACTCAGCAAAATTAGGATTTTTACCTGGAACTCGTGATGAAAAGTTATTAGATTCACAAATAGGTAATCTATTAATTAGTAAAATTGGTGGCAGAACTGAAGTTGAACGCTTGGTTAATAATGAAGAATTAATATTATTACCAATGAGTGATATTAGAGGTTATGACACTACAGGAATGCGTGCTGGAATCTATATTTCAGAAGCATAGAACCTGGATATTTCACTTATGAAACTAGCCCTTTAGCGCATTGGTGAAGATAGTATATGTATTATTGACGGAGATGAAAAAACTTAGGTTGATGACATTGCTTTTGCTGGCGCTAATAATGGTATGCGCAGAGCATCAAAAGTCTTTAGAGGTACTGATGTTTATGGTGAAATAGCATTAAAACAAATACATAGAAGTAGAGTAGCAGAAATTGCTGAATCTATGTAACATATGGGGCTGGTTTACCTAGCCCCATATTTTTTTATAAGGAGAAAAGATTATGACAAATGCCGAGATTATATGGAAATATTTTGAAAACAAAAAATTTAACCCATATGCTATTGCTGGTATTATGGGCAATATGAAAGCAGAATCAAATTTATTACCTAATAATTTACAAAATACCTATAATGTTTCTCTTGGTATGACAGATGAACAATATACTAAAGCTGTTGATAGTGGTGCGTATACTAATTTTATACATGACTCTGCTGGTTATGGTTTAGTATAGTGGACTTATTGGTCATTAAAAGAAGAATTATATAATTTATGTAAAGAACGAGGAAAATCAATTAGTGATATTAATTGTCAATTAGATTGTTTATATTAGCAATTAACAAAAAATAAATTATTGGGTTCACTTAATGCAGCTACTTCTATAAGAGCTGCATCTGATATTTTCTTAACAAAATTTGAAAGACCAAAAGATTAGAGTGAACAAGTTTAGACAGTAAGAGCTAATTATGGATAGCAGTTTTATAATTAGTTTATTAATAAATAGGGAGGAGGAACAAGTTCGATGAAATATAGTAATAGTAATCCTCCATTAGTATGTATGTAGACTTAGTCTACTTGCTATCGAGGAACTGGAAAAATGGCGGTAAAAGGTATTTTATGGCATTCAACTGGAGCGAATAATACAACCATTAAACGCTATGTTCAACCAAGTGATAATGATCCAAATCGAGCTGCTTTATTGGATAAAATAGGTGTAAATCAATATCATAACGATTGGAATCACACTTCAGTTTAGGCTGGGTTAAATGCTTGGATAGGTACTTTAGTTGATGGTAATGTAGCTGCTGTTCAAACAATGCCATGGGATTATCGTCCTTGGGGTTGCGGTTCTGGTAGCCGTGGATCATGTAATAATGGTTGGATATAGTTTGAAATTTGTGAAGATAATTTAACCAATGGAACTTATTTTTATAAAGTTTATCAAGAAGCTTGTGAATTAACTGCTTACTTATGTAAATTATATAATTTAAATCCAAAAGGTTCTGTAAATTTAAATGGAGTATCTGTTCCAGTTATTCTTTGCCATCAAGATAGTTATAGATTAGGTTTAGGTTCTAATCATAGCGATGTATATCATTGGTTTAATAAATATGGAAAGACAATGGATACTGTACGTGATGATGTAGCAAAATTAATGGGAGGTTCTTCCAATGTAACTCCAACCAGCCCTTCATCTAGTGTAACTCCTTTTACTCCTAGCTCAGGACTATTAAGAAAAGGTGATGAAGGTTCTGCCGTTAAAGAGTTACAAGAAAATCTTATTAAATTAGGATATTCTTGTGGGAAATGGGGTGCAGATGGTGATTTTGGAAATGATACATTAAAAGCTGTATTAAAATTCCAAGAGGATCATCATTTAGAAGTTGATGGGGTAGTTGGCTCTGCTACTTAGAATGCTATTAAGGCTGCATTAGCAGAAGCTGTCCCAACAAATGAAATATATAGAGTTAGAAAAGCATGGAATAATCCAGCTTCTCAGGTTGGAGCATATCGTGATTTAAATAATGCAAAAGCAGCTGTTGATAAACTTGGTTCTGCATATCATGTTTATAATTCAAAAGGCCAAGAAATTTATCCAACCACAACTACAGTTTCTACTCCAGATCCTAAGCCAGAAACTCCTACTTTACCTTCAACTCAATTACCAGTAGCAAGAACATATAGTGATGTAATGATTGGTTCTGCTTCTAAAGATGAAAGAGGACAATATGTTGGAGGATAGGCTGGAGACCAAACTGGAAAAGAAGTTTATATTTTAGGATGGTATAATCAAAATTGGAATTATGTTTTAAGACCAACAGATGCTAATTTGGCTGAAAAAATCGCTAGAGCATGCGAGGCTGGTTGTGATAATAATAATATTGGATATAGCTAGTCTGCAAGAAATACTATTTATACAGAAGCTTTAAAAGTAGGATTAGATTTATCAAAAATTACCACTCCTTGTAATTGTGATTGTAGCTCTTTTGCAAGTACATGTTGTATCTGCGCAGGCTTACCAGCTTCTATTTTTTATGCTGGTGGTAATATGCGTACTACTTATAATATGGTATAGGCTTGTAAAGATACCGGAAAATTTAGAGTTTTAACAGGTAATGATTATACTAAAGTAAAAGATTATTTAAAGCGTGGAGATTTATTATTAAATAGTAATTAGCATGTTGTAATTGTATTAGCAGATGGAGCTAAAGCAGAAAAAACAAATTCTCAATCAGTCCAATACCCAATAACAAATTCTAATAGCTTTTTAGTAAAAATTGTTCCTGCTTCATTAAATGTTAGAAAAGCTCCAAGTGAAACTTCTGGTGTATCTACTGTGGTTCATAAAGGATATGTATTTACTATTATTGAAGAAAAGGAGGGTTGGGGAAGACTTAAGTCCGGCGCTGGTTGGATTAATTTAAGTTATACCCAAAGAGTATAATGTTTAATTTTTTTAATTTATTTGAAAAAAAATCAAAAGGAAAACATGCTGCTGAAAAGCAAGAGTTTTCTAAAACCCTTCTTATCCAAGAGTCACTCTTAATATGGATTTATAGTCTTGCTATGTTAGTTCTTGCATATATTTGCGTTTTTCGTGGATATTTTGCAGAGATTCCATGGCTTACTGCTATGGCTTCCCTCCCATGGGCTGCATATGCGATTAGTCAAAGAGCATATTATAAAAAAGCTTAGGCTGAAAACACAAAAGATGGCATTAAATATGAATCAGTAATGGCTGAATATTATGATGACTATTATGATGGAGAGCCTCCAGTAGGATAAGAGTTGAAAATCCCAAGTTATATATTTAATTATATAACTTGGGATTATTTTTATTTTATATTGACAATTATTATTTTTTATGATATAATATATTATAAAATAGATTTAATATAAACTTTTTTAACTTCTGTAAGAATATTATATAAAAAATTTTTTATTTTGTCAAGGAGGTTGTGAGACCGGGTGAGCAGAACATATTATACAGATGGGGCCTGTTCTGGCAATGGAACAGATAAGTCTTCTGGCGGATATGGAGTAGTAGAAGTGGATGAAAATAATATCATATGGCAAGATCAAGGTTTTAAATCTCCTACTACAAACAATGAAATGGAATTAATGGCAATTTTAACTGCTTTATAGCATATTAATGAAAGTGGTGAAGTTGGTTTTTTAAAACCAGTTATTTATAGCGATAGCGCTTATTGCGTTAATCTTATAAATGATTGGATGTATAATTGGGAAAAAAATGGATGGAAGCGTCCAAAAAATCAAGAAGTTAAAAATCTTGAAATAATTAAACAAATATTTGAATTAGCAGATACTGCTGAACTTCGTAAAATTCCTGGCCATAGTGGTATTCAATGGAATGAATATGTTGACAGTTTAGCAACAGGAAAAATAAAGATATAGAAAAATAATTTTAAAATAAATTATATCATATAAGGAATAATAAAATGAAAATTGTATTACCAACAACAGTTATTTATATTAACGCTGAACGTAATTATCATTTTTTTGCTAAAATAGAATGGGAACTTTATAAGCGTTTTGGTAAAAAACGCTCTATCCCTTGTGGTCGTACAAAAAAAGATAAGCATTTAAATTGTTATCAACCATTAGATGAAGAGCATGCATATTTAAATGAAGATAAAACAGAAGCATATTGTAAATGCTGTGGACATATAAAAATGATGTCTAATCATGAAATAAATTTAAAAAATCCATACGGTTTTTAAAATAATTATAGCTCTGTAATTCTCTTGTGAATTGCAGAGTTGATTTTTTCAAAAAAATATGTTATAATATTAATATAAGAAAATAAAAAGGAGATTTGATATGGCGATAGATAAAACATTATACACCGAAGAGTCAATTGAGTCATTGTCGCCGTTGGAATTCACCAGGCTTCGTCCTGGAGTATATGCCGGTGATACGACTTATGCGACACAATTAGCAGTAGAAATTTTTTCTAATGCCGTAGATGAATACCGACTTGGACATGGCGATAAAATTGAAGTAGGATTAAAAGGTTCAAAAGTTAGAATCAGAGATTATGGACAAGGTTTTATTCCAAATAGTTTTCGTGATGATGATAAAACAATTTTAGAAGCGGCTTTTAGTGTATTAAATACCTCTGGTAAATATCGTGAAGATGGCACATATGAAGGCACTTCTCTTGGTTCATTTGGTATTGGTTCAAAAATCACAACTTATCTTTCACATTGGCTAGATGCTACTACTTTCCGTGATGGGGAATGGGAAACTGTTCACTTTGTTGAAGGTGAAACCTATAGCCATGACGGAGGAAAAATTAATCCTGCCGATATGGGAATTAGTAAAGATACTACTGGTACTATTGTTGAGTGGGAGCCAAGTGAAGAATTCTTTACACATCCAGAAGTTAATACATCAGAATTAAAGACACTTTTTAAAACCATTGCAGCTCTTTGCCCTGGTCTTACTATTGAATTTGATGATAATGGTACAAAAACAACTTATTTTTCAAAAAATGGTATTAATGATCTTGTTGATGAAGCAGTTGAGAATAAAGAACTTATTAGAAATCGTTTTGTAATGAATTTTTCTGATGGTAAGAATAAATTAGATTTAGTAATGACATATACTTCTAATTATAGTCTTACTATGATTTCATATGTTAATACTGGTCTTACTGCAAATGGACCTCATATTTCACAAATTAAAGCCCTTTTAACTCGTGAATTTAACAAATTTTTTAAGGATAAAAAATGGCTTAAAGAAAGCGATGAAAATCTCTCAGGTGATGATATTCAAGAAGGTCTTTATGTTGTATTTAATTTAACAGCACCAAATGTAGCATATGATGCGCAAGTAAAAACTCGTATTACAAAATTGGAAATGAGTCCATTTACTCAAGCTCTTGCCGATGAACTTCGTAATTGGCTTACTTATAATGAAAAAGAAGTTAAAATGATTGCGGATAAAGCAATCAATGCCCGAAAAGCTCGTTTAGCAGCACAGAAAGCAAGAGAAAGTATTAGAGATAATACAAAGAAAAAAGAAAAGGCTCTTAAATTTGATAGTAAATTAGCAGATTGTTCTAGTAAAGACCGCAAGAAGTGTGAGATTTATATCACAGAGGGCGATAGCGCAAGCGGCAACTTAAAGCAGGCGCGAAATAATGAATTTCAAGCAGTAATGCCAGTTCGGGGTAAATGTAAATCTTGCCCCTACATTCCTAACCTTTTCATCAAAGGGGTCGCTTAATGCGGCTAACGGGGAAGCCTGACCGTTACACATATATGTCAAAATATGTTTAGGCGAAGGTAATCCCGTGTAAAAGATTTTATATGTTAAAAATTCTAAATATGGACAAAGATGCTCAAACATTCAAAAATAATTTTTATATTGAATGTAAGGAGATGATAATTTTGAATACAGATAATTTACCTCATAGTTCTGGTATATATATGGTAATTAACAAAGTTAATTATATGAAATATATCGGATAGGCAAAAGATATATATAAAAGATTTAAATCACATCATTTAAGTGATTATAAAAATCCAAAAAATAGTAGTTATAATACAAAATTTTATCAAGCATTAAGAAAATATGGTATTGATAATTTTGATATAATTATTCTCTCACTTTGTCCAGAAAATAAATTAGATGAATTAGAAATTGAATATATTACAAAATTTGACACTTATAAACATGGATATAATTCAACACCAGGTGGTCAAAATTGGAGTAATAATATTCATTCAAAAGAAACTGAATTAAAACGGCAAAAAACACGAGAACAAAATCAATCTTTAAAAAGTGAAAATCATCCTCGTGCAAAAATGACTAATCAAGAAGTTATTAATGTAAGACAAAGATATATTAATGGTGAAACAATAGATTAGATTTATAAAGATTATAAGGATAGATATTCAAGTAAGGATACTTTTAAAAGAATTGTTCTTGGAGAAACTTATAAAAATGTTGGTAATATTCCATCTAAATCACAAATTAGACATACTAATGCAAAACTTACTGATTAGCAAGTAAGAGAAATTAGAAAACGATATGAAAATGAAAAGATTAGTTATGCTAAGCTTGGTGAAGAATATGGAATATCAAGTAGTTCAGTTTATCAAATTATAAAAAGAAAAACTTATTAGCATATAAAATAATTATGTATCGACTATTCCGGGTGAGACTGGAAGTACAATGATTATTGATACATCATTGGAAATGGAATGCTCTATGAAGGTTTGACAAACCAGAGAGTAAAAGTTAGTCAGTGCCATTAGAAATAATGGAATAAACGAAGATTTTAAATACACAGAAAGCAACATTAGATAAAATCCAAAAGAATGCAGAAATTATGTCAATGATTCAGGCTTTTGGACTTGATATTGATATTAAAACTATGAAAGTTACATATCATCCAGACCGCATCCGTTATGGTAAAATTATCATTATGAGTGATGCTGATGTTGATGGAGCACATATTAAGAATCTATTTTATACTTTCATTTGGAACTTCTGCCCTCAACTTATCCAAGATGGTTATATTTATGCTGGCGTACCTCCTCTTTATAAGGTAACAATGGCAAAAAAATATTATTATCTTAAAGATGATGCGGCATTGGAGCAATTTAAGAAAGAACATCCTGGTAAATCTATTA
>JAEEGL012875424.1_pt1 | contig 16334 bp, 20 predicted proteins | sample 9134231 | NCBI WGS metagenome assembly JAEEGL01 (sample SAMN16246548, study PRJNA631951) | gut metagenome | biome: gut microbiome; feature: rumen; material: fiber-attached | host: Bos | place: Iran: Karaj | collected 2018-10
CCAGCGTTAGGCGTTGCCGTGATCTCCCCACTACCTGAAGAGTAAACGATTTGACCTTTCTTGATCGTTCCACCGGCAACAATCTTCATAATGCCAGTACCCAAAATCTGGATCTTGACTTTATTCTGTTCTGCCTGAAACGACTCAGGGACGTAAACGCCATAAGGGGTATCGCTCTTATCGCTGCATATTGCAACCTGAATAGGATCACTACCACATGTTACAAGAACCGGCTGCGTTTGATTCGCGAAACCAGAATTTGCAGTCATCAGCTTGGTGTTTGAGTTGTTGTAAACAATACCCTTATTGTCGCTCTCTTTGTATCCAAATATCTTTAACATGATATTGATAATGAATTGTATTATTTTCTGCATGTTTAAGCGGTAACAACCACCTTTACAGGCGGCTGTGTTACGATTTTGATTTCATCATTGGCAGCACCGGATTCAATGGCCTGACCAATCTGATAGTATGTTCCCGCCGCGCTGGGGGTGGCTTGCACTTTCCCATTCGCCGCAACAACGACCAGATCGCCTTCGGTGATCGCACCTCCGGCAACAAGCTGAATAATGTTGCCAAACATAACGCACACGCCTTTTAGTGTGCTGTTGTCTAAATGTGTGCTTCCCGGCAGAAATACGCCATACGGAATATCACTGACGGCTGTACATGCTTTCAAAACCCCGCTGTCCCATTTCAACAGAACAGGAGATTCCTCTTCTGCCAAAGCATCAGCAACGGGCAATTCTTCTGCAATGCCATATTCAGGAACCTGATATTTCGCATTGGCGGCCTCTCCATACGGAAAGATCTCAGGAGTTCTGTTGTCTGTAATAGCTGTACTCATAATGTCCTCCTATACAGTCGGGATTCCACCCGGAACGAACTTCCCAGCTTTGATGTCGGTTTGTAATGCTGTAAATTCAAGTGTAGGTTTCGCAAACTGTTTTGGAGAAAACTTCTTGTCACCGGTGACTTTGAAAGATCCCCACTCCTCGGCAACATGAATCGTTTCGCCATACTTATTGACGCATTGCCAGTGCATCCAGCCTTTTTGAGACGGAGTGCTGCCGCGTGTATAAGATCCATCAGTCTCCATTCTGGTACGGAAAAGGATCTCGTGAATAATTTTGTCATAAGATTCCAACTCGAACGAGTATTTCATCTTCACAGCGATGATGTCGTTTTCGTAATCTTCCAGCAAAGCCTGTTCGTTCGGCGCTTGCGCGGAGATTTCCTCCTCCTCAGGATCCGGATCTACGTCAATGACAGAACGAATCTTTTTCCAGATGTCTGCGGTTGGATCAAAATCCGGTTTATGTTTTTCATCGACATAAACACCGGTACTAATTAAATCTCCAGCTCTGGCGATCCACAGAAAATTGCCAGCGCGGAGTGCTCCAGAATATGTACTCATTATTTTTATTCCTTTCTATTTTGTTGTTTCTGTTGTTGATGTTGTAGAAATTTCAAACTTTCTTCCAACGATAAAAGCGACTACAATGCCGATACCTACGATTCCCCAGCGACATACAGAATCACTCATTGCGGATGGTATCAGACACAATACAGCACCCATGCAAATAGAGAGCAAAGGCACCTTGATCCCGATTGGGAAATAGGTTTTCAAAACCATCAATCCAACGCCAAGTAACATGAAGAAGCCGCCTATGTAGTAGAGAGACGACAAGGATTTCAGATTTACAGCCAGCTTTTGGACTGATCCATAGTTGGCTCTCGCTTCATCCGCTTGATGTTCGCCAAAGACGGTTTTATATGTTTCTCTCAAGACTAATGCGTTAGTATTGGTCATTACCATGTAAATGGGAATCATTTCGCGCTCATACACTACAGAAGTTTCACCGGCAGAGTTCTCCGGCTGACTCACAGACAGCGCACCGTTCGTTAAAGTAGCGATACCGCCTTTCTGGGGATGCGCTATGGAGTATAGATTGCCATTGCAACCAACCGCGAAAAAGAAAGCGCAAAATAGTATTAAAGTTATGTTCTTCATTTCTTTTTTAAATCTCTAAAAGCTTTTACAATAATGAGAATCGTATAGATCAACGTCATTATTCCACACGTTATTGAAATAAAACGATCTATATTATCATATATATTGGTTATAATTGTTCCAATCACGCTGCAAGACCAGGGAAAGACATTATTTTTAATATATGCTAACATATTGTTATGCCTCATACGGATGCAAGACTGTTAAAACACCATTACCGGGGGTTTCCGTAAATTCTTCTGCCTTGTAGATCTTATAATAATCTCCGTTATCTTTCATAGGCAGTTCCAATACTGCGGCAATCACAGCGTCCAAAACATCGTTATAATCCGGAGCATTCTCAACGGCTGGATTCGTCTCAATAAAAATTGAAAAGCCAACCGTAAACAGACAATTCCCATAGATATGATCTGACGGGATCCGCATGGTGGATTTTGAGATCCATATTACACAGCCGGATCCTTGACGCGCCGCGTCTGCTTCCTTTTCAGAATCCGCATCCGTAATCTTTATCACATTGTATTGTGATAAAATTTCTTTCAAGCCTTGATATAGCTCGTCTCTTAGATTCTCTATCGTGCTATTCAATGTTTACGCCTTTCTCTTTTATATGGTTAAACACATCGTTGAATGTTTCCTGTAAACCGGATTTGATGGCTTTTTCGTTAAGGGATCCGTGATACATATCTCGACCCTCAACGGAAGTAGGCTGAAGCCACCAGTTCATGTTATAAACTTGTTTTGTAAAGTGCTTCTTTCCAAAAGCATAAGATTTGAAATCGGCTTTGAAATCAGTGTATCCGAATTTATATGTAACAGTATTTGAGCTTTCAGTGTTCTTGTTTGTGTTCGTCTCAAAACTACCAGAAGCGAGATAAATGTTCTTCGTGTCGGATGCCTCTTTAGCCATCTGATTAAACATTCTCGCAGTATTTCCACTTGCAGCTTTGCGAAACTTAGCTTCCTGAAAGGCTTTCAGAGAATCCAGCGTCATTTCCGCGTATTCCACTCCCTGTTTACGTTTTCCTTTGTAGCGAGTGTAACGGAATATATTTCCGTCATCACGGCGAAACACTTTGAAAGTTTGTACCTTTACGCTTCTTGCGCGTCTGATACCAACTCCAGCCGTTCCGGTAACAGTTTTTCTCCCACCGTAACGCGCTTTTGCACTAGCGGAAATCTCAGGCATCTCCTCATTATGAGATTTCTTTTGTCCCTTCCAAACCTTCTTAGCATATTGAAACGCCTTTTGATGGATCAGCAGTCTGTTCTTTTTGGCAAGCTCTTCTGTAATGCTTTCAACATCGCCTTTTGTCTTGGAAGAAGCATTCCACATCGCCCAATAAATGGTGCGGCAAAGTTCATGTACACTTTCGTGAAGAAAGACATTCACTTTCCTCTTGGACGTGATCCCGGCAATACCCTCTACAGAGTTGAGCCCTTTATCGGAATAGGTAATGTTAAGTTGAAACTCATTCATTGGGAAACCAACTGCAATACAGATAATAGGTCTTCTTCTGTCCACCAATATAATCCACAGAAACAATCTCGTAAGTGTCCCTGTTAGATTGCGTAAGACATTCTCCAGTTTCGGGACGTTTCCCGCTGATTTCTGATGCGCGCACTTCTATCCGAACAACCGATTCAGGAATACGCCCTTCCTCAAACCGCAGTGCATCATCCTTATCAAGTTTTGCAATAACACCAACAATATGGGACCCCCTGAAATTCAAATCATCACCGCCAAACGCTTCAACACGTTTGATGGTCTGTTTTACAAGTCTCTCAAGAGGTCTCATATCGTTAGATTTGATGATATACTTCTCCGTTTGCGTAGAAATTCTTTGTTAGTCCAACAGCTAATTCTTTCCGCATAATTTTCTGAATACCCTTTCGAGCCGGTTTGCTCGTTTTAGGATCAGCATTAACAAACGCCGTGTAAGGCGCGTTGCCAATCCCATATATTTCAGCTCTTTCCGCATTCATTCTCCTGTTTGCATCCAGAATCACTTTGATTTGCTCATACGAAAATTTCTCGCAAACTTCATCAATGCTCATCCCTACAAGGATTGCTGTTTCGGCAACGGAGTCGAGGATGTGTTTGGAGTAGAAGCTTCCAACTCCTTCTTGGATTGATTCAAAATTCCCATCTTCCGGATAAAATTCTTCGTTACTTCTTGAGCATAATCGAAAAAATCACCGTTCACCTCTTTCACAGCATTATACAACGCTTTGAGCGAAGCGGGATGGAGCCGCTTGAACCATTCTTCCGGCTTCCGGGTAGCAAGCTGACACAGCCCCACCCAGTTGGATTTATCTTCAAACTCGGCCGCCTCCGTGTACTTATCCAATCGGATAGTACGAACTTTGACATTCTCAAAAATGATCTTGTCGCAGTCGTCGGCCTCGGTTTCAAATAAGGCAACCTCTATCGTCTTTCCAATCAGTATTTTGTTTTTCTCTTCGGTAGTCATTTTGTTTATTCGGGTTTCGTTTCAGTCTGATCTGCTTCTTTAGAAGCAACTTGAGACTTAAATGTTTCGTACTGTTTCAGAAGCGTGATTGCCTCTTTAGCAGACGCAATGATCGCCTTGATGTCGTCAATGCTGTCCACCTTATCGCCAATAGCTTCCTTCAGATTCTTCAGGAGTGTGATAAACTCCTTAATCATTTCAATATGCGCTTTGATCGCTTGAACTATGTTACTCATAATCTATTATTCTCCTTCTCCACTGTTCGCCGGAGTCTCCGCCGGCGGATCATCATCTTCCGTACTTGCAGCAGTGATCGTCAATTTGCCGGGTGCGCAAGTAATGTTGTATTTGGTGTTTGTGTCGGCATTTGCAACGGTCGGGACAATGCTATATTCTCCCGGTTCAGCAGCAGTCACGTCCGCAACAGTATTGCCTTCAGAATCTTTGACCGTGTAAGACACAGACAAGGAATCACCGCTCACAAGTACTGAATCGTCAAAACTGTACTCAGGAGCAGAACCGCCCTCTTCCATGGTCTTATCTTCTGCGGTAACAACAATGTCCTTCTTAGAGACTTCAAGCTCACCGTTGAAGAAATTGATGTAATACTTACTGCTGGTGTATCCGCTCGGAATCAGTGTGTATTTTCCGGGAACCAAGCTCGCGTTCAGAGTCACCGTGCTTCCACCGGAATTTTTACCGGCAATGGACAACGAACCGCTCAAGTTGGATACAGTGTCTTTGTCCATGAAACCGGAAATATCAACTTCAAGAGTAGGCATGTTCGCACCGTACACCTTCTTGTAATTTTTGGCTCTTATTTGTAGCCATTTACCTTTGATGTCCGGAGCATTCAACTCGCGGTGCTCAACAACGCCCATTACAGAGTCAACGACAAACAATTCATCGTATGTTTCAGCGCTGTAATTATCCAGCGCATCAATCTGAGCTCCCTGATCGTTGGAGCTGCCGTTATCCAGCAGCGCCAACTGACCATTACTCTTTTGTAAACCAAGAGTGATAGTAAACATTTCCAACTCCTATGCGGGCTTGGTGATACGAGTTAAAGCCTTGGTATAGCCAGGACGCGCTCCGAAGTGAACATCCAGCGAAATGTACTCTTCACGATACTGAGCATTGCCAGACCGGCACATTTCAAAGGACAGACCAGTCGCTTCATCAGTGAAGACCTGATAGATAATGCCAGACAGTGCAGGCGGGCGAATCGGCTGATTGACAACATACAGAGACTGAGCGCAGGCAACAAAGCCCACAAGATTCTCGCCGTTATCAGGCAAATTGTAGCCCTTCATCAGCTTGGAATCGGTCAACTCTTCAATGGTTCCTTTCAGCATCATGTTCGCACCGAGATCAGAAGCTTGCAACACAGGATTCTTCAATAACTGATTGTAATACTTCGGATTCAGCACAAAGGTTCTGCCATGAGGCGGAATGTCACCTTCATCCAGTTGCGTACAACAATCCACTATAGCATTCTGATTCCACTTGTTCAGAGCAATACCGTTTCCGTTTTCGGGATAGACCTGAGTGTATCCGTTCGCAACAGTGATCTTGTTCAAGATACCCTTCCAGCAATCATAAGCCAGATTGTTCACTTTCAAGCCAACGATAGTCGGGATATTTGCAACAGGAGCCTCGGTGATAGCGCGGTCTGTGTAAACAATATCCACATACTTGAAGAGATCCATTTCGACCTCGATATTTTTTACTTGATGGCTGCCATTCCACTGATAGCCTTCGTTCACACCTCCATTAGTGCCTCTGTATTTGAAGTCCTTAACAGACTGATTATCCTGTTCGTAGAAAGGAATCTGAGCCTTGTAAGTTCCTTCCAGCGGAGTGTTCTTGAAAATACAAGCAAACACGTCATTGATTGGGAACATCAGTTTGCCGAAAGCCACCAGCATGATGTTCTTGTAGATATGATCTCTCTTCAGCGGAGAAGTCACAGTGATCTCATTGGTTAGAAGTTTCTCCTGAATGAAATCTTTGTTCTCATGCAAAAGCCTATTATTTTGAACATGGTTTTCTGCCATCACAAATTCATTGCGGTAGCGATCGACCTCTTCTATGCTTGTACAGACGTTAGACTGTAACTGCACTCCAGCATCCACATGATTCTGTGCGTCAGCATTCTTCTTGAAGTTCTCGAAAGAATCTTTCAGCAGAGCATACTGATCCGCACTGTTCACAGCACCATTGATCAGATTCTGCATCACACCATTGGAGTACACACCGCCATTGACAAGCGCAGTAACCATGTTGGTGATCTCTGCGCGTTTCTGGTCAGCTTCAGCTTTGCGGATCTTCGCGATCTGAGCTTTGTTCTCCAGATATTCTTGGTACTCTTCAGGAGACAGACCAATCTTATTCTCTAAGTTATTAACCTGGGGCTCAGTAGTCCCAGCCGCCAATTTAGTATCATCATTCATAGATGTATTATTTTCCTTTTTAGTTGTTATCTTACTGAAATCTAGCCAATTAGAAAAACTGGGACTAGAATTAAATTCGTTCATAAACGCCTCCTTGTCATAAGAAGCTTTCATATCGCCATCTGCGATCTCGTTTACAAAGCCTTTTTCAAGCGCTTCCTGTTCATTCATCAGTGTGGAAGCGGCCATCATGTCAGCGATCTCTTCCCTTTTCAGACCAGTTTTCTCAGCATAAATGTCAATAAACTGTTCGCCGACCTTATCCATATCATCTGCTGACTTTCTCAGATCCTCAGCTGTGCCGCTAGATTTGCCACGGATTTTGTGGATAAAATATCCGGTAGCTTGATTCATAACCACCTTCTTGGCAGCGCAAGCGATGATTGTTGCTACAGAACCGCACATGCCATCCACAAAACAGGTTAAACGATCTTTCCGTTCTTTCAGGTAGTTGTAAATCGCCAAACCTTCATAGACACTTCCACCGGGAGAATTGATCCTTAGTTTGATCTCTCTGTTTGCAGGGAGTTTCGCGATTTCATTGTTAAAGGCTTTCGCGGATACTCCATCCGGCTGGAACCAATCACCGGGGCCGATTCTGTCATAGATCAGCACCTCAGCAGCCGGTTCGCTGGCCTCATTTCGTATGCTAAAAAAGCTATACATTGTTATTATTTCCTTTCGTTTCTTTTCCTTGTGTTAAATCTTCTTTTTTGTCTGGTGTCTGGGCTTTCGCTGTATTGAGCGGATTATAGATCAAGCGCACATCATCAACTTTGTACTCGTTCTTGACCTGTTCAGCGTATGCCGCCGCTTCCGCTCTCTGTTGCAGAACAACCTTCCAGTCTTTACCTTCCGCCCCGCACAAGTCTTGTAAAGTCGTAATACCAGCCGCGTGTTCTGAAAGGTCTTTTGCAGATTCCTTTCCAACGTCAGCGGTCAGAGTGCGCGGCGGAATGACGTTTGCCGCCAAGAAAGAGGAATTGATTGGGAATTTGCTGGCAAAGCCACTCAAAGCCCATTCGTAACATTTGAGGACTACATCCTCCATAACGGAGAACAAGCTTTTGAATGTTGCTTCTGTTGCCGCAATGTCCGCCCTTGCTGTGGTACCTTGTAAAGATTGCGGAAATATCAGTAATTTTGAAATGTTGAAAGCAATACAGATCTTCTCGATCTGGTACGTCCAAAACTGTTGCATAATAGAAGACGGTCTCTCAGAAGGATTCTGATCCCATTCTGCCCCCGATTTCATAAACATGATTTTGCCGCCGTATTGCTCTTCCAGCATCCGGTGACTCTGTTCGTCTATTGGATGTTTGATTATCGGCTCTTCTTTTGCATCCCCTTCCTTTGGTTTCATACCGCGAGCCATCGCAGACATGACAGTTTCAGCATCAACTTCGCCCTCTGGGGTCTTAACTATGGCAACTTTGGTAGCATTGACCTTCGCCGCGAGAATTTCCGCAGACTCGATCATTTCAAAATCTTGCATTGTGTTCAGTGCAGGCACACTGGCCGGGATGCCTCGAAGCTGCCCTGCTCTTGTAGGAGCAAAGACATGAATCACACGATCAGCTGGGAAAAACTTAGGCTCTGCACTTCCGTCTAATCCGTCAGATATGTAATATCCTTTGACTCTTCCGTGTGCGTCATATTGGATACCGTCAATAATGTTATTACTGCCGACCGCTTTCTGTGGACTGCGACATCTGTGTGTTTCAAAAATTTGGATCTTGTGCTGTATTGCTTCGCCGATACATTCCCGCAAAACAACGAAACATTCACCGTCAACCTCTAACAGACGAAGCATAATGCTTGTCATGTAATGGAATTTCAGCCGTCCTAAAAAATCACATCCTTTTTGCCATTCTTCCCAGCAACGATGCGCAATTTCATCAATGCGAGGTTTTCCATTGGACGGAACGACCTTTAGCCCATTAGCTCCATTGACAAACGCATCAATAACTTCCAGAATTTTTTCAAAATACGGATTATTATCTGCAAAATAGCGTGATTTCCCAACAAGAGTTATACGGACATCCTCGCTCATATCGTAGCGGGCATCCTGCACATAAATTCTTAAATTGGTACGGTCTTTTGAGCGTTCTGCTGCGGTATAGAGATTTTCAGTCTTAGCAATATCCGGCTCTGCTCTTCTGTGGGAAGCTGTGACAACCGCTTGCTTATTTGGGATTGAATAAGTATTTTTAGAGCGAGAAAACCAGTTGAAAGGATTAAAATTCATGCGCGGTGCGGTTGGTTACAAAAAACGGGTACAATACTGGTCACGCGTGGAAAGAGAAGTTTCATACCGGCTTCCAGTAGGTCAATTTCATCCGGAGCCACCCCGGATACAATAACATTGTCGTAAGCTTCTTCTATGATCTGATAGAGTTCACGATTATCAGAATAATTCTGTCCTTCTATCTCTTTTACCTCTCCTGAGGTGTTGTTAGTAGCAAATCGCGTCTGCATTTCTCCGCCTTCAGTTTTTTCATTGAGTGCGTCTATTTTGGAATGCAGAATCTCTATAAAAGGAAGGTTTTCGCGGCGTGCTTCACGCGCGAGTGAACCTATTTTTGAACGAATCTCTAAAGAAGAGAATCCCATGACTCTATTTTAATCAATAGAAACATGGGGTGCATTATCACTAACTATCACCAGCTATCACTAACTATCACTGGGGATTTTTTTTCTATACTCTTTGCAGGGTTGACTATGTTTTTGAAGAAAAGAAATAAGATCGCGCGGTGTTGCTCGACCGCCGGGCATGGAGAATCCAATCCAGACACAATGATTGATCCAGCTGACAGACCTTCCGAAGTATTCAGCCAATTCTTTACGGCTTTTCTGCTGATCCAATTCTTTGTCCATGTTCTAATTTAATTGACGCTCCAAAGCCAAGACTTTTAGCTAAGACCGTTGACATATTCTCGCAATCAAATAGGTGGTTTGCTCTGCCTGAAGATATAAGCTCCCAACGATAGATCGGAAAACTGCGTTGGATGATCTTTTTTTTCACCTCGGAATTAAGGTGGGACCAATACTCGTCCGTCACAATATCCGTTACCTCCCATTTTTCATCGGTCTGCTGCGTCCGGTAACGGTGCAAAACGTCTTTCATGTAATCAGAGTTATATCCGAGAACATACAACTCAAAGCTCTTATGTTCCAACCTTGCCAAATCGTATCCATAGACCATTTTTAGCCCTGTTTTTTCATCTTTCCAGAAGCGGCTTTCGCTGTGACCGCGCATAGGAGTCCAGCCAAAATGCCTTTTTTTCACTGATCCCGGTTGTCGCATCAAAACACCATGCAAAACGCACTCACGATAGACAGATTGCGGATCATAGCCAGAGTCAATTCCCACACAAACGTCCGGAATCTCATATTTTTGTTGGATATCACACAATTCAGCATAAGAATCGCGGTGTCCGAAGTCAACAAGGCGGGAATTTCCCTTTTCATCCCAAGCGCGAACCACAAACCAGAAAAACGGCGATTTTTCCTGCACGTCAACCGTCATTATTTTGAAAAACTCTCCCTTTTTGAGAGGCAATGCAGACGAAACAAGCCTTTCCGTCCTATTAAATGACATCTGATTCAAAAACGGTTCGGCTAAATCGCCATTGATGAAGCCTTGCGGCCCTTCAAGAGAAGTAACCGCCTCAATAAATTTCGTAGCCAGCACCGGCCAGCTTGTCTCCGGGTTGATAACATATAAGGATGAAAGGTGATAAGAACGAAAATGCTCGTTTGCGTTCGGATTGGTAGGAGCCCAGTGTCCTTTTGCAATCATTCCAGCCTTTTGATGATCTTTGATATGGTAATGGCAAAACGGACATTCGACATAGGTCGTTTCTTTCACACGTTTCAGATCCCATTTTCCACCGATCTTTGCATTCTTATCCCAATAAACATACGCTTCACATCCGGTTTTGGGCAGTGTGTAATAATCGGGAGACCAGGCAAGAAGAAGGTCTTTTCCACATTCTGGGCAAGGAATGTAGTATCTGCGCTGATCTCCCTTTAAAAATTCGATCCAGATTGGATTATAGTCTCCGGAAGGCGTTGAGGTTTTGATTTTCTTCGGGTTTGCCTTCGATTTCGTTCTCTGTTCGGCCAAATTGACCGCACCGGCCTCCCCTTTGATATTACGCGGGAATTTATCGGTTTCATCACAAATTACAACGTCACATGGAAACGAAGATAGTTTACCGGAAGAATGCGCACCGCGAAACATGACGGTCGAACCGCCTATTTTTTGAGTGAGAATTTTCTTTGCGTACCTTCCAGAAATGTATTTATTGGTTTCTGACGCTTCAAGCATGGGGATCCATCTGTCATTGGCAAAGTCCCCAGCGAGATCCTTGTCGGGAAGCACCCAGAGAGCGCGGATATTCCTATTGCAGACCGTCCACCCCATCTGCCCCATAATCATAGAGGTTTTTCCGGTCTGGGAACCAAACACCAACACAAGATCAGAAATCCGCCAATCTGAAATTGTATTCATAGGCTCAATGATGTATTCCCTGCCCTGCGTTTGAAAATACTCAGAGTTTCCTTCCTCATTGAACTGAATGCAATTATAAGCCCACTCGTTCACCGGTCGAGGATCCAGAGGTTTGAATTTCTCATAGATACCAGTCCACCAATTTCTCCAAAGAGGCACTTGTGACGGCTTACATGGCAACGGCTTAGGAATAGCCTTAGATGCCGTCAACTTCGATGTCACCCGCCTCTTCCGCGCTTTCAATGTTCGGGTTTTCTGCGATCTTCTTGAACGTGGTGTAGAGTTTGCCCTTGATTCCTTCATCACCAAATATCTTGATTAGTCGTTCCTGTGCATATACTAATGAGAGTTCAGGAAATTCTTTAGCATATCGCGCCGGTGCCTCTTCCAGAGTGTTTGCCAACATAGCCACTACTACCCGCTGCCAAGAATCCTGTTGCTCACGTGGGATTAGAGTGCCGTCAATCTGTGCAAGCTTTCTTTTAAGAATCTCTGCTTTAACCGCTTGCAAGTCAGACTTTTTCGCTTTTGATTCTCGATAATACTTAAACAGCTTTTGAAGAGTTAGTTTTGTTTCAAATTCTCCAGATGGAAGCCGCTCAATAATACCTTCATGTTCAAGCATCTGCACATAGCGCTGTGTAGTGCCAATCAACTCTCCAAGCACCGCTGTCCCAACTGTTCCGGGCAGTGTTTCAAATTCTAATGATGTTGATTCCTTCTTTTTCGCCATAATCACACCTTAACGGCGCTCGGTTGGAAGATATTAGAAGATTTTGGAAGATTTTGAAAGATATTTTTTTACTGGTTTGAGATCGTTTTTCTGCGCTCGTTTTCTGCCAAAAATCGCTGTTATTCATATATAATTCGCTAAACAGCATAGTGTTTTTGACGTTTTCCATACACGAACCTAACACCCCCGCTGAGGGAGTACAGATGCACGGTATAAGCCCTGTTTTGGGGCTCCCTGGAGGCTCATATTCTTGGAAGTTTTTGGAAGATGTTGGAAGATGTTGAGCGAAGGCGAAGTCGATTTTTTTGCTCACACATCAAAAAGGCGGGGTACGACCCACTGGCGCAACACCATGCAGAAAAAGAGATTCCTTACTGTTATGAATAATTTATAACCCTTTTATTTTCAGCATTTTATACAAAACAACACAAAAATCATAACTGATTGAAAATAAACTATTTACAAAGCAACTCTATCCTGATTGTTGTTCTGTTTGTGGCTTTTATAGGCTTTTTGTGTCTTGTCTTTTATTTGATTTATAACTTGCTTGTGTTACGTTGTTTATGAATGTTTTGGAAGATTTTGGAAGATTTACAAAAAAGAGCTAAAAAAAGTTATTTTTTGCGGTGATCCTGAAGATCTTTTTTGTTGCAATTCTCTTTTTTATTTATAACTCATTTTGAATGAATAAGATATAAAAACATAAAAACGCTTTTTGCTTATTGCTTTAATTTTATAACATATTGAAACAGAATAATATATAAAAAGTGCTGTTTTGTTTGTTTGTGTGTTGTTTTTTGTCCTTTTTTTGCCCTTTTATTTTGTCTTTGTGTTGTTGCTTATTCTTATGAATAACAACGCCTTAAAAGGCTTTTCTGCGTTGTTTGCGTGTTGTTTGCACGTTGTTTGATTGTGATCTTGTGTTTTTTTAGAAAAAAACAATAAGAATCTTATATTTTACAATAAGATTCGAGCCTGTCTGATTTTGTTATATGCTTATGAATAAAAGCCTTGCAAGATTATTGCAAGGCGTGAAAAAAAATAAGGTTCTTGTGTTTTTTGTCTTTTTGATCCGTGATCTTTTTCTGATCCGCACGGAGACACCGCACAGAAAACAAAAAAGCCTTTCTAGGGCTTTTGTTCTTGTGCTTGGGATTTTATATCAGAAAACAAAAAAAGCCCCGGAAAGGGCTTCTTGCTTTGTAATCCTAAGTTTAAGGAACTTTAGGAACTCCGTATTTTTTGGCGCGGGCTTCCTCTGTTTGCCAGCTCATTTTATAGTATGTGCTGTTTGTGTGAACGGGGTCTGTTTTGGGGTCTTTTGGCTGTCCGTCTAGTGGTTTGAATAATTCAGCAAAAGGCGGTTCTTTCTTTGCCCTTTCTGGTTCAAAAATAGCCGTCAAGCCTCCAATAATAATCAAAACCAGAAAAACGCTCCCAACCATACCTGCAAGACCTCCCCACACCCAAAGCAAAAGCCTATTTTGTTGCTTGTCATCTAATGTTGAACAAACAGCGATCCCGGCGGCAATGTCTTTTTTTAGTGAATGCTTTTTACCCATAACTACAACACACCCCCTTTATAAGCAAATTTCTGACCATCTGCAAGCTCTATCACCCAACCATCGCAAGGGATGCCGTCAATCTCCTGCGGTACTTCTTTCGGCGGTGGGCTGTCCTGTTCGTTCTCCAGGTGCGGGATCAAGTGCGCTTTCATAGAGAGATTGCCGTGAGAAAGATCAGCACAGAGTTTTGATCTGCCGCCGTCTTTCGCTAAATAGCAGAGTTCAAAATTTTGCGGTTCTGCATCCGGTTTGAAAACTAACCACAGCAACGGCATTGCAGAAGCTAAGTTTTTTCCGGTTCGACCGTTGCCGCGTGTGACAAGGTGACAAAACCAACCTTGAATAAAAATGCCGTCCCACTTTGGCCAATGTTTGACCGCGTGTTTTGCAATATCCCAAGAAACTTTTTTTAGTCCATAGTTTGGCTTTTTTAGATCGCAATCTGTGTATTTTGCCCATCCTTTAAGCGTTGCCGGTGGTTGGCAAATGTGACCGGTTTCCTCTGAAAATTGATTGTAAACTTCATCAGAAAGCCCTGTTTCTTTCCCAGACCAATAAAGGCCATCAGCTAGTTCTAAAATACTCTTTTTATTCATAATCTTTTTAATGTTAGGGGAGCTTTTCAGCTCCCCTTCCTTTTTTGCTTTATTATGCTTCCACCATGCTTGCTTTATATTCTTTAATTGCAAGAGAAAGCCCTCTTTTCAGTTTTTCATCTTCTCTTTCTTTAATTCGATATATTTATTCATTTTAATTCCTTTCCTTGCTAAGAATTGCAACCAAGATTTTCTGATCCTGCACGGGTAAACTCTTTATTTTTTCGAGAATTTCCGCCGCTTTTGATCCTAGCTTTGGAACAGCCGGACCCGCCGCCGGTACGCACAAGGACCCGGCAATCTTTGAAAGATACGGCAACCGCCGCAAAGCGACCAAACTGTTGAAGTTTAGGAGTCTTTGCCATGCGTTGTTAGTCGGTGACCAATGAAAGCCGCCGCGTTTCAATTCCTCTCGGATTTCCTTGTCTGGAATCTCTGAAAAGATAATCTGAAAGCGTTCCTTTTCTGTATTTGCAACGACCTTGCCGCCTAAGAATTTCCACGTCTTGAAACGTGTTTCCGGCTCTGCCGGTGTCGTGCTTTGTCTCGCTGTTGCCGGTGTGCTGATCCGTGAAGCGTTGCCGGTCTCTAATAAATCAAAAATGTTCTGTGTCATGTTGCTTGTCCTTTCTTTTATGCGTTTACTGTTTCCTGATTGTTTTCAATCTGTTTTTCTGGCTCTGCCGGTGTGCGGTTTGTTTCCGCTTTGTGTAATGGCATGAGAATAAAAAACTCTGTTTCTGTTTTTAACAGTGCAGGGGAAAAGCTTTTTGCAAAAGCCAGTTTGAACGCGCCCTTGCTGTTCTTGATTGCCTCTTCAAAGAATAACAGCTGAAAATCTATTGCCGGCAATTCTTTTTCTGACGGTGCAAGCTCTGTTATAACTTCTCCGTTAAAGTTTTCCGCACAGAACATGCGGCCATGTTGCCTGAAAGAGATTCCCAGATTCCCTCTTTCTGGCTTTGGCGTGAATTGTTTGATTGATTTTACAGCTTTTTCTAGTACGTCTCTATTTATAGACACAATGTTTTCCAATTCTCTAGGAATAACTTGCTTGTAATTAGGATAAACGCCCTCCAATATCTTGCCGCTGTAAATCGCGACCGTCTCTCCCACAGAGAAAGCCACACAATAACCGGTTGAATTTTTAAAAATCCCGATATTTCCACGAACCTTGCAATGTTTTGTGACCTTGCAAAGCGTTTCAATGTCCTCTTTCCTCATAATAAAATGGCCTTGTGTGCCTCTGCTTGTTTTGATCCGTTTCAAGAACATCCTGCGGCCGTCTGTTGCTACAAAGTGCAATTCATTTTCGACCTGTTCCAAATACACGCCGTTTAAAACAGCCCTTGTGTCTTCAGAAGACACGAAAACAGCGCCCTGCTTTAGTGCTTCCAGGAAGCTTTCTGCATCCACTGACGCAAACAGTTCAGGGCTTTCAATCTTTGGCAGAATCGGGAAGTCTTCTGCCGGGAGTATGATCTCTGAAAACAGCGCGGCAGATTGCAACGCTGTTGCGCTTTCTGATCTCAAGAAAAGCTTTTCACCGTCTTGCAATAATTCAAAGCCCTCAAGCCCTGCTGTTCTTTCCGCAAGTTCTTTGCTCGGTACAGTGAAAGACTTTTCGCCTGTAAAATCGCAGACTGTCCCCTTTTTGATCTTAAATGACAAGCATCTGTCAACATTTGATCTTGTGAGTGTTACAAAGTCGCCGTTCTGCGCAATTAGAACATTTTGCAAAACTGGCAATGTTATTCTTTTTCCAGAATCCAGCATGAAAAGTGCCTTGCTGATCTTGTCAAAAGCCTTATTCTCTAAAACTTCAAAAATCTTATTCATGTTATTTATTCTCCTATCTTTTAACGTGTTCCAATGACTTAGATATTCAGATAATCAAAATAGTTCACTTCCTGTTCCTTTGATTCCTGCTGTTCCTCTTTTGCTTCCGGTTCCGGCTCGGTTTGCTGATCCGCTTCCTGTTCC
>JAEEGL013526753.1_pt1 | contig 16334 bp, 13 predicted proteins | sample 9134231 | NCBI WGS metagenome assembly JAEEGL01 (sample SAMN16246548, study PRJNA631951) | gut metagenome | biome: gut microbiome; feature: rumen; material: fiber-attached | host: Bos | place: Iran: Karaj | collected 2018-10
ATTTCCGGCAGTCGTCCATCCAGGGGGTCATGAAGCGCATCAAGGCAAAGGGCATAGAGGTGATCATCTACGAGCCCTCTATGAAGGAAGACCTGTTCTTCAACAGCAGGGTGATGAGAGACCTGGACGAGTTCAAGGAAAAGGCCGACGTTATCCTGGCCAACCGCATGAGCGACAAGCTGGCGGACGTAAAGGACAAGGTGTTCACAAGAGACCTTTATTTCAGGGATTAGGAGAAGGATATGCTTGCAAAAAACGTGGACCTTGAAGGCAAAACAGTTCTTGTCACCGGCGCCGCCGGCTTTATAGGATCGTATCTGGCCATGGCCCTGCTGAAAAAATACGGCCGCATAACTGTGGCGGGCTTTGACAATATGAACGATTATTACGACGTTTCCCTCAAGGAATACAGGCTCCGCCAAATATCCGGCCTGGCGGAAAGCCTGCCGGGAAGGGACTGGAGTTTTGTAAAGGGCGACCTGGCGGACAAGGACCTGGTGATGAAGACCTTTGAACGCTACAGGCCCGCCGCGGTGGTCAACCTGGCGGCCCAGGCGGGAGTGCGGTATTCCATCACCAACCCCGACGCCTATATATCCTCCAACCTGACGGGCTTCTTCAACATTCTGGAGGCCTGCCGGAAATACCGGCCGGAGCACCTGGTTTACGCCTCTTCGTCCTCGGTTTACGGCGCCAACAAAAAGATACCCTACTCCACCGAAGACAAGGTGGACAACCCGGTATCCCTTTACGCCGCCACCAAAAAGGCCAACGAGCTCATGGCCCACGCCTATTCCAAGCTGTATGACATCCCCTCCACGGGCCTCAGGTTCTTTACTGTGTACGGGCCGGCGGGCCGCCCGGATATGGCCTATTTCGGTTTTACCGACAAGCTCCTCTTGGGAAAAACCATCGAGATATTCAACTACGGCAACTGCAAAAGAGACTTTACCTACGTGGACGATATCGTAGAGGGCGTGTCCAGGGTAATGGAATCCGCGCCGGAAAAACAGACCGGCGAAGACGGGCTGCCCGTGCCTCCCTACAGGGTGTACAACATTGGCAACAACAGCCCCGAAAACCTGCTGGACTTCGTGCAGATACTCTCCGAAGAACTGGTGAGGGCAAAAGTGCTGCCCGAAGGCTTTGACTTCGAGTCCCGCAAAAAGCTGGTGCCCATGCAGCCCGGCGACGTCCCCGTCACCTACGCCGACGTTGACGACCTGCAGAGGGATTTCGGCTTCCGCCCCTCCACCCCCCTGCGGGAAGGCCTACGCCGCTTTGCAGAGTGGTACAAGGAGTTCTACGGCGTTTAGCAAACGCCCGCAGCAGGCCCGTTTTTGACGCCGCGGATATACCCGGTTTGCGCCATAAAAAAGCAAAACGCCCCGAAAGGGGCGTTTTTGATATCTAAAAGAAGCGTTATTCGCCGGCATAATTTCTTTCCGGCTCTGCGCTGCATTTATACGGGCCTCCGGCAAAAGAAACGAGCCGGGTTGCCTTTACTTCAGCCACGAAGCGTCACGGTTCATTCTTGTCCGGCCTTTCCATTCAGACATATTGTATTTCGGTTCCGGCAAAAATACAAAGCCGTGTATCAGGCGGAAAGCTTTTATTTCTATATCCAAAGGATGGCCATACCATTTTTTAACCGGCCGGATCCCGTATATAGAGTGGATCTGATCGAAGGTATAGTAATTGCAGTTTTTGTTGCACCAAAGAAGCTTTTCAAATAATGACACAGGCTTGCCGGAACCCATTTTTGTTATCGTCGGAGCGAGGTGATATTTATAAACCGGCTTGTGTTTGCCTGCCCTGTCTTCAAATTCTTTGGTGACACTGACGACCTCCGGCGTCAGGAAACGGACGGTGAATCCGTCGAAACATCCCATACAGACACGATCGATAAAATAATCTTTATTGACTTCGATGTATCCGGCTTTGTCCGGCTTTGCAAGTATGTTTTGCAGCCTGAAGACCAGCGCAACAATATCTGTTTTCTGGCCGACAAGCAGCCTGAACTCGCTCAGATCGTTCTCAACAAAAGCGTCGAATATCATGAGCTTGGAAAAATTTGCCTGATCCGATCCCTTGGCAAAAACCGGCAAAACGGGACCGCTGATATAAGCGATATCTTTTTCGTCGTTGGTGTTTTTGTCCAGATAAGTCAATCTGTACAGATACATATCGGTCTTGTCGCGCTCTTTTAACTGCCTGTAATCATCCATAACGTCCGGTTTCGGGATCGGGGCCTTATAAGATACCGGTTCCCGAAAGCCCTCGATCGCAACAGGATGCGCTTTTACAGAACCGAAGCGTTTTTCGTCAAGGATGACGTAAAGCATAATGGCAGCGTTATTCTCAAGAGTTACAAGCTCGAATGAAGTCTCCGAAGGAAAAACCTCTTTTTTGTAATTGCCTATGGTAAAAAACCGTTCGTCAGCCTGAGCGCTGCGGTCGTTCCCATATTTTATGACAAGCGCGGCAACGATAAAAACCAACGCGGCAATGATAACAAGTTTGTTTCTCATTGTAATATCTCCAGGTCGGTAAATATGAAGTATTGAGCAGGATCATAAAATGCCGCTGCCGGATGCCGGCATCCGGCAGATCACGTTTCATTTTTGTACGCTTTGTTTTCCGAAATATCCGCAAAACGTATACTCACTCCTTATAATAAGTTTATAATACAATTATATCACAAGCAAAAAAACAACAATATCCGAAAAAACGGGGCGCCTCTCGGCGCCCCTGATATTTGCCGATAAAAAAGCGTTTCCGGCTGCGGAAACATATAACGCAAAGGGGCGTCACCCGCCCGCGGGCGGGTATTTTTCCACGGCCCCCGAATAATCCCCTTCCACCGAAACGGGAGCGGACGACCTCACCCGAAGCGGCGGCTCACAGCCGGACACCCGGTTTTTTTCCAGAACGGCCCGTCCGCCGCCGGGAGAAAGCACTGAGACAAGGATGCCGGTTTGTTCTCTGCTGCCGGAAACGTCGTTGTTTTTAACAACGATCTCAGAGCGCCCCGGGCAGAGGGTCTCCGCAAACAGCGCCGCCGGCGCGGACTCCGGAAGGGGCGTATTAATTATAAAGCGGTTGCCTTCTGCCCGCACGCTGCATATATTGTTGCCAGAGGTATCCAGCGCCGCGTTCACACAGGTGTTGTTCAAAAAGCAGAAGCTCTTCATGGCGCTGAATGCCGTTATCCGCGAAGGCCCCCTGCTCTCAAAGCGGCAGCCCGTTATCACGATCTCCTGGTCCGCCGCCATCTGCGTGGCGTTGCTGTTGAAAAAATGGGTGGCCCCCAATTCTCCGGATATATACGACCTGCAGTTTTTAAAAACCACGTCTTCCGTACAATACTGAAAGGTGGAGTAGTTGCCGTTTGCGCAGTCCTCTGCCCGGCAGCCTTCCGCCAGCGCCCGGCGGCAGCCCTCAAAATCTATCCCCACGTCCAGGCAGCGGGACACGCTGCAGTTTATTATCCGTATATCCTGCCCCAGGCTGCCCCAGATGCCGCCTCCGGCGGCGTCGGCCACGCTGCAGTTCTTTATCACGCCCTTCTGAGCCGCGTGAAAGTTCTCTTTTCTGCCTCCCCGGCTGTAGTCGCTGTCGCCGCCCCAGAATTCTATGCCCTGGGAACATCTGCCCACGGAACAGTTCTCGACAAAAAAACGGCGGCTGTATTGTATGACTATGCCGGCTGCCGCTCCGAGATCTTCTCTTCCGCAATCGGCGCAGCAGCCCGTTATGCGGATATCCTCGCTGAGATACTCCTCCGACAAAAGCCCTCCGGTTTTCACCGGGTCGGGCGTCCCGTCCCACGCGTTGACTTCGTTCAGCGCCGAAACGGCGGCTACGCCCAGCCCCACCGTGGCTACGCCGGAAACGGAAAGGTTCTTTACCGAGCGGGCGCGAAGGGCGTAAGCGGTGACGGGAGCGGGGGCAATAACGGTGAGCTGCGAAACCGAAACGTTTTCGCAGCGTTTTGCGGGAGCTCCCTTTTCCCCCGGCCTGCCTTCGGCGACAAAAACGTCGCCCTTGTGAAGCGTCTTTATACAGGCGCCTTTTTCTCCCGAGATACAGGCGTTTGCGGGTATGCGTACCGGCGCGGACACCGAGCAGCAGCCCGCGGGGATGATAACGCGGCGGTGCTTCCGGAGGGCGCCGGCAAGTTTGACTGTCACGTCTTCATCCTGCGTATATCTCAGAACGTACGCCTTCTCTCCGGAACGGCCGGCAGAAGAAGGGAGCGTCAGGCCGCTGAAACCGAAGGCGCCCGATACAAGCGCCAGCGCCAGGGCTGCCGCAACCGCCGCTTTACGTTTGATATCCATATATCTTCCTCAAAATATCTGCCGCGGCGGCGGACGCCGCGGCGCTCTGTCATTTTTTCGCTGCCGGCAGCAGCCGGCATATCATAATTTCATTAAAGCACACCCGCCGCAGTCTGTCAATACCTCGCAAAAAGCCGCTCCCCGCGAATGCGGAGAGCGGCTTTTATTGCCGTTCCGGTCACCTTTGCGGCCGGCCTTTCCGGCTTTTTTGAGCCGGAGGCCTGTCCGGGCCGTCTTCCAAAAACACTGCCGGGGAATACAGATACCCCTGATACAGGTCGCAGCCCAGCCCGTGGAGAATCTCCCGCTGGTCCTCGGTCTCCACGTATTCCGCCAGCACCGCAAGGCCCAGAGCCGCGGCCAGGCTGACTATGGAGGAGATGATCTCCCGGTTGTTGCGGTAGGCAAAAAGCCCTTTGACCAGAGAGCCGTCCAGTTTGATAAGGTCGAAAACGTTGTCCTTCAGATAGTGGATGGAGGTCTGCCCCATAGAGAAATCGTCCACTGCCAGGAGCAGCCCCATGTCATGGAGCGTCCGCAAAGCGCTGACGGTCTCTTCCCCGAAGGAGAGGGCCGCCTGTTCCGTCACCTCCAGACAGAGGTTCTTGCCCCTGAAGCCGTATTTTGCGTCCATCTGCGCGCAGAATTGCAAAAACCGCGGCCGGATCACTGTGGTCCCCGTGATATTGAAGGATATCTTGACGTCCCTGCCGAAGCGTCGGAGAACTGCCGGACGTTCCTCCAGAATGCGGCGCAGGACCGCTTCCTCCAGCTCCGGCAAAAAGCCGCCCTCTTCCGCCAGCCGGATCACCAGCGGCGGGTATATGATCCCCAACACCGGGTGGCGCCACCTGAGCAGCGCCTCGGCGCCGACGCACTTTCCGTCATAATTATACTGGGGCTGGTAGCCCAGCGCCACGCTGCTCCCGAGCCTGCCCTGCATCTCCGCGCACAATTCCTTGGCCAGATCCCCGTAAACGTTGTTCAGTTCTGTCAGCCTGATGGCGCCCAGGTTCTGTTCGTTGGCCTTGAAGTATTCCAAAAAAGCGCCGTATTCGTGCCTCACGCGGGCTTCGGTATGCCGGTCGAGGACCCTTACGAAGGGCAGATAGACCGCAACGCCTATAGTGATATTCACCAGCTGCAGAAGGCTGCCCGCTATGCTGCCGGTGGCGTAGTAGCCCCCCAGAAGCACCGGCGTGGTCCATGCCACGTCCGAGGTGATCAGGGGAACGAGCCCGGCGGACAAAGCCAGATACGCCACGGTATAGCAGAGCAGCGGCGCCAGGATAAAGGGCACGAACATCACGGGGTTGAAAATGATCGGCAGGCCGAAGACCATGATCTCGTTGATGTTGAAGATCATGGGAAAGGCCGCGCCCAGGCCCAGCCTTTTTCTGGCGCGGTTCCGGGAAAACAGCATGATGGCGATGAGCAGGCAGATGGCGGCGCCGCAGCCGCCCATGAGGACGAAGCAGTCAAAGAAGCCCTTGGTCAGTATGACTTCCGGCGCTTTTCCCGCTGCGACAGCGGCCTGGTTGGCAGCCAGCCCCGGGGTGAAATAGGTCTCCATGACCCCCTCCAGGGTGTCGCTGCCGTGGATGCCGAAGAACCACAAAAGAGAGGACAAAAGCACAAAGAAAAAGCCCTTGACGAAGCCGGCTTCACCGAAAGAGAAGAGCCAGTTGGAGAAAGAATGGAGCCCCATGAGGAAGGAGTCCACGTGGGCGGCGCGGATGATGAGGGTATTCACCGCCGCAAAGACTCCCACGGTAAGGGTGATAGGCGCCAGGGTGGAGACTGCGCTTGTGAATTCCCGGTCTGCGCCTTCCGTAAAGAGCCTTTGGCTCTCCCGCCACAGCCTGCGGTAAAGCCAGTGGAAAAGCGCCGACGCCCCCAGCCCGGTGAGCAGCGCCAGGAACATGGACTTCGGCCCCAGAAAATCGGTGTTGAAATCAGGCAGATACGCCCCGGCCAGGATGGCGAAGCAGATGATGGCGGACATTATGGCGCCCACGATACTGCTGTTCTCGTTTGCCCGCAGCTTGACGTAGGCGTAGGAGATCAGTATCGTGATATAGACGGAGAGGACGCCGAAGGTGCCGCTGTAAACGAGACGGAGAAAATGGGAAAACCCGACGCCCGCAGAAGTCTCCAGAAACTCCCGGTAAGCCGGGACCGGCAGGGTCTGCAGGATCAGCGCGAAGGCCCCGATGGTCAGCACCGGGATCATATTGACGAGAGCGTTCCGCACCGCGCGGACGGCATACATCTGCTCGACCCTTCGGATCAGCCGGTTGAAGCGTTTGATTTGGTTCATTTCCGTGTTTCTTCTGTTTTAATTCAAGGCATATTACCCTATTATTATAGCAATTAACGGCAAAAACTGCAATGCTTCCGCGTTTTCGTTATGCGATACGGAAATATCGCGCCGGTCCGCCAAAAAAATCCGCTCTCCGCGGCTGCGGAGAGCGGACGGGCTGCGCTAATCCAGCTTGAATTTCTTGCGCCGGGCTATCTCTTCCTGCACGTCCTCTTCCAGTTTCTGCAGGGCTTCCCGGGGCTTCAGGCGGCCGCGGATGCACTTGTCGTAGTAGTAGTTCAGGCGGTCAAAGATATAAAGCTGATAGGGCACCGGAGGGAAATATATGATATTGTCCGATTCCATCATATCCACGAAGGCCCGCTGGGTGGGGTTCTCGTCCAGCCATTCCTGGTATATCTCCGAGTCCCTCACGGCCCTGAAGGAGGGCAGCCAGCCTCCCACCTTCATCACCTTGGCGCCCTCGTCTGGGTCCGTGATGCCCGACCAGTATTTGATGAACTCATAGGCTCCCTTGGGGTTGCTGGCGCCTTTGGGGATCACCAGGAAGCAGTTCCCCAGCCAGGAATAGTGCTTGTTGCCTCCCACCGGGGCGGGGGTAGGCATGGTCTTGTAATCCTTGGCGTATTTCTTCATCTGCTGGTTGATGAGGGCTATGTGCCAGGCGCCGGTGTGCAGAAAGAGTATCTTGCGGGCAAAGAAGGGCATCAGCACTCCGTTGCCTCCGGCGTTCTCCAGTCCGGCCTCGAACTTGGCCACCTTGTCAAAGCCGCCGTAGTATTCCCTCAGGTTCACCAGATACTCGAAGGCCTTCACATTGCCTTCGGTATTCAGCGTCAGGCGGCCGGTCTTGTAATCCCACAGCCCGTTGCCCCAGGCAGCCAGGAACGAAGGCATTTCCCCGGGCAGGAAGCCCATGGTCTTTATGTTGTGGTTCTTGTCCATCACCGCCAGTTTTTTGGAAAGCTCCGTCAGCTCCTCCAGGGTCTGAGGCACCTCTCCGGGCTTGTAGCCGTTGGCTTCCAGTATCTCCGGGTGATAGAATATGCCCAAAAGGCCCATGGAGGTGGGGATGGCGTAGAGCTCGCCCTTGTAGCGGGCTATCTTGTTGGTGATGGGGAAGGCGTTCTTCTCAAAGAACTCCTTGTCCTTGGGGCTCATCACCTCGTCCATGGGGGTCAAAAGGCCGCTGTCCGCCCACTGGGGGATCACCGCCTCCCACTGCACCATGATATCGGGGGGATTGCCTCCCGCCACGCTCATGAGCAGCTTCTGGTTGGCGCTGGAGGGCAGGGAGAGAGGCACCACCTCGTATTTATCCTGATAGGCGTTGAAATAATCGCATATCATCTCCGCCTGTTTGGCGTAGTCGCCGGTCCACTGGTGCCAGAAATACACAGTTTCCCTTTCGGGCATTTTGGCAAGCTTCGGGGCCGGTATGCACATAATGGCTATGACCACCAGGACCAAAAGCCCTCCCAGAACTGCCTTTATCCTGTCTTTGAGGCTCATTTCTTTCCAATCCATCAGCTTTTACCTCCCGTAGTGGCAATACCCTGCACAAAGGTCTTCTGGGCAAGGAAGAATATAACTATGATAGGCAGCGTGAACACGCAGCTGGCGGCCATGAGCTCCGCCCATCTGCCTCCGTAGGAGGACATGAACTGCTGCAGGCCGTAGGCTATGGTGTATTTCATAGGGTTGTTGATATACAGCAGAGGGCCGAAGAAGTCGTTCCACGAGCCGATGAACTGGAACAGGGCCACGGTAGCCAGGGCCGGCTTGGCCAAAGGCAGTATCACCCGGCTGAAGATGGTCCACTCCGAGGCGCCGTCCAGTCGGGCGGCTTCGGAAAGCTCTTCGGGGATGGTCATAAAGAACTGCCTCAAAAGGAATATATAAAAGGCGCCGCCGAAAAAGCTGGGCACTATGATGGGCAGAAAGGTATCGTACCAGCCCAGGTTCTTGAAAATGACGAACACCGGTATCATGGTCACCTGCCCCGGAAGGGCCATAGTGGCCAGCATCACGTAAAACAGGGCGTCCCTGCCGGCAAATTTCATGCGGGCAAAGCCGTAGGCCACCATGCTGCTGGAGATCACCGCGCCTATCACGCAAAAGAAGCATATGACTATGGTGTTTTTGATATACTGCAAAAAGGGCACGCTCTGCATGGACTTGGGGTAATTATCCCACACGAAGGGATCCGGGATCAGGTCCTTCACCACGAAGCCCCTTTCCGCCTGGGCCGGGTCGAATATCTGCTCGTCGCCCTTCAAGGACGTGGACACCATATACACGAAGGGCATCATGAAGGGCAGGCAGAACACTATAAGGAATATGTATAAAAGCGCCTTCTGCAGGGGCGTTTTTCTGTTGATGATATCCATTTACTGGCCTCCGTAATGCACCCAGGATTTCTGGAATTTGAACAAAAGCGCCGTGATGGCCACTATGATGATGAACAGTATCCACGCCATGGCGGAGGCGTAGCCCATATCCAGATAGCGCCAGGCCCGGTTGAAGAGATACAGCGAATAGAACATGGTGCTGTCCTCGGGGCCGCCCTTGGTCATGATGAAGGCCTGGGTGAAATACTGGAAGGAGCCTATGACGCCCATGATCAGGTTAAAGAATATAACGGGGCTTATCAGGGGCAGGGTGATATGCCTGATCCTCTGCCACCAGTTGGCGCCGTCTATCACCGAGGCTTCGTAAAGCTCGTTGGGCACGTCCTTCAGGCCCGCCAGATAAATTATCATGCTGCCGCCCACGCCCCACATGCTCATAAAGATAAGGGAGCCGAAAGCGTAGCGGCTGTCACCCAGCCAGTTGGCGCCCTCTATGCCGAAGCGGGCCAGCACCGTGTTTATAAGGCCTATGTTCGGGTTCAGGAGCCACATGAAAACCACGCTGGTGGCCACCACCGGCACGATGGAGGGTATGTAAAACAGGGTGCGGAACACCTCTATGCCTTTTATGTTGTTGTTGAGCACTATGGCCAGAAAAACGCCGAACACTATGCCCAGAGGCACGGCGATGATGGCGTATTTTACCGTTATCCACAGGCTTTTCCAGAAAACGGGGTCGTTGGTAAAGAGCTCCTGGTAGTTCACGAACCCTATCCACACGGGGCTGGAAAGCACGTCGTAGCGGGTAAAGGAAAGATAAATACTTGAGATGAACGGGCCCACGGTAAAAACCAAAAAGCCTATGAGCCAGGGGGCTATGAACAGATAGCCCGCCAGGTTTCTTTTGAACTTAAGCTTGTTCACAAAGCGTCTCCTGTTATTTGACAAATTTCATGGGGTTCCAGTATTCCGAAGCGTGATAGCTTACCGGCTCGCACTCTATCACGGAAGTGGCGGAAAGCTCCAGCCCGTCTCCCGGCAGATATACGGAATAATCGTAGCGGGCCAGGAGGTAAAGCCAGATATCCCCCGGCTCCGGAGCCTTTTTGCCGGGTATCTCCAGGTCCCGGAAAGGCAGGGCGAGCTGCAGTATCCAGTATTCGTCCTCGTCGGAAGGGTCGTTGAGGGTGCCCTTTACGCAAACGGCGGCCTTCAGCCCTTCCGAGTTCCAGCGGCTCCACCGGTGGTCGCCTCCGGCAAAGGAGCGGCGGGGCTGGTATGCGTCATACACGGCGCCCAGGGCGTTGATCTCAAAGTTGTAATACGCTTCGCCCTTTGGATCGGTTTTGAAAAACAGCTCCAGCACGTCGTCCTCGCAGGTGCGGGAATCCCGCTCTGTGTGCAGGGCAAAGATATCCCTGTCATATGCCTTGTAGCGCGCGTACAGACAGCTGTCGCTCCACAAAAGCCCCGCTTCCGTGAGGCTTGCGGGGGGCTTGTCCGTCCCCGCCAGATACCAGCGGGCGGGCTCGGCTTTTTCCCACAGGGGGCAGCCGAAATCATTTACGTCGATCTCGCCGCCTATATGGCGGACAGGGTAAACGGGGGCTTCTTTCATAATGACCTCTTATTCCTGCGGCGTTCAGCCGCCGTCCGGGCTCCGTATCCGGATACGTTATATTATAATGGTAGCATAAACGGGGCCAAAATTCAAATCGGCGGCCCGGGCAAAAAAAATTCCGGCTTGCGCCGGAACAGATTCCGCCTAAACTGCGGGAGGGTTGTCTCCGGGGACGAACGCGGGCTCCGCCTTCGGGTCGGGGCCGAAGCTGTTGTCGAACCTGTCGCCTTCCTTGCAGTCCAGCACCAGAAGCCATATGGGCCCGGCGATGGGGATAAGCACGATAAAGAGCCAGTACCATTCCTTGCCGATGTCGTGGAGCCTGCGCACGTCAAGGGCCAGGCCCGGCAAAAGCAGCGCCAGGCTCAGGATAACCGACAGGATGCCTATATCCTGCCCGTTCGGCACGTCGATCTGCAGGTGCAGCAATTTGTCTATCAGCGAAATAATGAAGCTGATGACCCAGACCGTCAGAGTATACATCCAGAATTCGCGCCTTCTGGCCCTGCCCGAAAATTGGCAGTATTTTTTGGTGATTATTTCCGTAAAATTGGAAATGCATTCGCTTGCAAAACTCATTGTTTTTCCTCGCTTTCTGATGTTCGTTCGGGAGATATGTCCCGCTGATATTATAGCATCCCGAAGGGCTTGGGGCAAAAACCGGGCTTCCGGCGCATACTTTTGCGCAGCGCCGCCGCCTTTCGGCTCCGGATACTATACTATAATGGTATCATAAACGGGGCCGGAATTCAAACCGGCGGCCCGGGCAAAAACCCTGCCTGCGCCGGAACAGATACCCCTCAAACTACGGGACGGTTGTCTCCGGGGACGAACACGGGCCCGGCCTTCGGGTCGGGGCCGAAGCTGTTGTCGAACCGGTCGCCTTCCCTGCACTCCAGCACCAGCAGCCAGATGGGCCCGGCGATGGGGATGAGCGCTATGAATATCCAGTACCAGTCGCGGCCTATGTCGTGGAGCCTGCGCACGGTGAGCCCCAGGCTGGGCAAAAGCAGCGCCAGGCTTACAATGGTGCTCAGTATCTCGATATCGTTGGCGCCGTTTTCGATCTCCAGTCCGAACACGTTGTCGATAACAGACGCTATCACGCCGATAACAAAGTTGGCCAGCACGAACATCCAGTATTCCCGCCGGCGCGCCCTGCCCGAGAACAGGCAGTATTTTTTGGTGATTATTTCCGTAAAATTGGAAACGCATTCGCTTGCAAAACTCATTGTTTTTCCTCGTTTTCTGATATTCGTTCGGGAGATATGTCCCGTTAATATTATAGCATAATCCGAAAAAAGCCGCCGAAGGATAAAAGCATACCGAAGGGCCCGGAAAAAACCGGGCTTCCGGCGCATACTATCGGTTTTGCCCCGAATTGTATTATAATATAAGCGTATCCTTTCGGGAGAACACAATTTTTTTTATGAGGAGACGGCAATGTCCGATTGTATTTTCTGCAAGATAGCCCGGGGCGAGCTGGGCGCGCTGATCTATGAAGACGAAAAGGTGGCGGCCTTCCGCGACGTGAAGCCAATGGCAAAGGTGCATATACTCATAGTGCCCAAGGAGCATATACCCTGCATAGACGAATGCGAAGACGGCGCTCTTCTCGGCCATATGCTCTTGACTGCCAGAAAGCTGGCAAAAAGGGAGGGCATTTCGGAAAGCGGCTACCGCCTGATGATCAACTGCCGCGAAGACGGCGGGCAGACTGTTATGCATCTGCATCTGCACCTCATCGGAGGCGAAAAGATCTGCTGGGGCCCCATATAGATATATGAAAAAAACGCTCGTTGCCGCCCTGCTGTTTTTTGCGGCGGCGGCATTATTTGCCAATCCTATGGAGCCCTCCGTCTCGGTGAAGGCAGCCGATTTCGGGGTGGTCGCAGACGGAAAGACTCCCGTCTCCGACGCCCTGCAGAAGGCCATAGACAGCTGTCCCGGCGGCGCCGGAGGCGCGGTGCGGCTCCCCGCGGGGAAAATGGTCCTGGACAAAACCGTTTACGTAAAGGAGAACGTCCTGCTCGTAGGAGCGGGAGAGGGCTGGGAGAACACGGTTTCCGCCTTTATGGTAAAGCACAGGGAAGGCCCCGCCTTTTCTCTTGCCTCCTACTGCGGAGTGAAAGGGATCTCGGTGGAATACCCGGACAACCTTTCCGACGAAAAAATGAAAAAGCCCGACCGTTACGGCCCGGCTTTTCTGCTGACGGGCTGCAACGTGACCCTGGAATACGTCAATTTTGACGGGGCCTGGATCGGCGCCGCCACCCCGAAGGAGGGAGCCAACGCGGGGCAGTGCCTGTTTTCCAACATCAACGGCTTCTGCCACCACCGGGGCTTTTACATCTCGGGGGCAGCGGACATCAACCGGTTCGAAAATATCCATCTGTTCCCTTCCCGCTCCAACCAGTACACGGAGCCCGACGCCTGGTTTGCCCACGACCTTATAGGCTTTGAATTCGGCAGGCAGGACGGCGCCATGTTCACCAACTGTTTTATTATTATGGGAAAGGCTTTTTTCCGCCAGTTCGGCGATTCTCCGGGAAGCGCTTCCAACATAGGCATACCGAACATTCCCTACAACAGCTCTCTGGGCTTCGGCTTCAACGGCTGCTGGATAGAAGCGGTGGACACGGGCTTCGATATAGAAGGAGTGTGCGGCTTTACCATATCCGACTGCAACATACTTGTGAACAAGGGGGGCACGGGCATACGCCTGCGGGCCGAGGCCATAGCCTACAACGGCGTCGTTTCCGCCACCCAGATACGGGGCTTCGGCGGAGACAATGAGTTCTGCGGCATAGATTACGATATGAGATACAAATACTGGAGCCCCTCGGTCCTCAACAAGCTCACCGTGTCGGAATGCGTCATACAGGGGGCGTCCCCCGCCGTCCGCATAGGGAAACGCGCCCAGAGGGTGTGGCTGAAGGGGTGCCTTTTGTCCGGAACGGAAAAGTCGCCGGCGGTAGTGGCGGAAAAGGGGGCGGAATACGTGTATATAAAGGACAACGTGTTCCAGAGAGAGTCGGACAAATGCCCGAAGCCTCTTAAGGCCTATCCCTTTATCAAAGGGCTCGTCATCAAAAACAACTCCTATGAAAACCTTTCCCTCATAAAGCCGAAACAGGAGGAAGAAAAATGAAAACTCTGTTTTGTGTTTTTGCCCTGGCAGTCTTGTCTTCGGCCCTTTTTGCCGGCGCCGTAAAGGAATTTGCGCCCTCCGGCGAGGTGAACGCTTCCGATTTCGGGGTGAAGGGCGACGGCTCTACTCCTTCGGCGGCAGCCCTGCAGAGGGCCATGGACTCCCTGAATACAAAAGACGCCGCCGGGGGCGTGGTGCGGCTCCCCGCGGGAAAGATACTTATGGAAAAGCCCGTCACGGTCCCGGACAGGGTGATACTGCAGGGGGCGGGGGCAAGCTGGGAAAACTCCGGCACCGTGTTCGTCATAAAGCAAAAGGAAGGCCCCGCCTTTTCCCTGCTTTCCTACTGCGCCGTGAGGGGGGTCTGCATGTATTATCCGGACAACCTTACCGCCGAAAAAATGGAAAAGCCCGACAAGTATCCTCCCTGCGTCATGCTCATAGGCTGCAACAACAGCCTGGAATATATCAACGTTGACGGCGCCTGGACGTTCTGCTCCGTCCCCGAAAAGGGGACCAACGCGGGGCAGTGCTATTTTGCCAACATAAACGCCTTCTGCCACCACAGGGGCTTTTATCTCACGGGAGCGGCGGACATCAACCGGTTCGAAAACATCCATTTCTTCCCCAGCCAGAACGGGGGCTACGGACGCTATTCGGCGGAAAACCTAATAGGCTTTGAATTCGGCAGGCAGGACGGCTGTATGATGAATTCGTGCTTTGTAATAAGGGGCAAGGCCTTTTTCAGGCAGAACCGGGACAACGGCTACGACGGCAAATGGAGCCAGTCCCTGGGCTACAGCTTTATGAACTGCTGGATAGAAAACGTGGACACGGGCTTCGATTTCGCCGGGGTCTGCGGCTTCACCATAAAGGGCTCCAACATACTGGTAAAGGACGGCGGCACCGGGATAAAGATAAAGGCCGAATGCCTGGCCTACAACGCCGTGGTGAACTCCACCCAGATAAGGGGCTACGGCGGCAAGACCTTCACGGGCATAGATTTTGACATGGAATACAAATGGTGGGCCCCCAACGCCCTCAACAAGCTCACGGTGTCCGACTGCATCATCCAGAGAGCCGCCCCGGCTATAAGGCTGGGGAACAACGCCGCGAGAGTGTGGATAAGCGGCTGCCTGCTTTCCGGAAGCCCCGCGGTGGATATAGCAAAGGAGGCGTATTTTTATAATATCTCCCAAAACATATTCCAGCTGGAAAACAAAGACATGCGTGTCTTTGACGACAGGTCAAAAGCGGCGCCGGAAAACGTCATCAAAAACAACCTTACGGAAGACCTGACGGAAAAGGAGGATAAAAAACCATGAAAAAAGCCATAGCGTGCCTTTTTGCCGTTCTTTTATCCGCGGCGCTCTACGCCTCCGCCGCAAGCCCCGCCGCAGAAGTGAGGGCAGCCGATTTCGGAGTGACGGCAGACGGAACGGCGCCCTGCGCCGCAGCCCTGCAAAAAGCCATAGACAGCCTGCCCGAGGGCGGCGGAGTGGTGAAACTGCCGGCGGGGGTGATGGTCCTGGAAAAAACCATAGCCGTGCCCCAACGGACGGTGCTTGAAGGAGAAGGGGCTTCCTGGGAGAACACGTCCTCCACCTTTCACGTGAAACACAAACAGGGGGCGGCCTTCACCCTGGCCTCCTACAGCGGCGTAAAGGGAGTCGCGGTGTATTACCCCGACAACCTTTCCCCGGAAAAAATGAAAAAGCCCGACCGCTACGACCCCTGCTTTGAGATCCGGGGGTGCAACGTGAACCTGGAATACGTCAACATAGACGGAGCCTGGATCGGCGTCAGCAGCAGCCGGCCCCGGGGAAGCAACGCCGGGCAGTGCCTGTTTTCCAACATAAACGGCTTCTGCCACCACAGAGGCTTCAGCATGACCGGGGCCCTGGACGTGAACAGGTTCGAGAACGTCCATTTCTTCCCTTCCCGCATCGGGCGCTGCGAAGGCGCGAGCTATTCGTCCCACAACCTGATCGCCTTTGAGTTCGGCAGGCAGGACGGAGGCACCTTCAATTCCTGCTTCGTGATCGCGGCCAGGGGCTTTTTCCGCCAGAACCTCACCGCCGTCCCGGGAGACACCTCCGCCGTCATAAGCCTGGGCTACACCTTTACGAACTGCTGGATAGAGGCGGTGGATTTCGGCTTTGACTTCCGGGGAGTGCTGGGCTTTACGGTGCTGGGGTGCAACGTGCTGGTGAACGCCGGGGGCACAGGCATAATAGTGCGGCCGGAGGCCCTGGGCTTCAACGCAGTCATAAAAGACACCCAGGTGCGGGGCTTCGCGCAGCCCTATACCGGCATAGAATACGATTATTCGGGAAAATACTGGCCAAGCTTTTATACCAACAAGCTCACCATCTCCGACTGCGTCATCCAGCAGGCCGCCCCCGCGGTGCGCCTGGGGCCGAAGGCGGAACGGGTGTGGGTGAAGGACTGTCTTCTGGGAGGCATGAAGGGCTTTCCCGCCGTGGAGATAGCAAAAGGCGCCCGGTATTTTTACGTAACGGACAACGTGTTCCAGCAGACGGGG
>JAEEGL013543373.1_pt1 | contig 16334 bp, 15 predicted proteins | sample 9134231 | NCBI WGS metagenome assembly JAEEGL01 (sample SAMN16246548, study PRJNA631951) | gut metagenome | biome: gut microbiome; feature: rumen; material: fiber-attached | host: Bos | place: Iran: Karaj | collected 2018-10
CGTACCGGCGCCAACATGCTGCCTGATACCGTGATCCGTCTGGCGGAAGAAGTCCCCAACATCCGGGGCATCAAGGAAGCCTCCGGCAAATACGACCAGGTCAGCGAGATCCTGCGCCGCGCTCCGGAAGGGTTCAGCGTGCTGAGCGGAGACGACGATATGACCCTGGCCTTCATGGCCACGGGGGCCCACGGCGTCGTGTCCGTGGCGTCCAACGTCGCTCCGAAGGAAGTTTCGCAGATGGTGGAAGCCATGATGCGGGGCGACCTGCCGGCCGCCCGCGCCTTGCACCACCGTCTCTTCCCGCTCTTCAAAGCCTGCTTTGTGGAATCCAACCCCATTCCGGCCAAGGCGGCCCTCGCCCAGCTGGGGATCATGAACGATACCGTGCGTCTGCCGCTCGCGGCCGCTTCCCAGGCGACCCGCACCCTGATGCAGCAAGTTTTGAAGGAACTATGGAAATAACGATCGAACAATTCAACGAAGTCATCGCCGGGCTGGAATCCGGCGCCTTGCGCGTCGCCGAGAAGAAGGACGGCGTCTGGCAGGTCAACAAGTGGGTCAAGGAAGTGATTCTCGCCGGCTTCAAGCTCGGTGCGGTCACCGACATGTCCCAGGGACAGTTCCCCCTTTTCGACAAAGCCACCTTCCCAGTCCGGCTGTTCAGCGCGGAGGACGGCGTGCGCATCGTTCCCGGCGGGACGAGCATACGCCGCGGCGCCCATGTCGCCCCCGGTGCCATCGTGATGCCGCCCTCCTACATCAACGTCGGTGCCTTCGTGGACAGCGGCACGATGGTGGACAGCCACGTCACCATCGGATCCTGCGCCCAGGTGGGCAAGAATATCCACATTTCCGCCGCCACCCAGATCGGGGGCGTGTTGGAGCCGGCCGGCGCCCTGCCGACCATCATCGAGGACGGGGCCTTCGTGGGCGGCAACTGCGGCATTTACGAAGGGACCATCGTGCAGGAGGGGGCGGTCATCGCCTCCGGCGTGGTGATTACGGCCTCGACGGCCCTGTTCGACGCCACGACGGGCGAGTTTGTCCCGCGCAACGCTGACGGGCGCGTGGTCGTGCCGCGCGGTGCCGTGGTCGTGTCCGGCAGCAAGCCGCTCAAGCGCGGCCCCGGAGCCGGTTCGGGCGTGGCTCTCTATTGTCCGGTCATCGTCAAGTACCGCGACGAGAAGACGGCGGGCTCCGTGACCCTGGAAGAATTCCTCCGCTGATGGTGGAGCTCCACAAATATTCCGGTGCGGGCAATACCTTCGTCGTCCTGGACGGGCGGTCGGAGGATGTCTCCGGCTATCGTGAGCCGGAGCGTATCTCCGCGCTCTGCGGAGAGTACGGCACGGACGGCCTGATGATCCTGACCGACGATGCGGACTATGATTTCCGCATGGAATTCTTCAATCCCGACGGGACCGGCGGGATGATGTGCGGCAACGGCGGACGCTGCATCGTGGCCTTCGCCGATGCGCTGGGCCTTCGCCCCGCCGACGGACGCATTTTCCGTTTCGTTGCCGGCGACGGGGAGCATACCGGAGAGATCCTCGCCCGGGAGGGCGGGGTGAAGACGGTCCGCGTCCGCATGATTGACGTGCAGGAGTTCTATCCGGTGCTGGACGGCTGGTTCGTCAACACGGGGACGCGGCATTTTGTGCGTTTCGTGCCGGATGCCGAGCGCATGGATGTGGCCGAAGAAGGCCGCCGGCTGCGCTGGGATCCCGTTTTCGCGCCCGTGGGGGCCAATGCCAATTTCGTGTCGGTGGATCCTGACGGGACGCTTCGCGTGCGGACTTTTGAGAAGGGGGTCGAGGGGGAGACGCTGGCCTGCGGCACGGGCATCACGGCCGCAGCCATCGCCAGCTACCTTGCCGGAACGATGCCGCGCGGGTGTGCGGTGGGATTTGAGCGAAGCGGAGCCCCCTTCACATATGATATCCAGGCGCGGATCGCGCGGCTGGCCGTGGATTTCCATCCGGTCGGGAACGGCTTTACCGACGTGTACCTGACCGGACCCGCAGAAGAAGTCAGATGACAGACTACGGCAAATATTTCTCCGACGACGTCCCGTCGTTCATGCGCTCCCCTGTCCGCGAGATTTTCAAGAAGGTGGACCTCGCCTCCATCTATTCTTTCGCCGGGGGCTATCCCGACGCATCTACTTTCCCCGTCGAGGATATCCGCCGCATCAGCGCACAGGTGCTGGACCGTTACGGCGCCAAGGCGCTCCAGTATGGGGCGACGCAGGGGGTGACGGAATTGCGGGAAGTCATCGCGCGGCGCTACGGCGTTCCGGTGGAAAACGTCCAGATCACGACTTCCTCGCAGCAGGGGATCGACGTCTGTACACGCATCCTGGCCAACCCCGGCGACGTCATCCTGACCACGGCGCCGACCTATCTCGGCGCCCTGCAGTCTTTCAAATCCTACCGTGCCGACATCCATACCCTGGACGAAGCGGGCTTCCCGGCGGGCGCTGCCGGCGGCGACACGCCTGCCGGGAAAGCGAAAATCTGTTACGTGATTCCGGATTTCCAGAATCCGAGCGGTCGGACGATGACCCTCGGGGAGCGGGAGGCGCTGGTGGCGCTGGCGCGGGAGCGGGATTTCCTGATTGTGGAAGACAGTCCCTACCGCGAACTGCGCTACAGCGGCGAAGCCGTGCCGACGATCTATTCGCTCGCCCCGGAACGCACCCTGCACCTGGGCAGCTTCTCCAAGATCTTCGCCCCGGGCTTCCGCCTGGGCTGGATCCTCGGCCCCACGGAGCTGCTGGAGCAGATCTACATCTGCAAGCAGGCGCTGGACCTCTGCCCGCCCATCCTGGACCAGTACATTGCCGCTGAATTCATGGGAAGCGGGGCGTTGGACGCCAACCTGCAGAAGAGCATCGCGCTTTACCGCAGCAAGCGGGACCGCATGCTTTCCCTGCTGGAGCAGTACATGCCGCAGGGAGTGAGCTGGACCCGGCCCGAAGGGGGCCTCTTCCTCTTCCTGACCCTGCCCGAAGGCTTTGATACCGTCGCCCTCTACGACAAGGCCCTCGCCGCAGGCGTCGCCTACGTCGCGGGCTCGTTCTTCTATCCCGACGGCAGCCACCGCAACACGATGCGGCTCAATTTCTCCTTCCTGGACGCCTCCCGGATGGAGGCCGGTATCCGGCTGCTCGCCGAAGTGATCGGTGCCTAGCGGAAGTAAAAATCCGGAGGATAGGAATAAACCGGGTCGTACGGCGGGTCGTGGACGATGTGCCGGGTGCCAAGGTCGAAAGTGAACGTGCTTTCGGCGCCGACGGACACCAGGCCGAGGCCGCCGGTGACGTTGTTGGGCAGCAAGGTGGGTTCGATGATGGGAACCACGTCATAACCATAGGTCTCCAGGTTGTTGATAGCCCGCAGGTAATTGTAGAAGTCCCGGTCGACCGTCCGCAGGCGCAGGGTGAAACTGGCATGCAGGTCGCCTTCGTGGGTGCCCGGACAAATCCACGCATAGCTATAGTCCCGCCAGATGAAGTAATCCAGGTCAAACGAAGGATGCACCACCGCCTCTCCGTCCCGGAAAGCCTTGTCCGAGAAGCAGTGCATGCGGTTGGACACCAGGATCTCTTCCAGCAGGCTGCCGGGTTCTCCGGCCGAATACCCGTCTTCCAGAATGGTGTCATGGAAGGTCTGGAAGTCGATTCCTTTGGATTCCGCCTTGTAATAGGCCGTGCTGGCCACGGCTCCGGTATCGTCGTAGCGATGGAAAGTCCCTTCCGTCAGGGAACTCGCGGACAAGAAGAAATAATTGTCCTCACCGGGGATGTCCCGGATGGTCGCAGCCAAGTCCATGTAGGCCGCTTCGAAGCTGTCCGATCCGTCGATGTCCTGGTAGCTGTGCGTCCGGACCACCCGTGCGCTGTCCACCCGGACCAGGCTTGCGGGTTGCGGGGCCGTCACCTGGGCCCAGGCCTTCAGATTGCCCTTGGAGGCCTCCACGCGGACTTCGTCTCCCGGCCGTATCGTGGCCGAAAAGCGGTACTCGTCGAACAGTTGGTAGTGGCGTACGGTCTCGGTCACGATCTCTCCGGTCTCCGGGATGTATTTACCGATCGTTTCGCTCGGGACCGGGACATGCTCGGCCACGAACTTCTCCCCGCCCACCCAGCAGACCACCGTTGCGCCCGGGAGGGAGTCCGTCCGGTCGGGATAGCTCATCGACAGGAAGACCGAGTGTTCCGTGTCCGAGGTGTACATCTGCGACAGGATCGTAATCTGGGCGTCATCGCGGTCGTATTCGTATCGTATCGTATTCTCGCAGGCAACCCAAATCCCCGAGGCCGCCACCAAAGCCAGTATAACGGATTTTTTCATCGTACTCAGAAATTATAGGTGTAACCCAGGGAAGGGAGGATGGGCAGGATGGTGATCTTCTCCATCTTCAGGCTCGTGCCGGTGTAGTTGCCCGCATCATCGTAATCCGGCCCGTAGTCCATGAAGACGAAGTTGGGATTCATCCGGTTGTAGGCATTATAGACAGACAAGTTCCACACACCTTCGCCGTGCCGCTTCTGGTGGTGATAGCTTACGCCCAGGTTGAGGCGGTGGCTCGGCGGGATGCGGAAGTTGTTGCGGCGGTCCACATACTGTGCGGTGGGCAGGTAATACCATCTTCCGTTGTCCGAATCAGGAAGCTGGACGGTGATCTCCCGGACGGGCACCGTCGTCGTCCCGCCCGTGGCGAAGGACCAGGCCGCGTTGAGGTTCCACTTTTTGTTGAACTGGTGGTCGATGCTGATGTCCAGTGCATGCCGCCGGTCGTATTTGTACGGAAAGGGGCGGCCGTTGTTGATGGCCCCGTCCGGGAAATACCGGTCGCTCTTGGCGAGGGTGTAGGCCAGCCATCCGGTCGTCTTGCCGGCGGTCTTCTGGACCAGCAGCTCCACGCCGCGGGATGTGCCCTGGCCCATCTCCACGCGGTTTTCCCAGCCGTCCGAAGTTCCCAGCATGAGGGTGCCGTCCTTGTATTCAAGGATGTTGTGCATCGCTTTCCAGTAGCCTTCCAGCGAGAATTCCCAGCCGCTCAGGCCGTCATAATAAACGCCGGCGGAGAACTGGTCCGAGGTGACCGGGCGGATTTCTTGGGTGATCGGGACCCAGAGGTCCACCGGCAGGGAGACCTGCGACGAACTGAGCAGGTGGACGTACTGCGCCATCCGGGCATAGCCCGCCTTGAAGGAGATGTGGCTGTCCGTCGTGTATTTGGCCGACAGGCGCGGCTGCAGGCTCAGATAGACCCGCCCTTCGGTGCCGAACAGCGAAAGGTGGACGCCCGGGTTGACCGTCAGGTGCTCCCCGAGGCTGAAATCGTCTTCCGCATAGACGGACAGGTCGTGGCCGTGATAGATTTTCTTGGGGTCCGTGAAATGGAAGGTCGTGTCGATCAGGGTCTTCTCGGCTTCCACCTGGCTGTCCACGGCCGACATCCGCTCCGGAATGAAGGTGTGGTAGATGTATTCGGTGCCGAACTTGATCAGGTGGCGCGGCGACGGGCTGTAGTCAAAGTCCATCTTGGCGCTCCAGTCCCGGATGCCCGAATGGTAGTCCAGATGGTAGCGTGTGACGGATTTGATCCCGTTCTCGATTTCCGTCTCCGCCTCGCCCGCGTTCATGATCATGTTGTACATGTTGTAGGCGACGGTGGTGTTGGCGAAGAGCCGGCTGTTGAAGATGTGGTTCCAGCGCAGGGAGGCGACCGTATTGCCCCAGAAGACCCCGAGTTCTGTGCGGGAACTCGACTTCTGTACCGTCCGGGTCCCGTCTCTCCAGTCCTCCCACTCTCCCGTATAATCTTCGTGATAGACGAAACGGTCCCGGCCGTGGTAGGCGCCCAGGTAGAAGCGGTCCCGGTCGCTCAGGCGCCAGGTCAACTTGCCGTGGAGGTCGTAGAAATAGTAATTGCCGTAGGCGTCGTCCAGGAAATGCCGGATGAGGGGTCCGTAGAAGACCGTGTGCATCCCGCGGGCACTGAGCGAATAGGCCAGTTTGTCCTCGATGATCGGACCTTCCAGGTGCAGCTTGTCACTGATCAGGCCGATGCCCAGCGAGCCGTGGGTTTCCTTCATGTTGCCGTCGTTGGTGCGGATGTCCACGATGCTGGATACACGTCCGCCGTAGCGGGCCGGGAAAGATCCTTTGTACAGGGTGACTTTCTTGACCGCTTCCGGCTGGAAGACGGAGAAGAGGCCCAGCATGTGGTCCACGTTGTAGATGGGCACGCCGTCCAGCAGGATCAGGTTCTCGTCCGGGCCGCCGCCGCGCACGTACAAGCCTGTCATGCCTTCGTTGCCGCCCTGCACGCCCGGCATCATCTGCAGGACCTTGAGGACGTCGGCTTCGCCGAAGAGCACCGGCGTATGCTGGATCTGCGCGAGGGGGATGTCCACGGACCCGAGGTAGCTGGACTGGATGCCCGCGCTCTTCTGCGCCACGACCGTGGCGCCGGTCAGCAGCTCGCCGGCCTGCAGGGCCACGTTGACCACGGTGTCGCGCAGCAGTTCCAGGTGCAGGACCTGCTCCTGATACCCGACGTAGGAATATTGGAAATCGTACCCGCCGACAGGGAGGGTCAGGGTATAGTAGCCGAAATTGTTGGTGACCGCCCCCAGGCGGGATTTGCCGTCCACCAGGCCTGCGCCGATCAGGGTCTCGCCGCTGGCGCTGTCTGTGATGTGCCCGCTGATGGTCACCCGCTGCTGCGCCCGGGCTCCCGTCGCGAAGGCCAGGGCAAGCAGCACGGCCGCTTGCAGTATCCGTCTTGTCCTAGACATGGCATTCTGAAAAAAAGATTCATCCTGCAAAGCGTGGGCATAGGATGAATCTTTCTAGTACTTGGTGAGGCTTAGCAGATTTGAACTGCTGACCTCTTGCCTGTCAAGCAAGCGCTCTGAACCAACTGAGCTAAAGCCTCGTTCGGGATTGCAAAGATACAACAATTTTCGAATATTCCACATTGGCTTTCGGAAAATTGCTATCTTAGTAGTTCAATACAAAGTGAACAGCCATGGTTGATTTCAAGTACTATACCCCCACGGAGGTGGTCTTCGGCAAGGATTCCGAAGCCGCCCTCGCCGGCCTGATCCGCAAGTACGGCGGCACTCGGGTCCTGATCCATTACGGCGGCGGCAGCGTCGTGCGCTCCGGCCTGCTCGACAGCGTCAAGGCGCAGCTTGACGCCGCGGGCATCGCCTGGGTGGAGCTGGGAGGGGTCGTCCCCAATCCGCTCCTGTCCCTGGTTTATAAGGGGATCGAACTGTGCAAGGCTGAGGGGGTGGACTTCCTGCTGGCGGTCGGCGGCGGTTCCGTCATCGATTCGGCCAAGGTCATCGGCTACGGCCTGGAGTACGACGGCGACGTGTGGGACATCTACGAGGGCAAGCATACGCCGCAGGCATGCACCCCGGTGGGCGTGGTCCTGACCATTCCCGCTTCGGGCAGCGAGATGAGCGACTCGGCCGTCATTACCCGCGACGAGGGGCTGGTCAAGCGGGGGGTCAACAGCGACCTCTGCCGCCCGCGCTTCGCCATCATGAATCCGGTGCGGACCTACACCCTCCCGGCCTACCAGACTTCCGCGGGCGTGACCGACATCATGATGCACACGATGGAGCGCTACTTCTCCCACGAAGACGACATGCTCCTGACGGACGCCATGGCGGAAGCCCTGCTGCGCACGGTCAAGGCCTGCGGCGAGCAGGTGCTCTCCGATCCGGAGAACTACCGGCTCCGTGCCCAGATCATGTGGGCGGGCAGCCTGGCCCACAACAACCTCACCGGCTGCGGCACCGTGAGCGACTTCGCCACGCACCGCATCGAGCACGAACTCAGCGCCACCTTCGGGGTGACGCATGGTGCCGGGCTTGCAGCCATCTGGCCCCACTGGGCGGAATACGTCCTCGCGGAGGGGCCGTCCCGCTTCGCGCAGTTCGCCGTCAACGTGGTGGGCGTCCCGAACGACTTCAAGTCGGCGGAGGCCACCGCCCGCGCGGGCATCGCGGGGATGGTGGACTTCTACCACCGCATCGGCATGCCGGCCAGCATCCCCGAGCTCATCGGCCGGCCGGCCACGGAAGCGGAGATCGCCGAGATGGCCACCAAGGCCACCCGCGGGCGTACCATCACCCTGGGCAATTTCAAGAAACTCGGCTACGACGACGTCGTGGCCATCTACCGGATGGCGAACCGATAGACCATGTCCGTAAGAACTCCGTTCCGACGCTGGTCCGTCCTCCTGCTGCTTGTGGCGGCGGTCTTCCCGGCGGCCGCCCAGGAAAACGGCGGGCCGGACCCCCGCAAGCTTGCCGACGCCATCATCACCGAAGCCGGCAAGCACCTCGGAAAGCCCTACTCCTACGGAGGCAACGGGCCCAAGAGTTTCGACTGTACCGGTTTTACCTGCTACGTCTTCGAGAAGAACGGCTACACCCTTTCCCGCACCTCCTCCGACCAGGCCAAAGATGGCCGGGAGGTCAAGGGAGGCTACGACCAGTACCAAAAGGGCGACCTGGTGATCTTCGGCAGCCGCGCCAACAAGAAGAGCCCCGGCCATGTGGGCATTTTCATCGCAGCGGACAGCCTCGCGCAGAGTTTCACCTTCATCCATGCCAGCAACTCGGGCGTGACCATCTCGCGCATTGACGAACCCTACTTCGCCCAGCGTTTCATCGGGGTGCGCCGCATCCTGCCCGACTTCCCGCCGGACGAGCAGGAGGCCCGGGGCCACTTCAATCTGCAGGACCTCTTCCGGGGACGCAGCAGCGCCGGCCGGGATTCGGTGGCTGTCGCACTGCAGGAGCGCAACCTGATTCTCTTCCCGGACGGGAGCTGGGCGGTCGTGGGCGAAGACGGAAGCTGGAGCGCTCCGCCGGGCGACCGGGACTTCATCCTGAATGCTGACGGGACCTGGCGCAGCGAAGAAGCTACCACCGCCCAGTTCTACACGGTCCGTGCAGGGGACACCCTGGCCAGGATCGCCCGTCGGAACGGCATTTCGGTCGAGTCGCTCTGCGAGATGAACGGACTCACCGGCAAGACGGTCCTCAAGCTCGGCCAACGCTTGCGGGTACGATAAATCCACACTACCTTTGCATTTACCTGAAACCCATAATTATGTTTGACAAAGAAGTTTACATCGCCCGGCGCCGCTCCCTGCTGGAACGCCTGGCCGGACAGAAGGGAATCGCCCTGTTTCTCGGGAATGTCGACGCCCCCGCCCAGTACAAAGACAATTGCTATAAATGGCGCCAGGACAGCAACTGGCTTTACTTTTTCGGCATCGATGAGCCGCGTATGGCTGCGACCATCGACCTGGAAACCGGGGACGAGACCCTCTACGCCGACGACTTCGGAATCGACGATATCATCTGGATGGGTCCCATGCCCAGCGTCCGTTCGCTCGCGGATGCGGCCGGTATCCGCCACTCGGCCCCTTATGATGCCCTCGGCGCGGCGCTGAAGGGCCGCCAGGTCCATTTCCTGCCCGCTTCCCGCTATTACAACCGGCTCAAGCTGGGCTCCCTGCTCGGCCTGGATCCGTCGGAAACCACCAGCGCCGGCAAGGCCGGCTGCCAGCGCGCTTCCGAGGCCCTGGTACGTGCCGTCATCGCCCTGCGCCTCGTCAAGGAAGCGCGTGAAATCGAGCGTATCGAAGCCGCCTGCGCCCTGGGATATGAAATGCATACCGTGGCCCGCCGCGGCATCCGTCCTGGCCGTATCGAGCAGGAGATCGTGGGCGAGATGGAGGGGGTGACCCTTTCCGGCGGCTGGGGGACGAGTTTCCCGACCATCCTTACCCAGCACGGCGAGATCTTCCACTGCCACAGCCACGACCTGCGTATCGAGCCGGGCCGGCTCATGGTCATCGACGCCGGGGCGGAGGGCAATGACCACTATGCCTCCGATTTCACCCGGACCTATCCGACCTCCGGCCGTTTCTCGCAGAAGCAGCGCGATATCTACCAGACGGTCTATGAGTGCAATGAGTTGGCCTTCAGCATGATCCGGCCTGGTATCTCGTACCGCGACGTCCACCTTGCGGTCGCACGGCACATGCTGGACAACCTCCGGCAGCTGGACCTGATCCGCGGCAACCTTGACGAAATGGTCGCTGACGGGATCGCCGGTCTGTTCATGCCGCACGGCCTGGGCCACAACATGGGCCTCGACGTACACGACATGGAAGACCTGGGTGAAAACCTGGTGGGTTACGACGACGACCAGACCCGTTCCCCGCAGCTCGGCCTGGGCAGCCTGCGCATGGCCCGCGTCCTCACCCCGGGCAACGTGATCACCGACGAGCCGGGCATCTACTTCATCCCGGCCTTGATTGAACAGTGGAAGCGCGAAAACACCGACAGGGGCCGTGTGAATTACGACAAGTTAGAGCATTATTACGACTTCGGCGGCATCCGCCTCGAAGACGATGTCCTCGTGACGGAAGGCGGGGCGCGGCGACTGGGACCGCAGCGGCTCCCCATCGCTCCGGACGAGGTGGAGACCATCATGCAGAACGAACAAACATCAAGATAAGCTATGGGATTACTGGAGGGAAGAGTCGCCCTGATCACGGGCGCATCCCGGGGCATCGGCAAGGCCGTCGCCCTGAAATTCGCCTCGGAAGGGGCTGACATCGCATTTACGGATATCCAGATACGCGAAGAAACCGTGAGCGAACTGGAGGCATTCGGCGTCAAGGTCCGTGCCTATGCCTCCAATGCCGCCGACTTTGCCGAGGCGCACGCGACGGTCGATCAGGTGGTGGCCGGATTCGGCCGCATCGACATCCTGGTCAACAACGCCGGCATCACCCGCGACGGCCTGATGCTCCGCATGGCGGAGGAACAGTGGGATGCGGTGATCAACGTCAACCTCAAGTCCGCCTACAACTTTATCCATGCCGTCACCCCGGTGATGGCGCGCCAGCGCAGCGGCAGCATTATCAACATGTCGTCGGTGGTGGGCGTCAGCGGCAATGCCGGACAATGCAACTACGCCGCCTCCAAGGCGGGCCTGATCGGCCTGGCGAAGTCCATCGCCAAGGAGATGGGGCCCCGCGGCATCCGCGCCAACTGCATCGCTCCCGGTTTCATCATCTCCGACATGACGGCGGCCCTGCCCCAGGAAGTGCGGGAGGCCTGGGAGAAGCAGATTCCGCTGCGTCGCGGCGGAACGGTGGAGGAAGTGGCCAAGGTGGCGCTCTTCCTCGCCAGCGATCTCTCCTCCTATGTCAGCGGACAGGTCATCCATTGCTGCGGTGCGATGAACTGCTAGCGTATGAACCCTCTTGCGGCGCTGTTCGAGCTGGTCCTGCCGCGGGTCTGTGTGGTGTGCGACCGGCCGCTGATCCCCCAGGAGAAGCACCTGTGCCTGAGCTGTCTGTCGGATCTTCCGGAGACAGGCTATGCCGGGCTCGCCCACAATCCGCTGGCAGACCGCTTCAACGCGCGTATCCGGGTCTCGGAGTACGAGCCTTACTCCTACGCCGCGGCACTGTACCACTACCGTGCCGACGCGGGCTACAAACGCATCTCGCAGGCCCTCAAATACCATCGTAATTTCGCGGCGGGACGCTATTTCGCGCGGCTGCTCGGGGCGCGCCTGGCCGCATCTCCGCTCTATGCCGACGTGGACCTGGTGGTGCCCGTCCCGCTGCACTGGACGCGGCGCTGGCAGCGCGGCTACAACCAGTCGGCCATGATTGCCCGGGAGCTGGCCCGGGAGTTGAAGCGGCCCTGTGCGGAGCGCATGCTGCGGCGCTGTCGGCGTACCCGCAGCCAGGCCCGGCTCCGCGGTGCGGACAAGCTGGCCAATGTCGAAGGGGCTTTCGTGCTGCGGGACCATCCTCCCGTCGGCGTGCGGCATATCCTGCTGGTGGATGATGTATTTACGACCGGGGCCACCCTGGCTGCCTGCCATGTAGCCCTGCGCCGTAGCTACGGACCGGAAGTCCGCATCTCCGTGGCGACCCTGGGTGCGGTGGGGGAATAGGATCAGAACAAGCGGGCGATGATCCCGTCGCTGACGAACCAGCGGGATTCGGGGATGCGGAGGCGTTTGCCGGCGCGCTCCAGGGAGCCGTCGGCAAGGAGCGGCGCCGCCTGTCCGTCCGCGAGCCGCTCCGCGGGAATGCCCCGCGCCGTCCGCAGCCCCAGCATGATCTCCTCCTCGCGGATTTCCACGGGGGAAAGCATTTCGCAAAGTGCCGCAGGAGCGTCCTGACGGAGCCATTCCTTCAGTTTGTCCGGATTCCAGGACCGTGTACGGCCTCGGAACGAATGCGCCCCGGGGCCCAGACCGACATAGGGATGCCGGTCCCAGTAGGCGCTGTTGTGTACGGCTTCCCGGCCGGGCAGGGCCCAGTTGGAGATCTCATAGTGCTTGTAGCCGGCGTCGCGCAGGCGGTCGCAGATCAGCCGGTACTGCGCGGCACACTGCTCCTGCGTGGCCTCGCGGTAGCGTCCCGTCTGTACGAGCGTATCCAGGGCGCTGCCCTCCTCAACGCTGAGCTGGTAGGCGCTCAAGTGCTCCGGCCGCCAGGCCAGGAGCTCGTCCAGGGTTCGGGACAGGGTCTCCTCCGACAGCTGGGACAAGCCGAAGATCAGGTCCAGGCTCAGGTTGTCCACCCCCGCGTCCCGCAGGATGCGGACGGCCTCCCGGGCGCCGGCGGCATCGTGCCGCCGGCCCATCCAGTGCAGGATCTCGTCGTCGAGCGACTGTACCCCCATGCTGATGCGGTTTACCCCGAGGGCGAGCAGTCCCCGGACATAGTCGGATCCCTTGCGGACGATATCATCCGGATTCACCTCGACGGTAAACTCAGTGAAGGCACAGGCAGTTCCGGAAGTGTCGGAGCGAAGCGGCTGGGGGCTGCCGAGGGTAGCTACGATCTTACGCAACAGAGTAAGAGGCAGCACCGATGGGGTGCCGCCTCCGATATAAAGGGTATTCAGACCGCGCGTCGCTTCGATCTCCTCCCGTCTCCGGGCGATCTCCGCACAGACCGCGTCCGCATAAGCCTCGAACAGCTGCCCGTCCCGTCCGCACGGCGCAATCTCCGAATAGAAACTGCAGTAAGCACAGAAACTCCTGCAAAACGGGACATGCAGATAGACCATCTAGCGGAGGAGGAGCTCTCCGTGGCCGAGCAGCGACTGGGTCGTATAGGCGTTGACCGTATAGATGCCCTTCTGGAAGGAACCGATGTTGTTGATGTAGATGCCCAGATCCACCTCCTGGCCCTGATAATCCACCTCGCGGGAAGCGGTGGCTTCGAGGGTCTCGCCTTCAAAGGTGAAGGTGGTGCCGCGGCCGTCGGAAAGCAGCTTTCCGTCCGGGTCGGTCACGCGTACATAGACGCGCACGGGTCCACGGGCGGCGAGTTCATTCTCCACCAGGCTGAGGTTGACCAGGAAGCGTACGACGCGGTTCGCCTTGTCGGTCACCTTGTCGTTGTTGTTGAAGGCATACATCACGAAATTGTGGGCCTTGAGGACGGAGCCGGCGTTCACGCGGTCGGTCAGGGCCTGGACCTGCTGGGTCAGCTGGGTGTTGGCCTGGCGGGTCTGCTCCGCCTCCTGGCGGGCGCTGGCCGCCTCTTCCTGCAACTGGTGGTTGAGGGTGTTGAGCGAATCGATCTGGGCGATATAGCCGCGCATGATGGAACGCAGGGTGCCGAGTTCCTTCTCATACTGGCGGATCTTGGCGCGGTCCGTGGCCTCGGTCTGCTTGACCCGGTCGACCAGCTGGGCGATTTCTTCGCGGGAAGAATCCAGCTGGGCGTTGATGGAGTCGTATTCCGAAGAGAGATTCTCATAGTCGCTCTGCAGGGCCTGGATCTGTTCGGTCAAGTCCTCCTTCTCTTCGTTCAGTTCATTCACAAGCTTGTTCTTGGAGGACATCACATAGTAGAGGGCGCCCGCCAGGGCCAGCGCGATGACGATCATGGCGATCATCACGGCTTTGAGGCCTCCGTTGGACTTGCGTTCGGCTTGTTGGCGCTCCAGTCTCTCGATAGGATCTTCTTTTTCCATATCCGTTTCCATAATCTGCGAATTGTTTGTACCGTGCAAAAATAGCAATTTTATATTAACTTTGCATTTATGAAGTATCTAATCCGCGCGCTCAAGTATTTCTGCTATGCCGTCATCCTGCTTGTGATCATCGTCCTCGCCCTGGTCCTGACGGGCTTTGTGGAGGCCGACCTGTCCAAGATGTTCATCCACGGCTATGATTCGTTGTGGCAGATCGCGCTGATGCTTCTGGTCTTCGCCCTGCTCTACCCGCATTTCGGATATTCTTCCCGAACGGCCCACATCTACGGATCGCCCGAAGAACTGCGTCCCGTGGTGCTGCGGGTGATGGAAGCGCTGGGCTATCGCCTGGAGTCGGAGCAGGAGGCCGGGTACAAGTTCCGGCGGCGCTCCGCCCTGTCCCGGGCCCTCAAGATGTGGGAAGACCGCATTACCCTGTCTCCTACGGGAGCGGGGATGGAGATCGCAGGGCTGACGCGCGACCTCGGGCGTATCGTCTCGGCGCTGGAGGCTACCCAAGAAGATGCGTAGCCGCGGCGTTTAGCGCTTCGTAAAAGTCCGCTCCGTAAACGTCCGTGAGCGGTTTTTTCAGGAATTGATAGACCCGTATCCCTTCCCGGCGGCCTTTCTGCCGGGCGGGTTCGCAGATTTCCCAGCGATGGACGTTGAGCGCCAGGGAGCCGCCCGTGAGTTTCGTGACGCGGATGGGGTAGAGCGAACAGGAAACGGGCTTGGTACAGCCGGCCGATTCGATGGCGCACAGGCAGCCGCGATCCTCCCCGAAGTGGCAGAAAGCACATTCGCAGGTCCCGGGCACCAACGGCGTGACGAGGTCATTGTCCCGGTCCACTTCGAAAAAACCCTTCTCGCGTACGGCTTCCCGCCCCCGCGGGGTCATGCAACCGCAATAGGCGGGATAGTCCCGTTCCAGGCTGTCCGTCTCCCGCTCTTCCAGCGGCGCGCCGCTGTCTCCTTCCACGCAGCAGATGCCGCGGCAGGCGGCATAATCGCAGGCGAAGTATTCCATGACGACGTCCTCGGAGACGAGGATATCCCCGATCTGGATGATGGTTCCGAATCTTGTTTTGTCCATCGGCAGCTATTTTTTTTCGCGTCGCAAAAGGGACAAAAGCCCCTGTACGTGCATCCTAAATGTGGGTCTGCGGAAAAAGGCATGAAGTTTGCAGGATGAGAGTTCCGCAGACACATGGCAAAATTATAAATAAAATGTGTATATTTGCGTTCACGCGAAACGAAACAAACTAAAGATAAGTATTATGAAAAAATTGCTCGTAACACTTTCTACGCTCACCCTCGCTCTGGGTGTTGCATTTGCCCAGGACCTCACTTCGGTCACCGATCTCTACAACACAGGTGCCGAGGCGGTCTCCGCCGGCGACAAGAACGGCGCGCTCAATTCCTTTGAGCAGGCCCTTTCCCAGGCCATCGCGCTGGGAGAAGAAGGCAAAGACATCGTTGCCAACTGCAAGAGCGTCATTCCGACCCTGAAACTGTCCCTCGCCAAGGATCTGGTGAAAGAGACCAAATATGTCGAAGCCATCGCCGCCTTGAAGGATGTGCAGAAGCTGGCGGAGGATTACGAAGCCTACGATGTATCCGACGAAGCGGAGAAGCTGATCCCGCAGGTGAAGATGACCAACGCCGGCCAGCTCCTCAACAATAAGGAGTATGACGCCGCCGCTGCCGCCTACAAGGAAATCGTGGATGCCGACCCGACCGACGGTACCGCCGCCCTGCGTCTGGGTGTCGCCCTGAACGGCGCCGGCAAGACGGACGAGGCCAAGGCCGCCTTCGAGCGTGCTGCCGCCAACGGCCAGTCCGCCACCGCCAACAAGCAGCTCGGCAACATCTACCTCAAGGATGCCGCCGCCCAGCTCAAGGACAAGAAGTATGCGGACGCCGTGACCTCCGCCGTCAAGGCCAACGAGTACGCCGAGAACGCCCAGGCCCTGCAGATCGCGGGTCAGGCTTCCCAGCTCGCCGGCAAGAACAACGACGCCATCAAGTACTTCGAGCAGTACCTGGACGCCGCTCCGGACGCCAGCAACGCCGGTTCCATCGCCTTCACGGTGGGCGCCCTCTACCAGCAGGCCAAGAACAACACCAAGGCCAAGGAGTTCTACAACAAGGCCGTCAATGATCCCAAGTACGGCGCTGAAGCCAAGAAGATGCTTGACGCCCTCAAGTGATGCAGTTTCTTGAGTTGCTGGCTCCCGCCAGAAACGAAGATATCGGCATCGCA
>JAEEGL014831656.1_pt1 | contig 16334 bp, 13 predicted proteins | sample 9134231 | NCBI WGS metagenome assembly JAEEGL01 (sample SAMN16246548, study PRJNA631951) | gut metagenome | biome: gut microbiome; feature: rumen; material: fiber-attached | host: Bos | place: Iran: Karaj | collected 2018-10
ATGGTCCAGAAGTCCAAGGTCCGCCTCATCCGCGACGGCATCGTGATCTACACCGGCGAGCTTTCTTCCCTCCAGCGGGGCAAGGATGCCGCCAAGGAGGTCCCGGCCGGCATGGAGTGCGGTATGGGCATCGCGAACTACAATGATATCAAGGAAGGCGACGTGATCGAAGCCTTCCAGATTATCGAGATCAAACGGACGCTGTAAAAGAGCGGGAAACCGCTACTCCATCAGTTTCTTGTACTTGAAGCGTTTCGGCTCCTCATCGCCGAGACGCTTTTTCTTATTCTCCTCGTACTCTTCGTAGCTGCCTTCGAAGAAATAGACTTGCGAGTCGCCTTCGAAAGCGAGGATGTGCGTGGCGATGCGGTCGAGGAACCAGCGGTCGTGGGAAATGACCACGGCGCAGCCGGCAAAGTTGTCCAGACCTTCTTCCAAAGCGCGGATCGTGTTGACATCCACGTCGTTGGTAGGCTCGTCGAGCAGCAGGACGTTGCCTTCATCCTTGAGCGTAAGGGCCAGATGCAGCCGGTTGCGTTCGCCGCCGGCAAGGACACCGCAGAGCTTTTCCTGGTCGGCGCCGGAGAAGTTGAAGCGGGAGACATAGGCCCGCGCATTGACGTCCCGGTTGCCCAGGCGTACCCATTCGGAATTGCCGGCAATGGTCTGGAAGACCGTCTTGTCCGGGTCGATGCTCTTGTGCTGCTGGTCCACGTAGGAGATCTTGACGGTGTCGCCCAGGATGATTTCGCCGGTATCCGGCTGCTCCAGGCCCATGATGAGACGGAACAGGGTGGTCTTGCCGGCGCCGTTGGGACCGATCACGCCCACGATGCCGGCAGGCGGCAGTTCGAAGCTCAGGTGCTCGAACAACAATTTGTCCCCGAAAGCCTTGGATACGTCGCGGAACTCGATGACCTTGTTGCCCAGACGCGGACCGTTGGGAATGTAGATTTCCAGGTTGGCCTCTTTCTCTTTGGCATCGGCGGAGGCCAGTTTCTCGTAGGCGCCCAGACGGGCTTTCTGTTTGGCATGGCGCGCCTTGGGGGCCATGCGCACCCATTCCAACTCGCGCTCGAGGGTCTTGCGGCGTTTACTCTCCTGCTTCTCTTCCTGCGCGAGGCGCGTGCTCTTCTGCTCCAGCCATGAGGAATAATTCCCTTTCCAGGGGATGCCCTCCCCGCGGTCCAGCTCCAGGATCCAGCCAGCCACGTGGTCCAGGAAATAGCGGTCGTGGGTGACGGCGATGACGGTGCCCTTGTATTGCTGGAGATGGGCCTCCAGCCACTGGATGGATTCCGTGTCGAGGTGGTTGGTGGGTTCGTCCAGCAGCAGCACGTCGGGCTGACGCAGCAACAGGCGGCAGAGGGCCACCCGGCGGCGTTCTCCTCCGGAAAGCGTGGAGACAATGGCGTCTTCCGGCGGGCACTGGAGGGCGTCCATGGCACGTTCCAGCTTCGCGTCGATCTCCCAACCGTCGCAGTGCTCGATCTTTTCGGTGAGTTCGCCCTGTCGCTCAATCAGGCGGTTCATCTCGTCATCATCCATCGGCTCCATGAACTTCTGGTTGATCTCCTCATACTCCTTGAGGAGGGCCATCACTTCGCTGACGCCTTCCTGGACGACCTCAAGGACCGTCTTGTCCGGATCCATCTGCGGCTCTTGCTCTAGATAGCCGACCGAATAGCCGGGGGCCCAGACGACTTCGCCTTTGTAGCCTTTTTCAACACCGGCGATGATTTTCAAGAGCGTCGATTTGCCGGATCCGTTGAGGCCGATGATGCCGATCTTGGCCCCATAGAAAAAGGAGAGGTAGATGTCTTTAAGGATGACTTTGTTGTTGTGGGGGAGCGTCTTGCCCACGCCGCACATCGAGAAGATGATTTTTTCGTCTGCCATGGCTGCTACGTTTGTTAAGGGCAAGATAATCATTATTGCCCACTTTGGCAAGAGGACAAGACAGGTGCTTCTGAAAAGAGAAGAGTGCAGCGCGGGTAATAGGAGTGCGGTGCAGAGAAAAAGGGATCTGCACGGGGCAATAGGCCGCAGGCCTGCACCCTACGGCCGGACCGGCTTGTAACGGGGAACCAGGAGTTTCATTACGATCCAGGAGATCAGGTAGGCGAGGCCGCAGTAGCAGAAGATGATGAAGTAGCCGGCCGGCTTGCCCTCAAAGCCTAGGAAGCGGAAGGCGCTGCCGGCACCTTCGGCGTAAGTGAAGAGGTTGCCGGCGATCTTCTGCAGGGCCATCGTGGAGATGCCGCCGGCCAGGGAGCACATGCCGGTCAGGGTGCCGATGGTGCTCTTGGGGAAGAGGTCTGAGATGAAACTGTAGGTATTGGCGGCCCAGGCGGAGTGCCCGGCGGCGGCCAGACCGATCAGCACGGCGGGCCACCAGGGGCTATCGAAACGGGCGCCCATGGGCTGGGCGAGGATGGCCATGAGCGGGAAGAGAGCGAAGATGAACATCGCCCGCATACGCGCATCGAACGGGTGCATGCCTTTCTTTTCGACAAAATGCTTGGGCACGTATCCGCCGAAGATGGACAGGACCGTGCAGATGGCATAGAGCGTGATCAGCAAGAGTTTTCCCTTCGGAGTGGTCGCCTTTGCACCGAATTCGGTGTCGAAATAGGACGGCGCCCAGAAGAGGAAGAACCACCACACACAGTCGGAGATGAACTTGTTGAGGATGGCGGCCCAGGCCTGGCGATAGCGCAGGCATTCCCGGATCGACAGGCTCTTTTCAGCAGTAAGCGCCGCTTTCTCGGCCGCTTCTTCGGCGTCATCCTGGTGAATGTACGCCAGTTCAGCGTCATTTACTTTTGGATGCGCCTCCGGCTTGTCGTACATAAATACCCAGAAGAAGACCCAGATGAATCCCAGGGCGCCGATGATGATGAATGCCATCTCCCAGCCCAGATGCTTCGCCAGCGGCGGAATGCACAAAGGCGCGACCAAGGCACCGACGGAGGACCCGGCATTAAAGATCGCCGTCGCGAAGGCGCGGTCTTTCTTCGGGAAATACTCTGCGGTGACCTTGATGGCGGATGGGAAGTTGCCGGCCTCACCCAGGGCCAGCACGCCACGCCAGAACATGAACAAGTAAACGGAGGTTGTGGAAACGGCCAGGGCAATGTTGCTGCCCGCCTCGACCGCTTTTAGGGCGGCGGTCGATTCCAGCCCGGTCATCGAAGCCGTCAGAACGCCTGTAGTGGCATGCAGGACGGCACCGAGGGACCAGATGATGATCGAAATGACATAGCCTTTCTTGACCCCGATCCAGTCGATGAACTTGCCGGCAAAGAGGCAGCAGATCGCGTAGAAGAGCGAAAAGAAACCGGTGACGGTGCCGTAGGCGGCATCGTTCCAGTGGAATTCCGGTTTGATGAACTCTTCATAGGTCAGGGACAGGACCTGGCGATCCATGTAGTTGACTGTGGTGGCGAAAAACAGCAGCGCGCAGATCCACCACCGGAAGGAGGTCATCGGGGAGGCGTAATCAGTCTTTTTCATTGTAGTCCGCGAGAGCCCGGTAGAAGGCTTTGATATTGTCGATGGGGGTATGCGGCGGCACGTCGCAGCCGGAGGAGAGGATGTAGTTGTCGTAAGAGGCGGTCTTTTCCAAAAGGGAACTGACCGCAGTATATACTTGCTCCGGAGAGGCTTGCTGCAGTACGCCCACCGGGTCGATGTTGCCCATGACCGGAAGGGCCGCAGGGCAGGACTTCAGGACCTCTACCATGTCGGCGCGGTTGCCGACATGGATGGCCGAAGCACCGGAGCGGACCATGGCATCGGTGCAATGGCCGGTGTTGCCGCAGTTGTGAAGGATGACGTTGAACCTGTCGTCCTGTACGGCGTCGATGATCTGCCTGACATAGGCCGAAGAATACAAGTAGCAGTCGTCGTTGGAAACAAGACCCGCCGCCGGCTCAGCCATGATTACGCCGTTGATGCCCGCCTCTTTCATGGCCAGGACATAAGTGGTAAGGAAGGCGGTGCATTTATCCAGAAGTTGGGTCACTGTATCCGGCTCGATGTACATCGCCATCATCAGCTCCGACAGGTCGAACAGGCGTCCGGCGAGGGAGAAAGGGCCGATGCAGCCGCCGTAAACGGGCTTGTCCTGGATGCGGTAGGCTACGATGCGGTTGGCCTTCAAGTACTCCCGGATGCGGCCCTTGTCGAGGGAAGGCACTTCGAGTGCCGCCACTTCATCGGCATCCTGGACCCGGCGCCCGATAACATTCGGAATCTCATTCTCGGAGAATCTGATTTCGGCACCGAAGGCTTCCGCCTCCACGGTGAGATCCATGATAGCCGTCACTGCGTCGGCGGGAAAGGCTTCATTCAATGCACAAATGGCATCCGCATGGGTCTGACCGTCGGTGACGGCTTTCCATACGGTACTCCCGATCAACTCAATCCCCGGATGGGTCATGATGGGGATGGCTAACCGTTTCTTCTTTTGTAGCATCTCGTATTTTTGCAGATTTGACAATGGTAGGGCTGTCGCATAAGGGTCTCTCCCAAGGCGAAGAAACCGCTGACAGACTTTTCCGGGGCCATCAGGGAAGAATCGGATAGGATGATGCCGCAGGGCTGCTCCGGGAATAAGGAGAATAACAAGTGCTGCTCTCGGATGTCCCAGTTGCAATATCCGGGGCTGTAGGGCATGGAGATCGTTTCGGTGCCGCTGTAGTCCTGCTCCATCTGCGAGACGGTCCGCTCGGCCAGTACGGTCCCGATTGCGTCGGCAATGAAATCCGCGACGATGTCGCCTTCCGCCTTCAGGGCCTCTTTCGCCCGGTCGTACTCCCATCCGGCCGTGCCGACGAAGAGCAAAGCGTGTGTCATCCCTTTGAGGTAGGAGCAGATGATGGCTTCCGGAGTGAAGGTCTGGCCAGCAAACCGCACCTGCCGGGAGGACAGTTTTTCCGCTTCGACGATCTGGTACATGTAGCGGAGCGTGGCCTTGGGCACGAGACGCTCGCGAAGTTGCAAGACCATCTCCCGCACCCGCTCATCGGGTACGGAATCCCTGTAACCCATCGCGAACCACACTTCCTTTTCGGGCAGTTCCTCCGGGCTGATATGGAAGGCCCGTTCAATCATCAGGATAGGAGTTTCTTGGCCACCTCCACCGCTTCGTTGGCATTGGTGCTGAAGCCGTCCGCGCCGATGGAGGCGGCGAATTCGGCCGTGACGGGGGCGCCGCCGATCATGATCTTAACGGGCAGCCCGTCGGCCTTGACGGCATCGACGACTTCCTTCATGTAGTCCATCGTCGTTGTCAGGAGGGCGGACATCGCGATGATGTCGGCATGGTTCTCTTTGGCGGCTTCGATGAAACGCTCCTTTGAGACGTCCGTGCCGAGGTTGACCACCTTGAATCCACGTCCTTCAAGCATCGAGGCCACGAGATTTTTGCCGATGTCGTGGAGGTCTCCCTTGACCGTGCCGATGACCACCGTGCCGAGAGTCGTGGTTTGTCCGGCGAGCATCAACGGCTTCAAGATGTCCAGGGCGGTCTTCATTGCCCGGGCGCTGAGCAGTAAGTTCGGGACGAAGACCCGGCCAGCCTCGAATTCCTTTCCGATGGCCTCCATTGCCGGGATCATGGACTCGTCGATGATGTCCTGAGGGGTCTTACCTTCATCCAAGGAAGCCTGGACGGCCGTTTTGGCGAGCGGAGCCATGCCCCTGAAAATAGCGTCGTAAAGAGGATTCATAACTATGCACGGATTTCTTTTAAAGTATCCATCAAGGCGATCACGTTCTCAACAGGGACGTTCGCCTGGATGTTGTGGACAGTGTTATAGACGAAGCCGCCACCCTTGCCGAAGATGTCGCAGAGTTTCATCACTTCCTCGCGAACCTGCGCCGGTGTTCCGAATGGGAGCGTTTTCTGCGTATCAATGCCGCCGCCCCAGAACGTGATGCGGTCGCCAAATTCATCCTTGAGGCGCTGCGGATCCATGTCCTTGGCCGCGATCTGCACGGGGTTGATGATGTCGAAACCGGCGTTGATCAGACTGTCCATCAGGGGATAAATGGCACCGCAGCAGTGCTTGAAGGTCTTCCAAGTGGTGTGCTGGTGGATCCAGTCGTTCATCCGCTGATAGTAGGGGACATAGAGTTCGTTGAGCGTATCGACGGAAAGGAACTGGCTGGTCTGGGTGCCGAAGTCTGCGCCGCAGACATAGACGACATCAACGTTTGAGCCGACAGTGTTCCAAATCTTTTCGAGGTTGCGGACGGCGAGTTCCGTCTGGCGGTCAAACATTTCCTTGATGTAGTCGGGCCGGCAGACGGTGGACATATACCATTCGGCAACGCTGCGGATGCCGCGGGGCTCGCGGATGGCCGGCGAGATGATGCGCGCCACGTCGCCCAGGGCCATGCCGCCGAATCCGGCGACAACCGCTCTTCCGGTCTTGGCGGCCCGGTCGGTGACGGTCTTCCAATAGGCAAGCGTCTTATCGTCGATCTCGCCGTATTCCTGGAGGTTGTCTTCGACGTTGAGCTTGTCGTCATCGATCTCTCCCGGCTGGCGCTCGATCGAATCGAAGAAATAGCAGCGCTCGGGCATGTGGCAGGAGGGCGGCAGGGACTTGTCGCCTTCGGGGTAAGAATAAAGACCGCCGTCCTTTTCAGTGAATGAATCTACCATCTTGGCCGGCAGCATCACGACCTGCCCCCAGGGCATGCGGTACTCTTTCCAGTTCTCGTTCCAAACGCCGATGGAGTTTTTGGGCGCAAAGCAGCCAGCCGTATCGGTCCCGAGCGCCTCAGCCAGATCGTCTTCGACATAGCCGAGCATCTGCCCGGGCTCGTGGACATAAACGGGGTGAGGGTCCAGTCCGTAATGCCGGCGAAGGGCTTCCACCACCTTGCAATGAATGCCGGTCACCGGCGTCGTACCGAAATCAACGGCGATCCGGTCGGCTTCCTTATGCTCCAGTACGGTCCTGATTCTTTCTTTTCCGGTCATAGTCTCAAATCGGGTTATCCTAACAAATATAACGGTTTTTGACAGGAATGCCAACAGACGGTGCAAAGTCTCAACGGAATATGTATCTTTGCAATGGATCGCGGTGCCTCGGCCGGATTGCCCGGCAGGCTCAATAGGGAACCCGGCGTGCATCCGGGACTGTGCCCGCAGCTGTGTCATCCTGAGCGGCTCCTTTTCTGAAGCCATTGGGGCGTTTGCCCTGAGAAGGCGGGAGCCGGGAGAAGTCAGAAGACCTGCCGCGATCAAGTTGAACGAGGGGACTCGGGGACAAGTCCCGGTAAAAACGCTATTCTTCTTTATGAAAAGGGTTCTTTTCATTTGCTTGCTCGCGGCCATGGTCCTGTCGGGCTGCGAAATTGCTGAGTTCGGGCCGAAGGGACCGGCTGAAACACCTTCCAAAGATTCTGAACTGACGGGTACCCCGGTCGATGTCTCCGCCCTTCCGACGGACATCCGGAAGGTTTTCGTGCTGAATGAAGGCGGGATGGGTTCCAACAATGCCAGCCTCGATTTCCTGCGTGTCAGTGACGGGAACTACATTACAAGTGCATTCAGGAAGATGAATTCAGGACCTCGGGGTGGGATGGTGATTGCCGGTGCCGATCTTGAGGCGAATCTGGGTGATGTGGGAAATGATATCGCCGTGCATGGGGATGAGCTATGGATCGTCGTGAACAATTCCGGGATCGTTGAGGTCTTGTCCGCCAAGGATGAGACGCAACTTGCCACCATCCGGGTGGCCACGCCCCGCTCCATCGTCTTCGATGATCAGTATGCCTATGTGACTTCCTGGGCCGGAGCCTACGCCATCGGGAACTCTGACGCGGGCTATTATGCGATCACCGACTATCAGAATCCGAAGGGACAGGTGTATCGCATTGATCTTACCACCAGGCGGGTGGAAGGCCGCGTCGAGGTGGGCTACCAGCCTGAGGGGATTGCCCTCCGGGACGGGAAACTGTATGTTGCCAACTCCGGCGGAATCGCGAGCCAGCTCCCGCCAGACTATGCTTACGATAAGACGGTCAGCATCATCGATACCAAGACCTTCACCGTTACGAAAACTGTCGATGTGCAGATCAACCTCAAAAACGTCTACTCCGATGGCGCCGGCAACGTCTATGTCACCTGCCTGGGCAACTTCTGGAGCGTCCATTCCGGACTATATATGCTCGATAGGGATGATGCCGTCAAACATGTTTCCGACTATGTGAGTGTCGCTGCCGTGAAGGATGGGACCGTCTATTGCATTGGCACAGAAGATGAGTTTGATTGGAGCGGCGCGCCCAAGACCTGGAAGGGTTTCTCTTGCAAGAACGGGACGAAGTCGGCCCTTTCCCTTCCGGTCTCTGCGACGGCTTTGTACGGCCTTTGCGCCCTGGACGGATCCACCTTCCTTGTGAGTGATGCCGGCGACTACTTCAATCCCGGTACCGTGAGCCTTTACGCCAAGGGTACCAAGGTTTGGACCGTCTCTGCCGGTGTCTGTCCAGGCCATTTCGCGATCTGGTAGTGCCTCGAGGCTTGTACATATTTCTGTTTTTCGTATCTGTCCCCTGGCGTTTGTCTGCGCAAGGGACTGACACGCTCTCTGCGGCTGCGGTTTTCTCCGTAAAGGCGCGTCCCGTTGTGCGGCCCGTCGAGGAGTTGTATCTGCCCTCACAGGTCGCTGCACCCGCCCAGGTGGCCGACGTGCTGCGGCATTTCACCGGCGTCCAGGTGAAGGATTATGGGGGAGTCGGCGGGCTCAAGACTGTGAACGTCCGGAGCCTCGGCAGCGAGCACATAGGCATTTTCCTGGACGGGATCCAGGTGGACAATGCGCAGAATATGCAGGTGGACTTGGGCCGTTTTTCTACGGACGGCATCGGTACGGTCACGCTCTTCAACGGGCAGAAAAGCCGTCGCTTGCAGACGGCGAAAGAGTATGCATCCGGAGCCGCCGTCCATCTGAATTCAGCCCGCCCGGTTTATGGGGAGGGCAGTCGCGGCCGGATCCGGCTCCGGGGCGGTTCCTTCGGTACCGTCAATCCTTCCCTGCAGTGGGACAAGGATTTGTGGCGTGGCGTGACGCTGCGCACAGCGGCGGAATTCGTTTATAGCAATGGCCGTTATCGTTTCCCATACTATGATACGACGCTGGTGCGGGAGAACGGGGACATCTGCAGCCTGCGTCTGGAGGCTCAGTTGTTCGGCCTGACCCGGCTCGGAGACTGGCAGTTGCGGGCCTATGCCTATGGGTCTGAGCGGGGCTTTCCCGGTCCGGTTATCCGTCGTGCCCTAGGCTTTCCCTTCAGTGCTGAGCGCCAGTCGGACCAGGACTTTTTCCTTCAGGGTGGCTGGAACCGGGACTGGACGGAACGCTATGCGACCTCGCTGCGCGTCAAATATGCAGACAACTATACCCATTACGACACGCATCCGGAAAAGAACCCCATGGCGCTGCCTTATAACCTGCACTATCGTCAGCGCTCGGGTTATCTGTCCGTGGCGCAATCGTATGTGCTGGCGGATCCCTGGTCGGTGGACTTGAGTACAGACCTGCAGCGGAATGCGTTGGATTCGGATGTAGGGCAGTTTGTGACGCCGCGGCGCACGGTCTTCACCGGAGCCTTGGCGACGCGGGTGGCATGGGAGCGTTTCCGGGTAGCGGCACATTGCGTGTACATGGGTGCATGGGATTCCTTTGATACACCCGAGGCCGGCGGATGGAGCCGGGCGAACGCTTACCGGGACGCCTGGATGCCTTCCCTCAGCCTTTTCTGGCAGCCGGCCCCCGGATGGGAACTGGATGCCTATGCCAAGCGCAGCTACCGCCTCCCATCCTTCAATGACCTCTATTACAGTCAGATGGGCAACTCGTCGCTGGTCCCGGAGTCGGCGCTGCAGTTCGGGACAGACCTTCGCTTGGCCGGTTCCCGTGCCTCCTGGAATTATGAGTTTCGCCTTTCGCCGTACTATAATCGGGTGAGCGACAAAATCGTCGCCATCCCGACCTCGTCCCAGTTCCGCTGGACCATGCTCAATATCGGGATCGTGGATGTGACCGGGCTGGATGGGAAGGCACGGGCCGGGTTTATGGCAGGGGACTGGAAACTGGACGCCACGCTGCGTTACTCCTTCCAGTCGGCCCTGGACCATAGTACGCTAGGCAGCCAGACCTATGGGAACCAGATTCCCTATATCCCGCGCCATAGCGGCAGCGTCTCGCTGGAAGCCCGCTGGCACTCTTGGTCTTTCGGCTGGGACAGCAGCCTGAGCGGCGGGAAGTGGTCCCGTACGGCCAATATCCCGGATTACTACATCAAGCCCTGGGCGCTCAGTGATGCCTCTTTGCGGCGCAATTTCTCCTGGAAGGGGTCAGAACTGGCCGTCAGCCTGGCACTGGGCAACCTCTTCAATACCCGATACGAAATCGTCAAGGGCTATCCCATGCCCGGATTCAACGCACTCCTTTCTGTAGAATACAATTGGTAAGCCCTATGCTTCTCAGTCTTCTTTATGTCCTTCTTTCCGGCATCGCACTGCCCGTCGGCGGCATCCAGATGCAGTACCTTTGGCGCAATCAGCTAGGCGATGTGTATTCGCTGGGTCTGGGCAGCGCCGCTTGTCTCGGCGCTGCGGCTGCTACGATGTCCGGCTGGTGTTCGCTGACCGTGGGCAGTTTTGTCTGCACGCTGGTGTGCACCCTGATCTGTTTTTTCGTCACCTTGAAAGTAAATACCCAGCAACTCATCACCTTCGGCATCCTTTTCGGGACCTTTATCGGCTCGTTGGGCACCATCGTGGTGACCAACGCTCCGACTGGCGATCTGTTGAAGCAGTATTATCTGTGGGGCGCGGCCAATTTCCGCCTGGAAGGCGTGACGACGGGGGATATCCTTTTCTCGCTGGCGCTGTTCGGCATCGGCCTCGCCGCCGCGCTCAGTCAAGCCGGCCTGTTGACCCGGCATTTCAAGGGCGAGACGGAGATCCCTGATTTAGGCAAGGCCTTGCTGCTCCTGGCCATCATGTGCTTGGTTACCAGCGCCGTGAGCATCTGCGGTCCTATCGGCTTCATCTCTTTGGGCGTGCCCAACCTGAGCCGGCTCATCTGCAAGGATACGGACATCCGGAAACACTATCTGATCTCGTCGGCGATGGGGGTCGGTCTGCTGCTGATCACCTACCTGGTCGTGCAGTATGTCAATTTCGGCATTTACCTGCCCGTCAGCGCCACGATGGCTATCCTCGCCCTTCCCCTCATGGCCCTGATCTTCATCAAGGGCAAGGGGTCCGATCCCAGCCCCTCCGCCTGATCTTATTTCCTTCGCTGTTCACCAGAGCACCCTCGGCGCATACCCGGAACCCATCCCTCCGTGAACAGGGCCGGGAGATTGCCCCCGCTGTTCACACGCAAGTACCTCTCATCGCCGCCAAAGCCGTTCCGCGTGAACAGCGTTAGAAGTTGGTAGTGAGGCGCTGAGGTGGTGAGGCGAAAGAATGACGGACGGCCTGCAGTAGGAGAAAGGTGCCCGCAGCGCCTAAGTCGCTGATCGTCAGTGTCGCAAGGGTGATTCAAAAAAAGCTGGCGCTTCGGCGTCAGCTTTTTGTGTTGAGGTACCAGGATTCGAACCTGGACTGAGGGAACCAAAATCCCTAGTGCTGCCATTACACAATACCTCAGTTCCGGGGTGCAAAGATATTAATTTTTTCTTTTATTTCTGAAATAATCCGATACAAGCGTCGAACATTCTTCCGCCAGCACGCCGGCGGTCACCTCCGTCCGGGGATGCAGCAGAGAGGGGGAGAAGAGCGAATAGCCTCGCTTCGGGTCGGATGCCCCATAGACCAGGCGGCTCAACTGGGCCCAGTTCAGCGCTGCGGCGCACATCGGACAGGGCTCCAGCGTCACGTACAGCGTGCAGTCTTCGAGGTAGCGGCTGCCCAGGGCCTCCGTGGCCGCCGTGATGGCAATCATTTCGGCATGGGCCGTCGGATCATGCAACTGGTCCGTCATGTTGTGTCCCTTGGCGATAATGCGGCCTTTCGAGATGATGACCGCACCGACGGGAACCTCCCCGTTCGACAGGGCCGCATCGGCCTCCGCGAGCGCGGCTCGCATGAATCTTTCGTCTTCGTTGCTGAAATTGCTCATTTTCATGCCTTTTAGCGAGACAAATTTAGCAATCTTTTTCGTATATTTGAAGGTTATGCCAGGAAGACTGTTTCTCATAGACGGACACGCCCTCATCTTCAAGATGTACTACGCTTTTCTGCGGCGTCCGATGATCAATTCGAAAGGAGCGGACACTTCGATCCTGTTCGGATTCACCAAATATCTGCTCGAACTCATCGAGCGCGAGAAACCCACCCACCTTGCCGTGTCTTTCGACCCACCGGGCGGTACGTTCAGAAACGAGATGTACCCCGCTTACAAAGCCAATCGGCCCGATACACCGCAGCTGGTGATCGACGCACTGGAACCGTTGACGCAGATTTGCAAGGCCATGAATATTCCGGTCTTGATGGAGCCCGGATTCGAGGCGGATGACGTGATCGGCTCTATGGCCGTCAAGGCGGCGGCTGAGGGGATGGATGTCTATATGGTCACCCCGGACAAGGATTATGGCCAGCTCATCTCGGATCATATCTGGCAGTACAAGCCTGGCCGGGCCGGCGGGGATGACGAGATCGTCGGTGTCGCTGAGATTTGCGCCCGATACGGCATCGAGCGCCCCGAGCAGGTGATCGACATGCTGACCATCTGCGGAGATGCTTCCGACAACGTTCCCGGTGTCAAGGGGATCGGCGAAGTCTGGGCCGGCAAACTGGTCTCCCAGTACGGGACGCTGGAGAATATTTATTCCCATATCGATGCCTTGACGCAAAAGCAGCGTGACATGTTCGTGGCCTCTCGCCCATACATCGATCTGAGCAAAAAACTCGTCACCATCAAGACGGACGTTCCCCTGGATATCAGCCTGGAAGATACGGCGGTTAATCTCGATTACAGTCCGGCCATCGCTGATTTGTTTGAGAAATATGAGTTCAACTCCCTGAAGCGTTTCATCTCCCATGTGGCGAGCCGGAAGGCCGCCTTGGAGCCGGCCCGGGCTGCTCAGCTGGAGGTCGAGGAGACCTCTGCCGTGCAAGTGGCTACGGCGGTCTGCTCTTCGGGGCGTTGCGCATTCATCGTGGATACACTGGGTACGGGGATTTTTGCTCCGATCTCGAAAGTGACTGTGGCTGCGCTTTCCAAGGACGGCTGCATCGCCGCGGAAGCACCGGCCTCGCAGTTCAAAGCCATCTTGGAGGACCCGACGATCACTAAATTCGGTTTTGACATCAAGTACCAGATGGACGTCCTTGCCCATGCCGGCATTTCTATTGTCGGCAAATTGCGGGATGTCGAACTGATGCATTATCTGCTGGATCCGGAAAAAGCTCATAAACTGGATATCCTCTCCAAGTCCTATCTGGGCGTGGATATCCACCAGCAGCCGCAGGCACAGCGGGAGGTCTCTCTGTTTGACGAAGTCGAGGAAGACAGCCCTGCAGAGCAGAACCGCCTCCGGGAAGCGGCCGCGATCCTGCTGGTCGGCGCAAAAGTTTGGGCGGAATTGCAGGAAGCGGGGATCGTGGAACTGTATGAGAAGATCGAAGAGCCGCTGATTCGCGTCCTTTCCCGGATGGAATGCACCGGCGTCAAGGTCGATGTCCATTCTTTGATGGAATATGCCGACTCCCTGCGAGCCGAGATTGCGGAGAATGAGTCCGTGGTCCGGCAGATCGCCGGAGATCCCAATCTCAATGTCTCTTCTCCCAAGCAGTTGGGCGAGTTGCTCTTCGAGAAACTGAAACTGGATCCCAAGGCGAAAAAGAGCGCCAAAGGGACCTGGAGCACGGACGAAGATACCTTGGTCGAACTGGCCGACGAAAGCCCGGTCATCGATGCGATCCTGGACTACCGGGCTGCCAAGAAACTGCTCTCTACCTATATTGAGCCCTTCCCGAAGTATATTTCTCCGGTGACAGGCCGCATCCATACGACCTTCAACCAGGCCTTGACCTCGACGGGGCGCTTGTCCTCGTCCAATCCCAACCTACAGAATATCCCGATCCGTTCCGACCGGGGCCGCTCCATCCGCAAGGCTTTTGTGGCCGAGGACCCGGAGGCCGAGATTGTTTCGGCGGACTATTCCCAGATCGAGTTGCGCATCATGGCGCACCTCTGTCAGGATGCCCATTTGATCCATGCTTTCCGCGAGGGGATCGATGTTCATGCAGCCACGGCGTCCAAGATCTTCCACGTGCCGGTGGAGGCTGTGTCGGCGGATCAGCGTCGGATCGCCAAGACGGCCAATTTTGGTATCATGTATGGGATTTCGGCTTTCGGTTTGGCGCAGCGCCTGCGGATCTCCCGTTCCGAGGCAAAACGGATCATCGAGGACTATTTCAAGTCCTTCCCTGCAATCCGTTCCTTTATCGATGATACGATCACGGCGGCTCGCGAAAACGGCTACGTGGAGACGCTTTTCGGCCGGAGAAGATACATCCCGGACATCAATTCCAAGAACATGACGCTCCGCGCCCTGGCTGAACGCAATGCCGTCAATGCTCCGATCCAGGGCACTTCCGCCGATATCATCAAGATCGCCATGATCGGGATTGACCGGCGGCTCCGGGAGGCTGGCTTGAATGCCCGAATGGTCCTCCAGGTCCATGACGAACTGGTTTTCGAGTCGCCAATGTCTGAAGTGGAGAGCTTGAAGCGTATGGTAGTGGAAGAAATGGAGGGCGTGATCCGTCTGTCCGTCCCCTTAACGGTTGAATGCAGCAATGGAAAGAATTGGCTCGAAGCCCATTGATGAGCAGATCCGTCGGGCGATGGCGGGCGACGGGACGGCTTTCACCGCCCTGTGGGATACCTATATCGCCCAGCTGCGCAGCTACATCAAAGGTTGGCTGAAGCAGTTGGACGACTTGCATGTGGATGATATCTGTTCCCGCAGTTTCGAGAAAGCTTTCCGGCAGATCGGCCATTATGATCCGGAAAAAAGCCAGTTCTTTACCTGGCTCAAGACCATTGCCCACAATACGGCGTTGGACTTGCTGGAGCAGGAGGGCCGGGTCCATCCGCACAACCAGACGGTCTATCTCGACGATGATATCTACTCCGGTTCGGTGTCGGACATTGTACCGGACGAAGTGGACTCTCCGCTGGATTCGATCATCCGGACCGAGAATGCCGAGGCGACCGAGCGATATATCGAGGCTCTGCCTGAACTCTATCGCGAGATCGCCCGCAAGCGCCTGGTGGACGGCATGCAATACAAGGAGATCGCAGATGAACTGGATATCGAATTGAATACCGTCCGTACCCGGATCCGCCGCGCCCGGCAGATTATCGACAAACTCAGCAAGGAGGGAGAGAATGAGCTTTGAGGAATTCAAGACGATTCTGACGGAGGCTTTCCCGGACGTGACGGCGGCCCAGCTCGCGCGCTTCGAGCAGATGGAAGGGCTGTACCGGGATTGGAATGCCAAAATCAACGTGATCTCCCGTAAGGATATGGATGCTTTTTATGAGCACCATGTGCTGCATTCCCTGGCGATTGCGAAATATGTTTCGCTGCTGGGTGAGGGGAATCTGGGTGTCGAGCCGCATTCAGTCTTGGACTTGGGAACGGGAGGCGGTTTCCCCGGTATCCCGCTGGCCATCCTGCTTCCAGCCTGGCAGTTTACCTTGTGTGACAGTATCGGAAAGAAGACGATCGTCGCCCGTGCCGTCGCGGATGCGTTGGGCCTGGAGAATGTCCAGGTTGTCAATGCGCGGGCCGAGTCCCTTCCGGGCTGCTTCGACTTCGTCGTGTCCCGGGCGGTGACGAGTCTGGATCGCTTTTTTCCCTGGGTTGAGGACAAGTTCTCGGCGTCGATTTTTTACCTGAAAGGCGGGGATATCAATCCGGAAATCGCTGATTTACTGCGCAAAAGCTCCCTTTCTCCATCGGCTGTACACACGTGGAAAGTGGATTCGTTCCTCAAAGGCGATTATTTTTCCGAAAAATTTGTGATTCATATCGAAAAAAACTACCTTTGCAGTCCCAAAAGCGTAAAATATAAAAATAAGAGATAATGAAAAGAACATTCCAACCTTCCAACCGCAAGCGTGTCAACAAGCACGGCTTCCGCGAGCGTAAGAGCACGCCTAACGAAGGCAGTGGCCTTGCTTCCCGTCGTAGTCACGAACGTAAGAAATTGACTGTATCTTCTGAGGATAGATACTAGTAGATAGATTCGCAGAAAAAAAGAGGATGACTCAGGTGAGCCATCC
>JAEEGL015762315.1_pt1 | contig 16334 bp, 17 predicted proteins | sample 9134231 | NCBI WGS metagenome assembly JAEEGL01 (sample SAMN16246548, study PRJNA631951) | gut metagenome | biome: gut microbiome; feature: rumen; material: fiber-attached | host: Bos | place: Iran: Karaj | collected 2018-10
AACACAAACATTTCATCATTGGTAGCACAAAGAAACTTAGCAAATGCAACTGGTTCATTAAACAAAGCAATTGAAAGAATGACCACAGGTTACAAAATTAGCCACGCTGGTGACAACGCTGCAGGTTATTCAATTTCAAGAAACTGGGGAACTCAGTTGGGTTCCTTATACGTATCAGCAGACAACACAGCAATTGGCGCACATATGATGTCTACTCTTGAAGATCATTATTCATTAATTTCAACACACTTACAACGTGTAAGAGATTTGACGGAACAAGCAGCAAACGGAACTTATGGTACAGCTTCATTAAATGCAATTAAATCAGAAATTACAGCAAGACTTGAAGAAGTTGACCGTATATCTAAGAACTGTGAATATAACGGAAGACACTTAATGACAGGTGAAATAAATGAAGCTATTAACTTACAAGTAGGTTTGTATTCATCTGATGATAGTAAAATTGAGCTTTCTTCTACATTGTTTGCAAAAGGTGATGTTGGAACATTGTTCAAAGAATACAGTGGAGATGCTTCATTAGATGATGTAACTAAAGTTGCAACAGCTTGTGCAGGCAGTGGCACGGCATCAGGTATGCTTGATAAGATTGATAAGGTTATCAAACAAATTTCAGAAAGAACAACAACATTAGGTGCAGCACAGAACAGGATCGATTCTGCTATAGAATCAATCGGAGTTCAATCTGAAAACATCACTTCTTCACTTTCTACATTACGTGATGCTGATATTTCTAAAGAATCTTCAAACTTCATCCAAGCACAGATTCTTCAACAGGCAGCAGCAACATTGTTGTCAACTGCAAACCAAACACCGAGTATCGCACTCAACTTACTGTAATAAAAAGAGAATCGGGAAACCTAACACAACGATTGAAGAATATATCAAAGCCGGAATCGAGATTGTTCCGGCTTTTTTTTATGGTTTTATTAAAAAATCCTGCTTTGGTGGAATATATTTATTAGTAAATCCTGTTCTTACAATATTTCGCCCGAATTTTGCTTCAAGCTTATCTAAACTTTTGGCGAGATTTTCTTTTTTTTCATTTTTAGTGTTTTCGTTAAATAATCCCAGTTGCTCTGTAGAACTCAAACTGAAGTTTTCAAGCACTATTCCTACGCTTCTGTATATAATATCTGAATTAAATAGTTGTTCCAATAATGGAAATGCTGCTTGTGAAATTTCAAACTCAAAATCAATAGGGTAATCCAGACTCACTTTATCGTAGTATACTTTAAAATTTTTTGTCCTAAGCATTACTCCTACGGTTAAACATTTGCAGTTGTGACGTCTAAGTTTTCTGCAAGCTGCATGTATATGTATCATAAGTTCATTTTTGATGTAATTTATATCATTTGAAAACTCAGGAAATGCACGACTGTCACTAATTGATTGCGGCAATTTTTTTTCAATTGATACTTTATTAATCAAATTCCCCATAAGTTCATATTTTAATTCCAATCCTGTTTTTCCAAGCTTACATTTAATCCAATTATCGTCTTTTTGTATGTAGTCATATGCGGTTTTTATGCCAAATCCTTTTAGTTTTGGGCCAAGCTGTCTTCCTATTCCCCAGATTTCGTCAATTGAAGTCCGTTTGAGAAGTTTTTGTATTCCGCGGTTTCCTGCAATGCATATATGTGTATTTAAATTTTTGGCCTTATCAGAAGCCAGTTTCGCAAGAGCCTTGGTTCTGCTAATACCAATTGAGACTGGAACCCCCGTTTCATCTAGAATCTTTGTTCTTATATATTGCCCCAAGTCGTAATAATTCTTTTTATATAATTTAGCCAAACCTGTTAAATCCACAAAAGCTTCATCTATTGAATATACTTCTACAGTTGGACTAATTTTGCGTAAAATGGCCATTACTCGACTTGAAATTTCACTGTAGTTTGCGTGGTTTGCACTTATATACACACAATTTGGGTAATCTCTTTTAGCCATAAAAAGTGGATATCCCATAGGGATACCTATTGACTTAGCTTCTCTTGAACGTGCAATTACACAACCTCTTTCTCCTGATGTTACACATACGGCTTTGTATTGCAAATCAGGATTAAGAGTCCTTTCGCAGGATACAAAAAAGCTGTCACAATCAATAAGTGCAATGTATTTCTGTTTCAAAAGTTTTTCCCTTTACTCACGATAAATAACAGAGTTTATCATATTATACCAATTCTGTATAATATAATAAACTCTGTTTATTAATTTGACCAATAGTATAACTGAAAACTTAGGGAATTATACCAGACCTTCTTTTACAGCTTTAACTGCAGCCTGTACTCTGTCATTTACACACATTTTTTGCAGAATTGAACAAACATGCGCCTTTGCTGTATGAACACTTACAATAAGCTCTTTTGCAATTTCAGTATTACTTTTTCCTTCAACAAGGTGCTTTAAAACCTCATATTCTCGCTCTGTTAAAGGAATTCGGCCTTCTTCGGAAGATTTGTCTTTTAAGATTCCCAAAGTTTCCTGTTTCGGGAAGGCATCAAGGACTTTTCTCGCTATTACTGGGTCAAGCCAGCATACTCCCTCGACGACATCTCTTATGACATCGGCAAGCTTTGAGGGGTCAATATCTTTAAGACAATATGCCATAGCTCCGGCAGATAGGGCTGCAATAACTTCTTCTTCTCTATCATGGGATGTAAGTGCAATAACTTTAATGTCTCTGTCAATTTCTTTTACTTTAATGGTTGCTTCGATGCCATTCATACCTGCGAGACCTAAATCCATAAGGACGATATTGGGCTTAAATCTTTTAATTAGTTCCAATCCGTCTGACGCATTATCGCTCTCTGCTACTACATCTATGTCATCATTAGAATTTAATGCACATCTCAACCCGACCCTGGTAAGCTTAAAGTCCTCAATGATAATTACACTTATTGTTTTCTTCTCAATTTCAACTGTTGCACTCATTACATAATCTCCTCTTCTATTATCTTTGTGTACAAGAATATTAAATAATGGTGAATTTTTATAGGGTATTAGCCAGTTTTCTTATATTTGTTAAACATAGGAATTGATTTATTATCTTAAAGTTTTTGTCTAAATATTGAATTTGAGCCCTGGCAGGTAATAAAAAGCATATTACCGTCAACATGGAGTCCGTATGGTTTATTAAGTTTATCTACTAATATGGTGATTATGCCTTGAGGGGTAATTTTTAGAACATTATTTGCATTGTAATTTGATACGTATATATTCCCTACATCATCGCTGGCAAGGCTTATAGGGCCGGATATTTTTTCACTTTTTAAAAATATTGTGCGTTTGTTGTCCGGAGTGATTTTAATTATTGCATTATCAGAAAATGCGGCGACATAAATATTCCCAAACGTGTCAGTAGTAATTCCTGTCGGACTCAAAACATTTTCATAAACTCCTGTTTGCGAAGAAATTGTTGAAGGCGGATTAATGGGTTTGGCCGGAACTTCAGTCTGAACCTTTATGGTGCTAGATAAATTTTGTGCTTTTACATAGTATTCACTTGATTGTGGTATTAGTGCTATATATTTTTTCGATCCGTCATAATCTTCTAACTTGTTTGAGAGAACAGCAAGTTTATAAATGGCCTCATAATCATTTGGGTTTCTAACATACATCTGCTTAAATACCGATAAAGCCTCAGAATAATTTTTTAAATACTCTAATACAGTTCCCAAATTATAATAAGCATCTATGTAATCTGGATAGGTTCTGATAGCACTTCTGAAAGACTCTACCGCTCTTTCATACATGCCGAGTTTATAGAAATCAATACCTTGATTATAATCAAGTTTAGCATCTAACGGTATTTCTGCAGAAATTGCAGATCCCCCTAGAAATAAACACAACATTAGTGATACAAAAAACTTTTTCATATACAGTTCTCCCGATATTATAATATCATAAATTTTAAATTTACGATATTATGTAAATATGAAACAAAAAGTTATTGCAATTGCAGGGCCGACAGCTAGCGGCAAAACAAAACTGGCAATAGATTTAGCAAAAGATATTGGAGGGGAAATCGTATCTGCTGATTCCCGTCTTGTGTATAAAGGTTTTAATATTGCGGCAGCAAAGCCAACTATGGAGGAGAGGGAAGGAATTCCTCATCATATGATCGATATAGTTGAACCGGAATACGATTATTCGGTTGGTGATTATTATGAAGGTGCTAAAAAGGTTATTGGAGAAATTATACATAGAGGAAACGTGCCAATTATCGCTGGCGGAACTGGGTTATATTTTAAAATTTTATTAGAAGATTATGATTTGCCTAGAGTTGAAGCAAATCTTGAGTTAAGAATGGAATTGGATAAAAAAGACAAAGAGTCTTTGCTCGATGAAATAAAAGTGCTGGATGAGCTTTCTTATGAAAGGCTAAAAGATTCAAACAAACGCAGAATAGTGAGAGCATTAGAAGTTATGAAAGTATTAGGCAGACCATTTTCTGAAGTATGTAAATTAAAAGAACCTGAGTATGATGTGGAGTGGATTTGCCCAAAGATGGAGTCTCGCGAGTGGTTGTATGAGAGGATTAATAGACGGGTTGATTTAATGGTTGAGCAAGGAATAGTTGATGAAACTAAATTCTTGCTAAAAAAACACGGAAGGATTAAAAACTTTACGGAAACTATAGGATATAAAGAAATCCTTACATACCTTGATGGAGAAACCACACTCAATGTGGCCTTAGACAAATTAAAGCAGCATTCAAGAAATTATGCAAAGCGTCAGCTAACTTGGTTTAGAAGAAACCCTGAACTAAAAATTGACATATAGGTTAAACTCTACCATACATATCTTCATATCGGATTATGTCTTCTTCAATTAATAAATCACCTTTTTGAACTTCAACGATTTTCAAGTCCTCTTTGTATGGATTTTGGAGTGAATGAATTGCTTTAACGGGAATATCCACACTATGACCGGGACTTAAAATTAATTCTTTACCTTCCAAAACAACTTTTGCATTTCCTTCCAGGACAACCCAGTGTTCGCTTCTATGATTATGGGATTGTACAGAAAGTTTTTGCCCTGGGTTTACATGAATCATTTTGGTTAAAAAGCCTTTCCCTTCACCTAAAACGGTATAATATCCCCAAGGGCGATACACTGTTTTATGGACTTTGTGAGTATTATCATTTTGTTTTTTTAGTATATCAAATATCTTTTTCACGTCCTGTGTTTTATCGGACTTGCAGGCAAGTATTGCATCTTCTGTTTCTATTAGGACAATATCTTCCAGACCTATGGTTGCAACGAGCTTAGAAGATGAATATACAAATGAATTTTTGGAACCTTCATCAATAACATGTCCTATCTTAACATTTCCGTTTTCATCTTTCAGGCTTACGTCATATATTGATTTCCAACTTCCTAAATCATTCCAATCACTCTTTAATTGAACGAGCGCTATTTTATCGGATTTTTCCATAATCGCATAATCTATTGAAATAGATGGCATTTTTTCGAATTCTATATATGGAATTTCGGAAGATTTTGTAAAATCAAAGTTTTTTAATTTTTCGTATATATCCGGCGCATGTTTTGACGCTTCATTAAGCAGAACAGATGCTTTGAATATAAATATTCCGCTGTTCCAGTAATAATTGCCGTTAGCAAGATATTTTTCGGCTGTTTTTTCATCGGGTTTTTCAATAAATTTATTGACTAAATAACCGTCGCAAATTTTTGTTTCTGAGGTGTTTATGTAGCCATAACCTGTTTCAGGATAAGAAGGTTTTATACCAAAGGTTACAATATAACCCTGCTCCGCAATCTTTTCACCTTCTTTAACTGTTTCAATAAACAGTTTTGTATCTTTTATTTTATGGTCAGACGGTACAACCAATATAATAGGATCTGATTTCGAACTCTCTGTAATATACTTTGTCCCAAGTATTATAGCAGGTGCTGTGTTTTTTGAAATAGGTTCGGATAAAACAACCGGATCCTTCGCAATCGATGAGAGCTGATATTTAACATTTGACAGGTGCTTAACCCCTGTCATGCTTATAATTTCAGAAGGATCAATATATTCCTTTAACCTTAAAAATGTCGATTGTAAAAGACTTTCGCTGGCTTGAATATTCAAAAGCTGTTTGGGGTAAAGCTCTCTGGAAAGAGGCCAAAGTCTGCTTCCTGAACCGCCGGCTAATATTAATCCGTACATTAAATTCTCCTTAATCAAACTCAACTTTCTTACACTACTATAATAATAGCATAAAAATAATTGTTAATCTGTTCTGTAGAAAGAACGGCCATTTTACCTATCCGTTAATCTTTAAAATCATTTGCAATTTTATTTAAAACTGCATTTATAGAGCTTTTGTTTAAAAGTATTGATTGAACAGCCATGTTTATAATAAGATTTATTTCTTTTTGATTCTTTTTTTGTTTCAATTGAGGAGTGATGTGGTTAATTTGTTTTGCGCTTATTGAACGGGCTTTCGAAGGTAAATCGGAATAATCATTGTAAAATTTATTTTTCAATGCATTATTGTCTGTTGAAATTATATTTGTCATTTTTGCTAACTTAAGTTGGTTCTCAGAATTTGTTAGAAATAGACAAAAATCTAACGCTTCATCTTTATGTTTTGCTTTTATAGGAATGACAAAATTCATAACAGAAAAATCATTTTGTCCGACAGATCCTTTGATTTGTTCTGTAACGTCAGTTTGTTCGTATATTTGGGGTGCATTTTCTCTAATCATGTTTAGGAAATTGGCGCCGCCTTGATAGAAAACGATTTTACCCGCCATATATTGTTCCAGAGCTTCCCTATGTGTCATTGTAATAGTTTCTTGCGGAATCAAATTATTCTGATAAAGGTCTTTAAACATATTAAAAACTTGTGTTGAAGTCCTGTTATTATAATCTCTGGGCTCTGAAACCCCGTATTTATTGAGTATTTTTACCATTGTATCGTTTTCTGTAATTGTGGGTAAAAATGAATAAGCTCCGGTTTTGTCCTTAATTTGTTTAGAAATCTTTGCAAGTTCCCCATATGTTTTAGGCAGTGTAACGATATTTGCTTTGTTTAATAGTTCCTTATTGTATATGGTTATAGCGCTTGTTGCATACCATGGAATAGAGTATATTTTCCCGTTGTATTGCATTGCATTTACAATTTCTGGTGCAAATGTATTTAATTTAGATTTAGGTATTTCTTCCAATGTCCCTTTTTGCGCAAGTATTGCTGAAAAATCTGGATTCAGATTGATTAAATCGGGCGGACAATCTGTCATTACGGCAGCAAGCGTTCTCTTTTCACCCTCTGAAAAAGGTACGTCAATCCATTTAATTTTTATCCCCGAATGCTCAGTTTCATATTTATTAATTATTTCATTAATATAAGGGGCAAAGTCACTCATCTGAAGTGTCCAGAAGGAGATTACTTTGTTCTGCTCTTTATTTGAACAACCACTTAAAAATATTATTGCAAATATTGTTAATAAAAACTTTTTCATTCAACCGCCACTATAATATTTGATTCCACATATTTAAAGATATTGTTAATAATGCTGGGTTGAAAATAATATAAGTTGTTGCAAGGAGTTATTTTTAAGACCGAATTACTACTGTCTATTCCAGAAATCGTTAACAAATACTTATTTTTCCCTGTCGAAAATATTATATAGCCATTTTCACTTTGGATTTCTTCAAGCTTATATTTATTTGAATTAACTGCACCTATTGCCAGATAATAAAGATTTTCTTTATCGGTATTATATATTTTTGTGCAGTTTTCGTACAAAATATTTTGATATGTATAAGTGCTTGCTTCCGCAGAAGATATTTCACCTTCGGCAAAAGATAATGGCATAAATGACAAGCAAATAATTATTATAAGAACTCTTTTCAACATGTTTTCATATTAGCATAATTTTAAATTTATTTACATATATACCTTTTTGTTATATAGTTTCATTGTAAAGGGCAATTTAACCCTAAATATTAAAAGAAGGAGAACTCAAATGAGTGAGAGAAAATTAGTAGGAACAGAAGAAATGTTCAAGAAAGCACTTGCAGGCGGTTATGCTATCGGTGCTTACAATGTAAACAACATGGAAATTTTACAAGGTATTGCGGAAGCTGCTGAGGAAACACGTTCACCAATCATTCTTCAGGTATCTGCAGGTGCAAGAAAATACGCTAATCAAACTTATCTTATTAAGTTAGTTGAAGCTGCTTTGGCTACAACAACGGTACCTATTGCACTTCACTTGGACCATGGTGCTGATTTTGAAATTTGTAAAGCGTGTATTGATGGCGGTTTCTCATCTGTTATGATTGACGGTAGTCGTTTTCCGTTTGAAGAAAATGTTGCTGTTACAAAACAGGTTGTTGAGTATGCTCATCAAAGAGGTGTTTCAGTGGAAGCTGAATTAGGTAAACTTGCCGGTGTTGAAGATGATGTAAATGTATCTGACAAAGATGCAAAATATACTAATGTAAGAGAAGCAGTTGAATTTGTAAAACAAACAGGTTGCGATTCTTTGGCAATTGCTATCGGAACTTCTCACGGTGCATACAAATTCAAAGGAGAAGCTAAACTTGACTTTGAAAGACTTAAGGAAATCAAGGATGCACTTCGTGAAGCAGGATTCGGAGATTATCCGATTGTTCTTCACGGTTCATCATCAGTTCCGGCAGAATTTGTTGCTAAATGTAACAAGTATGGTGGTAATTTGCCAGATGCGCAAGGTGTTCCAGAAGACATGCTTAATTATGCTTCTAAACACGGCGTTGCTAAGATTAATATTGATACTGATTTGAGATTGGCAATGACTTCTACAATCAGAGAGTTCTTCATTGAACATCCTGAAAAATTTGACCCTCGTGAATATATGGGGCCGGGAAGAACTGCCGTTAAAGAAATGGTTATGCACAAAATGCGTGATGTATTAGGTACAGCAGGACATGCTGATGACTAGTCTGTAATTTATATAAAAAGAAAACCCTTGAGTTGTTGGCTCAAGGGTTTTCTTTTAAATTTAATCCTATTTCAATACTTCTGCCTTATTATATTCTGCTTCGTCCACTTTATTGTAGTAAACTTTTTTAGCCATATCGGTGTTAAATTGTTTATTGCATTCGCTTATAATTTCTTTAAATCCGTCTTCAAATGCTTTATCGCTTTTATTATCAACTTTAAAATATACAGCTGAATTATCTTTTGCGACACGCGGTTCTGCAACACTTAAATTTGCACCCATCACAAGCGCATATACCATTGTTTCTGCCAATGCGTTTTTTTCCTTTTCATCTTTTACACTATTCACATTTGGCATATTTACCTTATACACACCCTTAAATGACGGATTAGTTACATTATTCATAAAAACCTCCATTACTTCACACATCTATATAAAGTATTTAAATAAGTTTTTTTTGACTGTTTTTTGATTATTTTTTACAATAATTTACATTTGATAAAAATTTATTACATTCGGTTAGTAACAATTAACTAATTATATAAGAATATTTAATTATTGAAATTGCACAGTTATATAATAGAATTAGATTATGAGGGAGTGTATCATATGAAATTTGACAAAAAAACTTTAATTATAAGACTGTTGGCAATATTAGGGCTACTGATTTCTATTAAATTGTGCTTTATATATTACAACGCAAATTATAACAAATATGCATTATCAAGTTTTTGTTCGATTAATGATTTTATAGATTGTGATGGTTCGGCAAGAACAATTTTTTCACAATTTTTAGGGATTCCTCTTTCATATTGGGGTGTTTTTCTTTATTTGACTGTTTTATTTTTAACATTTACAGATAAATTGAAAGACATAAAGCTATTAAAATTTTTAGAGGTTTTTAAAAATTCAAATGCTTATATTACATTTATTGGTGTAATTTCTTTTTTATGCTCAATAATTCTTGCATTTATAAGTTTGTTGGTTATAAAAAAACTTTGCATTTTATGCTTTATAACCTATTTTATTGATTTGTTTATTGTGCTTATTGCCGCAGAGGGTAAATTTGGGAATTTGGTAGAATCATTCAAGCTGACCTTCACAGATTTTATAGACGGTGCGAAAACCTATAAAAAGACGTTCATTGTGCTGCTGTTACTTGTAACGAGTTTTTTAGCTTATTCAGGAATTACGTATAATTTTGTTCCAAATGTAAAAGCTACCAAATCTATTTTGAAATATAAAAAGATTAAATATAATCCATACAGAGTTTCCGGTAATATACTGGGAAACCCGGAAGGGACTGTGGTTATTGAGCTCTATTCCGATTATGTATGTCCCCTATGTTATATAAACAATATAATGTTGCATAAAGCGGTTAAGGAGTACAAGAATATTAAGGTGATTCACCATAACTATCCTTTTGATAAAGAATGCAATCCATATATGACATACAATATTCATCCTAAAGCATGCTTTATGTCCAGAGTTGCAATCGCTGCTAAAAATCAAGGAGATTATTGGGGAATGAGTTCTCTGCTTTACGAAAATCAGCCTAAAAATATTGAAGAAGCGGTTGAACTTGCTAATAAGCTTGGATTTGATGTTAAAAAATTCTTGCAAGACATAGATTCTCCGGAAACAATTAGTATTATTAATAATGAAATTTATTTAGGACAAATTTCAGAGATTGAAGCTACTCCTACAATGATCATAAATGGGGAAAGGACTGTTGGTGTCAAACCATATTATAAATTGCAAGAAATCTTGGAGAAAAATGGAGCTGAAAAACAATAATAAGATTCTATTGCATGCCTGCTGCGGAATCTGTTCAGGGTATCCGATTATCGCATTAAAAGAGCAAGGTTACGAGGTTACCGTATTTTTTTGTAACCCTAACCTTGATTCAAAAGAAGAGTTTGAAAGAAGATTGAATGCCCAAAAAGAGATCTGCAAGCATTTTAATGTAAACTTAATTGTTGAAGAATATGATCATGACAGTTATTTGAATTATATAAAGGGCTTGGAAAACGAGCCTGAACGGGGTAAAAGATGCGAAAAGTGCATTGAATTAAGGCTTGAACTCGCCGGTAAAAAAGCAAAAGAACTTGGGTTTGATTTATTCACAACTTCCCTTGTGATAAGTCCGCACAAAAACTTTGATATGATTTCTAAAATTGGTGAAAATATTGCATCAGAATTATCCATCAATTATTTATCCCAAAACTTCAGGAAACAAGATGGTTTTTTGAAAACAAACCTGATATCAAGGAAATTAGGTATATATCGTCAAAATTATTGTGGGTGTGAATTTGCAAAACGTGCTAAATAAAGTGTACAATTATGGAATATCATGATATGATTAATGTCTGTGGAGAGAGTTTGACGAATGAGCTATAAAATCATTTCAAAAAGAGAGCTTTGTGCTAATCAATACGAATTGGTCATTGAGGCACCTTATGTTGTGAGGAATGCTAAAGCCGGACAATTCATAATATTGCGGGCAGAAGAAAACGGTGAAAGAATACCCCTTACAATTGCCGATGTTGATAAAGAAAAAGGCGAACTTACTATTGTATTTATGGCAGTAGGTTATACTACAAAGAAACTTGCCGAATATAATATCGGTGATGATCTCGTTGATTTGGCAGGACCTCTCGGACAACCTACTCACATAAAAAAATACGGAACTGTAGTTTGCCTGGCAGGAGGGTACGGCGCAGCACCATGTTATCTTATTTCCAAAGCATTTAAAGAAGCCGGAAATAAAGTATATATGATAATGGGGGCAAGGAATAAAGATTTAATTTTCTGGCAAGATAAGATGAAAAGTGCATGTGATGAACTGTTTATAACAACGGATGATGGTTCTCTGGGAGAAAAGGGCTTTGTTACACAGGTTTTGGAAAGAATAATTAACAGCGAAAAGGTTGATTATGCAATAGCTGTTGGCCCAATGCCAATGATGAGAGCAGTCGCAAATATGACAAGAGATAAAAATATTTATACCGAAGCGAGTATGAACCCGATTATGGTTGATGGGACCGGTATGTGCGGTGCTTGCAGACTTACCGTGGGTGGAAAGATTAAATTTGCCTGCGTTGACGGTCCTGATTTTAATGCTCATGAAGTAGACTTTGACGAAGTTATAAACAGGTGTAAAATATATAAAGAGGAAGAAAAAAAACGCAGCGAAAGTTGTAATTTATTGAAATTAACGTAATATATGAGAATAGGAGAAATATAATGCCACAAGAAAAGTTTATTCCTTTATGTCCGCTGATGAGTGTAGGCTCACAGGTAGAGATAGTTTGTATGCAGGAAAATTGTGCTTGGTATCTTAAGAATTACAAGATATGTTCCGTGTATATGATAGCGCATAATTCTATGCTAGATGTACAAGCTAAACAAAAAGCGGCAAAGCAAGGTTAGATTTTAATTTAAGTATAGCCGGTTATTTGTAACCGGCTATTTAATTTTACAAAAAGGAGTATATTAATGAAAAACACCGTCGTTATTGGTGCACAATGGGGTGATGAAGGAAAAGCTAAAATCACTGATTTATTGGCGCAAAAAGCGGACTTAATAATAAGATATCAAGGGGGCTGCAACGCAGGTCATACAGTTGTAGCAAACGGACAAACATACAAGTTCCACCTTATTCCATCAGGTATTTTGTATGACAATACAACCTGTTTTATTGGTGCGGGAACAGTAATTCATCCGGAATCATTTGAAAAAGAACTGAATGAATTAAAATCTCAAGGGGTAAATTTTAAAAACTTGAAAATTTCACCTCTTGCAACTATAACGATGCCTTATCATATAGAAGTTGACGGATGGAGTGAATCAAATTCAGGCAAAGGGAAAATTGGAACAACAAAAAGAGGCATCGGTCCTACTTATACAGATAAAATGGCACGTTGCGCTTTTAAAATTCAAGATTTATACTCTTTTGAAGCTCTAAATGAAAAAATAGATATGATTCTTCCGCTGAAGAATAAAACACTTGAGAAAGTATATGGGCTTGAACCATATACAAAAGATTGCATTATTTCATTATGCGAAAAGTATGCAGAACTGTTTAAACCTTACGTTTGTTTTGATTGGCAGGATATGTTAAACAGATTTAAGGATAAAACAATACTTTTTGAGGGAGCTCAGGGAGTAATGCTTGATATAGATTATGGAACGTACCCGTTTGTAACAAGCTCAAACCCCATAGGGGGTGGTGCAGCTACAGGAAGCGGCTACGGTCCGACAATGATAGATGAAGTTATCGGAGTATCGAAGGCTTATGTAACAAGAGTTGGGGAAGGACCTTTTGTCAGCGAACTTACTGATGGTATGGGAAATAAGATTCAAGAAATTGGCCGTGAATTCGGTGTAACAACAGGCAGACCACGACGTTGCGGATGGTTTGATGCTGTTACAATGAGATATGCTGTTTTAGTGGGCGGAATTACTAAGGTTGCACTCACAAAGATTGATGTGTTTGATAATTTTGACGAAATAAAAATATGTACTGCATACAAAGATTGCAGAAATGATAGAATTTATACATCTTATCCGACAGATGTATTTATTCACAAATATCTTGAACCTGTTTATGAAACAATGCCGGGATGGAAAACTTCATTATCGAAGATTAAAAAATATGAGGATTTGCCGGAGAACGCAAAAAAATATATTGCACGTGTTGAGGATTTAATAGGTGCGCCAATCGGAATTTTATCCGTCGGTCCGGACAGGGAACAAACTATTTTTATTGAAAAATAATTGTATAATTTTATTGTATAATATTAACCATGAAAACAGTTGCATTTATATTCGGAACAAGGCCGGAAATTATTAAACTCGCACCGGTTATCATAAAAATGAGAGAGAAGGCTTCGGATTACAGGGTTCTCCTTTGTAATACCGAGCAGCAGAAAGAGCTTTCAAACCAGACGCTTAAATACTTTGGGTTGAAGGCTGATTATAATTTGGATTGTATGAGAGAAAATCAATCGCTTTCTTCCGTTCAATCAAGAATTTTAACTTCTTTGGATGATGTATTTAATAACAATAATATTGATGCGGTTGTCGTTCAGGGAGATACGATGACTGTATTATGCGGAGCTTTAACAGGGTTTTATCACAAAATCCCAGTGTTTCATGTAGAAGCTGGGTTACGTTCTTATGATATTTATGAACCATTCCCTGAAGAAGTTATGCGCCAAATGACGTCAAGAGTTGCAGAATTGCATTTCGCCCCAACTGTTGATAATATGGTCGCACTTTTGAATGAAGGAATTTCGGAAGACAAAATTCATGTTGTGGGCAACACAGTTATTGATGCTCTTTTCTGTTTGTCAGATGAAGTCGTTGAAAATTCAAAAAGATTTTTTGCAGATAAAAAAATTAACATCGACGATAAACTTGTCCTAATAACCGCACACAGACGAGAAAATCATGGAGATAGAATTGATCATATTATTGATGCGATTAAATATTTAGCTGAAAAATATAATAACCATACGTTTGTTATTCCAGTACATCCAAACCCGAATGTACACGACAAAATGTATGAACGGTTGAGTAAATATGAAAATATTAAACTTTTAGCACCTCTTGATTATCCGAACCTTGTTTATTTAATGAAAAATGCAAAACTTATTCTTTCTGATTCAGGCGGAATACAGGAAGAAGCACCGACATTTGGATGTCCTGTTCTCGTGATGAGATACGAAACAGAAAGAAAAGAAGGTATTGAAGCCGGTGTTTCAAAACTTGTCGGAGCAGATTTCGATAAAATAGTTAAAGAAAGTGAAAAAATACTCTCTAATGATAAATCGGAAACAAGATTGACTGCTAAAAACCCATATGGTGATGGGAGATCAGCACAAAAAATTGAACAGATTATAAGAGAGTACTTTAGGGGTAAATAGGTAAAGGAATATATAGATGCAGCGTTGCACTTGGGTTGATTTAAAAAGCCCTTTGTATGTTAAGTACCACGATGAAGAATGGGGAGTGCCAAAATATGACGACAGGGATTTGTTTGAACTTCTTATTTTGGAAGGTTTTCAAGCAGGACTTTCATGGATTACGGTTCTAAAGAAAAGAGAGGCTTTTAGAAAGTCTTTTAATAATTTTGACGTAAAAAAAGTTGCTAAATATGATGAATCCAAAATTAACGAATTAATGAACAATCCCGAAATTATAAGAAGTAAAAGCAAAATTGAAGCAGCAATAAATAATGCAAAAATTTTTATTAAAATTCAAAAAGAATTCGGAAGTTTTTCGGATTATATTTGGAGTTTTACAAGGGGTAAATGTATTAAAAACACTGACGATAACATGAAAATATCATCGCCTTTGTCAGATATGGTTGCCAAAGACCTCAAAAAACGGGGTATGAAATATGTCGGAACAGTTATAATATATTCATATCTTCAGGCTATCGGAGTAATCAACGACCACGAAATCGGATGTTTTTGTTATAACAAATAAAGTGCAAAACACTACATCTTACTTTATTATCCCAGTATATCTTTAAATTCAATATCTTTGTTCTCTTCTTCCTCTAAATTGTTGATAAACTCTTCAATTTCTTCTAATAATTTATTCTTTTCTTCTTGAGACATATATTCAAAATTAGTTATTTTTTGTTTTATTACTTCTAATTTTTGAATATCAATATGATCTGATGATCCATAAAATCCTTCAGTTATTTGCCTAAATCTATCAAAAATAGAAACAGCTCTTGAAAACTCTTTCGCATCCGGTGTTTCCATTGTGTATTTAAGCTCAGAATGGTCATTTACATTATTAACTTGCATAAGTATTCCTTTCTTATTTTAATTCTTTCTCTTACATTTAGTATAACGGCACATTTTTTAAAAACTTTAATAATTTTTGTAAAATTGTTATAACAAATAAAGTAAAATAAATAATATTCTTAAAATCCTGCATCTTTGATTTCATTCAATATCAGAGCGTGTTCTTCATTTTCTGCTTTTTCTGCCAGCTGTTTTTCTTTTTGTTCGTATTGCTCAGATATTAATCGGCGTTCAATATCATCGAATGTTTTGTTACTTATTTTACTAATGAATTTTTCAATAGCATCACTCTCATAGTCTTCCATAACATTTGCTACCAAAAATGCTATAGGAAGATTTTGGATTTTATCTTCTTCTTTTGGTGTTTCTTCAACAGGAGGTTTTGCTTCTGTGTCATTTTTCTTTTTGCCCAATATTCTTTCCCATAGGGTTAATCTCGGTTCTTGATGTCGTTCAACAGGAGCAGGAATCAACTCTAAAGAATAATAATACCCAAAGAATCTTGTCATTGTAATAGGCTCATATCCGTTACTACGTTTCAACCGTGCTAAA
>JAEEGL012720011.1_pt1 | contig 16333 bp, 14 predicted proteins | sample 9134231 | NCBI WGS metagenome assembly JAEEGL01 (sample SAMN16246548, study PRJNA631951) | gut metagenome | biome: gut microbiome; feature: rumen; material: fiber-attached | host: Bos | place: Iran: Karaj | collected 2018-10
CCAGCTACGTTAAGGCGTTCCTCGATGCGGCCCTGGCACTGGAGAAGGAGGGCGACGTTTCGGCCCCGGTCCAGTCTGATTATGGCTGGCATATCATCAAGCGGATGGAAGACGCGAAGGCCGGAGCTGTTCCGTATGAAGAGATCCAGCAGGAGTTTGACGCGTTCACGACCAACCAGCTCCAGAGCGAAGCGTATCAGGAGCGCCTTCAGAACTGGATCAACGACAGTTCCCTGGTAACCCGCTATGAAGAGAACTACCGTTCAATCGGGAAATCTTCCGTAGTAGCTGCCGAAAAGACGGAACCGGCTGCTGAAGCGGAACCGGAGGCAGCAGAGTGAAACAGGCGGTCCGCATCGTCTGCCTGATTCTGGCAGCCATTATGCTTCTTGGTGTGGTGTTCTCGCTGTTTGCAGGCATGTTCGGAGCGTAGGTCCCACACGGTATCGGAAAAGAACCAGTCCGCCGGTCTGTCCAGACCGGCGGATTTTTGCTGCCCCGATTCTCCGCGGGACCGGCTGATCATGAAAGGAAAGTTGACGCGGAGCAGCTTTGTTTTTACAATAGAAATGAAGTGAAGGAAGGGGGCATGATGATGAAAAAGAGAATAAGATGGATGATTCTCCTCACAGTCTGCGTGCTGGCATTCAGTTCCGTTGCATCTGCAGAAAAGATCACGATTGACACGGATACCGCTACGGATTCTGAACTCGCCTCCGTGATCTCAAAACTGCAGGCGGTCCAGGCAAGCCGCTCCAAGGCTTCTGCGACAGCGCAGGACAAGGAGACGATCTACGTCCGCGGAGTTCCGGTCAGCGCATATGTAGCGGATGTTTCCGGATATTCGTTCGACCAGCTCGGAGAATGGGGCGAGACGACGACCGTCCGCGCCGCGAGAGGGAACCCGGTCAAGCTGAAGGGAGATATTTCCGAAAGCTACGGGATCGGCTTCAATTTCTTCGGTCAGGCCGGAAGGGGAGACCCGTTCGGCATTCCGTGGATGGGAATGCTGAAACTGGCCGGCGGATCCTGGACAAGGGGCCAGGGAGAAACGAAGTTTACCTACAGCGGCTATGGCGACAAGTATGTGGAAATCCTTCTGGAGAACCCGAATTCGATTACGCAGGTCATGACGACGCCCATTGATCAGAACGGGCAGTGGTCCGCTTCGACTGGGTTCACCCTGCTCAAGGTGTTCTTCAGAACGGCAGAGGCAAGAGACCGTTATCTGGATTCCCTGAACTGACCGAGAGAGCACAAAATGAGAGACCCCGGAAATGGGGCCTCTCTTTTTTTCTTCGAATGGGCTTGTGCGGCTTCATCCGATCAGTATACGTTTTTCATCCAGATGCTAGGGGAGAACAGGACCAGGATGGGGAATATCTCAAGACGGCCCATCAGCATGTCCAGGGACAGGACCAGCTTGGACAGGACGGAAAATGCTTCATAGTTTCCGGTCGGCCCGACCATGCTGAGCCCGGGACCGATATTGTTGAAGCATGCAATCACCGCGGTTGTGTTTATCGTGAAGTCATATCCGTCTGCGGAGAGAATCAGGACGGAGGCCACAAGAATCAGGAAATACATCGAGAAATATGTCAGTACTCCGGAGACGATTTCATCGCCGACCGGTTTTTTGTCCATCCGGATGGAAACGACCGCGCGCGGATGGATCAGGGCGTATGTTTTCTGCACGAAGGACTTGAAAAGGATGGCAACGCGGCAGACTTTCAGCCCTCCTCCGGTTGATCCGGAACAGCCCCCGATAAACATAAGCAGGACGAGAACGTGCTGCGCGAACTGCGGCCAGTTGTTTGCAAAATCCGCGCTCGCGAACCCGGTCGTGGTCAGGATCGTGCTGACCTGGAAGAAGGAATACCGGAAGATCTCCCCGATGGAGGAATAGGTGCGGACCAGGCTGATCATAATGGCCGCCGTCGATGCGATGACGATTCCGATGTACCAGCGGATTTCCTCGTTGCGGATGATTTCATGGTGCTTCCGCGCAAGCAGGTAGAAATACAGATTGAAGTTGACACCGAAAAGGAGCATGAAAACGGAGAGGACCATTTCGATATAGGCGCTGTGATAGGCGGGAATTCCCGCGTTGCGGACAGAAAACCCTCCGGTTCCTGCGGTTCCGAATGCATGGCACAACGCGTCAAAAAGGGGCATTTTCCCGGCAAGGAGGAATCCGACCAGGATAAGCGTCAGAGCGGTATAGACTCCGTACAGGATTTTGGCCGTGTCTTTCATCCGGGGGACCAGTTTTCCGACAACGGGCCCGGGGACTTCAGCCCGCATCAGATGGAGCGAGCGCTCGTCGGAAAGCGGGATAATGGCGAGCACGAACACCAGCACGCCCATGCCGCCGATCCAGTGAGAAAAACTCCGCCAGAACAGGATGCAGCGGGGCAGGGATTCAGGCGATGCCAGAATGGATGCCCCGGTTGTCGTAAATCCCGAAACGATTTCGAACAGGCAGTCGACGAAGGAACGGAATTCCCCGCAAAGCCAGAACGGGATCGCGCCGAACAGGGACAGCAGGACCCATGAACTTGCAACGATAAAGAAGCCGTCTTTTGCATATATGGTGGTGTTTTCCGGCTTCCGGAACCCGAATGTGATACCGAAGGCGCACAGGAGAAAGATCGGCGTGGCAAACACAAGCGTAACGCCTTCCCGGTATATCAGTCCGACGATAACGGATGGAAGCATGAGGGCTGCCTCGGCAAGGAGAATTTTACCGAGGATATAGAGAATCATTTTCCGGTTCATGGGTTAGATGTCTCCAGTATATCGGCAAGCCTTGACAGCCGGACATTGGCGGTTACAACGACCACAAGATTGCCGGGTTCGATCATGTCCATGCCGCCCGGGATCGTAATTTTTCGGCCTTTGGCGATGCTTGCGATCAGGATGTTCCTTTTCAGCCGCAGATCCTTGAGCGGGACATTCAGATAGGGTGCCTCCTGTTCGGCTTCAAATTCTATAACCTCAATTTTGCCGCCGACTAGCTTGTGCAGGGAAATGATATCCTTTTCGGAACTGCCGGCGTTCAGGGCTCTGACATAGCGGAGGATGTAGTTTGCAGTAATGTGCTTCGGGGAAACGATGCTCTGAAGCCCGCTGCCCCGGACCAGCTGGACAAAACTGTCGTTGTTGACTTTCGCTATAACACGCGGGACATTTGCCCGGAGAGCGCTTAAAGAAGAGAGGATGTTTCCTTCATCCAGACCCGTCAGGGCGATAAAGGCGTCCTGCTGCTCGAGACCTTCTTCATACAGCAGGTCCTGGTCTGAGGCGTCGCCGAGGAGCACCACCGCTTCCGGGAGCAGATCTGCAAGCTCTTTTGCGCGGACCGGGTCCCGCTCAAGGATCTTGACCCTGACGCCTTCCCGGATCAGCATTTCCCCGAGATAATAGGCGATCCGGCTTCCGCCGACAAGCATGGCGTTGCGGGTTCTTGCCTTCAGCAGGTTCAGAGCCCGGAAAGCGCGGACAATGTTGGCGGGCTCCCCGGTCATGTAAAGGGTATCCCCTCCGTGAATGACGAAGTCTCCGGATGGGATGACAACCTCGCCGCCCCGGTCAACCGCGCAGACGAGAACCTTGGAGTAAGTTTTTTCCTGAAGATCCCGAAGGCAGACGCCGTCAAGCACCCCTCCGGCGGGAATGTCGCAGGAAACCAGCTCCGTCCTGCCCTTAGCGAACAGTTCCACGCTCGATGCCGACGGGAAGCGCAGGATTCTGTCAATCTCGAGGGCGGTCGCACGCTCGGGATTGATGGAAAGCGAAAGGCCCAGATCTTTCTTGAGGGCATACAGCTGTTCAGCATATTCAGGATTCCGGACGCGGGCAATGGTCTGCTTGGCCCCCAGCTTATGGGCAATGAGACAGCAGAGCATATTGACCTCATCTGTTTCCGTGACCGCGATCAGCAGATCAACCTGAGGCATGCTGAGGGACTTGAGAAGAGCGTAGGATGCGCCGTTCCCAACACATCCGATCAGGTCCATCTGGGAACTGAGCTGGTCAATAACCGCTTCGTTCTGGTCAATGATCGTAATCTGATGCCCTTCCTGCAGAAGCTGCGCGGCGATGGATGCTCCGACTTTGCCGCCTCCGGCGATTACGATTTGCATAGAAAACCTCCTGAACCTGTTCTGGAAATACAGGAATAACAGTACCATTTTCCAGAGCGAGATGCAACTTCCCCTGACTTCCATTATAATATGTAAAAACTCTGGAGAGGACCAGGCGGACATGGCAAAGGATAAGACACTGTTTATCTGCGGGGAATGCGGATTTGAATCCGCCAAATGGCTGGGGAGATGTCCCGGATGCAACAGCTGGAACACCATGGTGGAGGTGCAGGCTGTCCGGACAGCGGATGCTTCCAGAGGGGCTTCGGTTTCCCAGAAACTCAGCAGCGTGATTCCGATTCCCGAACGCCGGGTCTCCTGCGGGATCGGGGAGATGGACCGTGTTCTCGGCGGGGGCCTGATCCGCGGGATGGTGGTGCTTCTGAGCGGCGATCCTGGAATCGGGAAATCAACCCTGCTGCTTCAGGTTTCCGATAATCTTGCCGGTGGGGCGAATGTCCTGTACGCTTCGGGGGAAGAGAGCGCTGCACAGATCCGGCTGCGGGCCGACAGGCTTGGGGTGCGGAACGATATGAACATCCTCTGCGAAACGGATCTGGATAACATACTGCGGGAAGCGGAAGCTGTGAGGGCAGAAGTGCTGATTGTAGATTCCATCCAGACGATCTATGCGGAGGATGCAACCGGGACACCGGGGAGCGTTTCCCAGGTCAGGAATGCAACGGCACGGCTTACACAGTATGCAAAATCAACCGGGACGGTAGTCCTGATTGTCGGTCATGTAACAAAGGATGGAAACATCGCAGGCCCGAGGATCCTGGAGCACATTGTGGATACGGTACTCTATTTTGAAGGGGACCGGGAAGCGGGGCTCCGGCTTCTGCGCGCGGCAAAAAACCGGTTTGGATCCACCAATGAAGTCGGGGTTTTTGAAATGCGGGACAGCGGCATGGAAGAAGTGGTGGATCCCTCCAGACTGTTTCTGTCCGGGGAATCTGCGCCCGGGTGCGCTGTAACCTGTTCTCTGGAGGGATCCCGCCCGATGCTTGCTGAGGTGCAGGCGCTTCTGACTGAGAATGCATACGGAAATCCGAGACGCACGGCGGCGGGGATTGACGGCGGAAGGCTGGCACTGCTGCTGGCGGTGCTTGAAAAACGGGCCAGCCTGCGGCTTTCAGATAAGGATGTTTATATTAACGTGGTCGGGAACCTGCGCCTGGAGGAACGCTGTACGGATCTTGCCGTGGCCATGAGCATTGCATCCGCCCTGATGGATGTAGCGGTTCCGGAGCATACGGCTGCCCTCGGCGAACTGGGGCTGACGGGCGAACTTCGAGGGTTTTCAAGACCGGATTTAAGGATTGAGGAATGCGTGCGGCTTGGATACAGGACAATCCTGGTGCCGAAGGGCCTGAAGACCGGAACGGAAAAAGGGGCACGGCTGATCCGGATCCAGTCCATTGGGGAAGCGGTAGCTTTTCTGTCCCGGGCCAAGCTGAACCTGTAGGGTCCGTTCCGGGGTTAATGCTTTTCCCGAAAGGGGAAACGGCGGAAGGGACGGCTTTGGGACCGGGACCCTGCCGGGATCCGGAAAAGAAACGCAGACAGGGATGAATCTGCATGCGAACGGATTGTGAACAGCCAAAAGAATTTGTTGACAATCGGTTCACAAGGGGTTAGAATTTTCGCAATTCGAATTATGACAGGCTTTGACGAAGACGGCAGAAGGGAATGCTTACAGAGAGCCGGCGTATGCTGCAAGCCGGCAGCGGGAACTTCAAACGCCCATCACTTCCGAGCCGAAGGTCCGAACAGGGAAACCATCAGTAGGCGCCTTCCGTCCGCCCGCGTTAAGGGATAGGATTTGACAGAATCTGAAGTGGCAGTTTTCGGACTGCAATCTGAGTGGTACCACGGGATTTAATCTCGCCTCAAGAGCAATCTTGAGGCGTTTTTAATTGGAGGGGAAAATGGATCAGACAACGAACGGACAGCTTTATGAAGTAGCACGGCGTATTCATGAGATGCGGGAGATTATCGGTTATTCCAGCAAAAAAATGGCTGAACTGACGGATATTCCCGAAGACCAGTATCTGCGGTATGAAGCGGGCAGGGAAGATCTTCCATTTACGTTCATGCATAAATGCGCGCTCGCTTTCGGAGTGGAGATTACCGACCTGCTGGAAGGGCACAGCGCAATGCTGTCAAGCTATACCGTCACCAGAAAGGGAACCGGACTGGTAACTGCCAGCGAAGACGGCATTACGATCCAGAATATGGCTGCGATGTTCCGCCAGAAACTGGCTACCCCGTACTGGGTCACCTACAGCTATTCAGACGAGCTGCAGGACCGCCCGATCCATACAGTGAAACACGACGGGCAGGAATTCGATCTTGTAATCCGCGGCTCTATGAAGATCCAGATCGGGGAGCATACGGAAATTCTTCATGAGGGGGATTCCATCTTCTACAAATCCTCGACTCCGCACGGGATGATCGCCATCGACGGGGCGGACTGTGTTTTCCTTGCCATGATCATGGCCGGCACGGAGGAGGAGCAGCAGTTTGATGAAATTGCTTCCTACGCACCGGAAGCTTATACGGAGCCTCTCCTCTGCGAAGAGTTTATTGAGACGGATGAGGATGCCCGCGGAGCCCTTGAATCGATTGCCTTCAAGAATACGGAAAGGTTCAATTTCGCCTTTGACATTGTGGACGAACTGGCCCGTAAAGACCCGGATAAACTGGCAATGGTCTATGTTTCCAAGGATATGGAGGAAAAGAGGTTTACCTTCAAGGAGATCAAGGATGCCTCTTCCCAGGCGGCCAACTATTTCACTTCTCTTGGAATCCGCCGCGGGGACAGGGTCATGCTGGTTCTCAAGAGACATTACCAGTTCTGGTTTGCAATTCTTGCGCTGCATAAGATCGGGGCTATCGCCATTCCGGCGACAAACCAGCTTGTCGAGCATGATTTTGAGTACCGGTTCCGGTCTGCCGGGGTGAGCGCGATCGTCTGCACCGCGGACGGGGATACCGCGCATCAGGCAGAACTTGGGGAGAAGGCTGCCGAGATGAGCCTTATGAAGATCATGGTCGGCGGATCCCGGGAAGGATGGAGGGATTTCAACGCGGAATACGGACTGTTCTCCAGAAGGTACCGCCGGCAGTATGATTCCCCCTGCGGCGACGACCCGATGCTGATGTTCTTTACTTCCGGGACGACGGGATACCCCAAAATCGCTGTTCACAGTTTCAAGTATGCGCTCGGTCATTTTGTAACGGCCAAGTACTGGCACTGGGTTGAACGCGAGGGACTCCATTTTACGATCTCAGAGACAGGCTGGGGAAAAGCGCTCTGGGGAAAACTGTATGGTCAATGGCTGTGTGAGGGCGCCGTATTCGTTTATGATTTCGATACTTTTGATGCGGAAAAAATCCTGCCGCTCTTTGCCAAATACCATATCACAACATTCTGTGCGCCCCCAACGATGTACAGGATGCTGATCAAAAAGAACCTTTCCAGATTCGATCTTTCTTCCATCCGGCATGCCACTACGGCCGGAGAGGCGCTGAATCCAGAGGTATTCTATCAGTTTGAGAAGGCGACCGGACTGCAGATTGCAGAAGGGTTCGGCCAGACGGAGATGACGCTCGGAATTGCAAATCTCACCGGAATGGCGCTTAAACCCGGATCGATGGGAAAACCGGTGCCCGGTTATGGAATCGACCTGGTGGATCAGGACGGGGAGCCGGTGGAGGACGGTGTCACCGGAGAGATTGTGATCCGGTGTGATGCAAAGAACCGCAAATGCGGCGTTTTCCTGGGATACTACCGGGACGAAGAGCGCACCAGGGCGGTCTGGCATGACGGACTGTACCATACGGGAGACCTTGCGTGGCGGGACGAGGACGGCTACTACTGGTATGTGGGAAGAGCGGACGATGTTATCAAGTCCTCCGGATACCGTATCGGGCCGTTTGAGATCGAGAACGTGATCATGGAACTTCCGTATGTTCTGGAATGCGGCGTTTCAGCTGCGCCGGACGAGATCCGCGGCCAGGTGGTCAAAGCCAGCATCGTTCTGGTTGCAGGAAAAGAGGGGACGGACGAACTGAAGAAGGAAATTCAGAACTATGTCAAGGCGCATACCGCACCTTACAAGTACCCCAGAATTGTTGAATTCCGCGAGGAGCTTCCAAAGACGATCAGCGGGAAGATTATCCGCAACCGTCTGTGAAACAACCGGTTGACAACCAAATCCTTTCGTGATACGATTCCTTGCACAAAGGCGATGACGGAGAGGGTTCCGCCGCGCAGCCTGCAGCAGAGAGCCGGTGGTTGGTGCAAACCGGTTGCAGGTGTGACGGACGTGTAGCTCCAGAGCCGGGGAGAAGAAAGCGGACAGCAAGTAGACCTCTCCCGCGTAAGCTGCGTTAGTGCTTAGGGTTTTTCAGAACCCGATGAGTGGTATGTGCCGTGAGGCATGTGCAATTTGAGTGGTACCGCGGGTTTGCAGCATGCAGCTCGTCTCAAGGGATCAATTCTTTGGGACGGGCTTTTTGTTTGGCTCACGAGGAGGAAAAATGGAGAAGCAGCTGACAGGTTTGGACTATAAGATCCGTGAAATGGCCGGACGCATTCATGAGCTCCGGGAGATTTCAGGATTCACAACGGAGCAGATGGCGGTAAACACCGGGATATCCGAGGAAGAATATCTGCTCTGCGAACAGGGAAAGAGTGACCTTAACTTTGCTTTCCTGTATCGCTGCGCACTGGCTTTCGGGGTTGATGTTACGGACCTGATTGAAGGAAGCAGCCCTAAGCTGCGTTCCTATACCGTGACGCGTGCTGGGAATGGCCAGAAAATCGAGCAGGCGCACGAGATGATTTATTACAATATGGCTGCCGGTTTCCAGAACAGGATCGCAGACCCGCTGTTTGTTGAAAACAAGTATTCCGACCGGGCATTCCATTCGGATATTGAACTGACCACGCATGAAGGTCAGGAGTGTGACCTTGTGATTAAGGGAACCCTGAAGGTGCAGGTCGGGGAGCATACAGAACTGCTGCATGAAGGGGACTGCATTTATTTTGACAGTTCTATCCCGCATGGAATGGTTGCGGCAGACGGAGCGGACTGCCTCTTCTATGCAATCGTGCTGAAACGGCAGGAGGAACTGCCGCAGGCACCTGAAAAGCTGACTCCGGAGGCAGCGGTGCGGCCGGAAACGGGAGGGGTCAGCATTGCAGAGCGGTTTATCCGGACGGAAGAGAATGAAAACGGTCTTGTACAGTCGATTTCTTTCCAGAATGAAAACTCTTTCAATTTTGCCTTTGATATCCTGGATGCTCTTGGACGGGAAAAGCCGGACAAACTGGCGCTTCTATACGCAGCTGAGGACGGGACCGACCGGAAATTCAGTTTTAAGGAGATGAAAGACGCCTCCTCCCAGACAGCCAACTATTTTACGTCTCTCGGGATTCGAAGGGGAGACCGCGTGATGCTGGTGCTCGGGCATCATTACCAGTTCTGGTTTTCCATGCTGGCACTGAATAAAATCGGAGCGATTGCGATTCCTGCCACCACACAGCTTCTGGAGCATGACTTTTCCTACCGGTTCAAAACTGCAGGGGTCAGCGCCATTGTCTGCACGGCACGCGGTGATGCCGCCCGCCAGGCGGAACTCGGGGAACGGGATGCAGAATGCACCATTAAAAAGATCCTGGTCGGAGGAACGCGGGAAGGTTGGCATGATTTTGACAATGAATACGGATTGTTCAGCCGCCGCTACATCCGGAGGGATGATGCTCCGTCCGGAACGGATCCCATGCTGATGTTCTTTACGTCCGGAACATCCGGATATCCGAAAGCGTGTCTGCACGATTACAGGTATCCGCTGGGCCACTATATAACGGCAAGATACTGGCATCAGGTGGAACCAGGCGGCCTGCATCTGACGATTTCCGATACCGGCTGGGCAAAGGCACTCTGGGGGAAACTTTATGGACAGTGGCTCTGTGAAGGAGCAGTGTTCGTATACGATTATCAGAGATTTGATGCGGCAAAGATTCTGCCACTGTTTGCAAAATACGGGATCCGGACATTCTGTGCACCGCCGACCATGTACCGGATGCTCATCAAACAGGACCTTTCCTTATATGATCTATCCTCTATCCGCCATGCAAGTATTGCCGGGGAAGCACTGAATCCTGAAGTGTTCCGCCAGTTTGAAAAAGCAACCGGACTGAAAATCATGGAGGGATTCGGCCAGTCTGAATCCACTCTGATCATAGGAAATCTTGCGGGAGATACGCATAAAATCGGATCCATGGGAAAACCTGTTCCTCTCTATGATGTGCATTTGCTTACGCCGGAAGGTATGGAGGCTGCAGCAGGCGAGACCGGAGAAATCTGCATCGATATTTCAAATGGCCTCCCCTGTGGGCTCGCAAGGGAGTATTACGGCAGCCCGGAAGAAACCGCAAACACCTGGAAAGGGAACTATTATCATACAGGGGATCTGGCCTGGCGGGATGAGGACGGTTTCTACTGGTATGTTGGACGTGCGGATGATGTCATCAAGTCTTCCGGCTACCGGATCGGGCCGTTTGAGATTGAGAACGTGATCATGGAACTTCCCTATGTGCTGGAGTGCGGTGTTTCGGCTGCACCTGATGAAGTGCGCGGCCAGGTAGTCAAAGCGAGCATTGTGCTTGTGCCGGGGAAGGAAGGAACGGATGCATTGAAAAAGGAGATTCAGGATTATGTAAAAGCACATACCGCTCCTTACAAGTATCCAAGGATTGTAGAATTCCGCAGTGAGCTTCCTAAAACAACCAGCGGGAAAATCATCCGGAGCAGGCTCTGAGGACAGGCACTATGGAGATTAAGCGCCTGACGCTTTTTGCGGGCCATTACGGGAGCGGAAAGACCAATATTGCCATCAATTATGCAGTCTATCTGAAACAGATGGGATATCCGGTTACTGTAGCAGACCTGGATATTGTCAATCCCTATTATCGGGCCAAGGACAGCGAGGCAATGCTGCAGGAAATGGGAATTGACATGATTGCGTCCCGGTTTGCCAATTCCAATGTGGATCTGCCGGCTCTTCCAAAGGAAATATACGGGCTGGTGAATGATACAGAACGGTATGGGGTATTGGATATTGGAGGAGATGATCGGGGGGCGCTTGCATTGGGAAGGTATACACCGGATATCCTGAAAGAGGGCGCTTATGAAATGCTCCTTGTCATTAACCGGTCACGTCCTCTGACCAGAACGGCGGAAGATACTGCCGAGGTTTTAAGAGAAATGGAAAAGGCGGGAGGTATCCGGTTTACCGGAATTGTAAACAATACGAATTTCGGTCTGGAAACCAAAGCGGAAGATATTATTTCCAGTGTATCTTATGCAGGAGATGTTTCGAGGGTTACGGGGTTACCGATAAAGATGACCTGTGCTATGCGGACATTGATTCCGCAGCTGGAAGGAAAGATTCCAAACCTGTTTCCAATGGATTTGCAAAAACTGTATTATATGCTGAACACGGAGGTAGCGAATGGCAAAATTAACTTTTAAGGAAGAGTTGTGCAAGGGCTGTGGCCTTTGCGTCAATGCCTGCCCGAAAGGAATTCTGGCACTCTCCAAGAATCGTCTGAACGGGAAGGGACATGCACCAGTAGAACTGACCAAACCGGAAGAATGCATAGGATGCGCCAGCTGCGCAATCATGTGCCCGGATTGCGTGATCAAAGTCGAACGCTGAGCATAGGAGGGAAACATGGCAGAAAAGGTTTTGATGAAAGGCAATGAGGCAATTGCTGAAGCTGCAATTCTTGCAGGCTGCAGGCATTATTTCGGATATCCTATAACACCCCAGACGGAAGTTGCTGCTTATATGGCAAAGCGGATGCCGAAAATCGGAGGAACATTCCTGCAGGCAGAAAGTGAAATTGCTGCGATCAATATGGTTTATGGAGTTGCATCTACAGGAAAGCGGGCAATGACATCTTCGTCCAGCCCGGGCATTTCATTAAAATGTGAAGGCATCTCTTATTTAGCCGGGGCGGATCTTCCGGCGCTGATCGTCAACGTTCAGCGGGGAGGTCCCGGACTTGGAGGGATCCAGCCTTCCCAGTCAGATTATTTTCTCGCAACCCGTGGCCCGGGCCATGGAGATTTCCACGTTCTTGTGCTGGCGCCGTCCGGTGTTCAGGAAATGGCTGATCTGACCAGCAAGGCCTTTGAACTGGCAGAAAAGTATCGGATGCCGGCGATGCTGCTTGCAGACGGAACTATGGGCCAGATGATGGAACCCGTGATTCTGCCTGATCCGGTGGAGCCTGCTCCCGCAAAGTCATGGGCGGTTACAGGAACAGAATGCAAGCGCAAACATAATATCATTAACTCTCTTTACCTTTCCCCGGCTGAACTGGAACGGCTGAATCAGGAACGCTTCAAACGCTACGCTGTCGCAGAGGAAAAGGAACCTCTGTGGGAGTCTTTTATGATGGATGATGCAGAAATCTGTATTGTGTCGTGCGGGATAACAGCGCGTGTTTCCAGAAATGCAATTGTTGAAGCCCGAAAGGAAGGAATCAAGGTCGGGATGATCCGACCGATTACGCTTTGGCCCTTCCCCAAGAAGGCGCTGAGCGAGGCCGCAGGACATGTAAAATCCTTCCTCTGCGTGGAATTGAACATGGGCCAGATGGCAGAAGACGTTGAACTGGCAATCCGTTGCAGAAGGCCGGTAGAACGGTGTAACCGGGTTGGAGGAATGATCCCGACTCCGGAAGAGGTTTTTGCCGCAATACGCAAAGCAAATGGGGAAGGAGATCGGTAAGATGGTAGTATTTGAAAAGCCAAAGTCTTTGACGGATGCTGTGCTTCACTATTGCCCTGGATGCACACATGGAATCGTACATCGTCTGGTTGCAGAAAGCATTGATGAACTCGGGATCGAAGGAAAAACGATTGGAATCGCTCCAGTAGGCTGTTCCGTGATGGCGTATGACTATTTCGCCTGCGATATGATAGAAGCTTCTCATGGAAGGGCTCCTGCAGTAGCAACGGGAGTAAAACGCTCTCTTCCGGATAATATTGTTTTTGCTTATCAAGGAGACGGAGATCTTGCATCTATCGGATTGTGTGAGACAGTCAGCACAGCAGCGCGCGGTGAAAATATCACTGTGATATTTATTAATAATGCGATTTATGGAATGACCGGCGGACAGATGGCTCCTACTTCCTTGATTGGGCAGGTCACCCAGACATCTCCGTATGGAAGAGATCCGAAAACGCAGGGATACCCGATTCGTATCTGCGAACTGCTTGCAACGCTGGACGGGCCGGCGTATCTTGAACGGGTAACGGTGAACAGTGTCAAGAATGTACGCAGGGCGAAGAATGCAATTAAGAAGGCATTTCAGAATCAGATTGAAGGGAAAGGGTTTTCACTTGTGGAAGTGCTTTCATCCTGCCCAACAAACTGGGGGATGACACCTCAGAAGGCTCTGGAATGGATCGATGAAAACATGATTGCTCAGTATCCCCTCGGTGTATACCGGGACAAGGAGGAAAAATAATGAAAGATCATGAGATTGTTATTGCGGGATTTGGAGGACAGGGACTGCTGTTTTCCGGCAAGGTTTTAGCATATGCCGGATTAATTGAAGGCCGTGAACTGAGCTGGCTTCCTTCCTATGGCCCTGAAATGCGTGGCGGTACAGCCAACTGCAATGTCATTCTTTCAGATATCCCGGTCGGTTCCCCCATTGTCCAGCACCCGACTATCCTTATGGTAATGAACGCGCCATCACTGGATAAGTATGAGAGTGCAGTTGCACCGGGCGGTATGATATTTGTCGATTCTTCGCTGATTACCAGAAAAGTGGATCGCAAGGATGTGGAGACAGTTTATATTCCTGCGACACAGATGGCCATGGATAACGGGCTTTCCGGGCTGGCAAATATGATCCTGCTTGGCGCTGTAATTGAGAAAACCCATTGCGTTAACGAAAGCAGCATACCGGATGCACTTCATAAAATAATCCCAGCCAGAAAGGCGGACCTGTTCGATGCGAATATGAAGGCGATCCAGACAGGAAAGGAAGCTGTTTTATGAGAATTTCCTGTGTTCAGATGGATATGCGCTTTGCTGATCCGGAGAGCAATTTTGAACATGCCGATGAATTGATACGGAAAGCAGCACAAGCCGGGACAGATGTTATTGTCCTTCCGGAGACATGGAATACAGGGTTCTTTCCAAAGGAGAATTTGCCGGAGTTGTCAGATTGCGACGGACAGCACGTCCGGCAGAGAATTGGTTCGCTTGCGAGAGAATTCAAAGTGAACCTGGTTGCGGGAAGCGTTTCCAACCTCAGGGGAAATTCTGTATTCAATACGGCAATGGTGTTTGATCGTGCGGGGAACTGTATCGCCTCTTATGATAAAACGCATCTGTTTACACCGATGGGAGAGCATCATTTCTATACAGCAGGGAACAGCCTTTGCAGATTTACCTTGGATGGGATTTCCTGTGGGCTGATTATCTGCTATGATGTGCGTTTCCCGGAACTGATTCGGTCGCTTGCACTTGCAGGGATGGACTTGCTTTTTGTAGTTTCACAATGGCCAGATATCCGGATTGAGCATCTAAGGACCCTCACTACAGCCAGAGCAATTGAGAACCAGATGTTTCTTGCTTGTTGCAATTCCTGTGGAATAGCAGGGGAAACCAGATATGGAGGGAATTCTGCCATATTGGATCCATGGGGAAAAGCCCTTGCTCTTGCAGGGAAACAGGAAGAAATCTTGAATGCTGACTGTGATTTTTCCATCGTGGATGGAATCCGCTCTTCCATTAATGTGTTTGCGGATCGCAGACCAGAATTATATAAAATTGATTAATTAAAGGAGAAAAGAAATGGAGTACAAATTTCCTGTAACGCGAACCACACATCCTAAACCCCGCCCTGCGGACGAGACGAAACTCGGGTTTGCCCGCTATTTTACTGATCATATGTTTGTGATGGACTATGATGAGGGCCAAGGCTGGCATGATGGCCGTATTGTACCGCATGAGCCGTTTCTGATTGAGCCTGCTTCCTGCGTCCTTCATTATGCGCAGATGATGTTTGAAGGCATGAAAGCATATCGGACTCCGGATGGACATATACAGTTGTTCCGACCGGATATGAATATTAAGCGTATGGCGCGCACTAACGAGCGCATGTGCATTCCTGAGCTTCCGGGTGATCTCTTTCTTGCAGCTGTAAAAGCAGTTATTCAGGAGGATATTGATTGGGTTCCGTCAGCGCCTGGAACGGCATTATACATCCGCCCATTTATCTTCGGTGATGAGGTCTCTTTCTCGGTTCTTCCGGCGAAGCACTATCGCTTTATGATTATTCTCAGCCCGACTGGATCCTATTATGCGGCGAACGATGGAGGGCTTCATACAACTCGGATTTATGTTCAGGACCAGTATATCCGTGCGGCCCGTGGCGGTACTGGCTATGCAAAAGTCGGCGGAAATTATGGCGGCGGCATGAGAGCATCTATGGATGCTATGAAATATGACTGCAAAGATGTTCTCTGGCTTGATGCAGCGGAACATAAATATGTAGAAGAAATTGGGACTTCCAATGCATTTTTCCGAATTGCGGATGAAGTGATTACTGCACCTCTTGATTCAGGCACTATTCTTCCGGGTATCACGAGAGATTCTGTAATCCAGCTGCTTAAGAGATGGAACATGAGAATTTCAGAGCGGAAGCTGTCAATTGATGAAATTGTAGAGGCGGCAGGAAATGGCTCCTTGCAGGAGATTTTCGCCAGTGGAACGGCAGCCGTTATTTCTCCGATAGGCTGGCTGAATATTAACGGTTCAGATATTCAGGTAGCAGATGCACAGGTCGGCCCTGTTGCTCAAAAACTGTATGATACGCTGTATGGAATCCAGACCGGAGTTGTTGAAGACTTTATGGGATGGACATATAAGATCTAAAAGGAATACTTTTTGCAAAAAGCTGCCCTGAATTCATCACAGGGCAGCTTTTTGCTTAAAAAAGCAAAAAACGGAGAAAAACGGAGCAATTTGAAGAAGCGAGGTAAGAGCCGTGAAGAAGAGAAAGAAGTAATGAATTAGAAACAATAGTATAAAAATGCCATGAAGCAAGGAATAATAACAATATTTGAAATCAAAAGGAAGAATAG